>Ga0315294_10000115_pt1 | contig 82706 bp, 73 predicted proteins | sample YL17G13_40_MG_FD_203626 | JGI IMG/M metagenome (GOLD analysis project Ga0315294, IMG submission 203626) | Sediment microbial communities from Yellowstone Lake, YNP, Wyoming, USA - YL17G13_40 | ecosystem: Environmental > Aquatic > Freshwater > Lake > Sediment | place: USA: Wyoming | collected... | reverse complement strand
AGTTAAGGCCGCAGACATAGTCTCCTGGTCGCGGATATTAGCAATATAGATAACATCCGGGCTTTGCAGGGCAAAGGAGCGCAGGGCTGCCGCATAGGAAGAGACATCCAATCCTAATTCTCTCTGGTTAATAATACAATTTTTATCCTTAAAGGTAAATTCAATGGGTTCCTCCAGAGTTAAAATATGTTTGTGCGCATTCACATTAATATATTCAATCATACTGGCAAGGGTGGTGGATTTACCGCTACCCGTGCTTCCCGTAAGAAGAACCAACCCTCTTGATTCCATACATAATTTTTTGAGCACCTCGGCAGGTAAATTTAGCTCTTCAAAGGACAGTATCACATTGTACACATTTCTGATTACAATCGATGGCCAGTTCCTCTGCGTAAATATACTGACACGAAATCTGCGCTGGAGCTCTTCTGAGTAGAAGGCAAAATCTATATCTAAATTATTCTTGAAGGCTTCTCTCTGTTTAACCGTGGTCAGCTCTTCACTCGCCTTAATCACGTCATCCACGCTTAATGCCTTGTCCCCTAAAGCAACAACCTGTCCATCTATTCTGATGCGGGGAATGCCACCGGCACGGTAAAACAAATCTGAAGCATCGCGTGCCACCATCTCTTTTAATAATTCCTTTATGGTCATATTAACCTCCCCTTTACGCAAACCCTGAGTTTTAACTTTACCTATTATACCACTTTACGCCTTTTTTCAGTAGGATAAAATTCCATGTATTTGCCAAGCATAAGCCTGGTCTGCGCCTCCAAAGCCGGGGTAGAACCTAAAATTAAAATAATAAAAGGCACGGTAATCCACTCTAACACCAGCACTACGTTTTTAATCCAAGGCACATCCTTTGGCCGCGGCGGCAACGTCGTTCTACTCAACAATATCCAAACCAAACTTGTAACTAAAGTAAAATTGAGCAACAACCCCGTAATCTTAGGTAAATTATAACCTATGGGCATCTGGCTAAAAAAGGCGCCCCCCAAAAGAATGGGCAAAGGCGCAAGAAGGGTAATAATAATTGCCCAAACCGCCCAGGTAATATGGCTTTCTAAAAGGTTAAATGTCCTTCTTATCTTCTTAGTCAAAGGTATTTCTCTGTCATTTAAAAATCGCCAGACCACAAAGGGAAAATTTTCCACACCCCAAGCCCATCTGCGCTTTTGCTTATATTGTACGACAATGGTCTTAAAGAAATTGCTGGCATAGGCTACATCCATGGAAACGGTGATATATAAAGGAACAACCCGGTAATCTCCTTTAAAATAAAGATAGGCCTTCCAATACACCACGGAATCATCAGAAATCATATTTACCGGCCAGTAATCGATATCAATCAAAGTCTTAAAACTCATACTGTGGCTGGAAAAGGTGACAAATTTCTCCAGGCGTATGCTTTCAATCATCTGACAGAAAGATGCGCTTATCTCAACTAAGCGCGCAAAAGAAGGAGCATACCAAATATTGTTATTGTATACGGGTATGGGCTGATAACTTGCCTGATGGGGCTTAGGCGAAGTTAAGAAATGGTAGGTAAGACAGCCAAAATATTCTTTATCTACGCAGGTATCAGCATCAAAACAAGAAACAATTACATCTTCATAAGCAATGAGCTTGGCGGATAAGAATTCTTTGGCCTGTTTAGCTGCCCAAGTAGCATTTGCGCCTTTAGTCCGGCCTTCATCGGCAAGACCGTCAGGGTGAAAAGCGGATAAATAACCAAAAAAGATATTTTTAAATTCTTTCTCTAAGATTTTGGCATTTTCGCGGGATTGAAGATGGCGTTCTTCAAATGACATAACCACAATCATCTTTTCTTTTGGGTAATGAGATTGCCTTAAGCACTCTAAAGAAGGCCGCAGGATTTCCAGCCCCTCCTTATATACGGGAAAGATAATCAGATGGTATATCTTTTGCCAGTCTTTCTGGGGGCTTAATCCCTGGCAACCCGCAAGCCAATCTTTATCTTTTTCATAAAGGAGCTTGCGGTGGGCCATAATCAAAAGTGTAGTTAAATAACCCGTGCGGATAAGCCAGTAAAAATCAAAAATAATAATCGCCGTGGCGCATAACACCGGATGCCAAAAAGAAAAAACAATGATAAAGATAATTATCCCCCAGGAAATAAATCCCGGAATAATCTCAAGATATCTTTTAAGGCCTCGGGTTTTATTCATTAGATTTTGATTTGAGCAGTTCCTGCAAAGGAAAAGTCTTGATATTCAAATCTAGCTTATAAAGATTATCATAGAGTTTGCCATCCGCTGCTTTTTGCGTATCTAAAAAATAAAGGGTATCGCTGCGCATATCGTAAAAAGTAGAGGTATTATTTAGGTTTAAATTCACTAAGGTAACCGCAAGGGCATTGGGCCTTGCCTCTAATACATCTATTGTCCCCTCACCAATTAAAATAATATAGTAACTGTCGGAATGCCAATAGGCGTCAACAATTTTTTGTTTAGGATAATCGATGATAAATGCCGGCTCTCTTAAAGAAGGTTCATTCGGCGAGGCTAATGATACCACGGCAATCTGATGGTGATTAAAATATAATAATTTTTCTCGATCAGCTGAGAGCCTCCATTTGATAGGTGCGGGTTTAATTTCCAGTAATTCGGCAATGGGCTCAAAATGCTCTCCTTCTAAATCTGACTTATAGATACTGTTATTCTCGGGGTTAATATAATAAAACGCTCCTTTTTCTTCATCCACCCAGAATAAAGAAAGCCGCTCTTTATTCAACTGCTTGACATTAGGCCTTAAGGGGAAAAGAATAATTTTCTCCAAACGCGTAACCTTGCCTGCTTCCACTTTAACCTCGCCTAACCAGGGATAATGCTTCTCCAATTCAATTTTTAAATGATAGGTGCCCGGCAAAATTTCATTGATCGTATGGGGGGTTTTTTCTTTTAAAGGCATCTGGTCTAAATAAATATCCGCTCCTTGGGGCTGGGTCTTTAAAACAATTAAGCCAGTCCGGGTGAATTTAAAGGTGTGCCGGTCAAATTTATAACCCAAGGAAAACGAGAGAATAAAAGGCAAACCTAAAAAGAAGATGAGCACGCTTAAGCAAAATAAACCGGCTCTTATTTTTTGTTCCACAAGCATCTTTTAAGCCTCTTTTCTAAATTCAGGATTGCGCGCTTCATTTTTACCCCAAACACATATCCGCCCAAATCCTGATTGCTCTTGACTACGCGATGGCAAGGCACCAGCAAAGGATAAGGATTATTCTTTAAGATTTGCCCGACTGCGCGGCATGCCTTGGGATTACCAGCTCTCTGCGCCACCCATTTGTAGCTACGTACCTGACCTAGCGGTATACTTAAGACTGCTTTATAAACTTTTTTGGCGAATGGAGTCATTTACCAATTATTTTCTTGCGATGTAACAGATGATGATATTTAATGGCAAAGCGGTGCGCCTCGTCACGAATGCGGCGAATGAGATTTAATCCCGGCGTATCCGAATTTAATTTTATGGGTTGAGCTCTATTTTGAATATAGATATTCTCCTGGTCTTTGGCAAGGCTCACCAAGGGTATTTTAAGGCCTAAATTATCCAATTGTTTCTTAGCGGTTAAAAGATGCGACCTTCCGCCGTCAATAAGGATTAAATCCGGTAAGGGTAATTTTTCTTGGACAAGCCGCAAATAGCGTCGATGCACTACTTCGGAAATCATCTCATAATCATCAATGCCTTCTACGGTCTTAATGCGAAACCGGCGGTAATTATTCTTATCAGGCATACCCTTATAAAAACTCACCATTGAACCTGTGGCTTCTTTTCCCGATATATTGGAAATGTCAAAGGCTTCAATTCTCTGCGGCAATTTTGCCAGTTGCAGTAGTTTTTTTAAATCTTCTAACTCATCCTGGCGGCTAAAACCAGTTTGGGTCTGGCCTAAAGCGCTTAAGGCATTAATCTGGTCGCGGATTTTCGCAGCCTCTTCAAAACTTTTTTCTCTAGCTGCCTCTTGCATCTTAGAGGCCAGTCGGTTCGATAAGGCCTCATACTTGGAATCTAAAAACATCTTTATATCCCCGATGATTTCCTGATATTCCTGGGAACTGATTTTTCTAATACAGGGTGCGGGGCAGAGTTTAATCCGGCCATAAAGGCAGGCCTTCTTGGGCATTTTTTTACAGGAGCGAAAACCAAAAATCCTGCGGATTACTTTTAAGGCCTGGCGCAAAAGCTTAACATTGGTATAAGGGCCGAAGTATAAGGCAGTATCATTGGCCTTAGCCTTCTTTCTGCGGTAAATAGAAACAATAGGAAATTCCTCATCGGTAATTCTAATCAGAGGAAAAGATTTATCGTCTTTTAAACTAATATTGTATATGGGAAGTTTTTCCTTAATTAAGGCTGCTTCTAATAGCTGGGCCTGGCTTTCTGAAGCAGTTAATTTATATTCTATATCCGCAATCTTCGCCACCAACGCCTGGGTCTTATCCGAAAGAAAACGGCTAAAATACGACTGCACCCGCTTCTTCAAAGCCTTCGCCTTGCCAATATAAATAATCTCGCCCCCAGCGTCTTTAAAAATGTATACTCCAGGCGCATCAGGCAGAGCAGTTATTTTTTCTTTCAGGTCTTTTGTATTACTCATTGTGTTTAATGAATCTGTCGTTTTTCTCGCTCAAAGTCGCTTTTCCCGCCTTCGGCGGACGCCAGAGTTCTTTCGCATTTTCGGCGGCTGCGGAACTCGTCGCATTTGCTCTAGCAAATGCTCCTTAACATCCTCGCCGTCCCAGTGTTGTCGCTTCGCTCCACTGGGATTCCCGAAAATGCTCAAGCTCCTCTGGCTAAAAGCTCCATTCGCTCGAAATAACGCCAGATTCATTTTTAAATGCTTCTCAAATAACCCTGGAAACCATCCAAAGAAATTTTGATATTCTTTACTACTGGAAACAAATCTTTAATCCGCTCACAAACATCTTTATCAACATCAACTATATTTAAAGCAATCCTCGAACTAAGACATTGCTGAAATATCTCCATTACCTCTTTATCGTATTCAGGGAAAGAATAGCCTATGATAGTGACTATGTCTGCCTGACTCAAGCACATTTTAGCTTTGTTCCATAATATATTCATTAATTCACTTTTACCCTCGTAAGGTAAATAAATTAACGGCTTTAAGTTAGCATGGCATGTATTATCTATTTTGCAGTAACGATTATTATAAGATTGCTGGGCTATAAGCGGTAAAAGTAGGGTTATTCTATTGCACTTTGAACAAATAGCCCAATCTAAAGAACCATTTGGTTTAATAAGAGCGATTCTATCATGTTTGTCATACGCTCTATGCGAAAGATCAGCGTCAAATTTTATAAGATAATCAAAATATATTTCATTCTTAAAGTCATCGCATAAAAGACAATCAAAATTGAAGGAGATTATGGATATCTGTTCGGGTACTTTAGTCTTCAGTCCACTGACAAAACGCCTATATAATGAATTATCGCTATCGATACTTATTCCTCCTATATGCTCAAGAGTTAATTGCCTTATTAATTCTATCCCCTCCTGATTCCCTTTATCTTTAAGGATTCTGACCATTTCATCAAAATAATACTTTTTATTTCCATAATGAAAAGATGGTGGTTGATAGTCCATGCCTTCGTCCAGCGCTTTAAGGTAACTATTCTTCTCGCCCTTTCTTTCTGGATAAACTTGTTCAAATAATTCAAGAAATTTCTCAAGATTGATGAATTCTTTTTTATGTTCTGTTGAATCTGGCTTACCATTAATTATTTTGTACATAGTAGAGCAGGACATATAATAATCCCATATTAAGTTTGGCCCTAGAGGAGTCCTGCCAGAAGCATGAGATGCGCCAGCTCCAAATACATAAACTTCTTTCATTTTTTCCTTACTAATTAAAACAGGCTTTTGCGGGTGGCTTGGCTTGGTTTAAATTTTAGGGTTCTTGCTGGAGCGCACATTAGAAAATTTTTGGCAGGAGTGCGCAAGGATTTACGACGAGCGTAGATCCGCTCCTTACGTTAGTCTACTGATCGAAGCGAGGAGTAAAACGTAGCGCACGGCAAAAATTTTCAGTGCGCGGAAGCAAAACCCTAAAATAAGAATGCATTAACTTTGTTTCATCTTCGCCAGCCACTGCCACAACTCCTTCATCTCCCCCACCCGAAAAATCACACAGAACACAAGATAAGAAACTAACCCTGTAATAATCAATAGGCCTAAATTAAGGAATTTAGTTAAGGTGCTAGTGGCTGGGAATATATTTCTTTGCGCTAACACATAACAAACCAGACCCATGCCCAGGCTGGCGATAAGTATGCGTAAGAACGAAAAAATAATTGGCCTGGCGCTAAATAAACCCAGCCTTTGCTTTAATCTAAAAAATAAAACCAGACAGGTGATTATGCCGGAGATGGAAGTAGCCAGGGCCAACCCGGCAATTTTTAAGGGGAACATAAGTAGGGAATTTAAGATAATATTTAGAATTAAAGCCAGAAACGCTACCTTGGCCGGGGTAAGGGTATCTCTGAGACTAAAAAAACAGGACTGCAAAATCTTGGTTGCGCCATAGGCAGTTAAACCAATGCTATAAAAGAATAAGGCATTTGCCGTAAGATTAGTGGAATAGTTATCAAATCTTCCTCCGCCAAATAAAGTGGATACAATAGGCCGAGACAAAACCATAAAACCAATAGATGCCGGCAGCATCACCAAAAATATTGCCCGCAAGCCCCAGGAGAGTGTTTGTTTTAATTTATCGTAGTTCTCTTCTAAAGCCTGGGTGGAAAATGTGGGAAGTATGGCCTGGGAAAGGGCATTGCTAAATATTCCTAAAGGAAACTGGATTAACCTATAGGAAAAGTATAATATCGCTACTCCACCCTCGCCTACAATCCAGGCCAAAGAGCCGAATATGGAATCCACAAAATTATTTAATTGATAAATGCTGGTGCTTGCAAGTCGTGGCAGCATTAATTTACCAATAGTCTTGGCTGCCGGATGTTTCAAAGTTTTGGGAAATTTTAACCTAAAGCCTTTTTGATAAAGCACGGGAATTTGAATTGCCAGTTGCAGCAGGCCGCCTACCAAAACTCCCAAAGCTAAACCTTTTATCCCTTCGCCAAAGAGTAAGGCAAAGATAATGATTGAGATATTTAAAAGGCAGGGCGCAAAGGCAGGAACGGAAAAGTGTTTTAAGGAATTTAGGACTGCCATAGCATAAGCGCCTAAGCTGATTAAGAGAATGTAAGGAAAGATAATGCGGTTTAATTTAATGGTGGTGGCTAATTTATAAGGGTCAGAGATAAAACCCGGGGCAATCAAACGCACAATAATTGGAGAGAAGATTATTCCCAAGATAGTAATTGCTGCCAAAATTACCAAGAGTAGGTTCAAGACCACATTAACCAGCTCCCAGAATTCTTCTTTGCTGTGTTTTACTGTATATTCGCTAAAGACCGGGACAAAGGCAGCATTGGTTGAACCTTCGCCCACTAAATCGCGGAATAAATTCGGGATACGAAAGGCAATCACAAAGGCCTGGGCGTAAACATAAACCCCGAATAATCTGGCGATGACCACATCGCGGACAAATCCTAAGAGGCGGGATAAAAGCGTAGCCAGGGCAATAATACTGGCGGATTTGGCAACAGATTTGTTTGTTGACATGATTATTTAATTATGATAGAATTTCAAACCAATACGGAGGATATATGCCAAGACGAAGAACCTCACTTAAAAGAAACCGCGCAGATAAAAAAAGGCACCTGCGGAATTTAAAGATTAAGCAAGAACTGAAGAAGACAATCAAGAAATTTCAGGCGCTCTTGTCAGCGAAAAGTGTTAATGATGCCAAAACACTCTTGGGAAAGGTATATTCTCAACTGGATAAGGCAGCGAAAAAAAGAATTATCCATCCTAAAACAGCCCAGCGCAAGAAATCTAGGCTAGCCAAAAGACTTCTTAAGACAGCATAGTCTTACCACCAGCCGTTCCAAGGCAAAATTGGACTTGAGCCTGCCGGTTTTGATATCGAGGTCGCAATTCAAGAGAAGTTTAAGCCTTTGCTTGATCTCTAAAGGGTTGTTAGTGTTTCTCTCCAGAGAATACCTCAAACCTCCCAAAATCCATTCGGGTTTTTCCCCATTTTTTAAGAGTTGGTTAAGTACCTGCAGGGCATAATCTGGTTTTCTTAACTCTATCTGGCGGCTCAAGGCAAAGGTATCTAACCGCGCTGATTCCTTAAATTGAAAAACTTTTGCCAGCCTCTGGAGGCGATTTATAAATTCGTCATCGCGGTCTTTGCGGTCTATATCTAAAACTAAGACTACCTTGGGAAGAGAGTTTTTGACAACCTTAAGAATAAATGCCCGGATATCTTCTTTTAAGTCTTGGGCATCTTTGATCACGATAAGTCTTTTTTTGGCTTTGACCGGCAGGCAGAGGAACCTTTCTTGGAGGCTGGTTAAGGTTAAATCTTTAGCGTATAAGATATCGAGGTTAAACTGCTCGATATCTTTGGCGAACAGCTCTTGTTTTAACTCATTTATTTTGATATTTTTGGAGAGGCTGTCTTCGCCAATGAATAGATAGACCATTTAAAATTCAAATATCACCACTCTTCGACTGTGCGCTCGACAATCCTACGGCCTAAATCGTCTAAGGCATCTTTAATCGCCACGTCTTCGGATTTCCTAGAAGTAGTTATTGGAGAGAAAGTTGTAAAATAGGTGGTGTCTCCGGTAAAACCATTTTGTTCCCAAATTAATTTCTCTTCCTTGTTATTCCAGAGACTGATATTAACCACTAAATTTAAGCGGTATTCCTCCACCTCATTACCGTCTTGGGTATATCTTACGGGGTCGCGCCGAAACTCAATTAACTCGCCCTTTAAGACTAAATCTGCAACTTCTTTTTGGACGGGTTTTAAATTACCATCCCAAAGAAACCTATTTATGACTGTGCGGGTAATATCTGTTTCTAATAGGGGTTTATAAACCTTGTATTTATCGGCAGTATCGGTTTCCTTGGTAATATCTATTTTATTCGCAAAGGGGGTTATATATATGGTCTTAAACTTACTGGATACCATTGAGCGCGTGGTGTAGCCACAACCACTTAGAGTAGAGAGTAGAGAGTAGAGAGTAGAGAGTACAATAATCTGTGTAATCTGTTTTTGAAATCTGTGTAATCTGTGGTTTCTCATTTTCTATTTTTCTCCATTATCTGTAATCTTTCAAAGGCTTTCACCACCCAAGGGCTATTGGGATAATTATTAATCACCTCACTGTAGTAAATCTTGGCTGACTGGTAGTCTTTTTGCTTCTCGTAAAACTGGCCGATCTTAAAATTCGCCTCCGCCTCTTTTTCCTTAAGCAAGGAGATATTTTTTTCTGCGTCTCGGGAAAGCACGGCATCAGGATGGTCTTTAACAAAGGACTCAAACCTTTCTTTGGCTTCCTTGGTTGCCCCCTGGTCGTAATCCGGGCCTTTAGATAAACTTGCCCGGGAAGAGGCAATTTGGAATTTTGCCGCTTCTACCCATTCGCTGTCCGGATAATTCGAAATTACTTTATTAAAAGCCTCTTCTGCCTCGTAGTAACGCATCAGGCCTTTTAAGACCAAGCCTAATTTATACTCTGCTGCCGCAGCTAATGGGCCATAGGTAGAATTTTCCACTATCTTGGTGAATATCTCAATCGCGGGATTTTCTACTGGCAAGGCTACTCCTAAGGCCTTGCGTTTTTCGCCAGCCATAAAGCTCTCGGCAATTTTATATTCTTTTTGAATAACCTCCTGAATCCTCTCGGAAAAAGGATAGGTATCAATGACCTTTTGATATGCCTGATAGGCGGGGTATAAATTGCCCTGCGCTTCCTCTATAAGGCCGAGGTAATACTGGCTTTCCGAGGCTTCAAAGGACTTAGGATAGCTTTTCAGGAGCTTTTTGAATTCCCGCTTGGCATCTTCGTATTTTTTGCCATTATATAAACCTTTGGCAAGTTCAAACTGCTCCTTAGGATTTGGTTTAACCGCAGTCTTAGGATTTACGAATTTTTGGGTCTTGGGCGTCCAAATCCAGTAGGAATATGCGTTTTTAAGGCTTAAACTAAAGAGAATAATCAAGATTAAGATTATACGTCTCATGGCTTCAAATGAGCACATAACTTATGGAGTAGCTCTGTCTATTGCTCCGACATAAGTTATTGTGCGAATTTGACCCTTGACACGTAAGATTCAAATTTAATTGCCATCGTATTCGTGTCAAGGGTAATTTCGGACATATAAGTTATGTCGCTTAGACCAAGATTTTACACGCTCCATAACTTATATCCTCAATTAATTTAGCACAGGCTAAGAAATTTGTCAACACATTCGTATACCTAGTCTTTAAGGCCAGGAAAAATATGCTGCGGGCAGCTTAATTAAAAGGTTGTTAATGTTAAGCAAAAGCACTACCGCTAATTCGCTGCTACAAGAAAAGAATGGGGCAAAGGGAGGGAAGATTAGGCCTATAATTACCAGGCTAAAGCCGCATAAAGTAATTAAAGTGGCTAAAGGGACAATAAATAAATTAGCTAAGACGGTTATAGGAGAAAAAATCTTAAAATAATAAGCAACCAGGCCCATAGTGCCTAACCAGGCAGAAAAGGACACTAAACAGCCGTCTACGATAAGCTTTAGATACTTTAACTTTAAATTATCTGCATGCAGAAATGATTTTATCTTAGGGTAAAGGCAGACTATCGAAATAACGCTGGTAAAGGAAAGTTGAAAACCCACGTCAAATAACTGCCGGGGGCTAACCGTCACAATAAAAAGGCAGGCCAAGCTTAAAGAATTATAAATATCCGGTTCTCTTCTCGCCCAATAGCTAAACATAAATACTATAGCCATTATTGTAGCCCGCACCACCGGGGTAGAGGCTCCGGTCGCCAGACAATAGATGATGAGTAAAGGCCCGGCAATATAAAAACGTATTCGACGGGGTATCCTGATGAGCTTTAAAAATAAAGTAATCATCAAGGCCACTATGCCTACATTAAAACCACTCACCACAAGTATATGCACGGTCCCTGACTTAATCATGGCATTATTCACCCAGGCAGGGATATTTTTTCTTTCCCCTAATATCATGGCATCCAATATACTGGCGGCCATGGGTGAAACGTATTTAAAAATTATTTCTTCCGCCTTGGCTTTAAGCCAGAAAGAAAAGCCCTTAATTGACCGCGAGTTATGCTTATTTGGCTTGATTACCTGAACGGCGCTTCGCACCTGCATAATCGCTGCGATACCTTGATTATATAGGTAATTCCCGTAACTTTTCCACTTGGATTTGCCGAAGATAGTGCAGCGGTAAAAAGTCCCGCTCAAAATTAATTCGTCTAAATAATGAAACTCTTTTATGCCCCTTACCTGCACAAGGATATTCCCAGAGCAGTTATGTTTTAAGTGCGTAAAAAGTATTTCTTGAGACTTCAAGATAAAGATAGTCTTATGGTTACGAAATTCGGGCTCGTTAATAACGATGCCTTTTACGGTATAAATTTGATTGTTTCTATAAGCGGTGATTTTTGAGATATGACAAGGGGCTAAGAACTGGGAATTCTTCAGGCAAACTACGCCCAAGAGAAAAACAGAAGAAAAAAGCAAAAAATAGAAAATTAATCTTTGCTTAAAAAACAAAAGGCTGAAAACTAAAGGCACGGTTGCTAAGCCGTAAATTAAAGCCAGGGGAAGTTTTATCCAATTTGCCAAAAATATGCCTGAGCAAAAGACAATGGTTAAACTCACCAATGGCCGCTTCATCGCCTTATTTAACGTAAATTAAATCCTTGATTTTTTCGTACCTATAATTATTTATGCCCTTAATTTTTCTCAATTCTTCTAAGGTCAAGAAATTGCCGTTTGCCTTGCGATAATCGATAATACGTTGGGCTAATTTTTCTCCAATACCGGCAATGCCAATTAATGTCTCTAAATCCGCTTTATTTAGGTCTATCTTACCGAAATCCCGGTTAAAACAGGCTATTGTCTTTATAGCAGAATATTTCTTGCTTAAAAAATTAATCCCTAAACCTATCAAAGCCACGCTGATTAAAAAGAGAATGACCTGGCGTTCTTGTCTGGTCAAATTAAACATAAAAAATCCCCCTTAAATGAGCAGATGAGTTACGGAAGCTCCGCAGGAGCAACGTAACTCATAGTCCGCCAAGTTTTGTGGCGGACGTCTGCGAATTTACCCCGAAGCTTTGGCTAAAATTATCGCAGAGAATTTTAGCCAGTTTAAGCAAGGGGTAATCGTTATTTCTATCCCGACTCGTCAGATGCGGCAAAATTCTGTTCCATAATTTTGCCGCACTCGTCGGGATAAGTTCGGACAGATAAGTTATGTCGCCATCATTTAATCTGGGGCTCCATAACTTATGTCCTCACTTATAATAGACGTAAAGGAGAGATAAATCTAACCAAAAAAATTAGACTACGATATTGACGAGCTTTTGGGGGACGAGGATAAAGTTTTTGAGGGGTTTGCCCTGGATCCAGGGCTTTAATTTTTCTTCGGCAAGAACCAGCTCTTTAAGCTTATCTTCAGAGATATCGGCAGGGGCTTCGATTTTGGCGCGCACTTTGCCATTTACCTGAATTACCATGGTCACTGTTTCTTCAATAAGCATTCTCGGGTCGTATTTTGGCCACTTGGCTTTGATTATGCTTTCCTTGTTACCTAAGCGCTGCCAAACTTCTTCGCAAAAATGTGGAGCAATGGGACTAAGCAAAAGAGTCAGATTTAAAAACACCTCTTTGTTTACTCCAGACTGATAAATGGCATTCACCAACTCCATTAAACTAGCAATGGCAGTATTAAATTTAAAACTCTCGATATCCTCAGTAACTTTTTTAATCGTCTTATGCATCGCTTTTAGCAAAGAAATTTCTGACTTGTCTTTTAAATTATTCTGGATGCGCCAAACGCGATTTAGGAATTTAAACGCACCTTCTATACCCCGGTCATCCCATTCTAATTCTGTCTGGGGCGGTGCAGCAAAAAGAATAAATAACCTTAAGGTATCTGCCCCGTATTTCTTGATAATCGAATCCGGGTCAACAATGTTACCGCGCGACTTGGACATTACCTCGCCGTCTTTTAAGACCATGCCCTGGGTTAGTAGACGCTTAAATGGTTCATCAAAATCTACCACACCCAGATCTTTAAAAAACTTGGTAAAAAAACGCGAATATAATAAATGTAAAATCGCGTGCTCAATACCGCCAATATACTGGTCAACCGTCATCCAATATTTTGTTTCTTTACCATCAAAAGGCCCTTTTTCAAATTTTGGCGAGCAAAATCTCAAGAAATACCAGGAAGAATCAAAAAAGGTAGCCATAGTATCTGTTTCTCTAAGGCTCGGAGCTTTACATTTAGGACAGGCTACATTGACAAATTCTTTAACCTTAGCTAATGGACTTCCGCCTTCTCCGGTAAAAGGCGCATCTTTGGGTAGCTCAACCGGAAGGTCCTCGTAGGGCACAGGGACAATGCCGCAAATTTTGCAATAAATAATCGGAATGGGTGTTCCCCAATAACGCTGCCGGGAAATCAACCAGTCACGCAAACGCCAATGGGTCTGAATTTTGCCCATGCCTTGTTTTTCCATCCATTCGGCAATTTTAATTTTGCCTTCCTGATTGGGGAGACCGTCAAACTGACCAGAATTAACCTGTATACCATCGCCTTCGTATGCCTCAGTCATCTCACCTGGCTCTTGGCTCTTGCCTGCCTGCCGGCCAGGCAGGGCTCTTGGCTCTTGGATAACTATCCTCATAGGCAGAATGTGCTCCTTGGCAAAAAGAAAATCGCGTTGGTCATGAGCTGGCACAGCCATAATTGCGCCTGTGCCATACTCCATTAAAACGTAATCGGCTACCCAAATGGGTATCTCTTCATTATTCACCGGATTAACGGCAAAACTTCCGCTAAATACTCCTTCTTTTTTCACCTCTTGGGCTTCGCGCAGAGTTTTACTTTCTTTAGCTACTTTGTCGATAAACTTAAGTACAATTTTTTCCTGGCGCTTTCCTTTAATAATTTCTTTTACTAACGGGTGCTCAGGGGCTAGGACAATATAGGTCGCGCCAAAGATAGTGTCTTGCCTAGTCGTAAAAACCGGAATAATTTTACCTCCATCCTTCAGACGAAAATATATCTCCACACCTTGACTCTTACCTATCCAGTTAGACTGCATAGTAAGAACCCGCTCTGGCCAGTCTTTAAGCTGCGACAGATCTTGGAGCAAGCGTTCCTTATATTGCGTAATCTTTAAGAACCACTGCTCTAAATCCTTCTGCTCAACTTCTGTCTGGCACCTCCAGCATCCGCCGTCAATAACCTCTTCATTCGCCAAAGTAGTTTCGCAGGAAGGGCACCAATTAACCTGGGCTTCCTTTTTATAGGCTAAGCCCTGTTCAAACATCTTCAAAAATATCCATTGGTTCCATTTATAATAACTACTATCGCAAGTGGAAATTTCTCTATCCCAGTCATAAGCAAATCCCATTTTTTTCAACTCCTGGCGCATCCAGTTAATACACTTATGCGTCCAGATATCGGGTTTACTTTTATTTTTTATCGCCGCATTTTCTGCTGGTTGACCAAAGGCATCAAAACCCATAGGGTGTAAAACATTAAGCCCGAGCATCATCCTATACCTGGCTGCTACATCGCCAATGGTGTAATTACGCACATGACCCATATGGATTTTACCCGAAGGGTAAGGAAACATCTCTAAAAGATAATATTTGGGTTTATCTGTTTGGGCTTGGGCTTTAAATATGGACTTAGCCTGCCAATAATTCTGCCACTTTTCTTCGATTTCCTTAAAGGGATAGCTCATGTTTTGAATAATTTATTTTTTAGATGACGCTATCTTAGCCGTCATCTCTTTGACTGCCTTTAATACATCTTCCATACGGCAAGGCTTCTTTAAGTAAAAATCTGCCTGTAAATTGTAACATTTCATTACCGACTCAAATTCATTTTTGGCGCTGATAATTATAATCGGCCTCCATTTATCATTATTTTCTTCGCGCATTCTTTTTACTTCTTTCAAGACTTCAAATCCATCAAGCTTAGGCATGACCAGGTCTAAAATAATAATGTCGGGGTTGTCTGCCCTGATTCTACTGAGCGCCTCTTCCCCGTTAAATGCAGTTAATATTTCGTAACCTTCTTTTATAAACCTTTTCTCGATAATCTCTATTATATCTTTATCGTCATCGACAACCAATAATTTATAGCCCATTCAACACCTCCTTAAGATTATGCGCTCCTTAATCTCTTGGTGGTTGCTAAATTTATCTTATCTGCATTCTCGCTATCTTTGGGCGTCTCTAGAATAAATGGCAAATTCCTTAATTTGGGATGATTAACAATTTTCTTCATCCCTTGCCGGCCAATATAACCCTTGCCAATATGCTCGTGTCTATCCCGATGTGAATCTAATCTATCCTTGGCATCATTCAAATGAATAAGTTGAATTAGATTTATGCCCACTAATTTATCTATCTCATCCAGGGTTGCTTCAAGCCCTTCTTGGGTGGCAATATTGTATCCCGCTAAATAGGCATGGGCAGTATCAAAACAAAGTCCAACCCGCTCTTTTTCTTTCAGACCCTGGATAATCTTCTGCTGATGGCTAAATTTATAGCCCAACCAAGAACCTGAGCCAGCAGTATTCTCAAGCAATATTCCTACTTTGGAATGGTGCGTCTTTTCTAAAATTATATTTAAAGCCTGGGTTAATCTTTCTATCCCAGCTTCTTCGGATGTCTCCTTGTGGCTGCCCATATGGGTTACGATATAATCTGCCTTTAAGGCTTCAGCCTCTAATATATCCTCGATATAGGCCTCGATTGAGGCTTCGTATAATCTCGGATTGGGCGAGGCAAGATTAATCAAATAGGGAATATGGATAAAAAGCGGCCTGATTTTAAACTTCTCTCGCCTCTGATTAAACTCCTCTATCTCCTTGGGCTCTAAAAAATTATCGCGCCATCTTTGGGGATTGCGCGAAAATATCTGCATGGTGTTACAGCCAAGTTTGTGGGCGCGTTCCACTGCCTCGTAAATCTTTCCTTGAACCGAAACATGGACTCCTAAAAGCATGATGTTTTAAATTATACCCCAGTTGGAATTGAGCGTCAAGCTATGTCTTATCTTCTTTCTAAAATGTATTTTGAGATTTTCTTGGCGGGTTTGCTAGGATAATTTCCGTTAAAACGGGCAGTGCAGGATTCCTCTTTTGAAATTAAACTAAACCCTGATCTAACATGGCATCAGCCACTTTTACAAAGCCGGCAATATTTGCACCCTTGACATAATCTATATAATTACCCTCTTTGCCGTATTTGGCGCACTGTTCATGAATAGCCAGCATAATCTCGCGTAGTTTTTTATCCACCTCATCGCGGCTCCACGATAACCTCATGCTATTTTGGGTCATCTCAAGGCCAGAAGTAGCTACCCCGCCAGCATTGGCGGCTTTACCCGGAGCATACAGAATCTTAGCCTTTTGGAATACCTCAGCGCCTTGCGGAGTAGTAGGCATATTTGCTCCTTCGCCTATAGCAATACAACCGTTTTTGACCAAGGTCTTGGCGTCTTCTTCGTTTATCTCATTCTGGGTAGCGCAAGGAAAGGCAATATCGCATTCTATGCCCCATGGCTTTTGGTTTTCAAAGTACTTATAATTAAATTCCTTGGCGCATTCCTTTATGCGACCGCGCCGCACATTCTTCAGCTCAAGCACGCACTTCAATTCTTTATGGTCAATGCCTTCTTCATCATAAATAAACCCATTAGAGTCTGATAAGGTCACCACCTTTGCCCCTAACTGGATAAGTTTTTCTGTAGTGTATTGAGCAACATTACCCGCTCCGGATACTGCGCAAACCTTACCTTTTATTGATTCTCCTTTGGTCTTTAACATCTCTTCGACAAAATAGACGCAGCCATAACCTGTGGCTTCAGGCCGGATTAAACTCCCGCCCCAATTCAAACCCTTGCCAGTAAGAACTCCGGTAAATTCATTGCGTAGTCTTTTATACTGGCCAAACATATACCCAATTTCGCGGCCGCCTACACCTATATCTCCTGCCGGAACATCGGTATCCGGGCCAATGTGCCTGAATAGCTCGGTCATAAAACTCTGGCAGAATCTCATCACTTCGTTATCCGACTTTCCTTTGGGGTCAAAATCCGAGCCGCCTTTTCCACCGCCCATAGGCAAAGTGGTGAGGCTATTTTTAAAGACCTGCTCAAAGGCTAAGAATTTTAAAATACTTAAGGTAACGCTGGGGTGGAAACGCAGGCCACCCTTGTAGGGACCAATGGCACTGCTCATCTCAATACGGTATCCCCTATTGATGTGAATTTCTCCTTTATCATCCAGCCAGGGAACGCGGAACATTATCACCCTTTCCGGCTCCACCATTCTTTCCAGAATCTTGGCTTCCTGATATTTGGGATTCTCCTCAATGAATGGCATGACTGACTCCACCACTTCCCGCACTGCTTGATGGAACTCGAGCTCGCCAGGATTCTTTTCAATAACCTTGGCCATAAATTCTTCAATCTTCTTTGACATTTCTCCTCCTTATTTGACTAGTTAAACTCAGGACTCTTTTTGAGGCACAAAATAAAAAACGTCCATCCTTAACATATGAATGGACGCCGTTGTCCTTAATAAACCGACATACAAAATATAACATCAACAATCAATTTGTCAAGGAGATTTTGTTTCCTATTAAAACTTATAATGGTGGTGGCGCCGAAACACATTGTTTCGGCATCCACCAAAATTTTCCTTGTCGGGCGACTTGGAGGCACTACGCTCGCTACGGCACTTGTCGTGCCGTTTAACGCTCGCTTGAGTGCCACCAAAATTTTCCTTGTCGGAAAATTTTGGTGGAGCTGGAGGGAGTTGAACCCTCGACCTTTTGACTGCCAGTCAAACGCGCTCCCAACTGCGCTACAGCCCCGAAAATTTTATGCAATAAAATTTTCGTCCCGAGTTTCTAAGCCTATATTTCCAGAAACGAGGGACAAAAACTTATATTTCTATTGACCTTGGCTATTTTAGACTATAAAATAACTTGCGTCAACCCCGTTAGAAATATATAATTTATAATATCATAATTTCTAACGGGGTCAACTAAATAATGCTGGAGTGGTGGAATGGCATACACGCCAGTCTCAAAAACTGGTGAGGTTACACTCGTGAGGGTTCAACTCCCTCCTCCAGCATTTAAAAAACCCACCAAACCTTTAAAATCCCAGTAAAATTATAGAGATTTTTGGCCAATAATATAAATTAATTGGATTATTTCTCGAACTTCCTGGCGAGGCTGTTCTTATTAAGATGAGGCGTGATTACCCGATAAACCCGCTGGGCAATAATTTTATAGCCGTCAGCATTAGGATGGACAAAATCGCTCTGTAGGCGTGGGTTAGTGAATATACCGCTAAAGATTTTGGGTATAAATATAGTGTCTTTTTCCTTGGCCAGATTATAAAGGGGTTCGTGGTATTCTCCCATAATTAGGCCAACACTTATATCTACTATGGCCACCATTGCGCCTTTAGCCTGAATTTTTTCCACCATTGCTTTAATATTATTTGTGGTAACTTCCAGCGGAATCCTCCTTAAAAAATCATTCCCCCCAAATTCAATAACCACTAAAAGCGGCTCTCTGGCTAACACATCAGATTCGATACGTCTCAAGGCTTCGGTTGAGATATCTCCATCCACACCGGCGTTGATTACTGGCATATTGGTCATTCTGGATAATACCAAAGGGTAATCTTCGCCCGGATTTGCCCCCACCCCAAAAGTCATGCTATCCCCGAAACAGATAATATTTTTACCTTGAGAACCTATATTTCTAATCTCGCGCTTAGCGCAACCTAAAAAAGTAAAAAGGCAAAAGGCAAAAGTAAAAACTAAAAAAGGAACTTTTTGTAAACTGTAAACTGCTAAACATTGTAAACTACGCTTTTTCATATCTTAATCTCAACTGTCCGCAGGCAGCATCGATATCCTCACCCCGCGCTCTGCGTAGGGTTACATTTAAACCTTGTTTTAAAAGATAATCCCGAAACCGCAAGACCTCTCGCCTTTCTGGAGACTCTACCCTGCATTCCTTTATCGTATTGGCAGGGATTAGATTAACCTTATATAGTTTTAAGTCCGCTAATATTGTAACCAATTTTTGGGCGTTTGGCAAATCCGAATTTATCCCTTTAATTAAAAGATACTCAAAGGTTATTTGGCGGTTTGTCTTTTTAATATATCCTCTGCAGGCCTCCAGTAAATTCTTTAAAGGATAAACCTTATTTACCGGCATGATTCTTGACCTTATTGCATCATCGACCGCATGCAGGGAAATAGATAATTCTATCTGTAAGTCCTCCTGGGATAATCTTTTAATCCCAGAGATTATGCCACAGGTAGAAATTGTGATTCTTCGTGCGCCAATATTCAAGCCTAAAGACGAATTTATGAGACGGATAGCTTTAATAACATTATCGTAATTGTCCAACGGCTCACCGATGCCCATAAATACGAGGTGGGTGAGTTTTTTATTCAAAGATTCATTCTTTAACCATAAAATTTCTTCAAGCATCTCGCCGCTGGTTAGATTCCTTTTAAAGCCTAACAAGCCGCTGGCGCAAAAATTACATCTAAACTTACAGCCTACCTGCGTAGAGATACACCCGGTAATTCTTTTCTCTGCAGGGATAGTTACCGCCTCAATAAGGTTATCGTCTTTTAATTGAAAAAGAAATTTCTCTGTTTTATCCTCGGACTTAAGCTTTTTTAGCAGCTTAAAACCAAAGAGATAGAAATCTTCTTTTAATTTCTTCCTTAAATCCAAAGGCAAATCGCTCATCTGAGCAAATTCCCTAATTGGATTTTGGTATATCCAAGAAAAGATCTGCTGAGCATGGAACTTAGGATATCCCCAGTCTCCTAAAATCCCCTCTAACTCTTCTATGGTTAATTCTTTAATATCCTGCATTTAATGAGCACATAACTTATGGCAGTCCGCCAGAGTTCTGTGGCGGACAACGTAAGTTATAAGTGCGAATTTAACCCCCCACCACTTTTTGAAAATGCTTAAGATAAAATTTAACGGTATTGTTACCCCTCAACCTTAATTTAATAGACCCTACGCGAGTCACAAAAAGTGGTGGGGGGTAAGTTCGGACACATAAGTTATGTCGCTAAAGATTATCATTAATGTAAGGCTCCATAACTTATGTCCTCACTTATTCTTCTTTTCTTACTATCTGGCGGGATTCTTGAGCAATCCCTAACATTGGCTTAAGGCCAATCACGCTATAAAATAAATCTTTACTGCTTATCTTCTCCGTCTTCCTGACCTCACTTATTTTTCCTGAAAATAAAGAGACGACTAAAAATCTTAAGATAGTAGAAATCAGAAACAGGCTTAAGATTTTATAGCCGAATAGGCTGGGCAAGATATTCACTAAATAGCCTCCTAAAAGCGCACCTAAACATAGGGCTACGCCAGAACAGGCACTAAAATAGGCAATACAGCGCGTCCTTTTCTCTGGCCTAACCGCATCATAGATAAAATTTGTCGTGCAAAGGTTAAACCCTGACCAGGCAAAACCTGAAAGTATCTGGATGAAGACGAGATATAAAGGACTATGGTTAATAATCCACCAAAGCGGTAGACTAGCGATAATTAAAGAGGTAAATTTCAAAACCTTTACATTGCCCACTTTATCCGCATGCCTTCCCCAGCGGTCAATGGTAAATATCTGGGAGATGCTGACACAGGTAACCACTATTGTATAAATAAGGTAATTAAATTTTAAATCCCTAATCATCAATACTGAGAAAAATGGTGCCGCCAAGTTAACGCAGAAGTTCAACAGGGCCACAAATATCACAAATTTCGCAAAATTAGATTCTCTTATGCGTTTAATGAAATCGAAAAAACTAAAATAGGAATCGGGATTAACCTTAAACCTTGGCTCATACATGCGGGTCAAAAAGTACCAAGAGATAAGCCGCGCGACAAAGGCCAGGCCAAAGATAATGACAAATCCTTTTAAAATATTATCTTTAAAATGATGCAGGATAAAACCGGCGAGAAAGGCAGACAAAATAGCAACGGCAACCATGATTTTACTGCGCCAGCCAAAATATTTGCCGCGCATTCTATAGGGGATATAATCGGACATCAATGAAGACCAAGCCGGAATAGCTAACGCATTTAGGCTGTTGAATAAAGTAATAAAAATAATTAAGAATAATACGGGTTGGGCCTTAAATAAATAAGGTATAAAAATAATGGGTAAAAGCATTAAGGTATGTAAAAGCACAAAGGTATTAATAATCTTTTTGCGGCTTTTAAATTTTTCGGTTAAATCCGCGGATCTTAATTGTGCAACGGAAGAAGTAAGATTGGGTGCTGCGCTTAAGAAACCAATTTGACTGCTGGTTGCTTTTAAGGTTAGGGCATAAGGCGTGATGTAATCCGTAATCAGGCCCGCCATACCAGAAGCAAATATCCCGTCCCAAAGGGAAAATTTAAGGCTTCTTTTAATCCTGCTTGGCTTATTCATCGGGTTATATTATACCATAAAAATAAAAAGGGACACCCTTAGCTTTGAGTCAAAGGGTGTCCCTGCTTTGGGTTAAAGAACGTCCCTAAATTAGAAGGTATACTTTAGTTGCGTATAAATCTGGCTCTGGTGACTAAATTGACCGTTGCTGTCAGCAGCGGCTCCGTAGAAGTAATGCCAACCTAAAGTCAGGAAAAGATTGTCTTTAATCTCGTAACTTACCTTGGGTGAAAGTTTACCCTGATTATCGTCGGTAAAACTCCATAAAACCTCAGGTTTGATTCGGTCATTCATAAAGTGGGATGAGATTCTTAGAGTAAAGATATTCTCCAGCTGGTCCTGAACTCCGTAGGTAAAGGCGTTCATAGCAATCTGCTGAGAAGCAGGCAGGGTATTATTTTTAGCTAATTTGTGTTCCATAATATACTGGGCATACTGAAGGCTTACCGTCCACCTGGTGAGCACGTTTTTATCCACGCCGATTAACCAGAACTTATTATTCCAGCGGGCAATGCCCTTAGTCGAACCAGCGGCAGGATCTCCGTAATAAGTGGGCTCATCATTATACCAGGCAAAATCCCCTCTTAAGGTAATGCCCTGCAAGAGCCCTGGGTTGGTAATTGTTTTATTAAAAGAACCACCATAGACTCTCCAGAGTTTATAATCTCTATCAACCTTAAAGTTAAGACCAGTCTGTATAGTGGTATTGCGCGCAGTAGAATAAGGTCCGTAGAGGAAATTTAAGGTATAATCAGTGCCACCTATCCTATCCGACCACTGTAAGCCATAAGTAGCGTGATTTAATCTCCTGCCTGGAAAATGCTGGTTAATATTCCATCTACTATTGGGTATCTTCATAATGTTATCAAAAATTTGATATGCCCGAATGGTGAAAGGTGCACCGATGGGAGCTACCTGAGATTCCTCAAAATCCGGGATAACCAGCAGCTGCAAATTAGAGTTTAACTTGGGAGAATAATTGATGTTAAACATCCAGAGAGGAATGCGTATGTCTACCATATCTGGCAACCAGTATTCCCTCAGGTCAACTGGATTGACTTTATCCAAAACAGCGACGCCATCTGATTGTCCCCAGGCAACCTGCTGTTTTCCTAACCTTAAGAACCAGGGACCTTCGGTGTAGTCAAGATAACAATCCCTTAGCCACTCCGTGCGCTGGATATGCTCCATATAATGCGCTGCCATATCCAATTTGTCCTTAGCATACGCTGAATCATAGAAGTATTTTGCCTTGGCAAAAAACACTAATTCGTCGTCCTTAATGCTATATTGCCCGGCAAGCTCGATAATGTTTTTTAATTTTTGCGGGTAATTTTTGTCTGTCGCTCGTAAACCAGTTTCATTCTTAATGTAGCCATTCAATTGCAACCTCTCGTCCGCATAAGCAAAACCTGCCAATAAACAGACTAATAAAAGCAATACAAATTTCTTCATTTTAGATAATCCCTCCTTTCACCATCTTGTTTGGGTAAGGGCTCTTTCGCTAAATAAATCTTCAGAAAGGCCTGTCTCAAACTTTATATCCGTATTAATGATCACCGTACGATGTCCGGTCCTTAAATCTTTGACCTCAAGTAAAATCTGCTCCGGATAATCCTTGCCATTCACCTTGATTATCTCGTAGTCTTTGAATATCACCTTAAACATACGGCCCAAGGGGTCATACATTTCTTCGTAAATTCCGCCTCCGGTATTTTTATCCACCCAAAGTATCCTTTTGGAATAATACCAAGGGCTATTTTTGGGTTTGGCTTCAATAACAAAGCAAGGCGCATTCTTGAAATAGATTTTCTTATCGTGCTCGCAAGTATAACCCTTGAAATTCTCCTCTTTAATTAACTTATAGGTCTCGTCTTCGAATCTACGGGTTAAAATATCCTCGTTGGTAAAATCAGAACCCATAAAAGAGTCATCGGCATTTGCCTGGGAGATTTTTTTGATTTTCTTTAAAGAAGGAACCCAGAGCCAAGAGTCGGATTGTCTTTTAGGATCCATATAGGTCCAGGTAAGCGTAGCCAGACCTTTTACCTGGGGCGAGGTAAACATAACCAAATCCTTATAGGCAATATCATCGGATTTTCTTCCCAAGGTAATTCTTAGTCTCGCGGTCTCTCTTTCTCGGGTGCTGCCTGATTTGTCAATAAAATAAGCTTTACCGTCCATATCCACATCGTGGGCAAATCTTGTGTATTTGACAAAATACTCAATCTGCATTATCTCATCCGCGGTCATACCCTCTTTGGGTTTATAAACTTGGAAGTACTCTAATTCTGCAGCCCAGCAATAACTGCTGATTAAGGCTATGGCTGCCAAAAACAAAACCAACTTTTTCATTTCTCAGCCTCCTTTTACTTTCTTAAGAATTTAGGCTTAATCGTCATAATCATCGACGGTAAAACCAGCAATGTCCCCGCCACATTAAAGAAAATCAAAAACCCCAAAAGCGCACCTAATCTTGCCTGCATGAGAATGGGGGATAACATCCAGGTTGCTATACCAATGGTTAGGCTTAAGCCGGTAAAAAATACCGCCTTGCCTGAAGTAGACATTGCCTCAATCAATGCATTTCTTAATGAGCCACCTCCTTCTTTTAATTCGTCCATCACGCGCTGGACGATATATATTCCAAAATCATCACCAAAACCTATGCCTAAAGCAACCACCGGAATTATTTCTGCGGTCAGTCCTATTTTTAAAAATCCCAGTATCCCTAATAAAAGCGCGGTTCTGAAAATCAAAGGCAAAAATAAGATTCCCAAACCTAAAACCCATCCGTAGGCAGCTACGAGACACAACAAAACCAGCGCTGCGGTTCCAAAGGAATTAATACTTAACATTGGCTTAACCGTCTGGTTAACTGCGGCTAACATTCCGATGGTTCCACCGGCGTAGGAGAACTCCACATCTTTAGCCTTATGATGAGCTCTAATCCATTCCTCAGTCTTCCGGAGCGCTTCATTGATACTGGCAGCCTTGTGGTCTCTTAAGTCAACTTTGATGTTGGCATATTGATAACTGGGATTGACCACCGGGTCAAAATCACCAGGAAAACCGGTTAAAGAATACAAAAACAGATACTCGGCAATAGTGCGGTCATTATCCGGAATCTTAAATTCTTCTCTTCTTCCTGCAAACATTGCCATATTCATACCTTTAACATATTCCACCAAAGAAAGAGTCCTGCCCACCCCCTTTACTTCTCTTTCTAAATAACGCTGGAGGCTATCCATTTCATTAAGTACTTCGCTACTTAAAAAGGCATCCGAATGCTTTCCTTCCACGAATATATAATAGGGGTCGGAGGTAGCGAATTTCTCACTGATAAATTTTTCTCCCCTGTTATAAGGACTGTGAGGATAAAGCAAAGATGTCCCCGGCTTTTTATCGCCTACTTCTAATTGACTGGTGCCCAATATTGCCACTAAGGTTAAGATAAAAAATGAAATAATTACTATCCAGCGCGATTGCTTATTTACCGCTAACTTAGCAAAATAACTCAATACTCTATTGGTCAGGGTGGTCCTCTCTTCCTTAATCACTTCCAGGCGCTTGGGCGGTTGCATAAAAGAAAGTAGATTAGGGACTAAAATAACTGTGCTAAAAAATATGCTTAAGATACCAAAACCAATGGCTATAGCCAGGCTCTTAACCATGCCTAAAGGAATAAAAAATAAGGTAAGCGGACCAATCCCGTCTGTAAGTAAACCCGTGAATGCGGGAAGAAAAAGATTACGCGTAATTTTAATGGCTGCGGCCTTAGAATTACGCTTGTCCTTACTCATACATTCATAATAACGCTTGATAAATTGCACGGCATGGCTGGTGCCTAAAGCAAAAACCAAAAATGGCGCCAGAACCGTGGAGGGAGTCAGCTTATAACCAAAGAATACAGTCAATCCCAATCCCCAGAGCGTAGCCGTAAATGCGGACAGCAATGGCAAAAACACGCCCCTTTTAGATTTAAAAGCATTATATAAAACATAAGCCATCACCAAAAGCGTAATAATGAAAAGGCGGGCCATGCTCGGCAGGTAAAAATCCAGCCAGCCCTGAAGTACAGGCTGGCCAGCAATATAAATAGAGTGATTTTTATCTTCGAATTGCTTTTTTATGCCCTGTAAAATATCAAAAATCTTTCGGGAAGAAACTTCGGATTCAAAATCCGCCTGGATAAGTGTGGCTTTAAAGTCCCGGGAGACGATGGGGCCATAAACCAAAGGGTTTCTGATAATCCTCTGCTTAAGGATTTCTATTGCCTCTTCTGTCTTAGGCGGGTCGTGCATGAGCCATTGGGTAATGAAACCTTCTTCATTTGCCTCCACATGCTTTATTTTTCGGGCAGATAGAGAAACTACTCTGCCGGCATTGATACCCTTGGTCAAATACAGTTCATTAGTAATCTGCCAAACCTTATCTAAGGTTGCCGGATTAAGGATAGTCCCATTTTTAACCTCAATAGCTAATGAAACCTGGTTAAGGCCGCCAAATATCTCATTGAGCCGATTTTGAATTTTTAAGTAGGGGTGTTTAAGAGGATAAAAATCTCCGATATTGGCTTGAAAGGAAAGATTTTTCAGTTGATAAGCAAAAAAGAAACTGATAATAAGGCACAGGCCTAAAAATCCCAGTCTATAACGAATCAAGCCGTGACTAAACCAATGCACAAATTTATTCACCCCGCCCTTCCTTTTTTATTTGCGCCCCACCCTTTCCTAACATTATATTTATTATTTATTTTAATATTTTTAGGAAGGGCGGGGTTCATTTATTATCTAAAGTACTCCTTAATGTTTCTTTATCAATCTTGCCAACTCTATTTTTAGGAAGCGCCTGCTTAAACTCAAAATAATGCGGAATCTTAAAATGGGCGAGATGCTCCCGGCAAAAATAACGTAAATCTTCTTCGGAAACTTCTTTACCTTCTTTTAAAACAACGAAGGCCTTGGGAACTTCGCCCCTTAATTTATCTGACACGGCAATCACTGCTACCTCGGCAACATACGGGTGTTTATGTATAGCTAATTCTATCTCTGGCTCAAAAACAATCTCGCCACTAACCTTAATCATCTCTTTTTTTCTACCCACAATATAAAGGTCGCCTTCGGCATCAAATCTGCCTAAATCTCCGGTGTGAAACCAGCCATTACGGATGGTTTGAGCTGTCAACTCTGGGTCTTTATAATACCCGTCTGTAACTACCCAGCCCCTTACTAATACTTCGCCTACCCGGTCACGAGGTAATTCCTCATCATTCTCATCGAATATCTTTACCTCAATCCAAGGAGCAGGACGTCCCACACTCTCAATCTTTTTTGAACCCATAGGTATAACGCAAGTAGGAGCATTGGTCTCAGTTAAACCCCAACCATTTAGCAGATGTGCCTGAGGGCAATACTGATGGAATCTACGCAGGGCATCGGGAGAGCTAGAGGCCCCAAAGGTAACTATCCAACGTAGAGTGGAAAGGTCTAAGTTTTCAAATTCTTTTAATTGTAAAAACGCATAATACATCGAAGGCACAACCCAGAAACAATTCACGCGATATTTTGGGATATTCTTCAAAAACTCTAAAGGTATAAAACGGTCCATCAAAACCACCGTAATCCCAAATACGATGTTATTCAGCAGATAAATCAAGCCTCCTATATGTGAAAGGGGTAAAGCACAAATAAGAGTATCCTTCGCACTTAAATCCACAAAAACCTTCATTGCCTCAGGAGGTGCTCCTAACTGGCGATAATTTACCAAGACGCCTTTGGGTTTACCAGTAGTCCCAGAAGTATAAAAGATAATTGCATAGTCTTTGTCTTGAATATTAACCCCGGGAGTTTGAGGAGTTCCTTTTTCCAATAACTCTTCTAAGGATAGATATCCCTCTTGCTTCTCATGAGATAAAATAATTTCTTTTAAATGCGGGCAATTTTCTTTGATTCCTGGCAATGAAATTGTGCTTTTGGATTTGGCAATGAGCAACTTGGCCTCGGAATGAGCTATACAAGAAACAAGTTCATCTTCGGTTAACATAAAATCTAAAGGTACTGCGGTTGCACCGCAAGACCAAATCGCCAAATAACTGTAGATATATTCCGGCCAATTAGGCAGATATATGGCTACTCTATCTTGCTTTTTTATACCTAATTTGATGAGATTATTAGCCAGGCGAAAGGAGAAATCCTTTAACTGCTTGAAGGTAATGGGCTGGTCTTTAAAGATATAGGCGGGTTTATCCGGGTTATCTTTAGCCCTTTTTTCTAAAAATTCGGCAATGTTCATCCTGTTAAACAACTGCTGATTAGTAAAATTTTACTATTTTAATTTTACTAAGATTTATAGAATTGTCAAGTAAATTTTTTAAACAGGAACAAAACTTAATATGTTTATTAGAGTTGAGTAATCAGGGAGGGTTTATTTAAGATTTATTTGGTTCAATAATAACCTTGATACAATCTTTACCACTCGCCACAAGCTGAAAACCTAAGCCTGTTTGTTCAAGGCTTAGCCGGTGGGTAATTAATTTTGCCAGTGGCAGCTTTTTTTTACGCATTAATTCTATGGCTAAAAGGGCATCGGAAGGGGCGTTGCCGTAAGAATGCATGATTTTTATACTCTGGCGCCAGAAATCATTTACCGGGATAGGTAAATTCACTCCTGGTTCAGTGGGAGCAAAGCATAATATCGTGCCTGCCCGCTCCACGCATTGCAGGGCTTGCTTGAAAGCCGATAGCGCAGAGGTGCAAACAATAACCAAATCCGCCAGCCTATTCTCGTTTACTTGCCTGAGGTAAGTAATCAGATTCTCTTTAGCATTGATTACGAAAGTAGCTCCTAGATCTTTAGCTATTTTTAGACGATATTCGTTGATATCTGTAATTATAATTCTTTTGACCCCCATAGATTTAGCGGCCAATAAATGCAATAATCCAGAAATGCCTGCTCCTAAAATAAGCACGGTTTGGTCTGCTTTAAGTTCTACCATCCTTTGGCCGCGGATTACGCAAGCTAAGGGTTCAATAAAAGTCCCCTCTTCAAACGAGATTTCCTTCGGCAATAAAAATACTCCCCGTTCTACATTGACAGGCGGAACGCGGATAAATTGAGAAAACCCGCCAGGATAATAATTGGTAGTATGCAGGATTTCGCAGACTGTGTGATGACCGCTTAAGCAGTAGCGACAGCTATTACAAGGAACGTGATGAGAAACAAAAACCCACTGCTTGACTTTGTAATCTTTTACATCTTTGCCTGCTTCCACAATTTCTCCGGTAGCTTCGTGGCCTAAAACTAAAGGCGCTTTTTTCAGACGGTACCACTCCATCACATCAGAACCGCAGATACCGCAGGCCATTACCTTGACTAATAACTCGCCGTTACTGATCTTAGGCAGAGGCATCTCTTCTATTCTTACGTCATTATTGTTATAATACATAGCTACGCGCATAACTTTATCCTTAAGGAAAATTTAATTCTTTTTATTGTCTTTCAATATTTCCTGGGCTTTTTTTAAATTGGCTCTCTCATGGACTATTGCCCGTAATGCCTTGGCCATGGCTACTGGGTGAGCGCTCTGCCAGACATTTCTTCCTAAGTTTATCCCAATTGCGCCTTTTTGCATGCCGTCATAAACAAATTCCAAGACTTCTAATTCTGTTTCGCATTTTGGTCCGCCGGCAATAACCACAGGAACAGGGCAGCAATTTACTACTTTATCAAAATCTTCTTTGCACCAGTAGGTCTTGACTATCCGCGCACCCAACTCCGCAGCAATGCGGCAACTTAAAGCCAGATAACGCGCATCGCGTTTTTCTAATTCTTTTCCTACCGCCGTAACTGCCATTACTGGTATGCCATAATTCTCGCATTCATTAACCAGTTTGGCTAAATTCATCAGCGTTTGATGTTCGTATTCGCTGCCCACAAAAACCGAGATCCCCACGGCAGAGGCATTTAGACGAATAATTTCCTCGATAGAAGTAGTGAGCCCTTCATTAGCCAAATCCTTACCCACCATACTGGTTGCTCCGGAGACCCGAAGGATGATAGGTTTGGTATTAGCAGGGTCTATACAAGAGCGCAATACCCCCCGGGTGACAAAAATACCGTCGCAAAAAGTGAGTAAAGGCTTGATTGTCTCAGCCGGTCTTTCTAAACATCGGGTGGGGCCTTGAAAATACCCATGGTCAATGGGCAGAAAAAAACAATGGCCGTCAGGTTGAATTAATTGACTTAAGCGATTCTTTATACCCCAGTCCATTTTGCACCTCCTCTAAAAAACTACCTTATCTCCAATCTTAACTTGATTTTTCTCGATGAATCCGGCATTAACCTCTAAAACATATTTGGCTTTTTCTTGTGGGACTAAAGTCGGGCAGGAATCTCGACAAGTTGAAACATTAGCTTTAATATCTATAATAACTTTATCCTGATTAATCCATATTATATCCAAAGGGAATTCCACATTCTTCATCCAGAAGGCGTATTTATCTGGTTCGTTAAATACAAAAAACATTCCTTGATTATCGGGGAGGCTCTTCCTAAACATCAAACCCAGCATCTGTTTCTCCGGGGAATCCGCTATTTCAACTTCAATACAGACACCTTTAATACAGACTCTTTGGGTAATTATACCAGCATTGAGAGAAGAAAAAAACAAAAATAAAAAAAGCAAAATAAATATATATCTCATGGAAAATTCTTTAGGATTCAGGTAATTTCTTCAACGGGTAGGAGAAAAGCCTTGATACCTTCATGGCCCATCTTTTTTCTTAATTCCCTTACGCAATCCAGCATTTGCTTGGCCTGTTTTTCATCACAGACAACGTAAAGAATATTGTTTCTTCCCGGCCAAATATCATCACCCATATGTGTACCGGAGGCTGTGCCTTTTCCAAAGGTACTGGTAAGCTTAGTGTAATTCTCGACCCCGCACTTACCCAGCGTATCCCTAACTTCTTCATCCATCGCTTCATTATAAACAACCATTATCATCTTATTCATTTATCTTCGCCTTTGGTTATAGCCGCCTTCCTGTGAAACACCGCATAAAGCGTGGGCACATAAAGCATGGTAATCAAGGTAGAAACTAACAAACCTCCGAACATAGTGATTCCTAAGGGCCGCCAGGTTTCTGAACCTTCGCCCGTGGATATCGCTAAAGGCAATAGCCCCACCAAAGTAGTAATAGTGGTCATCAGCACCGGCCTTAACCTATCCTTACCGCCTTTGGTCACCGCATCATACATCGAATACCCCCTGGCGCGCAGGATAATTATATAACTAATAAGCACAATGGCGTTATTGACCACAATACCCATGAGCATAATGATACCTAAATAGCTGATGATGCTTAAAGTTGTGCCAGTGAAAAGAAAACCTAAAATTACTCCGATAAAAGTAAAAGGTATGGAAAACATAATGATAAAAGGGTCGAGTAAAGACTCAAATTGGGCAGCCATAATCATATATACCAAGGTAATGCCCAGTATTAATAAAAGGGTAAGATCTCTGAAGGCCTTTTTTTGCTCCTCTGCCTCTCCGCCGAAATTGAGCATTATATCCGAAGGTATGGTAATCTTATCTATCTCCTTCTTAATATCTTCGATTACCTTACCAGCAGAACGTTTATAGGTGTTGCTCTCTACCCTAACTACCCTCTCCCGGTTTTGTCTTTGTATCTCCACGGGTCCGATACCTTCATAGATTTTGGCGATATTGGACAGCCTAATCTGTTTCTGATACAGCGCCGAAAAAATAGGGAGATTTTCAATATCTTCTATTTTATTTCGGGATTCTTCCTGAAGCCTGACATAGATATCATAAGTATCTCCTTTTTCCCGGTATTTGGTTGCAGTAGAACCCTCGATGTAGGTCTTAAGACTATTGGCAATGATGTTCATATTCAATCCTAAACTCGCTGCTTTTTCCCGGTCAATTTCGATTTTTAATTCCGGCCGCCGAAAATCCCGCGAAATCGCCACATCCACTGCCCCGGGGATTTTCTCCATAATATCTTTCATCTTATTAGCCAAGGCATAAGTATCTTCAAAGGAATTCCCAATAATTTCCAGCTGAATTGCCTTGCCTCCCATGCCGGTAATCATTCTCCCGATAGGATTACCGGTAGATATATCAATCTTTAAGACGCCGGGTATCTGCCTTATCTTATTTCTTAAATCCTGAGCCACATCATTAACAGAGCGAATTCTTTTGGTCTTAGAGACCAGTTTTGCTCCGGCGGTAACAATATGACTTCCTGATTGGCCAAAGCCTCTACCCCGAGCCGGAACATCTCCGCAGCGGGCATAATAAAATTTAGCTTCCGGGACATTATTCTTAATTATCTCTTCGATTCTTCTGGCTACTTTATCGGTCTCTTCAAGCCTGGTTCCTAAAGGCAGGTTGATGGTCAGACGCATATCCCCGGTATCTTCCTCAGGAGCAAATTCATTTCCTACGAAACGAGTCAGAAATAAAGTACAGATAAAAGCTAAGGTAAAACCAGTAATCACTATTTTTTTATAGCGCAGGCACCAACCCAGCGCACGGGAATAAAAATTCTCCCAAGACTTAAACATTCTTTCGGAAAGGTCGTAAAATAAAGCAAATATTTTGGATTTTTTCTGCGAATCATAGGCAGTTTTCATCCACTGGGAACAAAGCATGGGAGTAAAGGTTGCGGCAGTAAATAAAGAACCTAAAAGCGTGACGGTAATAATAACTGCCAGCTCACCAAAGAATATACCGATTACTCCCGGGAGAAAAAGCATGGGCAGAAATACCACCACCGTGGTAAAAGTAGAGGCAGCAATAGCTAAATACATTTCTCGGGTTCCAAAAATCGCTGCTTCAACAGGCCGATTGCCCCTATCCAGTTTTCTATAGACATTATCCACAACTACAATGGCATTATCCACCACCATACCGCAAGCAATTGCCAATGCAGAAAGGCTGATGGTATTTATAGTCCGACCGCTTAAGAAAAGATAAATAAAAGCGATTAAAAGGGAGAATGGTATAGTCAGAGCAATAATCAAGCTGGGCAAAAACTGCCTTAAGAAAAACCAGACTACCAAAACCACCAGGATAATACCTAGCCAGACTGCAGACTTCAAAGTATTAAGGGAATTAATGATATCCTGCGAAGAATCTAAGATAATATTAATTTTGATATCACGGGGAATAACCCGCTCTAATTCCTTAAGTTTCTTTTTAATTACCTCAGCTACTTGGACAGTATTGACGCCGCTCTGTTTCTGGATGGAAAGCATAAGCCCTCTCCTGCCGCTTATACGCATATTCAGGGTAACCTCTTTAAAGCTGTCTTCAACTTTGGCCACATCCTTAAGATAGACATATTTGCCGTCGCGCTTGCCTAAAATTACCGAATTTATCTCATCCGGCGAGATGAATTCGCCGGGAAGACGGATCAGATAATCGGTTAACCCAGACTTTAGTTTTCCCAATGGCTGGGCAATATTCTCATCCTTAAGGACATTCTGAATATCCAGGATGGAAAAACCAAAGCCCTCCAGGCGCTGGCGGTCTATCCAGATATTAATCTGACGCTCCAAGCCTCCAAAAAGTCCCACTGTCCCCACTCCGGGAATTTGCCGGATAACATCTGCTACTCTTTTATCCAGTAAATCATAAAGTTCGGCGTAAGATTCCTGGGCGGTAACTCCGATAAAAAGAATAGGTATATCGGCAGTATTAAATTTATAAATATAAGGGTTATCCATCTCGTCCGGGATATCCGGAAGAGAGCGTTTAGCTAAATCAATGCGGTCGCGCACGTCATTGCTGGCGGCATCAAGGTTAGTCCCCCAGATGAATTTAAGGCTAAGGCTACAAAAACCCTCGGAAGAGCGCGAGGTTATCTTTTCAAGGCCCGGAGTAGTAGCTAACTGGTTTTCCAAAGGCTCAGTTACTTTAGCCTCAACATCTTCGGGGCTAGCACCCGGATAGGCTGCAATTACCGTAATTTGTGGCGGTTCAATTTTAGGCATACTATCTATGCCTATGCGGGTAAGACTGTATGCTGCCATAACAATGATTGAAGAAAATATCATTAAATTGGTTACTGGTTTCTTAACTCCAAAATCAGGCAAGCCCATAGAATAGTCCCCTTATTTTTGTTGATTGTTCTGTTCGACAACAACCGCAGCATTTTCATAAAGCCTTTGCTGGCCCATGATCACAACCAAATCATCCTCTTTCAGGCCATCGGTAACTTCATAATCCGAGCCTTGATGGATACCCAAGGATACTTTCTTCAAAATGGCTTTATTACTTTCTATAACATAAACATAGGTATCTGGTTCTTTACCATTAATTGCTTCTTTTAATATAACCAAGGCCTTAGGGCGCTCTTCAATGGCTAGAGATGCCTTAGCAAACATTCCTGATTTTAAAAAATGCTCTCGGTTTTCGATCATGATTTCAATCGGCGCTGCGCGGTTTTCGGGATTTACCACCGGGCTCATCTGGGTAACCTTACCGATAAATACCTGGTTAGGATAGGCATCCACTGTAATCTTCGCCTTCTGTCCCAGATAAACCTTAGGAATGTATTTTTCGGGAATATCCAAATCTATTTTTACTGATTCCATATCCACAACCATGGCTACTGGCGTCTGCAAATTGACTTGGGAGCCGATATCCACATATACTCTACCTATCACGCCAGCCAAAGGACTCATGACTGGAGCCCTATTAAAGGTAAGCCCTACCTCGTCCCGGTCAACATAAGCTATCACTTCATCTTTATCTATCTTGTCTCCTTCGGCTTTTACTTTTTCGCTGATCTTCCCCGTTACTTTAGGATATACTATTACTTCCTCTTTGGCTCTGATACTCCCTACATACTCTAAAGCCCTACTTATATCCTTACGCTCCACCTTGGCTACCTTAACCGGAATAGCCTGCGCTCCAACCGGAGCCTTTATTTCTTCTTTCTGAATGCACCCGCTAAATAAAAATAATAAAATTAAAAATACAAGATTAAATTTTAATAATTTTATTTTATCCATCTTAACCTCCTGTTGCTTTGTCAAATTTTGCCTTAGCAATAATGTAATCATAAATAGCCTCTTTCTGATTAAATAAAGAAATAGCATAACTTAAAGAAACATCGCTTAAATCCAGGGAACTGGCTATGCCTGTTTTATACTTTTCCTCGGCCACCCTTAATGTATCCTTATACAAGTTTATCTGGGCCTCTATAGCCTGCATTTTGGCAATGGCATCTTTAAAATCTAAATAAGCGTTCTTTAATTCTTGGACAATATCTTTTATGGCCTTCTCTTTAGATAACTGCGCCTCTTTTAAATCTATGATTGCCTGTTCTACCTTGGCCTTGGTCGCCCATCCGTCAAATACAGGCCAGGAAAAAGTAAAACCAATTACGTTGTAATCATTCCAATTCCTAGTGGTGCCCGCGGCAAGATGAGAGCGGCTGTAATAATCCCAAGAGGCATAAATAGTCGGTCGATTATCGGCTTTGGCTATCTCAATTCCCTTTTGGTTAGCCTTCACCTGGGCTTCGTATTGCCTTATCTCAGGCCGTGTACTCATCGCCTTTAAAAAAGCTTGATCGTAAGCGAGCTCTTTAGTCTCATAGTTGAATTCAGCATCGGGTTTAATCTGCACTCCTTCGCTCAGATATAGCAAGTTCTTAAGCAGGGTTTGGCTGGCTTCAATTTGATTTAAAGATGCCTCATAAGCCTGCTGGACACTTTCCAAAGAATCTTTAATCTTTAAAATATCCGACTCTGATGCCTGACCATTTGCGTAGCGGGCTTGTAAAAATTGAAGGTGCTCTTTGGTATTCTCTAAAATACCTTTATTTAAATTAGCGTATTCATTGGCCAGAAGAAGGGTATAAAAGGCCCCATTTACATTTAATACTATTTCTAATTTGGTTTTATCCAAGACCGCCTGGGCTATCTCAAAGCCGTATTCATTATATTTTATGGTGTTGATAATCTTGCCGCCTTTATATAGGGTTTGTTTTAGCGTGGTCTGGGTAGTGGTTTGTGCGATATCTTTCGTATAGTATCCCCGCGTATCTGTCCAGCCACCGGTAAAGCTTAAAGAAGGAAAGAGAGGAGATTGGGCTTCCGCAATCTTTAATTTTGCCTTTTGCACATCCTCAGCCTTAAGCAGGATATCGCGGTTATCCCTAATGGCGATGACTACCGCCTCATCCAAAGTCAAAGAAATCTCTTCAGCCCTTGCCAAAAGAGGAAACATTAATATAAAGATAACTGCGAGAGTTATCCGCCTGTGCATATTAAGCCTTTTTTTCTTGCGTGATTATATCACGGATGCGCATTAGTATCTTTAAATAATCATTGCGCTCCTTTTCCGAGATTCTGCTAAATATATCAATGGTACTTTGTCTTTTCTGTTGATTAATCTTATCCACTAAAGACGAGCCTCGAGGGGTAAGCCTTATCTTGATAATCCGCCTATCCTCGGGGTCAAATACTCTAGCTATATATCCGTACTTTACAAGTCTGTCCACAATACCGGTTGCCGCAGGCGTACTTATATTTAAGAAGTGGGCAAGACCGCTCATCTTAGACTCATCCTCCTTATCCAGGAAATCCAAGATTAAAAACTGAGGCAGGGTGATTTTGCCTTTGAGTAATTCATTGGTTTGCCGGCGCATAAATCCGCGCAAAATCTGAGGCATGAACTGATTAAGCTTATCGGCGAATTGAGACAAAGAAATCGGGGACATATTTAACTCCATTAATAATTAAGTATATTAACTATTAATAATATTAAGTATATCTTATAAAATTTTGTCTGTCAAGATTGTTTTCTTAAGGCGTGGGTTTAATAACTGACGGGTAGAAGAACGGGATTAAAGCTAGTTTTTTCTCAATTTGCGTTGAGCTTTAACGCATTTCTGATACATAAAAGCGCAAATTACGATAATCAGACCTACAAGGACACCAATAAGCGCACCGAAAATTATGTACATTTCATAGATTTTTCGTAAGGTTGCTTAAAAATTGAGATTCGGCTTGCACCATCTGAAGGTTGTGCTCTAATATGCGCACCAATGAGGAAGGCATGCCCTTTTTCTGCCACAGATTAAGCATCTGTTTTAAATCTCGGGATAACTTCTTTAAGATAAATATGCGACCGCGCAGCCGCCTGCTGGCTATATCCGGGTCTATATAAGAAAGAAAATATAAACTTAAATCCAGGCTAAACCGCGGACGTTTAAAATTTAAGAAACTCTCGGTTAAAAGCTTATTAAAGCGCGTTTCGCCTTCTTTAGTTAATTCATAGACAAAACGCTGCGGCCGCCTCCCCTGTTTAGCCGCGCGCTTAACTACCAAACCCTTCTTCTCTAATATCCTCAAAGGATAATATATGGACTTTAAATCCACTCCGGCAAACAAAAAGAGGATCTCTTTAATTTTTTTCTTTATCTCATAACCGTGCTTGGGGCTCTCTTTAAGCAAACCCAATAAGAGCAGTTCATCTTCAATCATCCGACCATCCCCATATTGCGAAACTTTTTGTATCTTAACTTCAAGAATTCATTTTTATCCAAGGCGCTTAATTCTTTTAAGTTCCTATTTATCGCCTCTTTAAGATTCTCGGCTATCTTTTGGGGGTCACGATGTGCACCGCCTAAAGGCTCAGGGATAATTTCATCAATGATGCCCATCTTCAATAAATCCTGGGCGGTTAATTTTAAGGCCTCAGCTGCTTCTGGAGCCTTGGAGCCGTCTTTCCATAATATTGCGGCGCAACCCTCGGGAGAGATAACGGAGTAATAAGCATTTTCTAAGACGCAAACCTTATCCGCCACCCCTACGCCCAATGCCCCGCCTGAACCACCCTCGCCAATCACTATAGCGATTATAGGCACAGAGATAGCTGTCATTTCTCTAAGATTTAGGGCGATGGCCTGGGCTTGACCGCGTTCTTCTGCGCCTACGCCTGGATAGGCGCCAGGTGTATCAATAAAGATTACGATAGGCAAAGCAAACTTTTCAGCTAATTGCATAAGCCTTAGGCTCTTTCGGTAACCTTCGGGATGGGCGCAGCCAAAATTACGCTTCAGGTTTTCTTTGGTGTCTCTACCTTTTTGATGGCCAATGACCATAATCTTACGCTTGTCTAATTTAGCTAATCCTGCGACTATAGCTTTGTCATCAGCAAAACCTCTGTCTCCGTGCAACTCGATGAAATCAGACATAATCATATTGATATAATCTAAGGCATATGGCCTTTGGGGATGACGGGCAAGCTGCACCCTTTGCCAAGCAGTCAAATTTCCATAGGTGTCTCTCTTTAACTGCTGGAGTTTATCCTCCAGGCGCTTTACCTCTGAAGATAGATCGATCTTCTTGTCCGAGATAAACTTCTTTAATTCCTGAATCTTCTTCTCTAATTCGACAATAGGTTTTTCGAAATCAAGGCCATTCATCTCTGGTTAAATAGTTAATTGGTTAAATGGTGATTGGAATTTTTACTCACCAATTAACCACTCACAAATTAACAAGGTTAATCGACGATGGTAACTTCTGTGCCAATGGGGACGATAGCATATAGTTCTTCGACATCGGAATTAGACATGCGTATACAACCCTGGGTAACCTGTTTACCTAAGCTTTGCGGTTCGGTGGTGCCGTGTATTCCGTAGCCGCGAAGGTCAAAACCTAACCAGCATGAACCTAAGATATTCTCAGGACTACCTGCAGGGACAACTGCACCTGTTTTAAACCACGTAGGATTGGTGAGTTTGTTGGTAATCTTAAAATTACCAACGGGTGTGGAGTTATCGACACCTGTAGATACAGTGTAGGTCTTGATAATCTCTTCATCAGTCTTTAAGATAAGGGTATTCTGAGATTTATCCACGACAATGCTAAAAGGCGCGGTCCAGACTTTCATTTTCCTGCCTGGTAAAATTTTATCATCAGCCAAATTGTTGCTTTTTTTAAGCAGCTCCACGGTGGTATGAAAATCATCAGCAATCTTGGTTAAGGTATCTCCAGGATTGACCATATAGAATTTACTTTTTGGGGTAATGATGGGCGAAAATAATAATTTTATATTTAGCTCTTCCACTTTTTTCTGCCAATTCATAATTTCAACTGAATTAGGAAATTCATTAATTAATTTTTGGTATATGGCCTTAGCCTCAAGAAAATTACCTTTATCCTTGAATTCCTGGGCTTGCGTAGTTAAATTAGATAGAGAAGTAGCTTTGCTTTCTTTTATCTTGCTGGCTATATAGCTCTGCTTAATCTTTAGAGATATAACAATAACTAAGCTAATTAAAAAAAATGCTGCGATAACCAACAATAAGCGTCTAATCATGAAAGGTCCTCCTTTAGCGTGCTACTACAGCAATAATTATACCTAGTAAAAACCCTACAATTACCTCTACAGGCGTGTGGCCCACAAGTTCGCGCAGTCTATTTTCCTGAATCTTGCCCTGCCAATAAATGTCTTCTAAAATCTTATTCAGGATGCGGGCTTGTTTGCCCGTGGCGTGACGCACGCCCTGGGCATCAAACATAACTACAATTGCAAATGAAGCCGCCAAGGCAAATGAAACACTGTTAAAACCGTATTCAAAACCAATGCTCGTGGCTAAACAAGTGGCGCCTGCAGCATGGCTGGAAGGCATACCTCCTGTACCCACGAACCAGCGAAAGTCAAATCTTCTCTGGCGGATAACTCCAATAGTTACTTTTATCGTCTGAGCGATCAACCAAGCAGCAACCGTAGTAATAAAGATTTTATTCTTGAAAATCTCTAAAAATATCTCGGCCATTATTTGGAAGCAGTAACTGGAATTACTTCTATTCTCACTTTAGCCCGATAAGGAGGGTGTCCGTCTTTGAGCAAAAAACCTTGGTTACCCTCGGGTATTTTATCATTCTGGACTTGCCTTTTGATTTCTACGGTTACCTGGCCTACCTGGCGGATCTTTTTTTTTAATTCCTTAATCGTCTTTTTTAATTCCGGTATAGAAGTGAGTCTGGCCTGAAGGCTCTCGTTTTCTTTAGTTGCCTTCATGAGCTCATAACGAAGATTATATTTCTGATCCTTTAAGACGGCACTCTCGGCCTTTAAGGCGGAAACCTCGGCGATTAACTCCTCAATTGTCTTCTTGGTCTGCTGGAAATCCGTATCTAATTTGACTAAGCGGTCCTCGTTTGCCTTTAAGACATCCTTGAGACCTGTGTTCTCTTGGGTGACTTCCTTAACCAACTCTTTTTCTTTCTCTAAGGTTTGCAATAAGTTTTGTTTCTCATTTTCTAAGGCTTTTGCTTCTTTCTTTATATCATTTAAACTCTTCAACAGAGCGTTCTTTTCATTTAAAGACTGGATATATTTAAAAGAGATAAATGCTGTGGCAGCGATTAACAAGATACTCAAAATAACCCTGAGAACCTTCACCCCTATCACCTCTAAAATTTACATTATATAATCTGAGGCCTTAAAAAGCAAGTCTTTTCTTAAGAATACTAAAATTTTCCTGTTAGATTTAAAGCTATATCACGTCTATTGTAAGCGAGGACAGTCCGAACTTACCCCTACCGTTTTGTTTCGTTTTGTTTCGCAAAACGAAACAGCGGGGGTTAATTCGCCCCACTGCATTCTTGCAAAATGCAAGATGCGGGGCTCTATTTAAGGAGGTAAAAATGTTAGCCAAGGTCTTAAGTTTTGGTCTATGGGGTATCGAAGCCTATCCTATTGAAATAGAAGTAGATATATCAAGGGGATTACCAGCAGTAACCCTCGTTGGCCTAGCAGATACAGCAATCAGAGAAAGTAAAGAACGGGTAAAATCTGCGCTCAAAAACTCGGGATTTGATTGGCCAGTAGAAAGAATTACCATAAGCCTGGCGCCTTCAGATATCAAGAAAGAGGGCGCAAGCTTCGACCTGGCGATTGCCTTAGGAATATTGGCAGCCACCCAACAACTCAATAGCGAAAGACTAAAAGACTATTATATCTCGGGAGAGCTATCGCTAGACGGTTCTCTTCGAGCTGTGCCAGGAATTTTACCGGTTAGCCTTGCAATATCCAAATCCCTGCCTGAGCGGCAGGCAGGCAAAATCAAGAATATTATTGTCCCTTATTTGAATGCTAAAGAGGCGGCCATAGTTTCGGGTGTTTCGGTCTGGCCATTAAATACGTTAAGGGAGACAGTGGAATTTCTCCATAATCCGGATACGGTTAGACCTTTTAAATTAGAATTGGAAGGTTTATTCAAGCAGAATTGTCATTATCAGATGGATTTTAGCGAAGTCAAAGGACAATACTTAGCCAAAAGAGCCCTAGAGGTAGCTGTTTCCGGCGGGCACAACATCCTGATGATCGGTCCACCCGGGAGCGGAAAGACTATGTTGGCGAAAAGAATACCTACGATTATGCCGGATTTAACCTTGGAGGAAGCACTAGACGTTACTAAGATCCATTCGGTAATGGGAGGCCTGCTCACCCAGGATGGCATCATGGCTACAAGGCCATTCCGCAGCCCGCATCATAGCGCCTCAAATATTGCGTTAGTCGGAGGCGGCTCAATACCGCAGCCAGGTGAAATAAGCCTGGCGCATTGTGGAGTTCTATTTCTGGATGAACTACCAGAATTTCATCGTGATAGTCTGGAGGCACTCAGACAGCCTTTAGAAGACGGCTATATCCGCGTATCGCGTATAAAAAAGTCCTTTGTCTTTCCTGCCTCATTTATGCTGGTTTGCGCGATGAATCCCTGCCCCTGCGGGTATTTTACTGATCCTCGTAAGGCGTGTCGATGTAATCCTAATAAAATCGCCAGCTATATGGGGAAAATATCCGGCCCATTGCTAGATAGAATTGATATGCATATTGAGTTGCCTTCTATCAAATACAAAGAGCTTACGGACACCAAAGAAGCCGAATCTTCTGCAATAATAAAAGCTCGGGTCGAAAAAGCTCGTGCAATTCAAAGAGAAAGGTTTTCCGCCGAAGGCGGATCCGCCTCTGGCGGAAAGGATGAAGGAATAATGTGTAATGCTCATATGAGCCATAAGCAGGTGAGGAAGTTTTGTGTTTTAGGTAAAGAGGAGAGCGAGCTCCTTAAGATGGCAATGACTGAGTTGAATTTTAGTGCGAGAGCCTATGATAAAATTCTGAAGGTCTCAAGGACAATCGCGGATTTAGTAGGAAGTGAAAATATAAAAACAGAACATCTTTCCGAGGCGATACAATATAGGAGTTTGGATAGGGATTTTTTTGTGTAGTAAACAAAGTAGGAGAGATTTAAATATTCTTCAAATAGCGCTTAATATCGTTATGGTCTCCGGCAAGAATAAATTCCACCAAATCCCCCTGCCAGAGAAAGAGGATCCTTGCCTTAAGGCCCTTCCTTATCTCCCAAAAGTCACCTTTGAGGCGCTTTAAGCCGATACCTTTATGAACTAACTTATCCTGTGATAATATATCTATGGCTTTAAGTGCTATTTCTTTTATCTCTTCTTTTTCCTTACCGTGGAAATTCTTAACTGACCTGTCAAAAGAAGGCTTGAATTCAAATCTCATAGCGCTTCAATGTGTTTTTTCGCTCTTTTTGCGCTCTTATAAACCTTACCCTTGGCAGAAGCGAGCTTTTCAATCTTTTCCCATTCACGAGAGGTATAAGGTGATTCCACAGTAACTTTGCAGGGCAGTAAGACTACCCCTTCCTTGCTTAAACCGAAAGCTAAGGAAGTCCCGGCTGAGACATGTAAAAGTTTTCTGATGCGGTTAGGGATGGTAATCTGGCCTTTTGAGGTAATTTTTGCAGTTTCAATCACAGTCATTTTAATCACTCCTTTCTTACTTCCTTACATCCTTACTTTCAATAAAAGTATAACTGAGAAAAACTGGGTTGTCAAGAAAATTATTTCAGAACCTGCACTGGTCTGTTTTTTTATTTTACTGCTCAGAAAAAGCGCAAGAAGAAAATGCCAAAACGTAAAAATTGAAAATCCGATAATGTCAAATCCTCTTGTAGAAGTAGAGCTGAGTATTCCACAGAGCAATCTTTCTAAACGAGGAGAAAGCCCATCTGTTTTAAAAAAACTGACGAGGTCTTCTATGAGAGAATTATTTATATGTAAGTCTGCAGACCGAACTCCTTTTAACCATTTTCTCCTAGCATTAAATTTAATGGATAAATCATCCTGTTCAACATATATGCCCTGCTTCTTTAAATAAGCAGTCAACACTCCCATTCCGTAAGGTAGATGACTGCCGGCAGGATCGCTGTATGGATCATTATTTTCAAATCTGCAAGGAAAAATAAGCTTGATTTTGAAATCTTCATTCATCGTTTGGCCAACGGAAAACGCTATATCAGATTTCTTATAATAACATATTCAGGCAAAACAATTTATATTTGATTTCCTTTTTTATAATTATATCGTACATGAATATCAATTTAGAGTATAACCACAATGATGAATGGCTAACGGATGGATACTTTACTGACCCAATTCATAATTATTTGATAGGAATCCGGCTTAAATAATTTTACTAATTAAAAAAAGTAGGATAAAAAAAATGTAAATAAAATAAACGGAGAATATTATTTGCTCTTTGGCGTCTTTTCTTAAGATATAGAAAAAATTAAATATTCCAAAAATGGAGGTAAGTATAAGAAGGGCGGGCTGGATAGAGAAACCAAAAATTCCTGGCAAGAAAATCGCTACACTTAGATAACTAATGCACACCGAAATCCCAATTATTTTTTTGGCATTGGCTTCACCGAGAATTACCGGCAGGGTGTAGCTATTCGACGCTTTATCGCCTTCAATATCTTTTAGGTCTTTTACGGAAGAGGCTAAAAGAAAAACAAAGAATAAAAGCCACAAAATCTTTGTTGGAACTTCCATTGATGCACCGGGCACTTCAAGAAACAGATAGCCGAGTAAAAAGGCAAGTATCGCCTGGACAGCGATTATAATAGATGATAAAGGGAAAAATCTCTTTAGTCTAAAAGGGGGAACCGAATAGACAAAATACAGAGCAATAAAAATAAGGGTAATCCTAAAAGCCGTATCGCCTGCACTAAAAGCAGAAAGTAAGGCAAGCGCCAAATATACCATCCCCACTTTTAAATATTCTTCTTTAGAAAGAGCGCCTACCACTAAAGGTCTATTTTTATTTGAAATCTTATCACAATTAACGTCATAAATATCATTAATAATCACAGAAAACTGAAAAGCAAAAAAGATTGCCAAGAGTACCCCTGTCAATCTAATCAAAGAAAAATCACTTGGTAAGCCAGGTAAATATTGATTAAAAGAAAGATTAAATGCAATGCCTATAATTACCAGCGATATGTAGTGTATTGAACGAGTGAACCTTAAATTTTTAAATAACGCATTGAATTTACTGCGATCATAACGCCAAAACCAAACAGCAGCAAGTAACGAGTTAATTACAAGTCCAGCTATGGTGACACGACTCTCCGCCAGTTTATCTGTTGTGAACATATTCAATAGGATTTTATCATCTACCTTAAGATAAGGGATAAAACTGGATAAAAATTTAAAAAATCCGATTAGCACACCTGATATGGAGATATAGGAAAAACACATAACAAAAATAAAAAAACTACCCAAGAGGGATAAGAATATCTTATTTCTTTTTATAAAGATGTAAAAAAAGGATAAGATAGAAATTGCGGCTATTTCCGCCCTCATACCGTAAGTAACACCCTGGATTTTAACAAAAGGATTCAAGAAATTAAGGAAGTTGCCCTTTAAATTCTCTACAATGTAAAGGTAATCCAAATCTTCGCCTAAGGCTGAGTAAACAAAAAAATCAACGAAGATCGGTAGGACAATAATCCAGAAGAAAATCAGGCTCACCCTCGAAACCTTGGTAATTTCTACTTTTGAAAAAAGATGCAGTGAGATTATAATTGCTAAAAGGACGGATATGAAAAATACTGGGAAATGAACAAAGTGAAACGAAGTGATTTCTCCAAAGGAAGAAAAATTTAGTGTGCTCTCAAGAAAATCACGGATGAATATTATGCACAGCGCAGTGCAAATCCAAAGACCGAAACCTATGCTACTGTCTTCAATACGATTAAGAAAGCTCTTGATTGAACCCATTTTGACCTTAACTTATTTTAACAGTAATTACTGATCTGTCAAAAACCTTTGGTAAAATCTGCGCTGAAAAGTTAATGAGTAATTTTGCTCTAGCAGACATCCTAATTTTGTAACAAAAAATAACAGCTAAGTAGTGGCCAGTCGTATCAAAACATTATCATCAAATTCCAGGGCGCTTAAGAGATGACAGGGATGAGTACAAAAACAATTGCTTAGTTGATTGAGCAACTTCTCTTTATCTGAGCTTCTCCATAAATCTGGAAAATTAAGGTCATAATTATATAGATTTGCAAAAGGACGAATAAACTCACAGATTGAGACTGAACCGTCAGGAAAAATAACCCCTTCATAGCGCCCAGCAACACAGGATAAAATCTTTTTCTTTTTCAACATAATTTCTCTAATAAGCTGCAAGATAAGTCGCTCTTTCATTGCTTCTAATGAGATATCATTTTTTCGCAGTTCGGTTTCAAGAAAATCAATAATATCAAGCATATTGTTTGGTCTAAAGATTGTTTTACAATCCAAATCGCTTCGAAAATAATTATCACAACCAAATACATCAGTTTGTGTATTCCGAACGAACTGAAATTTTTGAAACACATCAAGATCATTTTTTACGAAATGGATCAAGTTCGGCAGTTGTTCAACGTTGGCAGAGCTAATTGTGGTAAGGACGGTAACCTGTTGAAAACGTGGGAATTTCTTATGTAGACCCTTACAACGTTTGATCGTCTCGACTGCGGAAATGAATAATCCTGGGTATCCACGTAATTCATCGTGAAATTTTTCTGTGCCATCTAATGAGACATGAATACGTAAAGATAATTTTGTTGTCTTCAAAATATTCTCTAATATTGCTTCAATTTTTTCAGGATTAAAGCCGCTTGTAGGAATTGATACAATTAGTGATTTGTTATAATTATCGAGAATACGACACAAATCTGCAAGATCATCACGTAAAAAAGGTTCACCTCCAGTTAGTGTCACCAGAGATAACTGATGTTTAAGACTTTTCGCAATTTTCTCGAACGCCTCAATAGATATTTCCATTTTCTCATTAAGATATTTCTTAAAAAAACAAAAATCGCATCTTCCAAGACAACGAGAAGTAACAAACCAAATAAGACGTTTGGGAAGAACGAGCTGCTTTAACCATCGCTGATTTTTTCTACACATCAATTTTATACACAGACCCCTGAGATTCTTCGGAAGAAGACAGAAAAGTCCATACAGTTTTTGACACTGCCGTGTCTTTAATAGAAATAAATATTTAGACATTCTTAATATAATTTATCTTCTTGAAACGCGAGGAAAGCGTCTTGGATAAAAAAACTGTGTTCCAAAGATATGCATATATTACCGCGGCAAAAATTTTTACTGCAAAGCAAACAAATTGTATTTTTCTCGAACCACTGGGTGGAAAGTATTTCCACACTCCCCCATCTTTTACTTTTATACGTTGGATTATACTTTTAAATATATTAAAGAAAAAAATGAAAACGGAAGAATTATTACATAAAGAAATGGAAAATTTTTTATTGCAAGTCGCAAAGGATTGCGGAGTCGCAAGAAATAATTACGCTGACAGTCTAAATCAACATCATGAAAGACAGCTGTTCGATAATCACATACATTTCGCTTACCAATCCGTTTTAAACAGTATCCCATATCGGCATCTTCACAAAGGTAGAAATACGTTGGATCAAATCCCCCAAGGTTAACAATGTCTTTTCGTCTCATAAAACAATTACAAGTTGCGCAATAATCGCAATCTTTTAAGATTACTTCATGAGGAAGAAAATACTCTGTCTTCCCCTGGCCGTTTATTAACAAATATTTTACTAAACACACTATTCTGTTATCAGAAATAGACTGTAATTCTCCGCCAATGCTTCCAATATTATCATGCACTTCCAGAAAGGTAACCATTGTTTCTAAACAGAATACATTGTCAACACGAGAATCAGAATCGAGGAACCAGACGTATTCTCCCCGCGCAACTTTAATTCCTTGATTTTTAGCAACCGCGGCTCCAAGATTGGTGTTATTATATATATAGACAACTCCGGGGAAAAGCAGCTCTATCATATTCGCTGTGGCATCGGAAGAAGCATTATCTACAACAATAACTTTAATCTGCTGGTAGCGTTGAGAAAAAATACTTCGCAAACATGTTTCAAGCTTCTTCTTTCTATCTTTCGTGGGAATTATAATGCTGACTAAAAGTCTCTGAGACATTATTAATGACCTTTTTAATTAATAACCATCAAAAAATTTTTATAGTTTATCTGGCTTTCTTACTCACAATCACTTATCCATTTCAGAAGTTCCAGCGTCATCTCGAGCCACAGTAACCATCGGTCATCCCAGGGTGCGAATAAACACTTTTTTTGACATAATTTGTTGCCTCATAAGAAATCACAAATTTTCAATACCTTATTTTAATAATAAAATCTTATAATCCTGTATATTGAATATTTCTTTTCCCTCTTGAATTTTACCTAAATAAGCTTGGTAGAAGGCTAAATGTATTACTGCAATCTTTGACTTATGAATTAGAGCTTCAAGATCCTTTTCTGCCATCCACTTTTCTACTACGTAAATATTAAGAGGATGATTAGAATAAGCCGAAATCACATTATAGCTTAAAATTTCATCGCCTTCTTTCGGTTTTATTAAGATTACTTCTTTGTTACTTAAAATTTCCCTTTCCCATAAAACTTTCAATCTTTGACCTATTGTGCACAATGTTTCCATCTCTCTACTTGAAAACGACGGAAAGGAATACGTTAGAGAAATATTATTTACAATAAAAACTGATAAACTTATTGCGATTATACCCTTAAAACAACATTGGAGAGCGGGCTTCCATCGACCAAAAAGAAAGATGTCGTAAATAAGTTTAGAGCAAAAGGGAGAAAACAATAAAATTAAAATTATTGTTATTCGTTCACGAAAACCAGTCATGGCGCCAATTAAAAAAACCGACAATAAAACTAAGGTATATAAAAACACAAAGACATAATATAAGATAAACTTTAAATTTTTCTCTTTCTTTATAAATACAATAAGGATGCCTTCAAATAATGCTAAAATTACAATTACAGATGATGGATATGAAAAAGTTCTTACAAAAAGAAGGAATCTTTCTAGAATTGAATTGGTCACAAAGGGGTCATTTTTTGCCAAATTATAATACAAGAGAAAAGTATGAAATTCTGAATATTGCATAATCATCCATAACAAAGGAAAAATCCATGGAAATACCAATACAAGTAGCATGATTACTTTATTCTTGGCTCTAAAAATTTCTTTGTTGTACAGCACAGTTATAATAATGACTAATGTAAAAATAAAACTGAGTCCCCAATTTTCATTCCTCGTCATATTTGCAAATAACTGCATTAAACTTAAAAACAGAAGAAAGGAAAGTCTGTTTATTTCTTTTAACCATTTAAAGTAAAAGAAAAAAATGGCTATGATAAAGAAAAAGGATACCGGCTCACTCATTCCGGAAATAGTTAACCAAGTAAAAAAAGGTAAAAAACTTATTAACAATACCTCTATCAGGCATATCAAACGATTTTCAAAAAACATCCAACATATTTCATATAATAACCATATAGAACCTGCGCTAAGCAATAAGTTTGTGATTATCGGGACCCAATACAAATCATAAAATATCTTTAAACCCAGCCCTATCAACCAATATTGCAGAGGTAGCCATACCGAATTACGACTGTAATTATTATTCATCAAAAATGGCTTGTGGATCCATTTAGCTCCGAGGACAGCCCTCGTCTGACCATCAGCGATGAGACTTGGAAAAAATTCGCTTTTGTTGTAATGCAAAATCAATAGACAAAAAATAAACCAAATTAAAATAAATATTATAAGAAAAATATGCTCTTTGTGCTTGGTAATCATTAATAGATAATTTTATACCTGTATTACTGAATTTCTGGTGAATCTTTTTTTCTATAACGCGGGCAACTCAACCACTAACTTCTGTATTCACAATCACTTAACCTCTTTAAAATCCCTAAAATCATCTCTCGGTACTTACACTAACGGCCAACCATAAATTATAGCAATTTCTTTTATATTATATCACAAATTGTAACGTTTCTTATCTGTCTTACGGTATATCCAAAGTTATGCATACCTATCCAGATGGATACTTTACTGAACCGATTATTAATTATTTGATAGGAATCTGGCTTAAATAATTTTACTAATTAAAAAATAGGATAAAAAATGCAAATAAATGGAAAATATTATTTGCTCCAGGTTATTTATTTTATAAGCGCATAACCCATTGCCAATAAAGCCGAGATAATCAAGAATAATCCCATAATTTTGGTATTACGGATTTCTTTGGCTATAGATATGGGTTCGATGCGCCAATTTATCTTGGCATAAAATTTTTTCTGGATTTCGATTGCCAAAACCGGATTTAGAAATAAAAATAAACCGATTAATATACTGATTGCCAAAATAAATATGCTAATTAATAATGGGGTTATTGCATCTCCTCTTGAATTAATTATATCCCTAAATAAACAATTAGACAATCTAAAGTTCGCGGGCAATTTAACAATGGAATTCAATAACTATGTGGAAGCGTGGCTGGCGGGGATTATTTTTCTAATATATTCTTGGGTCCTCTTTTCTCTCGAGGATATGTCTGCGTGGCCTTGCCTATATAAGCCTGGCCCTAAAAACCAAGCTTTTTGTAGAATGCTAAAAACTTGCTCAGATGGCATTTTCCAATATTCTAACTTTAGATAATGTCTTAATAAAAGATCAGCGTAAGATTTGGCAAAATCTTCGTAGAGATTAACGTCATTAAAAACATCCTCTGGATTAAATTTGGATAATGAAGGACTGTTCTGAATCACATCTAAAACTGCGATGCGGCTTAAGCCCAAAGACCCGTAAGCTACGCCACCAGGATGGACAAAATTAGGAGGATAATTTTGACCCGAGGACTCAAGATAATTGAGGCCAGCCCTTAAATACTGCCAGAGCTGATTGCTCATAGTAATAGAAAATTCAGATTTTTGAATTTGGATTGGCAAGATAAATCCGCCATTATCTCTAACCGAAACAACGCTTAAGATGCAGGCGGAAAAGATTTCAAAACTAAAAAATAAAGTCCTTTTCTTAAAATTTAATGCGCGTTGCTTGCCCATATGTGCACCTTATAAAATAAAAAAGCCCTGGTCTACCTGTCGGCAGGCAGGCAAACTTTACCAGGGCAATAAAACAAAAAACCCTAAAGGCAATCTTTAGGGTTTTCATTTCCTCTTTGGCAGCGCAGCCAGCCGATTAACTCGACTCTGTCGCTTTGCCCCGCCACTAAAACTGTGGCGGGTCCGCCAACGCATTGTGGCGGAGCCCCAGCATTACTGCTAGTTTGCCTTTATCAGTAGGTCTACCTAATTGTCAATCCTTCGATTTAAGCTTTAGGATTAACCCTTAAGTATTATCGAAGGGTCAATTAAAGTTTAACACAAAATTTGGTCAATTTCAAAGCGAAACACAAAAAAAGCCCTGGGCAAAAACCCAGGGCTTAATTTTTACTTTTCGTTAAGTTTACTCGCTTTAGAAATGCTTAAAACAATGCTCGAGATGTTCCTTGGATGGCCTTTTAGTAAATGCGCTCACCGCAAAGGCCACAATTAAAGATATGGGAAGCATCACTACAATCGGGTCAACTACGGTCCAAGGAAATTTCACTAAGGTCGGCTTACTAAAAATAAATTTGCACAATCCTAAGGCTGCGGATTCTTTCTCATGGACAAATAATAACCAAAAGGCAGTGCCAAAAAATCCCACCAGCATACTGGTTATAGCTCCTATCTTAGTCATCCCTTTAACAAATAGCGCGCCGATATAAGCAGGAAGGAAAGTGCTTGCGCATAAACCAAAAAATATAGCGGTAGCTATGGCGATGATATTATCAGGAAGCTTGTAACCCAAGGCCACAGTAATGACAACGCCTATGAGTATCCCGATGCGAGTAATGGCAACAGTATATTTGGATTGCCTGCCGCCCAATACGCCCCTCTCAAAGAAATCCCTTCCTATGCCTGTGCCTAAAGCGTGAAATTGCGAACTGGAAGTTGACATAGCCGCGGATAAAAGGGTAAGCATAAAAAGATAAATAAACCAAGGCGGGAGAGCGCTATTGATATAGACAGGGATAATCTTATCAATATTTCCTCCGGCAACCGCTACCGAAATTTTAGCGAATTGCGGGTTATTAAAGAAATAGACATTGGAAAGTGCGCCCACCACAAAAGCTACGCCGGTCATACAGAGAATAAAAACTCCTCCTACTCCTACGGCGCGGTTAATTTCTTTAGTACTTTTTACGGTCATAAATCTCACCGCTAACTGCGGCTGGGTAAGCACGCCTATGCCTACGCCCAGGATAATCGTAGAGACCAACGACCACCAGAGGCTGGAACCAAAAGCAGGCATGCGCGTCCATCCTAAATGTCCGATTGCCGCCAGTTTCGCAGGAACCTGGCTTGCCAAATTAGAGAGTGCCTGATGAGCCGTAGCCACTCCGCCTAATTTCGTATAAGTAAATACAAGTAGGGTAGCCATCCCAATGAACATAATGCTACCTTGCAGGGCATCCGTATACATAACTCCCTTTAAACCGCCAGCCAAAACATAGGCGCAGATAATCAGGGTATAAATCAAAAGCGCAACGTTGAAATTTATATAGCTGGGAAAGGTCGTCTCAATAAAGCGGGCAGCTCCGATTAAAACTGCGGCAGCATAAAGCGGCATAAATAAAAATATAATCAAACCGCCAAAGCCCTGGACAAAGGTGGATTGATATCTTCTGCCTAAAAGTTCGGGGAAGGTATGGGCATCAAGATTATGGCCCATTTTCCTACAACGCTTACCAAAAACAATAAAAGCAATAATAATCCCCATAAAAATATTCAAAAATGTCAGCCACAAAAGCCCCATCCCAAAAAGGCCGGCTGCTCCGCCGAAACCCACAATAGCAGAAGTGCTGATAAAGGTTGCCCCGTAAGAAAGCGCCATAATAAAAGGATGGATGTTTCTGCCTGCAACAAGATAGTCTAAAGCGTTTTTGGTTCTACGGTAACCATAATAACCAAGGTAACCTATCACAAAGAGGTATATAACCACAACTATAGTTAAAACAAAAATGTTACCCATACCTCCTCCTTATTAAAGCTCCTCTTCTACTTCTTTCTCATCCTTTACCCATTTTACATCTTCGGCATGAACCGGTTCATCGCCCTTATTCCAATTAATCATCCCGTAGATAATGCAAAAAAGCGCGCTTAATATACACAAAAGGTAAGCTAACCATACGCCAGGGTCATCTATCCCTAACATATTCACCTCCTTTTAGATATCTTGGGTTAACTGGTACTAAAGTAAAATTATACTACTTTTTCCTAAAAAATCTATTAGAATTTAGGGTTTTTATTGTTTCATCAAAGCCAAAGCCTCAGAGCGCGTCTTCTGGTTTTCTTTAAAAATACCCCTTACTGCAGAAGTGACAGTAAGCGTGCCGGGTTTTCTTACTCCCCGCATAGACATACATAGATGCTCGGCCTCAATCACTACCATTACGCCCATCGGTTTAAGCTTGGACATAATAATCTCAGCAATTTGGGTGGTAAGACGCTCCTGAACCTGGGGCCTGCGGGATAAAATATCTACTACCCGGACTAATTTACTTAATCCCGTGACCCGGCCGTTCTTAGGAATATAGGCAATATGCGCTTTACCGATAAAAGGCAAAAGATGATGTTCACACACGCTATATAAAGGAATACCCTTTAAAAGAATTATCTCGTGATGTTTCTGGTCTAAAAAAACTTCTAATTCTTCTTCGGGATCTTTATGCACACCGGCGAATATCTCTTCATACATCTCGGCGACGCGCTTAGGAGTATCAAGAAGGTCTTTTTTCTTGTAATCTACGCCGATGGCCTCTAATATTTCTTTAACCGCTTTTTCAATTTTTTTCTTATCCATTTATCCTCCGATTTTTCTCGCTATTTATTATCTGAAAAATCGTCCCGAGCAGAAAGCTCAGTAATTATTAGATGCGAGGGACTATTTCCCTATACAAAATTCGCTAAATATCTTATCGAGCAAATCTTCGCTAAATCTTTTACCTAATATGTCATCCAGATATAAAAGAGCATCCTTTAAATCCTGGGCAATAAACTCTAAGGATAGCTTATTATCTAATGAATTGAGCGCCTCGGCAATAAGTTTTTGCGCCTCTTTAATGGCTCTTATGTGCCTTAAGTTACTCACCAAAAGTGGCTCAGAACTAGTCACCCGACCGTTATAGACCAAATTAGCAACAGCGTCTTCAAGTAGATTTATATTTTGCGATTTTTTGGCCGAGATCTCAATGAGGGGCCTGAATATACTGCTGATAGTTTGCCTTTCAATCTTCTGTTTTAAATCTATCTTGTTGATAATGGCGATGACAGTTTTTTTCTTTAACTTCCTAATGAGAATTTCATCCTCCGAAGTTAATCTTTGGCTGCCGTCAAATAATAAAATCACTAAATCCGCTAAAGCAATGTATCTCTTTGCGCGTAAGACTGCTTTTTTCTCTACCAGGTCGCGCGGCTCAATAATTCCTGCGGTATCCACAATCCTTATAGGAATACCTTTAATATCAATAATCTCTTCAATAGTATCGCGGGTTGTGCCTGCAACCGAAGTGACAATAGAGCGCTCCTGTTTTAACAGAGCATTTAAAAGCGAAGATTTACCAACATTGGGCTTACCACAGATTACTACGTTAATTCCTTCACGTAATACCCGACCGTGTTGCGCGCTTTCCAAAAGTAATTTGAATTCATTATTTATATCCTCTAACTTTTTAGTTATATTTTTTAAATCCGCCGGACTAATTTCTTCCTCAGGAAAATCAATGTTGGCTTCTAAGATATAAAGTATATCTAATAATGCCTTTCTGAGTTTGTTTATTTTAGAAGATAAAGCCCCTTTTAATTGCTCAACACCAATTTTTAAGGCCGAATCTGTTTTAGCGCGGATGATATCCAGCACCGCTTCTGCCTGAGCTAAGTCAATCCTTCCGTTTAAAAATGCCCGTTTGGTAAATTCTCCTGGTTCAGCCAAACGGCAGCCGTTTTCTAAGACTAAATCCAAAGCCCTGCGCAAAGCCACAATTCCGCCGTGGCAGTTGATTTCAACGATATCTTCTTTAGTATAAGACTTGGGAGTGCACATTACGGTTAGGATAACCTCATCAATAACTTTTGAGTTTTGAGTTTCTACAATCCAGCCATAATGCGTAGTATAAGTCTTAAAACCAGATGGCTTTTGGCTGTCTTTGGAAACAAAAATCTTATCCGCGATTTTTAACGCATCTTTCCCGCTGATGCGTACAATCCCAATGCCAGATTCACCGATGGGCGTGGCGATTGCAACGATAGTGTCACTAATATCACATCTTGCCATTGCGGAATTCTCCTACTACAAATAACGACCCCGTAACCAAAATCAAATCTTCTTTTTTAGCAAGACTGCCGGCTTTAGCCTTTGCCTTTTTTACATTGTTTGTTTTATGCACAACTTTACCATTAAAATATTGGGCTAAAACTTCAGGCGAAGTGGCCCGTGGATTAGTGGACTTAGTCAAAACGACCTCATCTGCTAAATCGCTGAGTTCATTACATATTCCTTTAATATCTTTATCATTAGAAATACCTAATACCAGAATTAATTTTCTATATTTGAAGTTTTCTTTAATTGTTCCCTTTAAGGTTCTACTGGATGCAATATTCTGCGCGCCATCTAAAACTACCAGAGGATTGCGGGCAACAACCTCGCACCTTCCTGGCCAAATGGTATTATAAAGACCACCTCTTATAGAATCGATATCTATATTTATATTATAAAAGCGTAATGCCTCAATTACACCAACAGCTACGGTGGCGTTGATTAGTTGATGTCTGCCTAAAAGATTTATCTCTAGATTTGGGTATTCGCCAAATATTCCCATTACACTGAAACCTTTCGCAGTTTTTTCATAGAATATATCTTTATTCACTGCATATAATCTTGTGCCCACTTCTTTGCACTTATTTCTGATTACTTCCATAACTTCTTTTTCCTGCGGCGCACTAATGACAATACTTTGACACTTTGACACTTTGACACTTTGACACTTTTTAATAATCCCTGCCTTCTCCGTGGCAATCTCTCTTAAGATATTGCCTAATTTCTGGGTATGCTCATAACTTATAGGAGTAATAGCACAGACTAAAGGACTAACGACATTCGTAGCATCTAGTCTTCCTCCCAAACCAGTTTCTAAAACCGCAAAATCAACTTTCTGCTTCTTAAAATATACAAAGGCCAAGGCAGTATAAACTTCAAAAAAAGAAAGCGGGCCGTATTTGGAGTTTTTATTGCATTTTTCAATCTCAGGCTTTAATTGATCTACTAACTGACTTAACTCATCTTGAGAAATCATTCCTTCAAAATCATTTTCCCTTTGACACTTTGACACTTTGACACTTTGACACTCTAAAATACGAATTCTTTCCCTAAAATCCGATAAATGTGGAGAAGTGTACAACCCCACTCTGTAGCCAGCTTCCCTTAATATATAGGTAAGAAAGGCGCAGGTTGAGCCTTTGCCTTTGCTTCCGGCAATATGAATACATTTAAACGAATCCTGGGGGTTGTCTATTCTAGCCAATAATCCCCTGATGCATTCTAATTTTAAAGATTCCTTATACGACCAGGCAGGAACTTTTTCGTAATTGATAAAAGATTCTAAATATTGAATAACTTCGGGGTAGGTCATTGTTTAAGGTTAAGTGGGTTAAAGAGGTTAAAAAGGTTAAGGAGAGTATAAAAAACTAAAAACGCAACCTTCTTAACATCCTTAACTTCCTTAACATTCTTAACCTTAATGTCTGAAGTGCCTTATGCCGGTTGTGACCATGGCGATTTTGTGTTTATCCGCCATTTTGATAATTTGTTCATCGGCAATGGAGCCGCCGGGCTGGATAATCGCCTTGATTTCAAATTTGGCAGCAAGCGAAATGGCGTCTTCTTTCGGGAAAAAGGCGTCTGAGGCTAATACTGAACCTTGGGTCAATTTACCGGCTTTTTTCGTAGAGATAAAAACCGAGTCAACGCGGGACATCTGGCCTGCGCCAATGCCTACGGTCTTTGTCCCACGACAAAGGACAATAGCATTGGACTTAACGTGCTTGGCTACCTTCCAGGCAAAGATAAGCGACTCTAATTCTTTCTTAGTGGGTTTTTTCTTGGTCACTGCTTTCAGATTTTTTTCATCCAGGGTCAAACTATCTTCATCCTGCAGAAGAAGTCCGCCATTAACTTTTTTAAAATCTAACCCTTGAGTCTTATCTAAAAGATTTGGTAGCTCCAGAAGCCTTAAATTCTTTTTATTCTTTAATAAGCTTAGGGCATCCGCAGTAAACTCAAGGCCAATGATGCACTCTAAAAATCCGCTCTTGTCAATTAATTTTGCTAAGGCTAAATCAATTTTTCTATTTACGCTGACAATCCCGCCAAAAGCCGAGAGCCTGTCACAGTTCCAGGCATCCTTATAAGCTTTGAGTATGTCTTCATTCTCTGCCACGCCGCAAGGATTATTGTGTTTAATAAATACTACAGCTGGAAGGTCAAACTCTTTGACAATATTTACTGCGGCATTTAAGTCCAGAATATTATTAAAGGACAATTCTTTTCCCCAAAGTTGCTTCATCGCACTTAAACCACATCTCTTTTTTGCTTCACTGTAAAATGCTGCTTCCTGGTGGGGGTTTTCACCGTAGCGCAAATCCTGTATCTTTTCAAAATTAAAATTTATATCCTTAGGGAATGCGGTTATTTCCTGGGAAGGCATAAAATAATTCTTCAAATAGCTGTGGATTGCTCCGTCATAATGGCTGGTTAAGCCAAAGACTTCTATTGCCAATTCGCGCCTTAAATTGCAAGATATACTTCCGTTATTTTTCTTTAGTTCCTGGATAATCTGGCTGTAACGATTTGAATTACAAATTACCGCAACTGACTGGTGATTTTTCGCAGCCGAACGCAACATTGAAGGCCCGCCGATATCAATATTCTCAATCACCTCTTCGATTTTTACTCCCGGCTTTTGCGTAGTCTTCTCAAAAGGGTAAAGATTTACCACCACCATATCAATGAGTCCGATATTATGCTCTTTTAAGGTATCCATGTGCTCGTTATTATTTCTTAGAGCTAATAGTCCGGCATGTATTTTAGGATGCAAAGTCTTCACCCTTCCGTCGAGCATTTCGGGAAAACCTGTATATTCGGATACCTCTTTTACAGGAATATTGTTTTCCCGAAGCAATTTTGCCGTTCCTCCCGTAGAAAGAATCTCCACTCCTAATTTATTTAATTCTTTGGCAAAATCTAAAATCCCGGTTTTATCCGACACACTGATTAACGCCCGCTTAATCTTGAGCATAATATCTGTTTTCCTTTTCTTAACGCGGATTTACGCGGATTCTTTATCCGCGGATATCCGCAGATTTTTTATCCGCGGTAATCTGCGTCTAAACACTAAATCTGACTTGAATTAAATCTCCGTCTCTGACTATATATTCTTTGCCTTCTAATTTGACTAAACCCTTGCCCTTAGCTTGATTCAGACCGCCTGAACTAATCAAACCTTCATAACTGACTACCTCAGCTTTGATAAATCCTCTCTGTAGATCTGAATGGATACAGCCCGCTGCCTCAAAAACTGATACGCCTTTTTTGATTGCCCAGGCGCGTAATTCTCTTTCATTAACGGTAAAAAAAGAAATCATCCCGCTATCATGATGGACATTACGGATAATCTCTGGGAACGAAGCTAAATTATCTTTGTTTTGAAAGGTTATAGGCTTTAAGGTTACTAAATTAAAATTTAAAAGTACTTTCTTTTCTTCCTCGCTAAAGGGAACCTCACTTAAGAGGATCTCTTTCTCTAAGGCTTCTTTGCAACGCGAAAACAAATCTTTATTTTGCACATCAGAAGAGAGGCGAACTTCTACAGCTTCCAAATCTTGCAGTATCAAATCTAATTTGGCATTTATATCGCAAAGAATTCCGTCGCTATCCTTAAGATGCGCCTGGTCTTGGAAATCTATCTGAATGGCAGTAACTTTAGGAGAGTGAAAGATGTCTCTTAATTTATCCAGCCTTTCATCGGGAAGATTTTTCTTGCCCAAAGGAAAATCTATAGCCACAACTGCTATTTTCATCGCTAACCTTATTTTTTATTATTTACTCTTAAAAAGTGCAGCTGACAAATCTATGCTTGCTCTTCCTGTTTTTTGGTGGCTTGGTATCGGCTTATAATATTCAAGACGATCTTATGAGGAACTTCTTCGTAATGCGCCAGGCGCATGGTGTATGAGCCTCTACCGCCAGTAAGTGAGCGCAGGTCATTAGCGTAGGTAAACATTTCGGCTAAAGGGACCTGGGCCTTGACAATCTGCGATCTTCCTTTAACATCCATACCCATGATGCGGCCCCGACGCGAATTTAAGTCTCCTGATATCGCGCCCAAATACTCTTCGGGTATGAACACCTCTACATCCATAATCGGCTCTAACAATACCGGCACTGCTTCCAGAACTGCCTTGCGCAAAGCCATGGCTCCGGCAATCTGAAAGGCCATATCCGAAGAATCAACCTCATGATATGAACCGTCATAAAGGGTAACCCGCAAATCCACTATTGGATAACCCGCAACCGCTCCTTCAGAACAGGCCTGCGTCACCCCTTTTTCTACTGAAGGTATAAAATTTCTGGGTATTGCCCCGCCAAAAACCTTATCCACGAATTCCAGGCCTTTACTCCGCTCTAAAGGCTGAACTTCAATCCAGACATCGCCGTATTGACCCCGGCCTCCAGACTGACGCTTATACTTACCTTGGACTTTGGTGCTTTTGGTAATGGTCTCTTTATAGGAAACCTTAGGCGTACCTAATTCTACCTCTACATTAAACCTTTTTTTCATCCGTCCGATCATTACTGCCAAATGCAAGTCTCCTAATCCAGAGACTATCAACTCTTTGGTTTGCGGGTCATGCGCTGACTTAAAGGTTGGGTCTTCAGCGACGAGCTTTTGTAAAGCTCCGGAAATTTTATCTTCGTCCTGGCGGGATTTAGGCTTTACCGATGCCGAGATGGCTGGTTCCGGAAAAACTACGGGCTCAAATAAAACCTGATTTTTTTCATCAGCAAGCGAGTCCGAAGTAACCGTTTCTTTTAACTTGGCTATAGCTACGATATCGCCACAGGATGCAGACTCAACTATCCTCTGCTCCTTGCCTTGCAAAATATAAAAGGTGCCGATTCTCTCTTTTGTTTTTTTATTCACATTAAAAAATCCGGTATTGGGTAGTAATGAACCGGAAAAGATGCGAATAAGCGAAAGTTGGCCGACGTAGGGGTCAGAAATGGATTTAAAAACAAAAGCGGAAAATGGGGCGTCTTCTTTAAAAACCACCTCTTTCTTTTCTTCAGGCTTTAAAGGATTTATCCCTTCTAATCTCATCCTTTCTTGTGGGCTGGGTAAATATTTGACGATGGCTTCTAAAATTTGAGGTATGCCTTTATCCATAAGGGCAGAGCCTGCTAGAACCGGAAAGACTTTACGTTTGATTACTGCTTGCCGAAGTCCGCTTGCCAGTTCTTCCTGAGATAACTGGCTACCTTCCAAATATTTCTCAAGGAGTCTATCATCACTTTCAGCAATGGCCTCTATCAAATCCGGGGTATACAAGGACTCAATCATCATTGCCCTCTTAGAGAGTCCGCTTTGTATGTCAGATAAGGCCTTTTTTACATCCTGGTCTTCTTTATCCAGCTTATTAATAAATATAATGCAGGGCAGATTAGTTTCTTCTAAAAACTGCCAGGCCCGCTCAGTCCCCACTTCTACGCCAGAGGTAATATCAACAACTATAATTGCACTATCTACCGCGCGTAGGCTCGAAATAACCTCGCCTAAGAAATCGGCGTAACCCGGAGTGTCAATAATCTGAATACGGCTATCCTTGTAATCGCAATATAAAAGGCTTGAGCTTATCGAGCTTTTTCTTTCTATCTCATCAAAACTATAATCGCTTACTGTTGTACCGTCGGCAATTGTACCTTTTCTGGCGGTAGCCTTGCAAAAATAAAGCAGGCTTTCGGCAAGCGAAGTTTTTCCAGATTGAGCGTGACCTAAAAGAATAAAATTTCTTTTGCTCTTCATCTCCATTTATATGTGCTCCTTTAGGGTAAAATTTAGACTAAATTGAAGAATTTAATTATATATCGCAAAAAGGAGAGGGTCAAGAATAAAAACATCTAAACTTATGAGGCAAATTACTCTAGGTAGGTATAGATTTTGCCTTTGTAGTTGCGCAGGACGTATTTTCCTTTGGCTTGGGAGAGGATATAGTTTGGACCTACAGGGATTTTACCGCCGCCACCGGGTCCGTCTATAACGTATATGGGCACAGCATAACCTGAAGTATGGCCTCTAAGCTTCTCCATAATATTTATGCCAACTGCCACAGGTGTCCTAAAATGCTGCGTTCCTCTTACGGGGTCGCATTGGTAAATATAATATGGCCTTACCCTTATCTGCAAGAGCTCATGCATAAGTTTTTTCATAATATAGGGCCGGTCATTTATGCCTTTTAAAAGCACGGTCTGACTACCTAAAGGAAAACCCGCATCTGCCAACATATCACAGGCAATCCTACAGCGCTTGGTAATCTCTTTAGGGTGGTTAAAATGGATACTAATCCAAATAGGTGCATATTTTTTCAGCATATTCACCAATTTCTCGCTGATCCGCTGCGGTAATGTCACGGGCACGCGTGTGCCAATCCTTAAAAATTCCACATGCGAAATGGCGCGAATCTTTTGCACTAAATTCTCTATCTCTTCATCCTCTAATACAAAGGGATCCCCTCCCGAGATAAGCACATCCCTTACCTTTTTATTGGATTTTATATATTCAACTGCAGCATCAAACCGCGAAGAAGAATCAGGCTCTTCGTGTCTGCCGACCAATCGGCGTCGGGTGCAATGACGACAATACATGGCGCATTGTTCTGTGGCTAACAATAAAACCCTATCGGGGTACCTATGCACCAGGTGCGGAGCAGGCGAATCCCTATCTTCAGCACAAGGATCAACCATCTCATGAGGCGAGATAGCTAATTCTGCTGCTGCAGGCACAGCTTGACGCCTCAAAGGGCAATCCGCATCTTCCGGGTCAATTAATGACGCCCAGTAAGGGGTTATGGCCATGGATAATCTACCATTGGCCTTTTTTATGCCTTCTTCTTCTTCAGGAGTTAATTTGATCACTTGGGCAAGTTCCTCTTTATTGCGTATGCGGTGTTTGAGTTGCCAATGCCAATCCTCCCAATCTAAAGGATTTAAATCTTTATAGAGACTTATCTGTTGATAGTCCTGGGGTCTTCTGCTCACACGTGGCGGGGCAATAGTTTCCTGCTGCAATTTCTGATTGTCAACTACTACTGGATTATTCAATTTGTCCCCCTTTGTCGGCTAGATGCACTCATTAATATCGCACCTATAATGTCCTCGTACTGCATACCAGCAGCATAAGCCATTAAAGGAAAATTCGATTCGTGAGGATTAAGCCCGGGCAGAGGATTTATCTCTAATACATAAGGAATGTTATCTTGGCTTAGACGTATATCGGTGCGCGAGATATCGAAACAACCCACGGCATGGTGGGTCTTAAGGGCGGTTTCCTTTACTTTAGCTTCTATTTCCCTATCTAATCTCGCTGGGCAATGAAATGTAGGCACCAAGCCGAGTTCGACATTACCCTGATACTCCTTCATCCGCCAGGAATAAAAATATTCACCGCTATTTTTACAGGTTGAAAAATCTATCTCTAAAATAGGCAGTATCGTCGTGTTCCCGTTCTCTAAAATTCCTACAGTTAATTCTTTCCCTTCAATAAATTCCTCAACCAGTGCTTCTTGCTTATAGGTATCAATTGTCTCTTTAATTTTAGCGAAGAGTTTCTCTTTATGATAAACAACATTGGATATGCTTATACCTTTAGCTGAACCTTCGCGATTAGGCTTAACAATAAGAGGAAACCTTAAATCCGGGTTAAGCCTTTCATCGCCTTTGGCAAAAACTTGAAAATTAGGAGTAGGGATATTTTCTGCTTTTAATATCTTTTTGGTCAGGGCCTTGTTCAAAGCCAAAGCCAAAGAAAATGTATTTGAGCCAGTATAGGGTATATTGAAATAATCTAATATAGCGGGTATCTCTGACTCTCGGAATTTACCGCTTTTGCCTTCGGCAATATTAAAGACCATATCTACGCTATTTTTTCTAAAATAGGAAAATAGATTCGGAGATTCAACATCGATTGCTTCTACGGTATGGCCTTTTTTACTCAGGGCAGCGGTAATCGCATTTATGGTATCTTCTGAATCAAACTCTGAGAAATAATCTAGGGGCTTAGTCTCGTCTTTTTTCTTCAAATTATAAGTGAGGGCTATCTTCATTATTTAATTTTCCCGCCAATCAATTTAATATCAGGCGGGATCCCGCTCTGCGGGAAAATTGTAACGTTTAAGCGCACTATTTAAAATCTTGCCAATCATCTCTTCGTAAGAGATACCCACCTCTTTCGCCACTACCATAAAAACGTCTTCAGTAGATAGGGAGGGTAAAGGATTTATCTCCAATACATAGGGTCTGCCTTCCTTATCAACCCTAAAATCAACTCTCCCAAAATCCCGGCATTCCACGGCATTGTAGCTCTTTAAAGCCAAATTTGAAATCTTTTTCTTTAAATCCTTATTGATGCGTGCCGGACATATATACTCCAGTCTATCGGAGGTAATGCGGGCAAAAGTATAGAATTTGTCATTGAGTTTGAGGCGGCCGTCTATCTTTATTTGCACAATGGGCATAACTTCAGGCGAGTCATTGCCGACAATGGCTACTGTAAATTCCTGTCCAGAAATAAACTCTTCGATAAGCGCTGGTTGTTTATAAGTATTAATGACGTATTCTACTTGTTTTTTCAATTCATCCTTATTTGCTACACGAGAATTATCCGTCAGGCCTTTAGAGGAACCTTCAAAACGCGGTTTGACAATAAGCGGGAATTTTAAATGATCCGCATTTACTAATGAATCTACGGTCTTGACTTCAAAAAATTTGGGGGTAGGAATGCCCTCGGCAATAAAAATCTTTTTGGCTATCACCTTATCTAAGGTTAAACCTGAGGTTAAAGCATCTGCTCCGACAAAAGGAATGTCGGCCATTTCTAACAATACGGGAACCTGCGACTCTCGATTTCTGCCAAATATGCCTTCTGAAATATTAAAAACGATATCTACGCCGAGTTTATCTATTTTTTCTAAAAGGTGGTTGACATTGCCAATCTTTTTTACTTTAAAACCGCATTTCTCAATGGCTTGGGCAATCACATCTATGGTAGAGGGATGGTCGAATTCGGCATTGGCATCCGGCGGGTCGCCTGCTTTAAACTCATAATCTGTCTTTAAATCGTAAGTTAATCCGACTGTTTTCATAAATGAGCACATAATTTATGGAGCTATCGTTTTGATATGCTCCGACATAAATTATTTGTGCGAATTTATCCCGAGCGACTATATGTTAGCTATGGTCGCGAGGGATCCCTCGTCACCAAACATTTATTATAGCGACTCGGGATAAGCTCGGACAAATAAGTTATGTCGCTTATTTCTAATATATTGCTCCATAACTTATGTCCTCGCTTAAAAAAATAAGGGCTCTTTTACTGCTTCAGAGCCCTTAACACACACCTATTTTTCCAATTTAGTTTATTTAACCTCCCCAAGGGTTAAAGAATTTTATCCAAAATATCGTATTTACCCCGTTAGAAATTTTATTTTCTCAAAAATTCGGTATTTCTTACGGGGTTTATATTATTTTTATCACAATATATTGTTCTTGTCAAGTATTTTTTAATTCTGGCGAGCTTTTTCAAAAAATTTCCACCGACGGAGAAAATAAAAAAGGGTGATTTCCAATGCCAAAATATAATTCAATTGCAAAAAAAACTAAAAATGACCTTTTACAAATTCAATTTTGCCCCAGCTGCTGAGTTTTTCTCCCAATATAATCACTGCGGCGCAAATTTCTTTTATAGAGCGGCTAAAATCCACTGCCCTCGCTAAATCTTGCGCCGAGGTCACCAGATTTGCCGTGGCCGTGGCTACAGCATCAGCTAATGTTGCATCCTTAGCTAAAATTACTACGCTATCTGCCAAACCAAAACTTAAAGAGTGCCCTACTGTGCCAGAAGAGGTGCATATACCAAGCGGCGTATCCTCGGGCTTTATCTTAAGACCAAGTCCCTGCCATAATTTTTTTCTTCCAGTATAAATTCCGATGGTGCGCGTCTTTCTTATTTTTAGGAAAATATCTCCGCCATTTTCAATAATCACTTCCTTATAGCCTTTTTTTAACAAATCTTTTCCTAAAAATTGGGCGATTGCGCCTGCTACTGCTGCCATTGGTCCGACATTGGCTTTTTGGGAGGCTTCACTCATTGCCTTTACAATCGGCGGCGCATTCAGCTCTACTGCTAAAGGCTTCAGTGTAGTTAAAAATCTTCTATCCTTGGCGATATAATTCTCAATGGCAATACGATATTCCCGCACCCTTTCTTTAAGAAATTCTTGGTCTATGGGTTTGTTCGCCAGAATCTGCAAATCCGTATCTCTATCCACAATGCGCGTTAAATGCAAATCCTTAGCCGCGACCCAATCCCGATAAAATCTTCTCTGGTATTTGTCGGTTTTCATTTATTAATATTAATGAATCTGTCGTTTTTCTCGCTCAGGGTCGCTTTTCCCGCCTGCGGCGGGACGCCAGAGTTCTTTCGCAGTCTCGGCTCCTGCGCAACTCGCCCGTCGGCTCATCGCCAGGACGGGCTCAAACATGCTCGTCGTCCAAATGCTTCCGCGTTTGGATTCCCTCGACTGCTCAAGCTCCTCTTGAGCTAAAAGCTCCATTCGCTCGAAATAACGCCAGATTCATTCTTAGTGAAACTATCCCTATTTTTCTAGAGGTAGTTATTCACCTCCTATAAAAGTAATTACTTCGCCTGTATCATTATCTACAAAAACCCATAGATCTCCACCTTTCATACTCATCTTTGGAGAAAAATAAACTGCTTGATAATTCCTACCGGCTAACAATGGATATTCTTTCTCAGGAGTAGTTCCTGACTCAGACTTCCATTCTTTGGTTTTTTCATCATATACAGAAACCCCTACACGACTCAAATGGTCTTTCAATTTTTTATTACCTTCATCAAAGATAATATTCATTTCGCCTGGATTATAACCTAACTCTTTAGCTTTTTTAATTGCAATGGATATTGTTTCTTCTTGTGATAAAGATACTTCAGTTTGTTGTTTCTGAGCATACGCCGAAGAGCTAATTCCAAGGATAAAAATCGATATTATCACTATTACTGTAATCGCAACCGAAATTTTCTTATCCATCATTATTCCTCCTTATTTACCGTAAGATACAAACTTACTTGGTTGCTTTTTAGCGGGTGGCTTGGCTTGGATTCGAGCAGGGCGTCCGAGGATGCCGAGCGGGCATGGTTGCCCAGCTCTTTACGAAGTCAGGCAGAGCGAGGCACCGCAGGCGAGTGAAGTTTTTCCTCGCTGGGGAAAAACGAACGTCCCTGCGAGAAACAAGACAAGACAGGACCCGCTAAAAATTAATATCAGAAAAATTTTCAGTGCGCGCAAGACAAAACCCTAAAATCAACATATGCGCGGCAAGGGTTCGCTGGTGAGCATATCCACGATGCGCTGCGAGCCGACAACCGTATTTAGTATTACGCGGCCTTTGGGCTCTTTAACCACTTCACCGATAATCTGCGCATTTTTGCCTAAAGGGTGTTTTCTTAGCAAACGCAAGATTCCCTTTGCGTTATTCGGATTAACCACTAATATTGCTATTCCTTCATTAGCTATATACAAGGGATCTATACCTAACAATTCGCTGGCTGCTCTTACCTTGGTAGATATGGGAATATTTTCTTCTTCGATAGTAATACCGAACCTTGAGCCCTCAGCAATCTCATTTAAAGTGGTAGCCACTCCGCCTCGGGTGGGGTCGCGCATAAATTTTATAGCTTTAGTTTCCTTGAGAATGGGGATAATTAAATCATTCAAGGCTGCGCAATCACTTTTGATATTAAATCCCAAATCCAGTTCCTTTCTTTTAGCCAGCACCGCCAAGCCATGCTGGGCAATATTTCCCGTAATAATAATTTTATCTTTAACTTTTATATTTTTTAGAGATAACTTCCTATTCTTCACAATTTTTCCAATCCCCGAAGTATTAATAAATATTTTATCGCAGGCGCCCTTCTCGACCACCTTGAGGTCTCCGGTAACAAAATATACGCTTGCCTTCTTGGCATTAACAGATATCGAGTCAACTATTCTCTCTAGCGTCTCATAATCCAGGCCTTCTTCAATGATAAGCGCCAAGGATAAATACTGGGGTAGTGCTCCTTGCATGACTAAGTCATTTACTGTGCCGCAGACCGCTAATTTTGCGATATCCCCTCCGGGAAAACTCAAAGGACTAACTACGAAAGAATCCGTAGTAAAGGCGAGTTTATCTTTATAATTTATGCAGGCACTATCAGCGAGTTCTCTCAAGATAGGGTTATTTAGTTTCTTAAGAAACAATTCCTTAATCAGGATATGCATTAATCTTCCGCCGCTACCATGGCCTAAAAGTATTTTTGGAGATGACATATTAGACTTAGTTTATGCTGACGCCCGCACCCATTAGGTCTTTCTTTAATTGCACAACACCTCTAAATACAAATCCCTGAATACCTAATACCTTTGCGCTCTCCACGAGTTCGCTACGGTCATCAGTATAAAACACTTCTTGCGCCGGTGCTTCTAAAGCTGTAAGCGCCTTCTGATAAATTAAAGGGTGGGGTTTTTGAAATCCAACTTCGAAGGAAGCAATGACGTGGTGGAAAACATCGAATACAGGAAATTTTTTCTTAAGATATTCAAAGTGTAAAATATTGATATTTGACAAAAGCGCAATCTTATATTTTGGCCTTAAAGACTTTGCTAATTGATAAACTGCCAGATTTTTCTCGCTTAAGAAGAATATCTCATCCCAAATAGGCACAAAGGCCTGATAATCTAATCTTAAATTGAGAGCGCTTTTAACTTCGCAAAAAAAATCTAAAGGAGTAATCTTGCCTTCTTCAAAAAGCCCGGTAAGTTTGGAATCAAAGAAAAAAATAAATATCTCCGGCACGGTTTTATCTGTAAATTTAGATATTCTTTTCGCCGCTATGTTGTGGTCAAAGTCAATTAAGACATTGCCCAAATCAAAAATAACCGCTTTAATGTTATGATTATCCATCAATTACTTTTATCCTTAGTCTTCTTAAACAAATCTAAGAATCTATCCTCGTATTCCTTATACACATTCCATTTATCTAATTCCACCTTTAGCTCATTGGCTTTAGAGATATCCTGCTTTGCCTGCTCAAAAAGTTTCTCGATCTTTTCTTTTACGGAAAGAGGCAACTTGGTTAGCTGGCTTAAAGATTTTTTTATCTTTTCGATCTCCTCTTCGCCAATCGGTCCAGCGGCCTGAGAACCAACTTTAAGATAATCTAAGAGTTTATTAATCTCCTCATCCATCAGTTGTGCCTGTTCAATAAGGCTAGTAAAATCAACCTGTATATTTAATATCCTGCCTAACTTCTCTAAGGCAACGTAGGATGCCTTGGGGTTCTCAACCTGAATCGTATACAAAGGAATCTCTGCGAGTAGACAAAACCCATCTAGGCCTTCTTTTTTAGCCATGCCTAAGAACAAACCATTCATTCCGCTGATTTGGCCCTCAGACATTAAATTTAAATTATATTTTTTAAAAGCGTTATTGATTTCTGATGATGTGCTAGCCAGCCAAACATTAGGTTGCTGTGTATGTTCAATGGGTTGAGGCATAGCTGCAAAACTCATTACCATCTTGACCTTAAAAATTTTAGCCAGGTAAATAATCTTTCGGGTATAAGCTTCGGCTTTGGCTAAATCCGGCTGGGCATTACTGATAAATATGATAAGGTCGTTTTTACCCATCTTATTCTTCCAATAATAGAATTTATTAAAGGGCAACTTGGGCGCAGTTAATATGCCCTTCTGGATGATACTTGCGGTTAAATAAAAAAATTCTTCTCCTTGAATCTCAGCAAGCTCTTCGGCTTTAAGCTTCTCTACAAGATAATTGGCTGCCTTAAAAGCCACTTCACCCATGCCTGGCCAGGCGACAATCAGATAGGGTTCCTTAAGTCTTGGCCTTTTATAAATCTTTATTCCTTCCATAATTCCTCCCTAAAATCTAACTGAATTTATAATTTTTCAAAAATTCCTCTAAAACCAGGGCACCTTTATACAGATTACCTATTTTAACATATTCATCCACAATGTGGGCACAGCCCGTACAGCCAAAACCAAAAGCAATTGCCGGGATATTCTTATTTTGAAAAAAGGTGATGGTGGTTGCACCTTCTGAGCCTTTAATTATCGGTTTTAGCTTGAACTTCTGCACCGCCTGACTTAACTCGCTTACCAAACGATGCTTCGTCTCTATCTGGTAGGGCTTCTGCATTCCTTCAATTTCTATTTTAAACTTCCGGGAGTATTTTTGCACAACGCCTCTTATGTATCTTAAGATGGCTCTTGTAGACATGCCCGGCAAAAAGCGAAGATCTAATTCGAACTCGCACCAGTCTGCAACTACATTGACTTTATCTCCGCCTTTTATAGTTCCGATATTAAGTGTAGGGCGTTTAAGGAACTTATTTTTTTGATAAGTGAATTTTTTGCTTTTTAGTTCTTTAAGTATATTTATGGCAATATCAATAGCATTAATACCTTGCCAAGGATAAGCGCCGTGGGCTTTTTTGCCTTGAATCTTGACTTTAAGATGAATGAGCCCTTTCTGAGTGACGATTATATTAAATTCATCGGAATCCAGCACTATTGCTGCATCCGGCTTAAGTATTCCTTTATTTAATAAAGGTACCAGTCCTAAATTCGAACCGCTCTCCTCATCGCTAGTTGCGGCAAAAATTAAATTATAACCCAAAATAGCCTTATCTTCAACCAGGCTATTCATTGCTTCTAAGCTACAAGCCAAATTTCCTTTACAATCAGTTGCGCCTAACCCGTAAATTTTTCTCCGGCGTATAACCGCGGAAAAAGGAGGAAGATGCCAGTTTATGCCTGCAGGCACAGTATCTAGATGCGGCGTAATCAGAAGTGAATGTTTTTTATTTCCTACACCCAAGTACGCCACTACATTAGAGCGTCTCTTTTTAAATTCATAAATCTTAGTCTTTACACCCAGGCGTTTAAGATAATTATTTACAAAATGCGCAATGCGAAACTCATCTCCCGGGGGATTCTCAGACTTTATCTGGATTAATCTCTGAGTTAATTTTATCAGGCGCTTTTGGTTAATCATTATTTATCTGCCGCAGCTTGAACAATCTTGACTTGTGCAACCGCTGCAATTTGAAGAAGAAACCGTGGTATTACCCTGGCTATCTTTAGAGCTAAAAGCAAACGTAGAAATAAGCCGTTTTAAATCTTGACATTTACAGTGCGGACAGGCAATACTCTCTTTTAAAGCGCGCACTAAGTAATCAAACCTCAAATTACAATTTTGACATATATATTCATGTATGGGCATTGAAACTTTTATTTTATCCTTAATTTAAGTTATGGAAATTATCGCTCTTATTGGATAAGATTTACGAAAGTACTGTTTAAGCTTTTAGATTAAAAAACCTGACTTAAGCCCAACCAGATATGCGGGTCTTCTTTGGACTCGTGGAGTGCCTGGGCAACATCTATCCTTAAAACCGCCTTTTCTAAAAAGCCGAGGAGGTCAAAATGGAATCTCAAACCTAAACCCACATCTTTCTTAAAATCATTACCTTGGAAATCCGCAAACCAGGCCTTACCCACGTCAAAAAAGCCTACAGCCTGGATTTTATCCAGATGCAATATATTATCCAAAAGATAAAATTTAAGGTCGGATTTAAGGGGCAGCCTATACTCTAGAGCGCCTAAAATCATGTGCGCGCCTTCAATGGTCTTGCGGCTATAACCGCGAAGACCATCAGGCCCGCCTAACTGGAATAATTTTTTATCTGAGGCCTCGCCCCAGCCAATCTTTATGCGGCTGGCTAATTTATGCTGATATTTAGGTAAGACTAAATGATAATTATTCAATTCTAAGGTACTGCGCCAAAAGGATTCGTTACCGCCTAAGAAATGCCCGGCAAATTCCTGAGTAGGCATAAACTTCCAGCCATAATCGGGATCGGGGTAGGGACCGTAACAACCTAAAGAACCGGTGACGCCAAAAATCGCCTCATCTTTCTTACGATAGTAATTATTCTGGATATCCTCAGCGCCACTTAAACCAGAACTCGCCTTATCTAACCTACGGTCTCTGAGTAGATAAAAAGTCACGTGGTCATTTAAATCAAAGAGCCCGTAACTGGATGGCCGTAACTCGTAACGTAAATAAATCTTGCCTCCTAAAAGGTCATTCTTTTCTTTGCTGGATTCATAATCAAAGATCTCAAAACCTAAAGCTGTCTGTTTATTAAAGAGGTGGCTAAATTCATAACCCAATGTAGATTCGAGTGCCTTGCCATCGAAATCATAGCCTAAGCCCAGACGCAAGATATTATCATCAGGCTTTTGTAAAGACGAGGCCATTCCTAAAGAAGAACTCCCCACGCTTGGCCCTAAAACTAAATTATAGGATTTACGCGGCAAGAAAATCGGTATCTCATAAGCAAAGAAATATAGAGGAACTGGTTTTATATATAGCTCCCTGGGCCAGTAATTATTGGTGCGGTCAAGGTCTAAGACAATAGAGTTATCCGGGTCTACCTCTATCTTTTTTATGGCCTTATCTTTTTCAACCGCGATTACCTTAGTCGGAGTGCTTCCATCCCAGGAATCAATCTTCTCTTGGCCATCCGCATAAACAATTTTGGTTCTTACCGGCATTTGGATTTGACCGCGATTCTCTAAGGCTATTTCCTCCTTGGTCACGGATTTTATGGCAAAATCCACGATCTTTTTGGTTTTTAGCCACTGCACAAAAAAAGCACTCAGATCCTGACCAGATTCTTCATTACAAATCTTAATAAAATCTTCTAATTTGATATTCTTAAATCTGAATTCGCTTGTATAGCGCTGCATAATTTTAGCAAGTTTATCTTTGCCGATTATTGCCTCCAACATCTCCAGCACGCCTGCGCCCTTGCCGTAGGTTATCGCAAATATGGATGAGGGTTCCTGAAAACTGGAGAGCTCCCCGATTATCGGCTGGTCAAGCCCGTTTTTAGCCATGTAGATGTAACGCGCGGCTGTAGAGCTGCGGAAAGAAAAATTAGGCATAATCCATCTTAAAGACTTAGGCAAAACCATTACTTTGGCATCTGGACCATATTTATTCTCTAAGTACTGCAAGAGCCAGTAAGAGTTCATGCCTTCATCTAAAAACATCTCCCTGTATTCGTCTGAGCCTACCAAATTATAAAACCACTGGTGGCCAGTTTCATGACTAATCAGAAAGTCAAAATAGCGGTCTAAAAATCCCGGTAATTTATATACACGGGTATCAATAAAAATTAGATTCGAAGATTGACAACCACCGTAACCTAAGTAACTCGGCACAATATTAAATTCTTGATACGGATACTCGCCAAAACGCTGGCTATAAAATCTCATCGCCTCTAAAGCGAAGTATGCTGCCTCTTTGGCTTTGGCCTCATCGCCTTTTAAATGATAGGCGTTAATTTTAAATTTATCTTCCTTGATAGAATACACCATAAAATTATCCGATAGCCCTAAGGCAAAATCTCTCACTAGAGAATCAGTTTCAATATTTAAGGTCTTGGTCCCGTCAGCATTAGCAACCTCTTCCTTTAAATATCCGGTAGAGGCAACCCCATATTTTTTGGGCAGGGTTAATTTCAATTGATAATAAGAAGCATCGCTAAAATATGGCTGGTGAAAAATATAAAAGGGATAGTTATGCCAGCCATCCTTATCAAGAACGCTTAAGATAGGATACCAGCGCGCTAAGGTAATTATGTCCTGATGCCAACCAAATCTGCCATAGGCATGGGGTATCTGGACGCTAAAGTTCATATTAATCTCTCGGGATTCACCTGGCAAAAGAGGAGAATCAAGATTTACTTTGAGAATTGTCTGGTCTTCGCCTTCAATTATATAGGTAAGGGCTTTGCCCTGGCTAGATATGGCTTCTATCTTTAAATCTCCGCTTTGGAAACCTTCGGGAAAAGGATTGACCTTGAAATAACCTGCATAGCGATAGAGAAATCGGATTTCTTTTTCCGTATATTTACGGTGGGGATAAATATGGAAATATAACTCTTTTAATTGTTGGTCAGAATTATTGGTGAAGGCTACGGTTTGCTGGGCAATAATTTTATGGTTGGCAGTATCTATCTTAGCTTCAATTTTGTATCTGGGGGGTTCGGCAGCAAAACCGTCAATGACCAGAGCAAATAAAATACTGATAGCTGATAGCTGATAGCTGATAGCTTTCTTTATTTTAGCGGACATATTTGACATTTTGGTTTATTTTTTAAACAAAATTCCTTGCCAAGTTTTACCAAAAGGGCGTGAAACTCATTGAATAATTTTACATTATTTTTAAGGTTTTGCCTAAACAAATTTTGCACTAGATCGTAATCTGCGTTTTCGGGAATAAAACGGTGCCTTGAGAGTATTCTTTTGGTATAGGCATCCACCACAAATACTGGCTTACTTAAAGCATAGAGTAATATGGAATCCGCGGTTTCCGGGCCAATGCCCTTTACGGAAAGTAGCTGCTGACGCAATCCCTGCGTATCTTTAAAAGACATTTTCTTGACGCTGCCCCGGTAAGAATGGAGGAAAAAACTCAAAAATTCTTTTAGCCGCTTGGCTTTGATATTGTAATAACCTGCCGGCCTTATCAGCGCGGCTAATTTTTGCTGCGCAATCCGGTTAAGTTTATCCGGCTTTAATAATTTATGTTCTTTTAGATTAGCAATTGCCTTCTCGACATTCAGCCAGCTGGTATTCTGGGTGAGGATTGCGCCTACCATTACCTCAAAGGGAGTATCTGCCGGCCACCAATGCTGCGGACCAAAATAAGCGTAGAGTCTTTGATAAAAGGCATTAAGCCTGCGTTTCATTAATTAAATTCTAAGGGATTATAGTTATAGTAAGCAAAAAGCGCATAGGCAGTGCCGGATAAAGAGCCGGTGTATTTGCCTTTAGGTGTCATCCAGCCATGGCCAGTATCCACAAAATCGCAACTGGCATAAGGAAGACAGCCTTCTCCTTGACCAGAAGGCGAGGGACTAGAGATAATCATATTACTTAATCCCGTGAGATACTCATCAGCTTTCTTTTCGTAGGCTCTGGCTTTGGCAACCATATCTTTACGGTGATAAAAATTAGCCATGATTTTAAGAGCTAAAATCATCTGGGCTGTCCATTCTGAAGAAACCACTCCGCCTCTAGCCACATGCCTTTGCGGCGCAAAATCAAAACCTTTTACTTTTACGGTTTGGCCCTCGGGACGATTAAAAGAAACCTCAACGCTACAATTCTGTTCGGCAAATTCCACAATCCTATCTGGATTCATACCCAATTCTCCCAATTTCTCTGGCCCGATAGCGGCAATAGACCAGGCATAGGTATCTGTAGCAATTGTAGAATCTCCTTTTCCGCGTTTAATGGGAAGATCAACCTTATCATAGGTATTCTTGACCAACCAATTTAATACTTTATTCGCCGCTTCCAGATATTGCTCCTTAGCCGTAATCTTATACAACATATTTAAAAAAGCATAGGCATCCAGGTTATGTTCTGTAGAATACCAAGTTACCTCTGGGCCGCCGCGGATACCGCCTTCAGCATCTTTATTCTGTAAATCCATTATCCCCTGAGCAATCTCTAAAGCTAAAGGAAGATAGGTCTTATCCTGGGTCTTTTTGGTATACTGCATAATAGCTATGCCTAACCAAATATTCGGTCCACTATGCACAATATACTCCGCAGGGCTTCCGTCATTGACATAATAGGCATTAAAAAAGAGTTTATCTTTTTTCTTAGCTCTTCTCTCAAAGAAGTTCAGTATTTTTTTGACCCGTTCAAAATCCGAGAAATTGGTATAGGCCTGGGCCACTAGGGCTTGGTCATAAATAAATGCCCAATCCGCAATTTCTGTATCTCCTTCAAAACTCATAACCAGACCAGTGCGGGGATTCTGATGCACGGACAACCACTGGTACATCTTATCAAAATTTTCCTGGGTGAGAGTGGTTTTTCTTTGATCTAAGCGCAGGAGTTGTTCCGTAACCGTATTCTCTTTATTCTGCAGGACGATTAATTGGTCTTGGAAAGAGGCTTTTTCTTGAGCTAATTTTTCAATCTGGCTATTTAACTCCTCCATTCTTTTGGTAGTCTTGACCTCTTCTTTTTTGGACTTTTCTTTTTCTTCCTCCACAGTCTGGATGCGTAGCTGCAAGGCTTGAATTTTTAACTGCAAATCCTCCCTTTCCCGGGATATCTCTTTAATCTTCTGTTTGGCAACCGTGGAATCTTGAAGAATCTTTACCAACTGGTCAATCAAGGCTTTATTGCCTTTAATTAACTTTATATTGATAAAGACATTCAGGGCTAAGCCTAAAAAAAGTATCGAAATTATACTTAAGACTACGGGAGCAAAGATTTTTTTCCCCCGGGCATAATGCATAATCCGATTATTCTGTCCGGGATTAATCTCCTCATAGCTTACTCCAATAAGATATTTATTAATCTCTCCAGTAACTTCTTTTATCCAGCTGACCCGCGCCTTGGCAGAGATAGGATTGCCTGCTAAGGGCATCTCGATATTTAAAGCTAATATTACCTGCTGGCTGGCCAAAATCTTGGCTAACGCAGGCTTCAAATTATTGACTGAAAGACACATCCCGCCTTTACCGATATTATTAGTAAAACCCTGTAGCCAGTCCGAGAAAAAAGTTTTTCCGTTCGGGCTTAAAAGCCTAAACTCCACAGGAAATACCGAATCTAAACGGATGTACTTTCGGCGCTCTCCCTCAGCATATTGCCTCTGTCTCATCTCTATCTTACCTTCTCCAAGACTAACCTTTGCTTGACCTTCTTCGCCAGACTCTCAAAAAAGTTTTTAAATTCGGGGTATTCTATCTGGGAAACCGTGTCCTTCTTTACTTGCGACCTTTGTTTAAAATATATCTTATTACCTTTCTGGCTATATTCAACAATAAATTTTAACCAGGGGCTGTCAAGGTTTACGCTCTCAGGAATATATTTTACAGAAAAGTCGCGAGGAATCTCGATTTCTAATAATGTTTCCTTGCTATCTAAGATATTAAAATCTATCGGGTATTTACGTTCATCTTTGGCTACCCAAGATGTATCCAGGCTAGCTAACTGTGGCATTATCCTTAACTTCCCGGCAATTGTAAAATATTCCGGTCCATTAAATGAGTAGCTCAATACAATCGGCTGATTGAGATTTTCTAAATTTTTTATCTCGTATTTGTCAAGTTTAGCGCCTATAGAAATATCTTGTATTTTTTGCTTTAAGGCCTCCTGGATTAACTCTGGCGGCGTATACAATAACCAAAACCGCTGCGCTTGGTCGTAGTTGCCATAAGTAAAAACAGTCTTGGCGGCGCTGATGGTTTCGTCGCTATTTACCTTAAGATAAAGTTGCTGTTCTACTAAGTTGTGCCTTGCCTCGTATAAAGGGATTTCTTTGATTTCATATTTATCTTCTCTAAAAAGCAAAACCTTACGGCCCTGGTCATCTGCAGGCAAATCACCAAAGGAGCAGGTTTCGGCTGTGGGGTCAAGAAAGATGACCTTGTCTTCTAATGCGACTGCGGCAATACAATGGTCAAAAAGCATAGAAGGAAAATCTTCATTTAAATTATAGTAACCTTTGGTGCCAACAAGAACCGGCCAGGCTAATAATCCCGCTTCTTTTAACATGGTCACTAAGAGTATGGCTTGGTCCTTGCAGTCTCCGTATTTATTGCGGAATATAAGTTCTGCCTGATGAGGCTCGTAACCTGCTTGACCATATTCTACGGCTACATAGCGAATCTTTTGGGCACAGAAATTATAAATCGCCCTTACTTTTGCTTCTTCAGAAGGCTGATTCTTAATTAGCTCTTGTACCTTATCCTTTATTGCCGCATCAGGCTTAATTTTATCTTGAGCTAACCCCCACCACCAATGATAAATATCCTGCCAGGCATTAAATGTGGAGATAAGTATAGTGGGGTTAATCTCGACTTGCCCCGGCATGCTCGGCTCAGGAATTATCTGCGGGGTATTCTTAAATTTCCAGACGTAAACTACAATGTCATCCTGTTCTTTAATCTCAGGGTTAAGATTTGCCCCGAAATTATTATACTTCTCATTGAGGATTTTGATATGCACTGGCATTACCTTAGGCACAGTAAGTCCAAAATTCGCGGCAATAATCGGTTCACCTGTCTGCAACGGATAGCTTATCACAAAGTCTTTTTTATTAATGAGTTGGTGGCGATAAATTTTGACCTTATATTCTATGCTCGCGCCTTCAGTAATCTCAGGAAAAGAGATGATGTAAACCCGGGCATTGCTATAAAGCGGAAAATTTAAATATTTGGAAACGTCACGGATATGTCGGCTGCCCACTTCAGCAATTGTGCCATCGGGCTTGATAGTTCGGGCATACTCTAATTCTACTTTTTCATATGTCGAGTCATAACTGATATGGGTCTCGGAAAAATCTTCTTTACCTCTTTCATTTAAAATTTTGACTACATAATGTAAAGTAGAAACCTGCGTATCTTGGTTAGAAACTTCGACCCGCTCATCACAGAATAGAATCAAAGCGCCTGCCTGGGGATATTCCTGGGCAGAGGGCGCAGTATTTAAAATCTCACTTACCTGCGGGCTTATATCTTGGATACTGGCTAAATTGGCTTGTTTCTCAATAAGGTCAACGCGGCTTAAAGCCTTAAGGTTAAATTGTTCTTCCTTTATCTTGCGATAAATACTTAAAGCCTGGTCATAAAGGTTTAATTCCTCGCAGGTTAAACCGTAATAATACAAAGACTCATCATCAGTCTGGCCGTTTCTGCTAAAAATCTCAAAGGCGTCAGTAAAATTACCCAAGCGATACTGAGAAATAGCCAAAAATTTTTGGGCCTTGAGAGCCTGGCTATTCTTGAATACCCCTATTGCCTGATCAAATTCTCCATGGGAGTAATATAATTTACCGAGTTCAAAATATAATTTATCTAAATCTTTTCCTTTAGCAATTAATTGTTTATACTCTGCTACTGCCATCTGATAATTGACTTGGGATTGTTGAACGTGATCTTGCGCCTTGCTTAAAACATCTTTTTGAATACATCCGGATAAGCCTGAAATCCAAAATCCACATATCAAAACGACAGCCCAAAGTCCAAAATTTTTAATTTTTATATCTATAATACGCACTGCACGCTCCTTCGCTTGAGACCATACAAGGTCCGATAGGATTATCTGGACGGCAAACCCGGGAAAATAATACGCAATCCAATGGAGAAACCAGTCCTTTTAAAATATCGCCACATTGACATTGCGTTGCCTGTTTGCCTGTTTGCCTGTTTGCCTGTTTAAGAGAAAATATTTTTTCAGCGTCAAATTGAGAAAAATCATTCTTAATCTTAAGGCCACTTTTAGGAATCTTGCCTAAACCTCGCCAATAAGCATCAGCAGTTTTAAAAATTTGCGCCATTAGCCTTTTTGCCTTAAGGTTTCCATTGCGCTTGACTGCGCGCACATACTGATTGGCTACTTTGGGATTTTTATCTACTACTTGTTTAATGAGTATGTATATCCCTTCTAAGATATCTAAAGGCTCAAACCCGCTGATACAGCAACCAATACCGTACCTTTTAGGAATAAATTCATAAGGCTGAGTGCCAATTATCGTAGATACATGGCCGGGGCAGAGAAACCCTTTTAGATTTAATCTTTTATCCTGCACTAAATATTCCATAGCCGCGGGGATAAGTTTTAAAGAGGAGAAGAAGGAGAGGTTCTTCAGATTTTCTTTCTTTGCGTTTAAGATGCTTAAGGCAATCGTAGGAGCTGTGGTTTCAAAACCCACTGCCAGAAATATGACCTTTTTGTCCGGATTCTGCTTAGCTACTTTAATACTATCTAAAGCAGAATAAACCACTCTTACATTAGCTGACTTGGCCCTTTCTTTTTCTAAAGAAGATTTACTTCCAGGAATACGTAACATATCCCCAAAGGTTAAAATGATATTATCTTTTTTTTGTGCCAGCGTAATTGCCTGATCAATGTATCCTTGTGTACTTACGCATACAGGACAACCCGGACCAGCAATAAGGTTTACGTCGGCATGTAAAAGCTTGTCTAAGCCAAAGCGAAAGAAACTCTGTGTATGTGTGCCACAGACCTCCATTATATCTATCTTTTCACCAGGGGTTATTGCTTTTATCCTGGCTAAGGCCCTGGTAATTAAATTTTTATTTCGAAATTCGTCAATGTATTTCATCGATTAATTGCAACGTTTCTTTTGCTCTCGCGGGATCTATTCTCTGAATAGCAAATCCCGCATGTACCAAAACATAATCTCCTACTCTAACTGCGGGTAGCATCTGAATGTTTATAGTCCTAGTCAGCCGACCAGCTTCTACTTCGGCAAACTCACCCTTAATTCTTCTTACTTTCATCGGGATTGCTAGACACATATATTATTCTCAAACTAAATTGGGGTAGTGCTTATTTTGTTAAATTTAATCCCTATTTCATAACAGGGCCGGTTGATTTGGTCAATCGCCCGTCTCACCCAAGCCACTTCGCCGCGGACATAGAAAGGCTCTTGGTTAGCAATAACTTTAAATTGGCCCGAGATTATGCTACCCACTTTAAGTTCATTATCCAAGACTACCCGCATCCCCCCTGGACTTATATCCAAGACTAATTCCTCTTGCCTGGCGTCCTTGAGATTAAAATTCACCTTTTCTCTCGTAGACCAACGACTAAATTTACGCCTTTCCCGCATATCTGTCTCCACAATCTAATGATATCGAAAATTAGCGATGGCTATCTGCCCCAAAGCAATACCGGCATCCGAACAGGGCAATTCTTGGGGCAAAAAAACCTGAAAGCCCTCTTTAGATAATAAATCTAAACTTAAAGAAAGTAAAATCTTATTTTGAAATACCCCTCCAGATAAAACAACTTTGTTTATTCTGTTTTCTTTTCTTAAAATAAGGCAGGCTCTTTTAATCATCCAAGCAACCGTTAAGTGAAATCGATAGGCAATCTTTTCTATATCTTGCCTTGCTTTTAAATCTTTAACTATCTCTTTAAACACGGGGGTCGGATCTAAAATCCATTCTTTATTCTTCTGAATAATGCTAAAATCGTAGCTTGTCACCTTTAGCCTGTAGCGTTTAGCTGTCTCCTCCAGCTCCATAGCCAATTCTGCCTCGAAATTAACTTTGTATTTTACGAGAATTAAGCTTGCTACAGCATCAAAGAGCCGACCCATACTACTTGCTAAAGGAGAATTAAAACCAGATAAATACATATTTTTAAGAACCTGCCACTTCTTTTTATCTATTTTTTTCATAAATTCAATATCCAATTTGAGAAAATTGTCTCTGTAGAGCCTATAAAGCCAAATCGCCGCGAGTCGCCAAGGCTCTAAAATTGCCCTTTCACCACCTAAAAGAGGAACCTCCTTTAAATGCGCGATTCTTTTAAAGTCTCGGTAATTGCATAGGAAAAACTCTGCTCCCCAAAACGTATTATCGCTTCCTAAGCCTGTGCCGTCAAAAGCCACGCCAATGACTTTCTGATTCTTCAGACCGTTCTCCACCATGCAGGAGGCAATGTGGCTATGATGATGCTGAATAGCATGCAACGCGTAGCGTTGCACATTTAGCTGTAAGGCATATTTAGTAGATTGATACTCAGGGTGCAAATCATAAGCGATTATTTTAGGATTTTTATTTAGAAAATATTTAACTGCCTTCTCAAACTTTGCAAAATCCTTAAGGCTATTCAAATCAGGATGAATTTGACTAAGATATGCGAAGTTACCTTGGGCAAAACAGACGCTATTTTTGGTTTGGCTGCCCAGGGCTAAAACCGGTCTTTTTATTTTAAAGGGGAGGTTTATTTTTTTAAATTCCATAATTATGTTTATATAATTTCGAGGTGCAGTATGTTATCTATTCTAAAGGTGCGTTCCTCATTCCTGAGGCAGCAATAACCCACTAAATAAAAACGGCTGTTTTCCTGTTTGATTTCTTTAGGAACAACTTCACGTTCGGAAACTTTAGCGTCGGAACTGGAGAGATATTTTATTTTCAGTTTAACACCCAAGCCCATGGCCTCTTGTATCTTAGCAATCTTTTGACTATTAATATCCTCTAAAAACCTGGAACTAAGACCAAAGAGACTGGAGAAATTTTGAAAATCAAATATGCCTTTAGTCTCTAGGGTTGCCTTTAGCCTTTTAAATACCTGCAGGGTAAGCTCAACATCAGAAAACGCGCGATGCTCTTGTTTTGATTTTATGCCCAGTTTTTCCGCGACAAACCAGAGGGCATAGCGTTCTAGCCCCGGCATAAGCCTTTTAGCCATCTTTAATATATCTATTACTACCATCTCTTCTAATAAATCCTTTTGCGTAAGTTTTAATTCATTATTCAGAAACTCTAAATCAAACCCGGCATTATAAGAGCAAAGATAGCTATCTTTAGCAAAATCCAAAAATTTGGGCATTACTACATCTATGCTGGGCGCGTCTTTTAACATATCAGAAGTAATCTTATTTACCTCAAAGGCAGCAGGAGAAATTTGCCGGTGGGGATTAACCAAGGTCTGAAAGGTAGCGATTTTTTCTTCACCCTTAAATCTAATTCCGGCAATCTCAACAATTCTATCCCCAGACTCCGGCTCAAGGCCTGTGGTCTCAGTATCAAATATAGTAAATTCTATTTCGTCTAAATTCTTATGCATCTTTGCACTTTACAATATAAGCAGGGATAACCTTCAAAGGATAATAGGATAGCTTTACCTTCTTAAGATTCTCTAATCCTGAGTCGTCCATAATATTTATATACTTATAATCCTTTAATTCCGCGCAAAATTGGCGGAAGATAAATTGACTTAAGCCTTTAATGGATAAATCCGTGATTTCATACAATATGCAAAATGTATCTTTATTTAGCGGAAAGCCAAAGGTAAATGCCTTGATTTCTTTATCAATTATTGCTACTCTGCCGATAATGTCTAAACAACGATAATCCTTAAGTAATATTTTAAGGCAATTTCGGCTATCTTCAAGCATACCCTGATAGACATTGTCTTTGTTTGTGAGTTTTCTGGCTGCTGCCCACTGGTCATACAATTTAAGGCAATCTTTTTTATATCTTGAAATAAATGGCAGATATGCAAATTTATAATGCTTGATAAAATAATTACAGCAGGCGCGCTTGGATTTAAATTTATTGCCTTTTAAAAGGCCTAAATCTGCTTTTCTGCAAAGATAATCGTCGGATTTATGCCTGTATTCATAGCCTAAATCCTGATAAAAAACAATGTCTTTTGCTTCTAAATTTTCTATGCGCGATACATCTTTATTTTTATTAAAACCATCCATAATCCTAAAACATTCTTTGATGACTAAAGGGTCTGTTTTCTTAGCCAATGGTGGCAGATACATAAAACAACCCATCTTATCCTTAAAAAACACACAGAGGTTATCTTCGATCAACAACCAGTATATCTTAAAAAGCCTCTTCCAGATATAAATGTTCTCAAAGGCATATACAGATAATTCATGCCTCATTAGTTTTAAATATCGGTAAAATAGTTTTTTGTCCTTAAGGTTTAATGTATTAAGTCTCATAAGATTAAATATTTAATTCCAAGATATCCAAGACTTCTTCGTAGGCCCGGATGAGATAAGGATTATCTTTAAGCATTCTTATCTGAGCCGGGGTATTAAGAAATGCAGATAAATACGCGGTGTATTCTTTGAACTCTTCGGTATTTAAATTTTCTTTTACATAAGGGCAATTCAGGTCTACGGTAAGATAAACCTTTTTCTCCCGAAGACTGATGAGAAAGGGATAAAGTTGGCATTCTAAAGGCCTCAATGCATAAATCTTGCATTTATTATCCGAAGTATTAAAAAAAGGGCAGATGAACCCCTTTGCCTCTGGATAAGGAATGGGCCTGAGCCTTCTATCAATAGAAATAAGCGCAGGAGGTATGTTGCTGTCTAATAAATCCTGTATTTCTTCATCCAGAAGGCACGGGCTCCATATAGAATCCGCCTCTTTAAATCTGCAACAGCCCTGACATTTCAGGCATACTTCTTGAGGAATGAACTGCTTTACGGTCATTTTACAATGCTACCCAGCTTCATTTCTCTTGCTGGACTAATAATCGCTATGCCGGCTTCATCTTGAGCTGCCAGTAGCATACCCTGACTTTCTTGCCCGCGTAAAACTGCGGGTTCTAAATTATCCACCACTACTACCTGACATCCGATGAGGTCTTCTTTGGCATAATAACCCTTTATCCCTGCTACAAGCTGTTTGGTCT
>Ga0315294_10000113_pt1 | contig 83093 bp, 81 predicted proteins | sample YL17G13_40_MG_FD_203626 | JGI IMG/M metagenome (GOLD analysis project Ga0315294, IMG submission 203626) | Sediment microbial communities from Yellowstone Lake, YNP, Wyoming, USA - YL17G13_40 | ecosystem: Environmental > Aquatic > Freshwater > Lake > Sediment | place: USA: Wyoming | collected... | reverse complement strand
CAGTGGTGGCTGTGGGCGTCGATGCCCACAAAGCTCGATACGCCTTGAGTACTTTCCATGACGGGCCTCCTTTTTTGGGTTTTTTCCTATTTTACAGGAGCGCCCGTCTTTCATACTATCAGAGCGTCACATTACAATTAACTCGCTTTCGCATAGCCAGGACTTTGCAGGAGGAGCAATGAGTTTTAAATTCAGGATTGACCAGCGGAAGCCTTTGAAGATGGCCTTGGGCATCAGCGGTTTGCCGCTCGGGCTCAAGGCGTTGATGGTCAACCTTGTGGAACTGAAAAAGGGATCGATTGTGCCCTCTCACCGGCACGATCAGGAGCAGGTCACTTTTATTTTCAAAGGCGGACTGAATTTTGAGTTGGAGGGCAAAAGATTTGACTTGAAGCCGGGCGAAGGGGTCCTGGTCCCGGCCAATGCCAGCCACGGCGCCCGCGCGCTCAAGAAGACCCTGGCGGTTGACAGCTTTGCCCCGCCGAGATGGGACTACCTCGACAAAATAAAATAGTTTCAAAGTTGCAGGGTTTCCAAGTTCCACGAATGGCGCTGGTCGTTTAAAATTTCGCGAGCAGCGGGTCATTGGTGTCGATCTGGAACCGGCGCAGCTTTTCGCGCAGTTCCTGTTTGATCTCCTTGAAAGCATTATCCCGGGCGAGGTTGGTCATTTCCTGCGGGTCGTTTTGGAGTTCGACCAGGAATTCGAACCCGTCGGCGTAGCGCCAATATTTCCAGTCGGGGGTCCTGATCCCGCGCCAGGGGCTGGCGCCTTCATATTCGGTCTTGCCTTCGGCGAAAATCAGGTTGGGCCTGGCGATCTCTTTTCCGAAGCAGAGCGGGCTCAGGTCAAAGCCGGGCAAAGGCTCCGGCCAATTGACCCCGGTAAGCCCGCACAGGGTCGGCGCGAGGTCCGCGTTGGAGACCGGTCCGGAAAAGGTCCGGGGCGCGCGCAGCTCCGGATGCCGGATCACCAGCGGGACGCGCAGGTTTTCTTCATACATGGCCATGCCCTTGTTGACCAATCCGTGCGCCCCGCCCATTTCGCCGTGGTCGGAAGTGTAGATGACAATTGTGTTCTCATCCTGGCCGCTCTCCGCGAGCGCGTCCAGGAGCACGCCGATCCCGCGGTCGCTCTGCTCAATGAGATGGCAGTAAAAGTCCAGATACCTTTTCCACGATTCCGGCGTCTTCGGCCGCTGGGTCTTGATCGCGGAAGTTGTGAGGTATCTTCCGAACTCGGAGTAAATCTCTCCCGGGTCGTCAATGAAGCTTTGCGGGAGCGTGACCGGGTATTCGGGAATTTTCCCGTAGAATGCCGCGAGGGCCGGGAAACAGATGTCATGGGGGTTGATGGGAGACGCGATGCACATCCAGGGACGCGCGTTTCCCTTGCGCGCCCTGATCCATTTGGCGGAATCGGACAGGACTCTGGCGTCCGAGCCTGCGGCCACGGCCTCGTTGGAGACATGCATTTCGTAGAATCCATATCGGCTCATGCGCTGATGATTGTGCGCACCGCGGGTGAGGTGCCATTTGCCGAAGTACGCGGTCTGATAACCGGCCTGCGAAAACACGCTTCCCAGGTTGGGAATTTTCGGGTCCAGGGACTGGGTCTTGCGGATGAAATCTATGTTGGCGAATACCGCGGCCTGATGCGGATACCTCCCGGTCATGATGGTGGTCCGGCTCGGGGAGCAGAGCGGATACGCGCAGTAGGCGCTCTTGAACTCCAGGCCGCTGCTCCGGATGCGGTCCAGGTTCGGTCGCTTCAAGACGGGCAGGCGCAGGTCCCCGCGGTCCTGGTCAACCAGGATGAGCAGCACATTGGGACGGTCCGCTCCCGCAAAACCGGAGCGGGCCACGCCCGCAAGGCCCAGCCCACACCCCGCGGCCGCGCCCGCCTTGATGAAATCCCGGCGCGTATTCCTCATCAGGGCCATCATAGAATCCTGATCCTGCCGCTGTCAAACCGACAATGGGCTCAGGCCTCTTGGGGTCAGACCCGAATGGCGCTAAGTTAAGCTCAATAATAGTTTTGGCCCAGCGGTTTCATAATAGCCCCGCGCTAGCCCGGCCATTTATGGCCGGGAACGGCGACCGCCTAAAACCCCCGCTACGGCCCACGCCGCGGCGTGGGCCGCAGCGGTAGGGGGGCGCGGCCCGGTTCCCCGGCGCTGAAGCGCCGGGCTATCGAAAAAATCGAATACCTGTCAACCTATTCAGTTGATGACCATAAGCGCTTGGCTATCAGGCTCAACCTTAAATTAGCGCCATTCAGGTCTGCCCCTAACTTCGAAGTCAATCATCGCCGATAGGGTCTGACCCCAGGAACTGAAGCCTGACCCGCACCGGCGGAATAGCGGGTTGCTGAAACTCGTCATATCTGGTGATATAATCCTTGCGATGCGGATATCCGGAAAGACAGCCTGGGCGGGCGCCGCGGGCCTGCTCCTGGCCGCGGGCATGGGATGGTGCCTTGCGCTTTCGATCAGCCACCGAAATCCTATCCTCAATTTCTCCGAAGTCGTTCCCGGAAGAATCTACCGGAGCGGACAGCTTAAGGCCGGGGACTTGCAGCGGATGCGCGAAAAATACGGGGTCAAGTCCATCCTCTCCCTGCGCGGCAATGAAGATAAAGCGGTTAAAAATGCGGCGCGCCGGGACGGGTTGACAATAGTTGAACTCAAGCTCACGGCCAAATCTCCGCCCTCGCCCCGGCAGACCGAGTTGATCATGAAAATACTTTCCGGCCGGCCGTTCCAGCCCGGCGATTACGCGGACGTGATCCGGGACAGCATCAACTTGAGCCCGGGTCCGGCCAAGCCGGATTTTCCGGTGCTGGTCCATTGCGTCCAGGGCGCGGACCGCACCGGGTACGTCATCGCGCTTTACCGGGTCTGCTTTGAAGGCTGGAGCGAGTCCGACGCGCGTTTGGAGATGCTCAGGTTTTTTCATCTTCCTTTGCGGTATCCCGCGCTCTGGAACGGCTTGAAAACGCTTGAGCCTGAAAAATACTGCCCGCAGTTCAATCCCGACTACAAGCCTCTTGCGGCCAGGCCTTGAGCGAGGGAAAAAGTTGTCGCAGGAAAAAATAGAGGTTGACATCCTGGTGATCGGCTCGGGGGTCGCGGGCTTGAGCCTGGCGCTCAAATGCCACGAGCTGGGCAACGTGCTGGTGGTGAGCAAGCGGGAGCTTTGGGAAGGCGCCAGCTTTTACGCCCAGGGCGGGGTTGCGAGCGTGATCTCGGCGAGCGATTCTTTTGAGGCGCACATCCAGGACACGCTGGCCGCGGGCGCCGGGCTGTGCAAGCCGGAGGTGGTGGAGATGGTGGTCAAGAGCGGCCCGGAGCGGATTGAGGAGCTGGTCAAGCTGGGCGTGAACTTCACCATGCGTGAGGACCGGAAGAGCTTTGACCTGGCCCGGGAGGGCGGGCACAGCAAGCGCCGTATTTTTCACAGCGAAGACGCCACCGGCCGGGAGCTGGAAAACGTTCTGATCAAGAACTGCCGGAAGCGCGACATAAAATTTCTCGAATGGCACCAGGCCATTGACCTGATCACCAGCGCCCGGCTGGGCCTTCCCGGGCCGGACCGCGTGCTCGGCGCCTACGTGCTGGAGGTGAAGACCGGCGAGGTCAAGACCATCACGGCCTGGGCGGTGGCGCTCGCCGCCGGCGGCGCGGGCAAGGTTTACCTCTACACCACCAACCCGGACACCGCCACCGGAGACGGAGTGGCCATGGCCTTTCGGGTCGGCGCCGAAATCGAAAACATGGAATTCTACCAGTTCCACCCCACCTGCCTTTTTCATCCCGAGGCCAAGTCCTTTCTCATCTCCGAGGCGGTGCGCGGGGAGGGAGCGGTGCTCCGCAGGATTGACGGACAGCGCTTCATGGACAAGTATCATCCCCTGGCCGAGCTTGCCCCGCGCGACGTGGTGGCGCGCGCCATTGATCAGGAGATGAAGGAGTCCGGCAACGATTACGTCCTGATCGACCTCACCGCCAAGCCCGCGGAATTCATCAAGCAGCGGTTCCCCAACATCTGCAAGACGCTCAAGCAGTACGGGTTTGACCTGAGCAAGGAGCCGGTGCCGGTGGTGCCGGCGGCGCATTACATGTGCGGGGGCGTGCGCGCGGACTTAGACGGCGCGACCAACATCTCGGGGCTTTATGCGGTGGGCGAGACCGCGTGCACCGGTCTGCACGGCGCCAACCGGCTGGCGTCGAACTCGCTGCTCGAGGCGCTGGTTTTTGCGGACCGCGCGGCCAGGGCCCTGGGCAAGTCCTTGCTCGCGCTCGAGAGCAAGTCCGCAGTGCCGCTCTGGGACATAGGGGCCGCGGTGAAATCCCCGGAGTCCGTGATCGTGAGTCACAACTGGGACGAGATCCGGCGGACCATGTGGAACTACGTGGGCATTGTGCGCTCGGACAAGCGGCTGGAGCGGGCGCAGTACCGGCTGAGCTTCATCCAGGACGAGATCAACCAGTACTACCACGAATTTCTGGTCACAGGCGACGCCTTGGAGCTCCGCAACATCGCGGCCATCGCCGACCTGATCATCAAATGCGCGGTCCACCGCAAGGAGTCCAGGGGGCTCCACTTCAACCTCGACCACCCCGAGACCAGGGACGAATGCAAAAAAGACGCCGTGATCAAAAAGGACGGCGAGTTTGGCGAATGATCGTTGTATTTCCGGGTTCAGGCTTAAACTTCGCAGTTTGAGCTAGAGCTCGAACTTTTGCAGCGGCGCTCTGGATTTTTTCAAATTTTCAAGTAATATTTAAGCCGTGAAGGAATTTCTCAAGGCCAAAATCGGCGAGAAGATGGGCGTGACCCGGATCGGCATACCCTCGGAAGTGTATTTTGAGGCCCGGTTGAAGGCGGTGGAGGGTGAGGTCGCGGTTTTTGAGGATGACAAAGGTCAATTGTTCGGCCTGGGGATTGAGCGCATCATCCTGGTCGGGCCGCCGGAGCGGAGGGACGGGGGAGAAAAAGCCCGACCCGGTTTCGGCCCGGCCAAAAAAGGAAAGTGAAGAGGATGGAGCCGCGCAAGATCGAATGGCCTGAATACGGGAAGTTGTGCCGGCTGATCGCGGAGCGGGTGTCCGGGGAATTCCACCCGGAGGAGATCGTGGGCATTGCCGGAGGAGGGACCGTGGTCGGGGCGACCGTGGCCTCGCTCTTGAAAATAGATTTTTTCCCGCTCAAGGTCTCGCTCAAAGTCAGCGAGGACGTGGTGAGGAAGCAGCCCAAGCTGTCGGTGCCTCCCACCGCGCACCTGGAGAAGAAAAAGGTGCTGCTGGTGGACGACCGCTCGGTTTCCGGACACACCATCCGGGAAGCGGTCAAGGAGATCAACCGCCTGAACCCGCTGGAAGTGGCGAGCGCGGTGCTGGTCCGGGGCGGAGAGTTCCAGCCCGATTATTACGGAATTTTTTCCTTCGGGGACGTGATCTTTCCCTGGGAGGAAGCAACCTCCCCTCAATCCCAAGCGCAGATGCTTCTGAAAAAATAGTTTTGTGCGCGGACAGGAGTGTCCGCGCCCCGAATTTGGGGTCTGGCCGGTCAGGAATTCTCGGGGTCAGGCCTTAACAACGAAGCTCGAACTGCGAAGTTAAGGCCTGACCCCACCTGACCGGCCTGACCGCATGAGATGATGGAGGCAAAGATGATACCGATTATTGGCTTTGTCGGCGAGAAGAAGAGCGGCAAGACCTTGATGCTTGAGGCTGTGATCAGGGTCCTGTCCAAAAAGGGCCGGAAGATCGGGGTGATCAAGCACACCCGGCACGGGTTCAAGCTGGACTATCCCGAGACCGACAGCTCCCGGCTGATGAATTCCGGGGCCAGGAAAGTGCTCATGCTCGGCAACGGCCAGATCGGAGTTTACGGAGCGGAGTCACCCGAGCCGAGCGTGGAGCAGGCGCGGGATTTATATTTTCCTGAACTCGATCTCGTGCTGGTCGAAGGCTACAAGGATGCCGCAGTCCCCAAAGTGCTGGTCGCGCTCAGCGGCAAGGTCCCGGCTTGGGGCAAGAATCTGCCCGGACTGATCGCGGTAGTCGCGCCCAAAAAAACAGCGCTCAAGGCCAGTCAATTCAAGCCCTCGCAAGCGGCCCAACTGGCCGGGCTTGTGGACGGTTACGTCAAGCTGCACCGCGGGAAGCGGGAGGTCAACATTTATCTGGACGGGGAGAAGCTCCAGATCAAGCCCTTTATCAAAGATTTTTTTCTCAATTCCATCAACGGCATGATCGGATCCCTCTCCGGCGCAAAGGGCGCCAAGCGCATTCAGATCTCCATTGAAATCCCCGAAGGCGTGTCCGTGCCAATCCCCGGAGAATGAATCAAAGGCGAGCGCAGATCGCCCTGCTGCCGCCCTTTCCAGCTACGGCTCCAGAATGAGCGCACTCTTCGCATTTTCCTTAACGGCAGCCTCATCCATCACCGCTTCGTTGTATTGGGAATTAAGCCAGAGCTTGTGCATGTCGGCGTAGTGAGGGTCGAGGTAGTTGCCGGATTCGGAGCCGTCGATGACCATGAGGGCCTCATCCGGCTTGCCCATGTTGATGATGTGTCTCAAGACCGGTCCTTCCGAGGTGGTGAACGGGTTCTTCGGGTTGTGGGAGAAGGATGCGTTCCTCACGGTCTGGTCCGCGCCGATATGGGGGAACGGGCCGTGGTTGAGGGCCTTGAGCGGCCCGAGCCCCAGCGGGTGGGCAAAGGTTATGGTGTGAATTTTTCCCCACTGCCAGGCCGCCATGTCCTTGCCCAGTTTCTTGCCGAGCCATTCGCAAGAATCTTCCAGCGAACTCACCCACATGTCATCCATGTCCTCAACCTTGTCTTGGGTGGTCTTGTCGTCAAAGAACTCGCTGCCGCGGTTTGCGATCCAGGTCTGAAGTATGACCATGAACAGCCGGTTGGCCAAAAATGCCTGATAGAAATCGGGCGGGAACTCGTCCTTCAAAACGTTCTCGTAGAAGGCCGCGGCGGTCGCGTAATAGATGGATGCCGCCACGCTGTCGGTGTTTGTTTCGTAATCCCAGTCCTTGAGGTATTGGACCGCGGCTTGCAGGCGGGCGTCCCCCCTGCCCTTTTTCGCAACCGCTTTCACGATCAGCGGCGCGAACATCTCGCCTTCCTTGGAATAGACGTCGTTCTGGATGCGGGCCATTTTTTCCACGTCCAGGGGCTTGAGCTCCTCGAGCAGTTCCTCGATCCTCATGGCCCTCCAGCCGAAGCCGTAGTTGGACCCGAAAGTGTAGGGATACCACTGCATGTCCACCACCCGGTTGTTGGCGGTGGCGATCCACCCGCGGGCCGGGTCTTTGAGACGCGGCAACTCAAAGAGCGGGATGAACCCGGTCCATTCGTAGTCCCCGGTCCAGCCCGGAACCGGGACCAGTCCCCTGCCCTTTGCGCGGATGGGCACCAGCGCGCCCGGGAGATACTCGATGTGCCCGGAAGCGTCCGCGACCAGCCAGTTCTGGCTGGGCACTGACATGTGCTCCACGCCCTTTTCAAAGTCCTCTATTTTGTCCCCTTTCATCAAAGCGTTATAGGTGGCTGAAAAACTCATGAGCCGGGCCGGCTTTTCGGCGTTGAGTTTTTCAAACCGGGACATGAACTCGCCGGGGTCCTTGCTCTGGACCAGCGCCTCGAACACCCTCAAGTCCCGGCTCAAGTCCCATCCGGTCCAGCGCAGCGCCAAAGGCGGGGTGTCTTTGGGCAAGGGCAAGGTCTCGTTCAAGACCGGCCCGTGCAGGCTCTGCCGTACTTTGATTGTCTTGTATTTGAACTTGCTGGTGAACCCGATCCGAATTTTTATGCGTTCCTCCCGGACCGTGAAATCCCTCCACTCGCCCTTGAAAAGATACTGGCCCGGGTTTGCGGGGTTGACTTTTTCGATATACAAGTCCTCCACGTCGGCGCGCGCGGTGGTCAATGCCCATGCCAGCTTTGGGTTGTGTCCGATCACGAGATAGGGCTCGCCGGGAAAGGCCACTCCGTAGGTGTCAAAACCCGCTCCTTTGACGCGCATGAGGTAGAACATTGAGGGCTGCATATGCGCGAGGTGGGGGTCGTTGCAGAGGATGGCGTTTCCGTCGGTGGTTGCTTTTCCGGTGGCGGCCCAGTTGTTGGAGGCAACGGGCATTACGAATCCGGCTGCCTCCTGAACCTGCTTTTCCAGCCGGAGCAATGCGAGCGCGGCCTTGGAGGAAAGTTCAAGGTCCCGGGCTCGGGGCGTTCCTTCCAGCAAGTCCTTGACCGGTTCTTTCAATTTATTTTGGAGCAAATCAGTGGGCACGATATTGGGTCCGAGTTCGGTCTGGATTGGAGCGAGTTTCCAGACCATGTCCCAGCCGTAGTCTCTCATCACCGAATAGCGGAAGAGCTCCTCGTAATAGTTGGCGCCGAGCATGGTGCCCATGAACAGGCCCAGGCTGTAAACGTCCGCGCCCCGGAATTCCTCGGGCTTGAGATTGAGCACCTGCAATTCCATTGGCAGGGAATCCTGATGGGTGCGGATATAAGTGTTCACGCCGTCGATGTAAGCCTTGAGCTGGTTGTAAGCCTCGGGGTCATACCTCTTGACCATTGCCTCCATGACCTCGCCCAGATATTTGAGCCCCCAGACCCGCTGGTGCACGTCGTAATCAAGCGGCTTGAATTTCTGGCCGCCCAGGCTCAAGGCCACGGGCAGGTCCCCGAGCAGCTCGGTCAACCGGCCCTCGGACATGGCACGGATCAGCACCATCTCAAACAGCCGGTCCTGGGCCTGGAGCCAGCCGATGGCGAAGAAAAGGTCGTGCTCGTTGTCCGTGAACACCTGCGGCACGCCGTAATGGTCAAAATAGACCTCCACCCTGCCTTCCAGCTCCGGGATTCTAACCGTGCCTGAGCGCGAGGCCTGGACCGGATGCTTCTGGTATTGATAGAACTTGCCCAGGCAGCCGCTGAAAACAAAGACCGCCAGCAACGATAACAGAACCGCCCTCTGTATCCGCATGTTTCCCTCCTAAATTCTCCCGGGGTCAGGCCTCTTCGCTGAAGCCCGGACTGCGATGCTGAGCCCAGACCCCCTCGCTGTTTTCGGGGCGCGGACACTCTTGTCCGCGATTCAACAAATCTATATCAGCGACGTTGAGAAATATCTTTCCGCCCGGTCCGGGATCACGGTCACGATGTTCTTTTTCTTTCCCAGCTCCCCGGCCAGCTTGAGCGCGGACCAGACGTTGGCGCCGGAGCTGGTGCCGCAAAGCACGCCTTCAACCCTGGCCAGTTTGCGCGCGGTCGCGATGGCGTCCTGGTCCGAGACCGTGATCACCTTGTCGATCAGCGAGACATCGAGCACCTTGGGGATGAACCCGTCGCCGATGCCCTGGATCTGGTGCAGTCCCGGCTCCCGGCCCAAAAGCGCCGCGGAGTTTTCCGGCTCAACCGCCACCAGTTTGACCTTGGGATTTTTTTCCTTCAAAAACTTGCCCACCCCCGCCAGGGTCCCGCCCGAGCCGACTCCCGCAACAAAAGCGTCCACCTTTTCTTTCATCTGCCGCCAAATCTCCGGCCCGGTCGTGCGATAGTGGCACTCGGGGTTGAGCATGTTTTCAAACTGCTGCGGGATGTAAACCTTGGGGTCCTTGGCGCGCATGGCATAAGCGATCTCGAGCGCGCCGTCCAGTGATTTTTCCGGAGGGCTTTGCACCATCTCCCCGCCCAGAGCCCTGATGATCTTCTTGCGCTCCTCACTCATGTTCCCGGGCATGATGATCACCACCCGGTAACCCTTGAGCGCGCCCACCAGCACCATGCCGATCCCGGTGTTGCCCGAACTGGCCTCAACAATGGTCATGCCCGGCTGTAGTTCGCCCCGCTCCTCGGCCTTTTCAATCATATATTTTGCGATCCGGTCCTTGATCGACCCGCCAGGGTTCAGAAGCTCCAGCTTGGCGTAAACGCAGCCCTCGCTCATGCGGCTGAGCTTGAGCAAAGGAGTGTTGCCAACCGCGTCAAGAACGCTGGAAATAGATGACGCCATCGAATCTCCCTCCTGAATTCCGCGCGAGCGAATTCACTCGCGATTAATCATGATCTTGAAATTGAAGATGCCCTTGATCATCTGCCGGGCCTGCTTGAGTTCCGTTATAATTTTTTCGATCTCATCCTCACTCCGACCCTCGCTCAACTCGCGCCAGTAAAAATTTATCTTCGCAAGCTCCGCGATCAATTCCTCGCGCCGGGTCATTTTAGTACACCCCGTATTTTTCGCCGGCCGCGATCATGGCCTTCACGTTTTCAACTTTGGCATCATAGGGCAGCGCGCAGGCGTTGGCAAGCACGAACCCCCCGCCCTCGCCCGCGACTTCAATCACTCTCCGGCAGTATTCGTCCACTTCCTCCACGGACCCGCGGCTCAAAAGCGCCGCGGGAACGTTGCCCATCAGCGCGGAATGTCCGCCCATGATTTTTTTCCACGCAAAGATGTCGTTCTGGTCGTCAATATGGAACAGGCACTTTGCTTGGGGGAACGCGCGGAAGAAATGCGCGCGCGGCGTCCAGTTTCCGTCGAGGTGGATCACGGGCGTGAACCCGGCGTTGAGCACGGCCATAACTTCCCGGTAAAAAAACGGCCAGGCGAATTCCTCGAACATTTTTTCGGAGATGTAGGACGCGCTGGCGCGGTTGGCGCCGATCAACACCGTCGGAGTCTGGGCGAGTCCGGCCCTGCTGGAAGCGACCTGGCGCGCGAGCGCAAGCCCCATTGCAATCAGGTCGTCCACCATCCATTCGCAGGCCTGCTTGAGTTTTTCCGGCCAGTCGTAAAAATCCATGAGGTATCCGTTCAATCCTCGGAGGTTGGCCAGGATGTCGCTGGGGAGGTTGATCAGGCTCATCGCGTAATGGAACAGCTCGAGTTCCTTCACCTTCTTTTCGACCTCGGCCATGGCCTGCGACAGCTTGACCAGCTTGCCCAGAAAATCATTCAAGCCGGGATGACCGGGCCGGATGAAATAGAGCAGCCCCTTGTCCATCAGCAGGTCGTATTGATCCGAGCTCAGGATCTGGTCCTCCCGCATCTGCGGGACCTGGTCCTCGCCGGGGAGCGGCAGCTTCCAGTCAAAAATCCAGGACGAGTGCGCGTCCGCGTAAGGCGAATAATAGATGAAGCCGAACCCGCCTCCGAAACTCATGTCCACTCCCTGATAAACCTCGTAGCATTTGAGCAGGGCCCGGGCGGCCTGGTCCGCGTCATTGAACACGTCGCCGTAAGGCACGCCCAGCACTTTCGCGGAATGCTCGTTGACCTGGGGCGCCACCGGCACCTTGTCGGTCTTTTCCAGCCGGATGACTTTCTCAATTCTTTCGCGTGGCAGCATTTGAGCGCTCAGAACGAAACCAGTTGGTGAAATTCCTTGAAGCGCCGGTTGATGTCCGCGCGGGTGATCTTGAGCAGCCGCTTGAGGCTGAATTCCTGCACCGCAAAACTCGCCAGCACCGAGCCGTAAACCGCGGCGCGTTTCAACTCCGCGAAATCCTTGCGGCCGCTTTTGGCCAGATAGCCGATGAAGCCCCCGGCAAAAGTGTCTCCTGCGCCGGTCGGGTCTTTCACGTCCTCCAGAGGATAGGCCGGCGCGAAGAACACGCCCCGGCGGTGGAAAACGGTTGCCCCGTGTTCGCCGCGCTTGATCACCGCGGCGAGCAGGCCTTGTTTGAGGAGCGAGTGTCCTGCCCGGGCCAGGTTGAACTCGCCGGTGAGCAGACGCGCCTCTTCGTCGTTGAGCATGAGCACGTCCACTCTCGGGATCAGTTTTTCCAGTTCTTTGCGCGCGGTGTTGATCCAGAGGTTCATGGTGTCGCAGACGATGAGCCGGGGGGATTTCACCTGGTCGAGCACGTGGAACTGGAGCGCGGGGTGGATGTTGGCGAGGAACACGTATTCCGCGTCCCGGTACGGCTTGGGCAACTCGGGCGAAAATTTTTCAAACACGTTCAGTTCCGTGAACAAGGTCTCGCGCTTGTTGACGTCCTTCAGGTATTTTCCGCCCCAGCGGAAGGTTCTGCCCGGGAGCCTGGCCAGGCCGCTGGTGTCGATCCCCCTGGCCCGCAATAGCTTTTCATACTTTGCCGGAAAGTCCTCGCCCACCACCGCCACGATTCCCGCGGATGCGAAAAAGCTGCACGCCACCGAGGAATAAGTGGCGGCTCCTCCCAGCACCTCGACCGCTTTGCCCGCGGGGGTCTCGATGGTGTCCAGCGCGACCGAGCCGACGATCAAGACTTTCATCTCGATTCATTATAAAAAAAGAACGGCTGCGGTCAACCGGCCGCCGCGGCAAAATCATTAATTATGAATTCTGAATTATGAACTGATTGCCGCAAGCCGCGGGATGCGATAAAATTTGAGCCATGAAAGAAAAAATATTGGCAATCCTGGCGGGGGCAATAATTTTCGGACTGAGAGCGAACGCTCTTGAGCCCGGGCATTTGGCCCCGGAATTCAAGGCGGTGGACTGGAGGGGCCAGCCGGTTGAGCTTTCGCAGTTCCGGGGGCAGAAGCAGGTGCTGCTGGTGTTCTCGCGCTACATCAGTTGCGCCTGGTGCCAGATGTTCATCATCGACTTGAGCAAGAAGAGCAAGGAGCTCGAGAAAGCCGGGGCAGAGGTGCTGATCGTCGTAAACAGCCCGCCCGAGGTGGTCAAAAAGTACAAGCCTCCCAAAGATTTCACGTTCGACCTCATCCCGGACCCGGACCTGGCCCTTTACCGTCTCTACGGAGTCAAGCTGGAAGACAATAAAATGACCGGCAACGTTTTCTGGCAGACCGTGCGTTTCGCCAAATATCTGTTGAACTACGACTATGTCAAAGGCGGACTTGCCGGCGACCACTACCAGCCCCCGGCCTGCTTTATCATCGGCACGGACGGAATGGTCAAATACGTCCACCTGGGCAAGGACGTGGCGGATAATCCCAAAGTGGATGAAATCCTGGAAAAACTGAAAAAATAACGCAGACAGGAGTGTCTGCGTCCCCTAAATAATTCCTGGTGGCGACGCAGGGAATCCTCCTTCGCTAAAGCTTCGGAGGATATATTGAGGCGCGAGGTTGTAAAGTGCCGGACCGACCATACCTAGCCCCGCGTAATCGCGGGGGCGAAGTATGGTGGCGACGCAGGGAATCGAACCCCGGACACTGCGGATATGAGCCGCATGCTCTAACCAACTGAGCTACGTCGCCACTACGGTAGATAGATAAATATTTAACACAAAAAGCTGATTAGTCAAGAAAGTCGGGAATTGGGAATCAGCGGGCTTGGGGGTCAGGCCTCGAGGGGTCTGGCCTTATCATCGCAGCTCGAACCTCTGCGAAAAGGCCTGACCCCGAGAATTCTGACCGGTCTGACCCGAATGGCGCTAATTTAAGGTTGAGCCTGATAGCCAAGCGCTTATGGTCATTAACCAAATAATTTGATCGGGAGTTCGGGTTTCGATAGCCCGGCGCTTCAGCGCCGGGGAACCCGGCCGCGCCCCCTGCCGCTGCGGCCCGGGCCGCAGCAAGGGTTTTAGGCGGTCGCCGTTCCCGGCCATAAATGGCCGGGCTAGGAAACGCAAGACCGGGATTGTCCATTTAATCAGTTGATGACCATAAGCGCGGGGCCATTATCAAACCGCTGGGCCAAAACTATTATTGAGCTTAACTTAGCGCCATTCGGGTCTGACCCCATGGATCTATGAGCAATATTTTTTTGAACATTTTCAGAGAAGACGGGTCAAAAATTTTCCGGAACCCTTCCTGCAAAGCCCGCTTGTCTTTGGCCTTGAAGTACTTGAGCGCGGCCGCCAGGCTCTTTGCCTGCGCCCGGATTTCCGCTAAAATTAGGCCGTTAATCGAAAGGAGGGGCGATATGGAGACACAAGAGGCGATCCTCACGCGGAGGAGTGTTAGAAGGTACAAGCCGGACCCGGTTGCCCGGGAATTGATCGTTAAATTGCTGGAGGCGGTCAGGTGGTCGCCCAGTTGGGCCAATACCCAGTGCTGGGAGGTGGTGGTGGTTGACGATCCGGAAGTGAAAAAAAACCTGCAGTCCGCGCTCCCGCCGGGGAATCCCTCATTCCAGGCGATTGTTGAAGCGCCCCTGGTGTTCGCGGTCTGCGGGAAAAAGGGACGCGCCGGCTTCAAGAAGAGCGGACCCATGACCATGTTCGGAGACTGGATGATGTTTGACCTGGGCATCGCAACTGAGAACCTTTGCCTCGCTGCCCGGGCCTTGGGCTTGGGAACGGTTCATGTCGGCCTGCTTGACCACAAAAAAGCCAAGGGCATCCTGGGCTTGCCCGAGGACGTGGAATTGGCGGAATTGATCCCGGTCGGCTATCCGGCCGAGGACCCCAAGGGCCCGCCGCGCAAGGAATTCGCCCAGTTCGTGCATTCGAACAAATTCGGGAACCCGCTGAAAGTCTGATTTTTCAAGGAGAATTTAATGGACTGGAAACTTTTCGGCAGCACCTTCGCGGTGGTGTTTCTGGCGGAAGTGGGGGATAAAACCCAACTCGCCTCGCTTGTCCTCACCGCGCAATCAAGAAGGCCATATACGGTGTTCCTTGCCGCGTGCCTGGCCCTGATCCTGGCCACCGCCATCGGGGTTGCGCTCGGAGACATGGTCGCGCGCTTCATCCCGGAGTTCTATATCACCCGCGCGGCCGCGGTGCTCTTCATCGCCGTCGGCGTCCTGCTCTGGTTCCGCGTCGTCTAGCCCTTTTTGTAAGATATATTACATATCATTGCGCGCGCCAGTGATCAAGGGCGCAAGATGATTAGCTTCTCCTTAAGCCCCTTTAATTTGCGCTTGACAATATTTCGGGGGAGTGTTATATTTTTATCGGGTTAGCAAGCCAACCTCAAACCAGGGGGGCGGAGATGTTGAAGGGGCAGGTAAAGTGGTTCAACGATTCGAAAGGGTTTGGCTTCATCGAGCAGGAGACAGGGGAGGATATATTTGTTCATTTCAGTGTTATTGAAGGCGAGGGCTACAAGTTCTTGAACGACGGCCAGGACGTTCTCTTCGAATTCATTGACACTCCCAAGGGGCTCCAAGCGACGCGAGTGGTCAAGCCGGTCTGAGCGCGCGCCAAATCCCGAAGTCACGGCCTCCGGCCGAGGCCGCAATCCCGGACTATATCAAGAATCCGCGCCGGGCCGCCTCAATCAAAAATTATTTTGCGGAAATGCTTGATGCTTTCCCTGGCCGGCTCCAGCGAGCTGTCCAGGCGGATCACTTCCAGGGTGACGATGTGCTCGAATTTCCGCACGAAATCCTTGAGCGGCGCATAATCAAAATTGCCCTTGCCGATCACCAGATGGTCGTCCCTTTTTCCCAGGTTGTCCGTGAAGTGGATGTGCCTGATTTCGTCCCCCAGGATTCGGAGCGCCTGCTCCACGCCCTCGGCCAGGCGGCTGTGGCCGATGTCCAGCGTGAATTTCAAGTTGGCGTAGTCCACTTCCCTCTTGATCCTGAGCAAATCTTCCAGGCTGCTCTCCATCTTGTTCCCGACGAAGTTGCAGTTTTCCAGGCAGAGGAACACGCCGAGTTTTTCGGCCGCCTCGGCGATCCTCTTCAGGGAATCCAGGTTCAAGTCCCACTGAATGCCCCTGGCCCTTTGGGCCTGGTCGCCCCAGGCGGGATCGATTACGTATTCGCCGTTGTGGATGATTACGGTCCTTCCCCCCAGGTCTTTGCAGAACTTAACCGCCTCGATGCTTTGCCGGATTGACTCTTCGCGTATTCCCCGGTTGAAAGCCGCGAGGTTCAGGCTGTTGAACGGCGCGTGCACCGCGATCTCCACCCGGTGGCTGTGCGCGAGCGCCTTGGCGTCCTCGCGCTCGGCCGGGGAAATCTTGTCGGCGTCGGTCTGGGGGAACTCCCCGAAGATTTCGTAGGCGTCATATCCCAGTTGGGAAGCGGCCTTGATCCCTTCTTTCCAGCCGGAAAGCATCATGGACGCGCCAGCCAGCCCGATCTTCATCAATCCTCCTCTTAAATGTGCGAGGGACTTTAGTCCCGACTTATGCGCCAGGCGCTTCAGCCGCGACTCCGCCCAAAAACGCGGCGCATTTTTCCGCGGCCTCCATGCCGCTCCGGAGCGCGATCTCGCCGCTGGCGCCCGGGGCAGCCACGCAGTCCCCGGCGAAGAAAAGATTGGCAATGCCCGGCGCTGCAATCCCCGGCCGGTCCAGGACGCTTTGCTTGATGGTCAGGGCCGCGCCGTCCACCACCGGGAGCACCAGGATGCGTTCCCACTCCGTGAGTCCGAAGAAGTCCGGGAAAACGCGCTTGATCTGGCTCCTGAGCTTGTGGATGCTCAAGCGCGTGGCCTCGGGGTCGTTCACTTTTTCCCGCGGCATGGTGATCAGCCAGCTTGAAAGCTGCTTGCCTTCCGGGGCCAGCGAGGGGTCGAGGTTGGAGGGGAACTTGCCCATGATCCCGAGTTCCGGCTCCACCATCCAGCCTTTTAGATCGCTTAGTGTTTCGCGCAAAGCGAAATCAATCGCCACCCCGGAGACCGGCTCCAGCTTCCGGGCCCGCCGCATCCATTTTTCCGGAAACGCCTCGGCCGGAGCGATCTTGAAAAATTGCTGGATCGGCGCCGCGTAAATGAACGCCTCCGCCTCAAGCTCGCCCTCGCTGGTGTCCGCGGAAATTACCCTGCCCTTTTCAATGGAAAGCGCCAACGCCCGGTCCCGGTATTTGATTTCCCCGCCCGCATCCAGCACCGCGGAAACCATCCGGTCGATAAGCGCCTTGGAGCTGCCCCGCATCTGCGCCGCGGGCACGCCCGCCTCCAGCGACCGGCGCAGGTGGACGATCAATTCGCCGGCGCTGCATTTGGCGGGGTCGGGCTCCATCACCTGGAAACATATGAGTTTTGCCAGGAGCAGGACTTTTTCATCCGCGAGCAGCTTGCCCATGTATTCGGAAACCGGTTTGCGGAACCACTTTTCCGGCTGGTCCATCACCATTTTGGCCATGACCTGGCGCAAGGTTTCAACTTCTTCCTTCGGAAAATACTTCTGCGCCAGTTCGCTGGTTTGCCGGGCGCGTCCGGACAGGGGCACCAGGTCCTTGCCCTTGATCAGAAAATTGGCGTGGGTTTCCTTGATCCACTCCGGCATCACTCCGAGCCGGGCCATGATTTCCTGGGCCGCGCTTTGCTCCGCATAGCGGTAAGAATGCACGCCGTATTCCAGCGTAAACCCGTCCTTGGTGATGACCCGGGCGCGTCCGCCGGGGCCGCCTGACTGCTCAATGACCAGAACCGGGATTCCTTTCTTGGCCAGCATGGACGCCGCGGAAAGCCCGCCCAGCCCGGCGCCGATCACAACCGCCCGCCTTTTTTCCAAAACTTTGCCCTCCTAAATTTTCTTCAAAACAACCAGCGCGCGTTCGCCCTCTCCGAATGGAAGTTTATATCGGAAAATTTCCGGCTCCGCAAATCCGCTTGAATCGATCGCGGCTTTTGCCCGGGAAAGCTCCTGGTCCGCTTCCGGCCCTTTGTAAGCAATCAGCCGGCCCTTGCTCTTCAAATATGGTCCTGAAAGCCGGCAAAGCAAATCCAGCTTGCCCAGGGCCCGGGCCAGCACCGCGTCAACCCGGCCGGCAAGGCTTTCCCGGAAAGTCTTGTCTTCCGCGCGCTCCGGCGCCGAGCGGCAGTCCGCGAGCGAAAGCGCCCGGATGGCCTGATTGATGAACGCGGACTTCCTCCGGTTGGACTCAACCAGGATCATGCTCAGACTCGGCCGGGCGACCTTGAGCACGATCCCCGGGCAGCCCATGCCCGAACCCAGGTCCAGCACCAGCCAGCCATCTTTCAAATACCGATGCGCGGAAAGCGAATCAATAAAAAGCTTGACCACGATCCCGCGCTCGTCCGCGATCCCGGTAAGATTCAATTTTTCATTATATTTCCGGATCAGAGCCAGGTACCGGTCCAGGAGCTCAAGCTCGGCATCGGCCAGCCGGGCGTAAAATTTTTCCGCCTCGGTAATAATCAGGCGCTTGAGTTCAGGCCGCATGTGACGAGTTTTTCTCTTTTTTCAGGAATATTTGCAGGATGGAAATAGCCGCGGGGGTCATGCCCGGGATGCGTCCGGCCTGGCCCAGGCTGGCGGGGCGGACTTTTTTTAATTTTTCCAGGACTTCTTTTGAGAGGTTGGGCACAAGCTCGTAATCAAACTTTTCTGAAATCCGGTCCTGCTCCAGCCGCTTGAACCGCTCAACCTCCCGCAATTCCTGCGCAATGTATCCCTCGTATTTGACCTGGATGGACAGTTCTTCCTTGACCGCCTCCGGCAGATCATCAATCGACGGGTCAATGCGCCTGAGCGCGTCCCAATCAACCTCGGGCCGGCGCAGCAACTGCTTTAACGTTGCCGGCTGACTGATCTCCCCCAGTCCCTGTCCCGCAAGACGAGCATTGGTTTCCCGGCTCGGATAAACCTTCCTTTCCGCAAGTCTCCCCAGTTCCCGCTCGATGGTTTCCCTTTTCTGAACGAACCGCTGATAAGCCGGTTCCTTGACCAGGCCCAGCCGGTGGCCGATTTCACGCAGTCTCAAGTCCGCGTTGTCCTCGCGCAGCACCAGCCGGTACTCGGCGCGGCTGGTGAACATCCGGTATGGCTCGGTCGTGCCTTTGGTGACGAGGTCGTCGATGAGCACCCCGATGTAGGCCTGGCTCCGGTCCGGGACAAATGGCGGCTCGTCCTTCCGCTTGAGTCCGGCGTTGATCCCCGCGATCAGCCCCTGGGCCGCGGCCTCTTCGTACCCGGAGGACCCGTTGATCTGGCCGGCGAGGAACAATCCTTCGACCGCCTTGGTCTCGAGACTGGACTTGAGCTGGACCGGGTTGACATAGTCATACTCGATTGCGTATCCCGGCCGGATGATGACCGCCTGTTCCAGGCCCCGGATCGAGCGCGCCATTTTCTCCTGCACGTCCTCGGGCAGGCTGGTGGAAATGCCGTTGGGATAAATCTCCACCGTGTCCAGCCCGACCGGCTCCAGGAAAATGTGGTGGCGGACCTTGTCCGGGAAGCGCACAACCTTGTCTTCGATGCTCGGACAGTAGCGAGGGCCGATCCCCTTGATCACGCCGGTGTAGAGCGGCGAGCGGTCCAGGCCGCTCCTTATCAACTCGTGCGTGCGCTCGTTGGTGTGGGTGATGAAGCATGGGACCTGGGCGCGATCGATCTTTTCCGTGTCAAAACTGAAGGGCCGGGGAGGATCGTCGCCTTCCTGTCGTTCAAGGATTTCAAAGTTGATGGTCCGGGCGTCCAGCCGGGGAGTGGTGCCGGTCTTCAGCCGTCCCAGCGAAAGCCCGAGCGACATAAGCGAGAGCGAGAGCCCCTCGGCCGCGGGTTCTCCCGCCCTGCCCGCGGGATAGTTTTTAAGCCCCACGTGGATTAGTCCGCGCAGGAAAGTCCCGGTGGTGAGGACCACGCAGGGCGCAAAAAATCTGTCCCCGGTCTTGAGCACGACTCCTCTTGCCCGGCCGAAGTCCGTAAGCACGGCCTCAACCACGCCCTGCCGAAGACAGATGTTGGCCTCGCGCTCCATGACCCCGCGCATGTACAAGCGGTATTGGAACATGTCGGCCTGGGCCCTGCTGGAGCGCACAGCCGGGCCTTTCTTGGTGTTGAGGATTCGGAACTGGATGCCGGTAGCGTCCGCGGCCCTGGCCATTTCCCCGCCCAGGGCATCGACCTCCTTGACCAGTTGGCCCTTGGCAAGGCCGCCGATCGCGGGGTTGCAACTCATGGCCCCGACCATGTCAACGTTCATGGTGAGGACCAGCACCCGCAGCCCCATCCTCGCCCCGGCAAGAGAGGCTTCAATGCCCGCGTGCCCGGCCCCCACCACGATCATGTCGAATTTTTCTTCCATGTCCACGTTTATTTTGCTTTTGAAAAAGCTGTTATGCAAACCGGGCAAGTAAATCAGCCCTGCGCCGGTTTTGCCCACCCCCACTTTTTGAAAATGCCGCGGGTCAGGCCGAAATTTCAGGGGGTCAAGCCTCGGGGGGTCAGGCCTCGAATTCTGGGGTCAGACCCCAACGCCGAAGCTCGGGCCTCGAAGTTGGGGTCTGACCCGAATGGCGCTAAGTTAAGCTCATGGACAATCCCGGTCTTGCGTTTCCTTAGCCCGGCCATTTATGGCCGGGAACGGCGACCGCCTAAAACCCTTGCTTCGGCCCACGCCGCGGCGCGGGCCGAAGCAGGAGAGGGAGTCCCGCGTTCCCGGCGCTGAAGCGCCGGGCTATCGAAAGAATTGAATGCCGGTCAACTTATTTGGTTGATGACCATAAGCGCCGGGCTATCGAAAAAATCGAATGCCTGTCAACCTATTCAGTTGATGACCATAAGCGCTTGGCTATCAGGCTCAAACCTTAAATTAGCGCCATTCGGGTCTGACCCCGCGAGGCCTGACCCCTAAACCTAAAAGGTTAAGCTGCAAAAGTGGAGGTGGGCAAGCTGCGCCGGCGTCTTGACAAATCCTATTTAGCTTTGATAATAAGTTTCCAATATGGTTGGGGCGGACCCAAGGAGGAGCCAATGAAAAAAGGATTCGTTTTATTGTTTGCCGTGGTCTTCGCGCTGGTCCTTTTCCAGGGATGCAAGGGCAAGGGGCCTGCGGACAGTTCCAAGGTGCTGGCCGTGGTCAACGGCGAGAAAATCACCGAGAGCGACCTTCAGGCCGAAATCGAAGGCAAGCCGGACAATTTCAAGAAGATGATTGAAAACCCGGAAGGCAAGAGGATGTTCGTGAACCGGCTGGTGGAGCGCAAGCTCCTGATGCAGGAAGCCGAAAAGGAGGGGATCGCAGACAGCCCTGAGGTCCAGAAGCGGCTGGAGGCTTACAAGGAGCGGCTGGTGATGGAGCAGTTGCGGAAGAAGGTGAGCGCCGCGCCCAAGGAACTGACGGACCAGGACCTGGAAGCCTACTACAATCAGAACAAGTCCCAATATAGCAACCCGGAAATGGCCCGCCTGCGCAAGATCGTGGTCGCGGACAAGGCCGCCGCGGACAAGGTGCTGCGGGAGCTGAAACAGCCGGGCGCCAGGTTTGAAGATATGGCGCGGCGGTATTCCGAGGACCCGACCAGCAAAAACCGCGGCGGAGACATTGGTTTCGTCACCAAGGACGGACCGGCGTCCAGGACCGGAAAGGGATTGTCGATCGCGCTTGGAAACGCTCTCCCGCCGGAAGTTTCCGCCCGGGTTTTCGCCCTTAAAAAAGACGAGGTCAGCCCGGCGTTCAATATTGAAGGCAAGTTTGTCATTTTCCAGATGGTCGAACACCGGCCCGCGCAAGACAAGACTTTTGAACAAGTCAAGGAGCAGATCAAGCGCTCCATGGAATTTGAAGGCTCGCAAACCCAATGGAAAGCATACCTGGAGGGCCTGAAGAAAAACGCCAAGATCGAGTTGAAGGGCGAATTGGCCAAGCCGGCGACCCCGGCTCTGCCCAAGCCGCCACAGTCACCGCCGGCGCCCATGTCAACCCCGCTTCAGCCGCAGCAGCAGGGCAAATAGCAAGCATAATCAACCGGGGAAGGGGAATGAATAATATCATTCCTCTTCCCCGTTTTTTCTTTTTCTATCTAACGCTCGCGCACCTTCATTTTGTTTTTTTCATAGGTTTTCTTCTTCCCCTATTGTCCGGCTATCCTCAAGCGCCTCCTACTTGCCGCCGCAAGACCCCTTTGCGCCACAACCGCAACCACCGCCTGCACCGCCGGCCTCGGGGCCGCTGAGTTTCTTGTCGCAGTTCTTCAGCTCCTTGTTGTACTTGCAGAGCTGAGTCTTTATCTCGTCGGCGGAGAGACCGGAGAACTGGAACTTGTTGTTGGCCAACCAAGTGGGGCTGACGCCGACGCCCAGACCCGCGGCGATCTTGATGTTCTCTCGTAAGATCTGCTTGCCATCACCGACGAAGCACTTATCGATCACCCCGGCATTGATACCGTTCGAACCTGTGCACTCCTGCCAGTTCGCAGACGTGATGTTTTTGTTGCGGCACAGGATATAGTCCATGTATTTGAAGTTCTTCTTGTAGTTCTTGATGGCGCACAGTTCGCGGATATTCTCATCCACCTCGGCCTGGCCGTGCAGCGACTTGAAACCTTCACCCTCGGTCGCGGCAATGAAATTAACGTTGAACGCGATGCCGTTGTTGAAGTTTTTCAGCACTTCGGCCATGGCGTTCAGCGCCTTCACGCCGTACGGGCACTGGGACATTACGAACAAGTCCAGGCGCTTGGGCACCTCCCGGCGGCACACCAGGGTTTCTTTGCAGTCCTTGTCGTCGCAGTCCACCTTGCCGTCTCCGGTGTCGTCCTGCCGGTTGTCGCAGATCTCCTTGGTCGGGTCGAACTTTGCGCCCACATTTAACTCAAGGTAGTCGCCCCGGGGTTGCAGGAACTGTTTGACCAGGTCGTAGCTGTCGGATTTCTCCACTTCTTTGTCGAACAGTATGACCGGCAGCAGGCTCAAGCCTAGCCCGGTGCAAAACTTTTTCCCGTCCTCCTCGGTGTACTCCTTCACGCTGAACACGCCGCCTGGGAACACCTCCTGCAGGCGGCCCTGCCATTGCAGGGCGCCGCACTCGGCGCAACGCTTGTCGGTCACAATGGTGATGGACACCTTGATTGGCGGAGGCAGGGTTGCGCACAGGGCCGGCTTATCCTTGGGGAACGCTTCGCAGATGGCGCGAGAGAAGGCCAACTCGCCGCGTGCGCCCTTGTAGGGCTTGCCTCCAATAAAGATAGTGGGGCTGGCCTGGACGCTGCGGGCCTTGGCCTTGGCGAAGGATGCCCTTAACAGCTCGGCGGACTCGGTCCCCTCGTAGCAGGCCTTCAGCTTGGCGGTTTTCAGTCCGAGCTCCTGCGCGCAACCTTCCCAGTTGCCTGGGATGCCGCGCGGATCCCTGTTCATACAGTTGATGAACTTGAGCGCCTGGGCCGGGTGGTACTTCATGGCGCACAACTGCACCCGGTTGCCTTTGACCTCGCTCTCGCCGTGCATCGAGGTTAGCTGCCCACTCTCATCCTTGCCGATAAAATCGATGACCAGGTCCACGTCCCCGCCCATCTTGTCCATGACCGGTGCGATGCCCTGCTCGCCCTGCGTGCCATACGGGCACTGCGACATTACGAAAAACTCGACCTTGGCTTTTTCATCCACGGTCTGCTTGGGACCCCTGGAACAACCCGGGACCACGCACATGAGGCCGGCCAACAAGATGGCGGCCAGTCCGAAAACCGATATCCCACGGAATTGATGCTTTTTTCTCAAATCATTACCCCCTTTTGTCCGTGATTTCTTCTTCTCCTTAGTTACACTTTTCATGAGGGACGATTTAATCTACTCTTTTATTATCTCTTTGCCGCCAGCCAAATCCAATTCGGCTCCATGAGCCTTTTGCAGTGGTGCAATCAACTCGCTCACGGTCAGCACCTTTCCCGCACCTAGCGGACTGCCGTTCATGATTAATCCCGGAGGACGCGGCACTTCGATCATGGGCCCGATTACCGCGGCCAAGGCCTGACCGGCTTATCCCGCTTTTTGGATCAGTTCCTTTACTTTCTCCACATTGGGCAAAGGCTTGCCTTGGTGGGCGATCTTCCCGTTGATAATCAGGCCCGGGGTCATCATGATGGATTTCCTGATCACGGCCATATCCGTGATGTATTCAATATCAGCCTCCGCTCCCAGTTCGCTGACCGCAATGTTGGTTGTTTCGAGCAGGGTCTTGCAATTGATGCAGCCGGGACCCAAAACCTTGATCTTCATCCTGGCCATTCTTTTTCCTCCTTTGGAAAATTGTTCCCGCTTAAAATATGGTCCCTTCAATTCAAATCAACCACGACCAAAAAGCCGGCCCAACCAGCAGTCAATCAAAGAAAGCGCCGTAGATTAGTCCGGAAATCGTTGCCATCCCGACTACAAGGAGTATATAAACCGCGGTTTTTTTCGTGCCCAGCACCCCTCTTATCACCAGCATGCTCGGAAGGGATACCGCGGGACCGGCCAGGAGCAGCGAGAGCGCCGGGCCGTTGCCCATGCCCGAGCCCATCAGCCCTTGCAAAATAGGGATCTCGGTCAAAGTGGCGAAATACATAAAGGCCGCGGCCAGGGAGGCAAAAAAGCAGGTCCAGACCGGCCAGATTAATGAGATGATATCATGCAGTCTCCCTTCCCCAAATCCGGCCAGGGCAAAAAAGGCATTCGGTTTTGCGCCAACCACGGCCTCCACATAACGGGATGGAATTATCCCCTCATGACCGGGCCGGCCCAGCAAAAACCCGGCTGCCATCACTCCTATAAAAAGCAAGGGCATAATCATGAGCGAGTAATTATAAGACTCGCGGGTCCAACCCTTCAACTCGTCCTTTTTAAACCAGAACCAAAGCACCGGGATCAGCGCCAGAATCGAACCTGCGGCAAGATACCACTTGACCCCGTAAACAGCATTCCAGAAACCCACCGGCTGCGGGGACTTGCCCCAGTTGGCAAAAACCAGGAAGGCGACCAGCAGGGAGAAAAAGATAATATCCTGCCAAAGCTTCCTCGGCATTTCGGTTTTCATCACTTCCAGGCCGGGACCGGACAACCTTTCCCGCTCATCCTTTCCAAAGATCACGGCCATGGCCAGGCCGATAAGTATTGAAAATAAGATGGCGCCCAGGCCGCGGGCCAATCCCATGCGCAGACCGAGAACGCGCGCGGTAAGTATTATTGCCAGAACATTTATGGCTGGACCCGAATACAAAAAAGCCGTGGCCGGGCCCAGGCCCGCCCCCCGCTGATAGATGCCGGTGAACAGCGGCAAGACCGTGCACGAGCACACCGCCAGAATCGAGCCGGAAACCGAGGCCACCCCGTAGGCCAGAAATTTATTGGCCCCGGCTCCGAAATATTTAATGACCGAGGCCTGGGAAACAAAGATCGCGATTCCTCCGGCAATGAAAAAAGCCGGCGCCAGGCATAAAAGCACATGCTGGCGGGCGTATTCCTGGAGCATGAAAAAAGACTCCATGACCGCCCCGCTGACCCGGGTCTGGCCCAGCGGGATGAAATAGGCCGCCAAAAAAGCTGCCAGCAGATAGATGAATTTTTTACGGTCGCTCATCGCATGCCTTTATGCCTTAAGCTCGGTGCTTTGCCAGTTCAGACGCCTTTTGAACCATAGCGCGAGGCTGACCAGACTGATCATCACCGGCACTTCGATCAGGGGGCCGATCACCGCGGCAAAGGCCTGTCCCGAGGAAATCCCGAACACCGCCACCGCCACGGCGATGGCCAGCTCGAAATTGTTGGAGGCCGCGGTGAAGGAAAGGGTCGCGGACTGCCCGTAGGTTGCGCCCACCTTCTTGCTCATGAAGAAACTGACCACAAACATGACCAGGAAATAGATGAGCAGCGGGACCGCGATCCTCACCACGTCCAGCGGGATCTTCACGATGTATTCGCCCTTGAGCGAAAACATCACCACGATGGTAAGCAGGAGCGCGACCAGTGTGACCGGGCTGATGCGCGGGATGAACTCCGTGTCATACCACTCCCGGCCCTTGAGCCGGATCAGCGAAAACCTTGTGATCAAACCGCCGAAGAACGGGATGCCCAGGTAGATGAAAACGCTCTTGGCGATCTGAGCGATGGTCACCTTCACCTCGGTCCCTTCCACCCCGAACCAGGTCGGCAGCACGGTGATGAAAACATAGGCATAGACCGAGAACAGCAGCATCTGGAACACCGAGTTGAACGCCACCAGGCCCGCGGCGTATTCGGTGTCGCCTTCGGCAAGGTCGTTCCAGACGATGACCATGGCGATGCAGCGCGCCAGCCCGATCATGATCACGCCGTACATGTAGGCCGGGTATCCGCGCAAAAAGACGATGGCGAGCAGAAACATCAGCGCCGGGCCGATCACCCAGTTCTGGACCAGGCTCAGCAGAAGCACCTTCCAGTTCCTGAACACCGGGCCCATCTCCTCGTACTTAACCTTGGCCAGCGGCGGATACATCATCAGGATCAGCCCGACGGCAATGGGAAGGTTGGTGGTGCCGACGCTGAGCTTGTTGATCAGGCCGGAAGACGCCGGCCAGAAATATCCGGCGCCCACGCCCAGGGCCATGGCCCCGAAAATTTCCACCGTCAAAAACCGGTCGAACAACGACAAACCTCTGCGTGAAACCTCAGCCATGGTTGCCTCCCAAAAAAATCCGCATCGCGTAATAGTGGTCGCGGGGCTTCTGCCATAACATCGGCAGCTTCAAGCTCCCCCGCAGCAGAGCATGAATGAACGAGCGCAAACTGTCCGTGAACGCGATCAGCGAAATATGCTCCGAGCAAAGCTCAACATCCGCCTGGACCGACTGCCCCTCGTCCAGCACTTTCGCGGACCAGCCCTCGGGCCGGAACTGGAGCAACAGCGGGTCGCTGGGAAAATCAAGCTGGATGATCACCACGTTCTTTTCCCGCGCGGACCCGAGCCAATTCTTGATGGTCTTTTTCCCGGCATCGCCGGCGTAAGCCCGGTCCAGGAGCTTGCCCAGATGAAAATCCAACGTGCTGCTCCAGAACATGTTGTTGTGCATGAGCAGAGAATCCTTGAGAATGAATTCTTTCGGGGCCGAACTTTTTTCTTTTTTTCCAGTTTCCAACATCTTTTTTTATGATTTGCAGCTTTCGCCAAAAATATGCCTTTAAGCTATCTGTAAGCCATGACCGGCTCTTCCTCGCCTCCGCTCTGGAAAGCAACATCCAGGTAATCAAGAACCCTCAAAATGCACGGGGCCTTCAAGCGGTAATAAATCCATACCCCTTCTCTCCGGTCCTCAACGATCCCGGCCTTCTTCATCAGCGACAGGTGCTTGGACACCGTGGTTATGTCCGCGCCCACCGCCCTTTGCAGTTCGCACACGCACTTTTCCCCTTTGGCCAGTTCATCAATCATGATCAGACGGCTCGGGTGCGCCAACGCCTTGATCACCCGGGCCTTCCACTCGTAATTTATTCTCGCCCCGGCGCCGCCCGCTTTTCGCTTCTTGTCCATATTTGGTAATATAGCCAACTATCGCTGGTTTGTCAAATAAAACTTGTGAAGGCCGGGATCATTCTTGCGGGCGCTCAAGCGAAGAGCCCGAAAATGTATTTCAGGCAATAGTAAACGCCGATGGCGATGAATAAGAGGCCGGTAATCCCGCGCGCCCATTTTTCGATCCGGGACAGCTTATCGAACATTTTGCTCACTGATTTAATCCCCGCCGCAAGAGCCAGCGCGAAGGCGATAACCGGGACCGCGGTCCCCAGTCCATAGACCGAGGGCAAGAGCAGTTCCGACTGGTATTTCAAGGCAAGAGGAATAAGGCTTCCGAAGAAGAGCGCGGCTGAGACCGGGCAGAAGGACAGCGCAAAGACCATCCCCAGGGCCGCGGATCCCCATATTCCCGCGCCCTTAAGCCGCGAGCCCAGTTTTTCGGCCAAGGCCTCGCCCCGGACTCCATAGGAAAACAGTTCAAGCATGAAGATTCCGGCCAGGATCAACACGGGCCCCAGCAGCTTGTTCATGTATTGCTGGAAAAAATTGGAAAGCAGGCTGATGGAAAAAATGCTTTTCACAACCATTGAGGAGATGACCAGATAGGCGAGCATCCTGCCCAGCGCGTAAAGCAACCCGCTTGCCAGGACCAGCCATGACTTGCTGACCTTGCGGCTGACAAAAGCAACGGCCACAATATTGGTGGCCAGCGGGCAAGGGCTGATGGAGGTCAGGATTCCCAGCCACAGCGCCACCCCCGAGCCCACGATCAGGGATCCTGTCATGGCTTCAGGTATGAGGAAACCTCCTCTTGAACGTATTCGACAAATGACGGTTTGTCGCCGACCAACTCCCAGATTCTCGTCAGGTTTTTCCATTCCGCCTGCTTGCCGTCCACAACCCGGACCAGCACCAGCGATTTGCTATAGAGCTGGTAGTCTTTGATGAAGTGCCCGTTCCCCTCCTCTTCAACGTTAACCACCCGCCATTCCAGCCGGCCGTCTTTCAGCGCTTCCCCAAATCCGGATTCAATCGCCTCCTGAGAATACGCCTCAAGCTTCCGGCAGGTCGGACATCTCTGATGGCCGTGAAAATAATAGGCGATGACCTGCCCCGGCCGACCCTTGACCGACGCATCATCCGGGATTGGCGCACCCGCCGCACTCCCAGGCGTCGCGCCGGCGCCCGGCGATTTGGGCTGAACCAATTCTACATAAAACAGATACCCCAGACTGAACATGACAAAGCCGACAAGCAATGTCCCGATAATTTTCCCTGCTTTCATGATTTTTTCTCCTGAGCAAAACCCTGGATTCCCGGACTTCCGGTCCCCGGCACAGCCCGGAACACTACCTTCATTTCGCGATCAACCTTTTCAGTTCCTCGATGGAAGGCACCCTCCCCGCCACCTTGACCTCTCCGCCCACCAGCAGCGCCGGCGTTAACATCACTCCGAAATTGATTATTTCCTGGATGTCGGTGATTTTTTCCAGCGTATACTCAATGCCCAGCGCTTTTGCCGCTTGCTCTGCATGCTCCGCCAGTTTCTTGCACTTCACGCAGCCCGTGCCCAGCACCTGTAATTTTTTCATGCCCGATTCTTCCTCAGTTGGTAAGATAGCCAAATATTGCCTTTTTGTCAAATTGGAAAAAATGCGGTTGAATGGTAATATTTCAAGCGGAACCGTCAGGGCCGTGGTGAAAGCAAAGGAGGAACGCGATGAAACATTTTGTCGTCAAAATTCTTGCAGCCTTGCTGGGGATTATCTCGTCGCTCAGCGCCGCTTCAGCTCAAGAACCTTCGTCGATTAATAACGCAGGCCTTGATCCCGCGCTTTCACTCCGGCTGGAGCAAACCGCGAAAAGCGGGATGAAAAACTACCGGACGCCCGGGCTTGCGGTCGGCATCGTCAAGGCCGGCAAGCTGGTCTGGTCCGGATACTTCGGCTGCGCGGACCTCGCCAAGAAAAAACCGGTGGGCGAAAAAACCGTGTTCCAGATCGCATCGGTTTCCAAAACCTTCACCGCGCTTGGGCTCATGCAGCAGATGGAACGGGGCAAATCCAAGGTTGACGACCCCATAAATTCCCGGACCCCCTACCCGGTTTTCCGGCCGGCAAAGCAAGGCTGCCGGGAAGTCACGTTCATGGACGTCTTCACCCACCGCTCCGGCGGAGGCGAACTCATGTCCTATCGCCAGCTGGGCAGACTTGTCCCCACCGCGCTGCTGCTGCCCGGGCAGGAGCGGCCGCCGCTGGCAAAAATCTTCACCGACGGCATCCGTCCGCGCGTGTGCCCGGGCACGAAATACGCCTACTGCAATTTCTGCGTGGGCAGCCTTGGGCTGGCGCTGGAGCAGCTTAGCGGGGAGAGCTTTGCGGACTATGAGGACCGTCACATTCTGGGCCCTTTGGGAATGAATTCGAGCCATTTTTACGAGACGGAATCCATAAAAGAAAACCAGGCAAGGGGCTACAGTTACTCGGTCGGCTATTTGCCGGTGCCGTTCATGCGCGTTCCCTCGACTCCGATGGGCGGGATGTATTCCACGGTCCCGGACATGGCGCGATATATCATGATGCTTTTGAACAAGGGCTCGCTTGAGGGAACGGTGATCGTGAAACCAGAGACCATCGATTACATGTTCACGCCCCATTACCAGGCTGATGACCGGCTGGGCAAGATCGGCATCAACTTTTTCATCCGGGATTTTTGGGGGCATAAGGTCGCGGAGCACAGCGGCGCAAACCCCGGATACGGCACCCAGCTTTTCGTGCTGCCCGATGACGACCTGGGCATGATCGTGTTCGCCAATACCATGAACAGCTCCGCTTACGAGATCGCCGCGGGAATGCTCAAAATCCTGCTGAATGCTCCGGAACCTGCGCGGGATTTTACCGAAGCCAAGGAGTTCTGGCCCGGGTTCGAAGGCTCTTACGGCTCGGCCGAGCCCGAGTTCTTGTCCGACTTCAGGTTCTACATGAGGAACTTGGGAGTGTATCGGGTCCGGGTCAAGAAGGACGGGCTTTATCTTGAGTCCCTGCGGCCGGGCAAAATCAACCGGCTGCGGCAGGTCAAAAAGGACGACCCCTATTTTTGCCGGATCGTAAGAAAAGGCCGCGAGACGCCCGCTTTTCTCGTGTTCACGCCCGGAGAAAACGGCAAAATAAAATCAATCAAGATCGACCTCAACGAATACCTCCGGCTGGAAGGACAGGCCAAGACCAAAGCCTATGCCAAGGCCATGCTCCTGCAGGCGGTGCCGGAAATCTTTTAAGGGGTCAAACCTTAACATTTAACATTTTGAATTTTTGGGTCGGGCCTGGACAGGCAGGATTTTTGGGGGCAGACCCTGGCGGCGATGCTTACTTCGAAAGCAGGGTCCGGCGCCTCGATGCCTGAAACTATAATGCTGTCATGGAACCATCCCGGCATTGGGATGTCATTAAGCATGAGAGGCTGACTCTCAAAGGAGGAGGCAGATGAGCAGGAAAAACATTTTCAGGTTAGCCGCTGGAGCATTGATTGTTGCGATCTCGTTGGTCGCCAACACCCAGCCGGCCAAAGACCAGAACGCGCCCCAAATCACCATCTACAACCAGAACTTCGCGGTGGTCAAAGAGACCCGTGTGCTTGACTTGAAAGCCGGGGAGAGCGAATACCGGGCCGAGGACATCACCGCGTTTCTGGACCCGAGCTCGGTGATCATGCGCGACATCAAAAACCCCGACAGCCTCAAAATCCTCGAGCAGAATTACGAGGCCAACCTGGTCAGTCAGGGACTCCTGCTCTCAAAATTTGAAGGCAAGGAAATCACCCTCGAAATCTACGACCCCGACTCCAAGCAAAAAGTCCTGAAAAAGGTCAAGGTAATCCGCAGCGGGTATGCGCCGGGAAACACTTACGGCAACAGCGGCCAGCCGATCATAGAAATGGACGGCAAAATCCGCTTCGGACTGCCCGGCACCCCGCTCTTTGACAACATATCCTCAGACGCTTTCCTCAAACCAACCCTGCTCTGGGAACTCTGGAGCGCAAACTCGTCCAAACATACCGTGGAGTTTTCCTACATCACCTCCGGCATGAGCTGGGAGGCAAGCTACAACGTGGTCTTCCCGGAAAAGGGCAGCCAGATGGACGTCACCGGATGGGTAACCATCAACAACCAGTCCGGAAAAGACTTCCAGAAAGCCAGCATCAAGCTCCTGGCCGGGGACGTGCACCGGGTCCAGGAGCCCCGCCCGCTTTATCAATACGCGGCCAAGGAAATGCGGGCGGAAGCCGCGGCTCCTCCGCCCTCGGTCACCGAGCGCAGCTTTGAGGAGTATCACATGTACGACCTGAGCCGGGCAACCACGGTTCGCGACAAGGAAACCAAGCAGGTCGAGTTCATCCGTGCGCTGGACGTTCCCGCGCAAAAGATTTTCGTCTATGACCCGGTGAACGCATATCGCTACGATTACGGCCAGGGAGCTGACACCAAGGTCTGGGTTATGATCGAATTCAAGAACGACAAGAAAGGCGGCATGGGCATGCCGCTGCCCAAGGGCAAGGTCAAGGTCTATCGCAAGGACCTGGACGGCAGGAACGAGTTGATCGGCGAGGACCAGATCGACCACACGCCCAAGGACGAGGACGTAAGGCTCTATATCGGGAACGCCTTTGACATCAAGGGCGAGAAGAAGCAGAGCAATTTCCAGGAAAAATACGACGGGCACTGGGTGGACGAATCATTCGAGGTCTCGCTCCGGAACCACAAGAAAGAGCCGGTGGAAATCCGCTACGTCGAGCATACCTACCGCTACGCCAACTGGGAGATAAGGAACAACTCGGACAAGTTCGAAAAACTCGACAGCGCAACCATCCAGTTCAAGGTCACGGTGGCCCCGGACCAGGAAAAGAAAATCAAATACACCGTGCACTACTGGTGGTAGGGGTCAAACCTTAACATTTAACATTTCCGGGTCGGGGTCGGGTTTCATTCACAGGCCTGACCCCGATTCGAACTCAAAAGCTTTTGGCAATTTTAAGGTTTGCTTGGGAACCCGCGATCCTGTCGACCTCGCTTTCCGGAGGAAGGTCCGACTGCTTCAATAATTTTTGCTTCAAAGCCGTGACCCTTTCAAACGACCTGCACACTTTTTCGACCGGCAGCGCGCCGGTGATCACCGCCTGGCAGAGCGCCATGGAGACGCGCCTGGCGTTGTCGATCCCCTCGCTCAAGAGGATGATGTCCGCGCCGGCCCGGGCGGCCATGAATGCGCGGTCTTCCAGCGCTATGCCCTCCAGCGCTTTCATCTCCAGCGCGTCCGTGACCACCACGCCCTGAAACCCAAGCTCCTCGCGCAGCAGACCCGTGATGATTTTTTCCGAGAGCGTGGCCGGATGATACTTGTCCAAAGCCGGATACAGGATGTGCCCGACCATGACCATGTCAGCCCCGGCTTTCATCGCAGCCTTGAACGGCGCCAGTTCCCGGCCGCGGACAGTCTCCGGGTCAGCGTCAACCATTGGCAGTTCCTGGTGCGAGTCTTCGCGGGAGGCGCCGTGCCCGGGAAAATGTTTGGCGCACGCGAGAATTTTTTCCGAGTGCAACCCCCTGACCAGGGCCGCGCAAAGCCGCGACGCCACTTCCGGGTCGGCGCTCAACGCCCGGTCGCCGATCACCTGGTTTTCCGGGTTCAAGTCCAGGTCAGCCACCGGCGCGAAATCGACGTTGATCCCGGCCGCGGCCAACTCCGATCCCAGGACTGCGCCCACCTCAAACGCGAGTCTTTCGTCTCGCGTCGCCCCCAGCCCGCGCATCGCGGGAATTTCCGTGAAGCCCGCTTGCAAACGCGAGACTCTCCCGCCCTCCTGGTCAATCGCGAGTATAACCGGGAACTCGCCGGAAATATTTCGAATGTCGTCGGTCAATTCCCGCACTTGGGCCGGAGTGGCGTCGTTGCCGGGAAACATGAGAAAACCGGAGACCAGCCCCGCAGCCGCCATCCGGCCCAGCTCCTCCGGCAAGGTCAAACCGCGCAAATCGGTAACGATCATCTGGCCGACCATTAATTCGACTTCCGGCAAATTCATCGCGCCCCGCCCTTTTCCTCCACCCGCAAATAATCGCCCAGGAAATCTCCCAGCAGGTTGAAGCTGATTACGAGCAGGAACACCGCGAGTCCGGGGAAAATGGTCAGGTGGGGCGCGGTGCGCAGGAAATTTATGCCGTGGCTGAGCAGGGACCCGAAGGACGGAATTTTCTGGCTACCGAGTCCCAGGAAACTGAGCGAGGCTTCGGCGAGCACGGCTCCGGCGAAACCGAAACTTGCCTGGACCACCAGCGGCCCCATGACGTTGGGCGCGAGGTGTCTGAAGATCAGCCGGAGCCAGCCCGCGCCCAGGGCCCGGGCCGATTCAAAATAGGCCTTCTCCCTTTCCACCAAAACCTGCGCCCGCACCAGCCGCGCATAGCCGACCCAGCCCAGGGCGCTCAGCGCGAAGATGACGTTCCCGAGTCCGGGGCCGAGCACCGCGACCAGCGCAATGGCAAACAAAATTCCCGGAAACGCCATCAGCAGGTCAACGACGCGCATGATTGCCTGGTCAACCGCTCCCCCGAACGCTCCGGCCATGGCCCCGATCAAAAACCCGGCCAGCGCGGAAATCAGCACCACCGACGCTCCGACCAGAAGCGAGACGCGCGCGCCCACAATCATGCGCGAGAGCAGATCCCTGCCCAGCTTGTCCTGTCCCAGCCAGTGAGCCGCGCTTGGGCCGGAAAGCCCGGCGCAGAGGCTCTGCTCGTCCGGGTCAAAAGGCGCAAGCCAACCCGCGAAAACCGCGGCCGCGCAAAACAGCGCGATCACCAAGACCACGAGCGCGAGCGCAACCCTGCGCTTCATTGCTCCCTCCACAGCCGCACGCGCGCGTCAACCAGCGCGTAGCAGAGGTCCACCAGCAGGTTCACGGTGAGGTAGCTGGCGGCGATCACCAGCACGCAGGCCTGCACCAGCGGGAAGTCCCGGGTGAAGATGGCGTTGATCAGGAGCCGGCCGATGCCGGGCCAGGCGAAAATGGTCTCGGTGATGAACGCGCCCGAGAGCAGCGCGCCGAACTGGAGACCGACCACGGTCAGGATCGGGATCAGGGCGTTCCGGAGCGCGTGCCTCAAAATAATGCTGGCCTCGCTCAAGCCTCGCGCGCGGCCGCTCCTGAGGTAAGGCGCGGCCAGCACTTCCAGCATGCTCGCCCGGCTCATCCTGCTCAAGAGCCCGGCCATGGCCATGCCCAGGGTAAGGCTCGGAAGAATAAGATGCCGGATGCCTCCGCGTCCGGAAACCGGCAGCCAGCCCAGCCAGATGGAAAAGAGGATGATGAGCAGCGGTCCGAGCCAGAAGTTGGGCATTGACACGCCCAGCAGACTGAACACCCGGCTCAAAAAATCTATCCACGAATTCTTTTTGATCGCGGACACGATCCCGACCGGGAGCGCGATCAGGACTGCGATCGCCATGGCAAAAAGCGCGAGCTCAAAGGTCGCCAGCAGCCGGGGACCGATCACTTCCAACACCGGCCTCTGGAAAAATATGGAGACCATTTTGCCCTGGGCGAGGTCCGCGAAGAAAAGCGCGAGCTGGACGTAAAGCGGCCGGTCAAGGTGGAGGCTCGCGCGCAGGGCCTCGGCCTGGGCCGGCCGGGCGGACTCGCCGAGCATCACCATCACCGGGTCTCCCGGGATCATGTGGATGAAAAAGAAAACCACCAGGCTCACCCCCAGCATGACCGGGAAAAACCAGAGCAGGCGCTTGAGCAAATAGGGACTCAAGGCCGCCACCTCGCGCTCTTGAGCGAAGTCCACTCTCCTCCCGGCCCCAGTTCAAACCCGGCCAGGCGCCTGTCAGCCGCGACGATGTCAACCGAATCCCAGAGGCTCACGCAGGGAATTTCCTGCGCCAGGATTTTCTGCACGCGCGAATACAAGATTTTTCGCGCGCCGCGGTCCTGGCTCATCCTGGCCGCAACGACCAGCGTGTCGACCTCGGGGTTGCTGTAGGCCCCGCGGTTGGCGCCCCCGGGCGGCAGGCTTTGGGAATGAAACGCGGTGTAGTAGATGTCCGGCTCAACCACTCCCACCCAGGTCAGGGTGTAGAGCTGGAAATTCCCGGCCTGGATGTCCGCGTAAAGAGTCCCCCATTCCAGGCTCCGCACCTCAACCTCTATCCCGACCTTGCCCAACTGGCGCGCGATCGCCTGCGCGATCCAGAGCCGCTGCTGGTTCTGGCTGGTCTTGTAACCAAGCGAGAACCTCGGGAGCGGCCCGTTCCCGTCCGGGTCCGGATAGCCGGCCTCGTCCAGCAGGCTTTTCGCAAGCGCGGGATCGTATTCGTACTTTTCGACTTCCGGCTCAAACGCCCAGTGCCGGGGCGAGATCAACGAGTCGGCTTTGGAAGCAGTATCCTTCAACAGGCAGCAGACAATCTGGTCGCGGTCAATGGCATGAGCGATTGCCGCGCGCACCCCGGGGTTGGCGAGTATCGGGTCGCGCAGGTTAAAACCCATGTAAGTGTAGTTGATCCCAGGCCGCTCGGAAACCGACAGCCGGGGATTGGACTTGAGCCGCGCCAGCTCGTCCGCGGGGATCGGAGTCTGGATCAACTGGACCTCCCCTTTTTCCAGGCTCAAAAGACGAGTGATGTCTTCCGGAATCACCCGGAATCTTACCCGCTCAAAAAAGGGAACGCCCTCCGAGTAATACGGGTTGCGCTCCAGCGCGAGCTCGCTGCCCGGAACCCATTTGCCGATCCGGAACGGGCCCGCGCCAATCAGTTCGCCGGTTGCGAGCGGCGGCTTTTTCCGCGCGATTTCTTCGGGCAAAATCCCCAGGTTCAATTCAACCAGAATCGGCGCATACGGCTCCTTGGTTTCAATCCGCAGGACGTGCCGGTCATGGATTGAGACGGTCTTGATCCGCTCCGCAAGCTCCAGGTAAGGCGAATTAAGCCCCGGGGTGTTCAGGCTCTCCAGGGTTGCTTTCACGTCGCTGGCGGAAAGTTCCTTGCCATTTGCGAACCTGACCCCTTGGCGGAGACGGAAGATGAAGGTGGTGGCGTCCGGCTGTTCAAAGGACTCGACCAGGTCGGGCTCCGGCTCCAGGTTTGACCCGATCTTGAAAAGCCCGGGGAAAGCCAGGGGCATGATCTGGATGGAGTATGCGTCTCTTGCCAGCCGGGGGTCAAGCGCGCTCGGACTCGCTTCTATGGCCACGGTTATTTCGGGCTTGAGCGTTTCCGCCTGGTCTTGATCGCAGGAAAAAATCGCGGCTGCGGCCAAAAGCCCCAGCGCCTTTTTCAATCTTTGCATCAATTGAAAGGTTCTCAGGGATATTTTGAACCAGGAGCGGCCGCTGTCAAACGCATTAAGAATTCATCAGCTCAGGCGAGGCCTGCACCCGAACGCAGTTTGCTTGACATGCGCTGGTCACGTAATTTAACTTAGTATAGACTTTACGCGAGACCAGAATGGCGGGCAACCTCAAATGCCGGTTTTGCGGCCGGGAAGTGAAAAGCACGGTCCACTCCAAGAGACTCCCCGAGGGCTTTCGCGTGGACTACTACCTGGTCTGGACCGGGGAACTCACGCCCATCATCATGAAAGACCCCAGGGACGACAAGAAAGTCACGCAGTTTTTCAAGGTTGACCATCTGCACCCGGTAATTGCCTGTTCGGACTGCTATGCAAAGGATAACGTCCGGGAAGAAATGGAGCACGAGTTCAAGGGCGTGCCCGAGGCTGAAGATGTTGAGAATGAGACTGAGCAATGATCAAACCTGAACGGCTGATCAGGACTTTCCTGGAAATGGCGCGCATCCCCGGCCTGTCCAAGAATGAAGACCGGATTGCGGCCGAACTGGTCCGCCGGCTCCAAAAGCTCGGCGTCAAATACAAGTTTGACAAGCCCTTTGCCGGGGGCAAGGTTGGCAACCTGGTCGCATACCTCAAAGGCAGCGTGTCCGCGCCCCCTCTTATGCTCAACGCCCACATCGACACCGTGGGTCCCATGGAGCACTGGGGTTTCCGCAGGACCGGCAACTGGCTTTTGTCCAAGGGCAAGAGCATACTCGGCTCGGACGACCGCTCGGGCGTGGCCGTGATCCTGGAGACGCTCGCGCACCTCCAGGAATCCCAGGCCCCTTGCCCGCCGCTGGAAATTGTTTTCACGGTCCAGGAAGAGATCGGACTCATGGGGTCCAAATCGCTGGATTACAAACTCATCACCGCCCGCCACGGAATCGTCCTGGATAGCGACAGCCCGCTCCAGCCGGTAATTGCGGCCCCGGAAGCTTACAAGCTCGTCTTCCGGGTCCTGGGCAAGGCCGCGCATGCGGGCGTGTCGCCCGAAACAGGGATCAACGCCATTGCCATCGCCGGCAAAGCCATCGCCGGGATGAAACTCGGCCGCATCGATTTCGAGACCACCGCCAACATCGGAGTGATCAGCGGCGGCAGCGCGACCAACATCGTGCCCGGGTTCGCAGAGGCGCGCGGCGAGGCGCGCAGCCACAACAATAAAAAATTGCAGGCGCAGATAAAGCACATGAGGAATGCTTTCAAGTCCGCGGTGAAAGAGGCTGGTCGGGCCGGAGCGGAATTCCAGGGCCTGCCGCGTCTGGAGGAACAGATTATTTTTGATTATCCGAGGATGCGTCTGCCGGAGAAGAGCGTCATGGTCCGGCTTTTGAAAGGAGCGGCAAAGGCTCTCGGCCAAGAGCTGAACCCCAAGGTCGGCGGAGGCGGCAGCGACGCCAATATTTTCAACGCCCACGGGATTGAAACCCTGATCCTGGGCTCGGGCATGCACCAGGTGCACACCACCTCCGAGAGGCTGAACCTCAATGAACTTTTCCTCGCCGCGGAAATGCTGGCCAAAGCCATCCAACTCTACCCGGCTTTCACCAGGGGCAGATGAGCGAAAACATTTTGCTCCGCGGGTTTGAGCAGGGACCGATCCGTCCGCCCAGCGAAGCCTTCAGCCTGCTGGTGCGCGTGACCCGCAACTGCCCCTGGAACAAGTGCGAGTTCTGTCCGGTGTACAAGGCCGAAAAGTTTTCGCGCCGGGAACCTGAAGAAGTCATCGCGGACATCGAATGCATGGCCGCCTGGCGCGCGGAGCTCAAGTCCCGGAGCTGGAGACTCGGCATGGGCGGAAGGCTGGACCAGCCCGCGCTCCAGGCCATTTACCGGCAAGACCCCGACAACCATTTTCTTTATTCGCTGATCCTGTTCCAGTTGGGCGGAGCCAAAACCGTTTTCCTCCAGGACGCCGACAGCCTGGTCATCAAGAGCGAAGACCTGGTCAAAGTCCTTGAATCCCTGGCCGAAAAGTTCCCCGAGGTTGAGCGCGTGACCAGCTACGGCCGTACGCGCACGGTTGCCCGGAAAAAAATTGAGGAGTTGAAGGAAATCCGGGCCGCGGGCCTGGACCGCATCCATCTCGGGCTGGAGAGCGGGTCCGACCAGGTGCTCGAATTCATCCGCAAGGGCGCGACGCAGGCGGAGGAAATCGAAGCCGGAATTAAAGCCAAACAGGCCGGGTTCGAACTGAGCGAGTATTTCATGCCGGGCCTGGGCGGGAAGAAATGGAGCCAGGAGCATGCGGTCGATACCGCCAGGGCGCTGAACGCGATCAACCCGGATTTCATCCGGCTCCGGAGCCTGGCCATCCCTCCCCGGGCGCCGCTCCACGAGAAATTCACGGCCAAGGAGTTTGAGCCGCTCAATGACCTTGAGACCACGCAAGAGATCAGGCTTTTCATTCAAAGCCTGGACGGCATCACCAGCCGACTGGTCTCGGATCACATGCTCAACCTTTTGCCGGAACTCGAAGGCCGATTCCCGGAAGACAAGGCCAAATTGCTCGCGGTCTGCGACCGGTTCCTCAATATGACCGAAGAGGATCAACTGATCTACATTGTTGGCCGGCGCGGGGGGATCATGGAAACGCTGGACGAGCTTGAGGATCCTGAACTAAGGTCCCGGGCGGAAAGCCTGGTGCAACGGCTGGCGCTTAAGAATCCCGACCAGGCCGGCGAAGTGATCCGGAAGCTGATGGAAAGCTTCATCTGATTGCAGCAGGGGTCTGGCCGCGAATTTTTGGGGTCAGACCCCAACAACGAAGCTCGAACCCCGAAGTTGGGGTCTGACCCCACGCGGCCTGCGAGGCGCTCAAATGACGGACGGAGCTCAAATAGAAATCGACGGCAGCTTCGGAGAGGGCGGCGGACAAATCGTCCGTAGCTCCATCAGCCTGAGCCTGGTCACGGGCAAAAGTTTTCGGGTTTATAATATCCGCGCGAACCGCCCCAAGCCCGGGCTCCGGCCTCAGCATTTGTCCGCGGTGCAGGCCGCGCTCAAGATCAGCGGCTCGAAAGCGCAAGGCGCTGAGATCGGGTCCAGGGAGCTCTGGTTTGATCCCGGGCCGGTCCGGCCCGGAAATTTCAGGATTGACATCGGCACCGCGGGCTCGACCGGGCTGGTCTTTCAAACCCTGCTCCCGGCGCTCCTGGGTCTGGACCAAACCAGCAGCCTGGAAATCCGGGGCGGAACGCACAATCCCAAAAGCCCCTGCTTTGACTATTTGCAGGAAACCTTTTTGCCGGTGCTTTCCGGAATGGGCGTTATGGTTGAAAAGCAATTACAGCGCCATGGTTTTTATCCGCGCGGGGGCGGCGAGGTCAAATTCATAATTCAGCCCTGGAAGGACCGGTCAAAGGTCCTGGAAATGGCGGGTCCGGTTGAGTGGCAGGGTCCGAGCGTAGAGATCATCCTGGCCGGGCTTGAGCAGCACATTGCCGAACGCGAGCGCGATGAACTGGTCATGAGGCTCATGATCAGCCCCGAGCAAATCAAAATAAATTTCCTGGCCTCGGACCAGGGGCCGGGCAACGTGGTGCTCCTGAGGTTCTTCTCCGGCCGGCGGACCGAGATGTTCGCCAACTTCGGCGAGCGCGGCAAGCGCGCGGAGACGGTTGCGCACGAGCTCGCGCGGGAGGCCAAAAACTTCGCCCGCAGCCGCGCGCAATTGGACTCCCATCTCGCGGACCAGATTTTAATTTATCTTGCGCTCTCGGGCGGAGGCCGGTTCACCACCAATTACTTGTCCTCGCATTTCCACACCAACCTCGAGATCATCAAGCGCTTCATTGATCTGGAAGCGGAAATCAAAGCGCCGGCGCCGGACCTGAGCCTGGTCCAGATCAATCCCAAAAGAGTCAGCTGATCGAGAAGATTTTCTTCCAGAGCAGGTAATGCGCGACCATCCAGATGCGCTGCGTGTGGTCCCTGCCCTGCTCAACGTGTTCCTTCAAAAGCCCGCGCGCAATCTCCATGGAAATAAAGTCTTCCTTCCGGGCAAGCTCGCCGTGGAAGAGGTCATGGAAAAAACCTTTGAGCCGGCCCTTGATCCAGACCTGGAGCGGGACGCCAAACCCCTGCTTGGGCCGGTAAACCAACTCGCGCGGGAGTTTCTTGAGCAGGTAGCTTTTGAGGATTCGCTTCTTGTCGACGCCGGGCAGCTTGAAAGAAAACGGGATGGTGAAGAGAAGCTCCACCAGTTTGTAATCAAGGAGGGGCACGCGGACTTCCAGCGCGTTGGCCATGCTCATGCGGTCGGTCATGAGGTTGATGTCATCGCAAAGGTAGGTGTTGATGTCCAGCCAGAGCAGGCTGTTCAACTTGTCCCTGCCCGGATATTCATAAGCCCAGCGCGCGAGGTGGCGGTAGGGGTCATTTTCTTGCCGGGTTTGGGCCGAGACCTTGTCCATGCCCAGGAATTCCCCCTTGTCCATCCAGGCCCGGAAATTGCCCTGGGTGAGGAACCGGAGATGGCGGAGCGCGAGGTCCGGCTCTTCGAACCCGAGCGCGCGCGAAAGCCTTCTCCTTAGTCCCGGTTCCTGGTCCTGTTCCCGCGCCAGCCCGGCGAACGCGGGCGCGAGCAGGTTTTTCCGGAGCGCGGCCGGGGTCAGGCGGTAGTAATAATCGATCAACTTGTCCGCCAGGTGGTGGGTGTACCCGGCGAAGATTTCGTCGCCGCCGCTCCCGGAAAGGGCCACCGTGATCTCTTTTCGGCACGCCTGGCACAAGAGGTAGTTGGCCACTGCGGTGTAATTCCCGCTCGGCTCGTCATAGTGCCAGATGATTTTTTCCAGGAGCGACACCATGTCTTCGGCCCGGTTTTCAAGGACGACGTGCTCGGCCTTGAGTTCGGTCGCCACCGCCCTGGCCCATTTGCTCTCGTCCCAGCGCTCCTCTTCAAAGCCCACCGTGTAAGCCTTGATCCTGCCCGACGATTGCTTGAGCGCGGCCGCGGTCACCGCGGAGGAATCGAGCCCGCCGGAAAGAAACACCCCGATCGGCACGTCGCTCACCAGCTGGTCGCCCACGGATTTTTCCAGCTCGGCAAAAATCTGTTCCTCCATGCGGGAACGGTCAGGCGCTGCGAATTCATCAACGGGGGACAGTTTCCAAAATCGTTTGAGCTCGACGCGGCCGTTCTTCGCGACCAGGAAGTGCGCAGGCGGCATTTTCCGGAGGCCTTTGACTCCGGAGAACGGCGCCGGGACGTGCTGGACCGAAAAAAAATGATACATGGCGACCGGGTCCATGCTGCGCTCGATCTCCGGGTCCGCGAGAAGGGATTTCAGTTCGCTCGCGAAACTGATGAATTCCCTGCCCTGATAAAAATAAAGCGGCTTCACAGCCAGGTGGTCACGCGCAAGGACCAGGGCCTTGTCCGCACGGTCGTAGATCGCAAAAGCAAAAACCCCGCGCAGCCGCGTGAGACAAGCCTCGCCCCATTCCAGCCAAGCGTTGAGGATGACTTCGGTATCGCTTGTGGTCTTGAATTGCCGGCCTTTATTTTCAAGCTCCGCGCGCAGTTCGCGGTAGTTGTAAACCTCGCCGTTATAGACGATAACCGCCTTTCCGCAGGCGCTCTCCATGGGCTGGCCGCCGGTGGCAAGGTCAATGACTTTCAGCCGGCGGTGACCAAACCCGACTTGTCCCTCAAAGAAAAAACCTTCCTCGTCCGGACCACGGTGAGCGACCAGGCCGGTCATCTTCTTGACCACCTCCCGCTCCGGCGCCTTTTCCGGCGAAAAATAGTATTTTCCGGCAATACCGCACATTGTTGTTACTGCTGGAAGCCGGACTCCTTTCCAAATGCCCTGGGCTTTGCTCCGATTTTCCCGGCCGCATCCATGCGCATTAACCATCGATCTTAATGAAGGGGAGGAACAAAAGCAATTACTTGGCGGAAGCCCGATCGCGGATGGCCCAAGGATGGTCTTGTGCATTCTGACGGTCGTGTTATTATGCTGATGAAATGGTCGGTCTGTTTGAAGAGCCGGGGAAGCCGGGGCGTAGTGAGGAAGAATTTGCGCCGTTGGCAGACCGGATGCGGCCTCGGACTTTGGATGAGTTCGTTGGTCAGGAGCACCTGGTTGGTCCGGGAAGGCTTCTCCGGCGTCTGGCGGAGCAGAAGACCATCACCAGCCTGATCCTGTGGGGCCCGCCCGGGTCGGGCAAGACCACCCTGGCGCGCATTTTGTGCGTGGCTTCCGGGGCTCATTTCCTGAGCTTCTCCGCGGTGCTCTCCGGGGTTAATGACCTGCGCGCCGCGCTCAAGACCGCTGACCGCATCCGGCAGTCGCAAAACAAGAAGACCGTGCTTTTTGTGGACGAGATCCACCGCTGGAACAAGGCTCAGCAGGACGCTTTCCTGCCCTACGTTGAGCGCGGCAAAATAATTTTAATCGGCGCGACCACTGAGAACCCGTCGTTCGAAGTGATCGCTCCCCTGCTCAGCCGCTGCCGGGTGGCGGTTCTTAAGAAGCTGGAGGAGCCGCAGATCAAAATCATCCTTGAGGCCGCGATCCAGGACCGCGAGCGGGGCTTGTTCATGAACAAAGAGCCGCTTGCGGTTGAGCCTGAAGTCCTTGATTACCTCAGCCGGCTTTGCGAGGGCGACGCCCGGCGGGCGCTCAATGCCCTGGAGCTTGCCGATGAGCTTGCCCGCGCGGAAAAGGGCAAGAAGATCACCATCTCTCTGGCCGAGGAAGCGCTCACCTCCAGGTCGCTCCTGTATGACAAGACCGGCGAGGAGCACTACAACCTGATCAGCGCCTTTATCAAATCGATGCGGGGTTCTGACCCGGACGCCGCGCTCTACTGGATGGTGCGGATGATAGAATCAGGGGAGGACCCGCGCTTCATCTGCCGTCGCATGATCATCTTCGCGGCTGAGGACGTTGGCCTGGCCGACCCGTCTGCGCTGCAGATGGCTACCGCTTGCGAGTATGCGCTGGAAGTTGCGGGCCTGCCCGAAGCGGTTATTCCCATGGCCGAGACCTGCATTTATCTTGCGGGCTCGCTCAAAAGCAACTCGGCTTACCAGGCCCTGGGCAAGGCGCAGGCCGAGGTCAAAAAATCCGGGTCGCTGGCGGCGCCCATGCATTTGCGCAACCCGGTCACGCCGCTCATGGGCAAGCTGGGCTACGGCAAGGACTACAAGTACCCGCACGATTTCCCGGGGCATTTCGTGGCTGAACAATACCTCCCGGACGAACTGAGAGACGTCATCTTTTTCAATCCCGGCGAGCTTGGCCGGGAATCGGAATTGAAGGCCCGCCTGGATGAATGGCGCAAGTTGAGGAACCGTATTTTGGATAAAAAACCGGGCAGGAAAAAATGACCATGGATGATCCTCAAATCAGGCCTCCGGACCTTAGGCGGCCGGAGCCTCCAGACTATGCCCCGGACCAGGGGCTGGTCATTGCGCAATACGGATACGCCATGTTGAACCGGGTGATCGGCCTTGTGGTCACCGGGCTGCTTGCCGCGCTCGGCGCGGAGCTTTTGTTCGTGCACAAGTTCATACCGGTCCAGCCGGGAAAGGGCTTTCAAGTTTTCGGATGGCTCGCGCTGGGGTTGGGAGTGATCGGGGCCTTGAGCGCAATCAAAGGTCTGGCCTGGCCCAAGCCGGCGATCACAGTAACGGACCAAGGACTTGCGGTTAACATTGCGGGCTTTGGCGGAAAGCCCCTGCTCATACCCTGGGGCGTGATCAAGTCAATCCGTCAGACCCGGATGCAAAACGCCGGGACCGGAAGGCTCAACGCGTTGGGACTGACCCTTGACCCGACCTTTCCCCTGCCCGCAATCCTGGCCCTGGCAAGGAGCATGAACAACGGCGAGCTGACCATGCCGGTCGGCAGCCTGAACGAAACCCCGGAAAATATCTGCGCCAAGGTCCGGGAAATCCGGGCGCAATACCAGCCTTTGACTTGAGGAGTGAAAAAGCATGTCCGGGTTTGACGGTTACGATCCGGGAATTCTGAACCGCGGGGCGGTTATCGCGGAGTATCATTACCGCAGGTCCACCCGGCTTTTATTCATCTTCTTCTTCATAGGATTGTTCGGCCTGGGCCTGGACGTGATTTTCTTCCACAAGCCCATCCCTGGCCCTGACTTAAAAACCAGAGTGGCCGCAGTCGCGGTTCTGATACTCAGCCTTGCGATCCTGGCGTTCCTTGTCCGGCAAGTCATCCTGCGCAAAGCCGCGGTGGTGATCGCGAGCAACGGAATTCAACTGGACGTGAGCGAGTTCAAGGCCAAGACTATTTTCGTTCCCTGGGAATCGGTTGTGTCCGTGGGCCTGTCCATGGTCAGGATTGAACTATTCTGGAAACTGAATTTCCTGGTCCTGGCCGTTACCCCGGGTTCCCAATCCCGAAACGGACAAGTCCCTACCTCAAACTAAGCGAGAACGAACTGTACATTGACATCAACAACCTGACCATAAAACCCGAGGCCCTGATCGCGGAAATCGCCAATTATAAAAACCAGTTCTTGCGCGCCTGAGAAACGCCGCTCCGGTAAATCGTTTAAGCGCTTCCCGCCCGGCTGCCGGTTTTTATCTCAGACTAATAGCAGGTGGTTTTGCAAGTGGTGCAGGGATATGAGAGGCAGTCCAAGTAGCAGTCTTTCTGGCAGTAATATGGTGTGTCGGGAGGGCAACAGTAGCCCCCGGAATAACATTCTCCGGCGTTGCAATATTGGGTGCCGCTGTCGCTGCTTCCTCCCTCATCCCCGCCGCAGCCGAGGGAGACGAGGGCTGCGCCGGCAACAATTGCAAGTCCCGCCAGGATGCGCCTGACACTTCTCCTCATTTACCCTCCCTTACTTCCAACTTCTGTTGGAGAGTTTACTTCGCCATACTACCGCTCATGGATCGGCGGTCATGCATTATGAATTGGCTTACCCGCCGGAAAAAATCACCGGTGAAAACGAATAATGCCTTAACCGGCTTTTTACTTATATGCGATTTTGTTCATAGCATATTCAGTTTCCGAAGTCAATGGCATGATCCTTTAAAAACGAGGAATTGAGCAAAAGCTTGAGCATTTTGGCGGAAACATTGCCGATTTTGGATATAGACGCCGGACAGTCCATGTTTTCAACCATATTTTCATTATTTTGTAGTTCCGTTACTGTATTTTGAACAGGATTCGTCCAAAGCCTGGAACCCATGAAATGGTGGATGGAGCGACCCGCCGCTCAGAACGTTTTCTTGCTGTCCAGGAGAAGCGTGACCGGCCCCTGGTTGACCAGTTCCACGCTCATCATTGCCTGGAACCTTCCGGTCGCGACCGGGACGCCGGTTTTTCCGATCTTTTCCACGAAATAGTTGTAGAGTTTTTCCGCCAGCTCCGCGGGCGCGGCCGCGTCAAAGCCCGGCCGCCTGCCCTTTCGGCAGTCGGCGTAAAGCGTGAACTGGCTCACCACCAGGATTGAGCCCTTCACCTCCGCCAGCGATAAATTCATCTTGCCTTCGTTGTCCTCAAACACCCGCAGGCCCGCAATCTTATCCGCCAGCCAGTCCGCGTCCTGCTCGCTGTCTTCTTTGCCCGCGCCCAGCAACACAAGGAACCCCGGGCCGATCTCGCCGATGGTTTCGCCGGAAACCTTCACGCTCGCGCGCGATACTCTTTGCACCACCGCCCGCATGACTAACCCGGGGTTTTAAACCTGATCGAGCCGGGCAGCACCTTGAATTCCGCGGGCAGCGAACCCGGCTGCTCGCCGTCGACATCGAGCAGCACGGTCTCGCTCGAGTCCGCGAAGAGGTGCTTTGCCCGGAAATGTTCGACCTTGGGCAGGGCCAGGTGCCTGCCGTCATAGATGCTCCGGCTGAGCTTGATCCGCTCGGTTATGCCCATGTCGCCGAGGATGATTATTTCCAAAGTCCCGTCCTTGAGTTCGGCCATGGGCGCCACGCACATTCCTGCCCCGAAATATTTGCCGTTGGCCACCGCCAGGTTGAAGACCCGGCGCTGCATCTCCTCGCCGTTGTCCAGCCGGAATTTCACCAACTGGTTCTTGAACAGCACTCCGGCCCGGGCCGAAGCCATGAAGAATGTGAACTTGCCCCCGAGAATTTTTTTCGACTTGTTGACGTAGGCGTCCGCGGCTCCGCCCACGCCGAAGCTGGCGATGTTGAGGAAATACCGCTCCACCATCCGGCCCGAGTGGTCCTTGTGCCGCATCCATCCCAGGTCGATATATTCGAATTTCCTGCCCTTAAGCCCGGGGATGGACTCCCGGAAATCGCGCGGGATTTGGGCGGTCTTGATGAAATCCGAACCGGTGCCCGAGCAGACCACGGCAAAGACCGCCTCCGGGTTGATCATCTTCCCGCTTTCGTAAAAGCCGTTGACAACCTCGTTGTTGGTGCCGTCCCCCCCAACGCTCACCACCATCTCGAAACCCTTCTTGATCGCCTCGCGCGTGATAACCGTGGCCTCGCCGATTCCCCCGGTCATCTTGAATTCAAAATTCCCGAGCGTGGACTTGACCAGCCCTTGCATCTCCGCAAAGTTCTTCCCCGTCCGCCCTCCCGAGGAGTGCGGATTTACCACCAGAAACGTCTTGAAATCACCGCTCATTGGTCTCCCTTTCTGACAGGAACGCTTCTTCAAAAGGCTCCAGGTGGATGATGGCCTCGCTCCCCGGAACCTCGCGCACGATTTTCCGCTTCAGCTCGTGGCTCATCCTATGGGCGTCCAGGATGTGAGTGTCGGGCGGGAACTGGAGATGAAAGTCGATGTGGACATACGCCCCGGACTGGCGGGTGCGCAGTTTGTGGAACCGGCAGCGGTCCCCGCAGAATTCCTGGATCAGACCGCGAATCTTTTTTTCCATATGCGGCGCGGCCCGCACGTCCATTAACGCCGGGAAAGATTTCCGGATCAGGCGATAGGCGATGCCTAGAATCCAGACCGCGATGAAAATGGAGAAGACCGGGTCCAGCAGGTTCAGCCGGAGGTTGAGATGACCGCCGGCGTAAATCGCAACCAGGGTCAAGATGACTCCGCCCGAGGTGAGCACGTCGCTCCAGAGATGGGCCGCGTCAGCCTCCAGCGCAATCGATTGGGTCCGGTGGGCGACCCGGTAAAGCAGCCGCGAGACAATAATGTTGGCCAGCAGGGAAACAAACATTATGGCGATGCCCAGCGGGAGGTGCTCGATCTCCGCGCGGTGCCTGATCTTTTGGACGGCTTCGAAAACGATCCAGACCGAGACCAGGAAGATCAGCGCCGATTCCAGCACGCCCGAGACGTTCTCAATCTTGGCGTGACCGTAAGGGTGATCCTCGTCCGCGGGCGCGTCGGAAACGCTCACCGAGTAGTAGGCGATGAAACTCGCGATCAGGTCAAAGCCTGAGTGCGCGGCCTCGGCGATGATCGACATCGATCCCGAGAAAACGCCGACCACTATCTTGAGGGCCGTGAGCGACAGGTTGGAGGCAATGGAGAGCCCGGCCGCGCGAGTTTTGCTCCAGATCATAATTCGTCTAGGATCTCTTTTTTCTTCCGGTTATATTCTTCCTCGGTGATCAGGCTCTTGTCGTACAACTCCCTCAACTCCGTGAGCCGGTCCTTGGCGCTGCGCTCCGCGGGTTTCTGCTCCACGGTGGTCCCGGGCTGGAATTCGGGCTGTCCCGGCGGCACGTCCGGCGCGACCACTCTGGGAGGCTTGAGCGCGGTCTCGAGGTCGATCACAATATAGTTTTTCAAGACCTTGCCTTTTTTGTTTTTTCCCGGTTCCTGGCCCGGGCCGGGGACGAGCGAGGATGACCCCGCGTAATACCTGAAGGGGTCGGTGGTTACCGGCGGCTGGTCCGCGCCCACGGCTTCGCCCAGGTTCCGGAACACAATGTTCAACTGGCCATACTTGACAAAAGCCACTCCGTCGGTCAAGCGCTCATTGCCCACGAAGCCGAACCGGGCCCGGATTTCCTGCAGCGAAAAATCAACCCACTGAGTTGAATTCGCTTCCTTGAAAGCCTTGGAAAAATGGGCGCCGAGCTGCTCGGCCTCTTCCGGGAGAAAAACCTCATATTGTTTGGCGGTTTTTTTGCCGGCCTCGCCCGGAAGATTGATCCAGGACCGGGAATACTTGATCGAGGTCAGGATGTAAGTCATCTGCTCGGGCGTGAACTCCGCGGGGTGTCTCAATTCCCCCGCTTCCTTGACGGCCTTGGCCAGCTTGACGTAGTTGACTTCGTTCTTGCGCCAGATGTATTTGGTCTTCTGGTAGAACGCGCCCATGCAAAGCGGGACCAGGACCGCAACCATTAGAACTCTTGTTATTTTCATCCCACAGCCTCCTGTCTGGATTCTAGTATTTTTCCGCCAGGGATTCAAACCCAACCCGGGACCGGGGTGCAAGGCGGATTATACGCTTACCCCAAACTTTTTAAGCAGCGCTTGGGCGTTGTCGAACAGAATTTTCCTCCTGGTTTCGGGCGCGCCTTCGGTGGCCGTGAGCACCTTAACCAAGGGCAGGGACTCGGTGTAATAGGGCCAGTCCGAGCCGTAAAGCAGCCTGTCCTCCAGACCGGCGTCAAGCATCTCCCGGATCGGCTTTTCCGGCTGACCGGAGAGCTCGATGTAAACGTTCCGGTTCTTGCGCGCGAGTTCGATCAGTTCCTGGTAAAAATGGATGCCGCCGTGGCCGAGGATGAATGTGGTTTCGGGCTGTTCCTGCACCGGCTCCCGGAAATATTCGATGCGGGGGTAGTCGTTCTGGAATTCGGGGGAAATGTCCGACGCCCCGCTATGGAACAAGCAGGGCATTCCCAGCTTTCCGCAGAGCCTGGTCAGTTCCATGCACTTATGGTTGTTGGCGCGGATGAACTGCATGGGCGGGTGGATTTTCATCCCGACTGCGCCCTGCTCGCGGAATTTTCTGACCTTGCGCTCCATCATCGCGTCATAAGGATGCACGGACACAAAAGGCATGAAACGCGGGTACATTTTGGCCGCCTTCAGGTAAACCCGGGAATTGCGGGAGAGCGCGCCGAGCGGATAGTCAATGGCCAGCAGGATTGCCTTGACCACCCGGTTGCGGTCCATTTCTTTCAAAAGGTTCTTGGGGGTGTGCGTGCCGGCATAGCCCCTCTTGGAAAACGCCTGCTTGACCGATTCTTTCTGAGCGATCTTGGCGGTCTCCTTGGTGAAGCTGACCGCGGAATAGGTGGACAGGTCAACCGGGTTGCCCCTTTGCGGAAAATAAGTCAGGGCCTGGTCATCCTCGCGCTCCAGGTCCAGAGGCGCCAGGCCCAGAAAGCTGAGTCCGATGTGGGTGTGAAAATCAAAGATCCTGTCCGCAACCGACGGCCGGAGAATGAGTTCGCCCTTGCTGTTTCTTTCGAAATACGGGAACTTGTCCAGTTCCTGCTCGTCTTTGAGCAAAGTCTCAAACGCCCGCGCCCGGGCGGAAAAAACTCCGGCTCCGAATAATGCTGAAAGCCCGAGAAAATTTCTACGGTCCATTCCCTTCCCTCCGTTTTTTCCAGATCCGGAAAATTTCATCAATTATATGCTCGCGCGGGGAATTTGCCAAACTCAATTCCCCGCGGATTGCGCAACCGGGCGGAATTTGCTAGCTTCTTGTTGGAATGGCGACTGCAGAGCCGGAGAAGAAATATGACTGGGAGGAACTGGTCAATTTCCGGGCCGCGGCCGAACCGGACATTGACCAGCTCCTCGAGATTGAAAAACAAAGCTTCTCCATGCCCTGGAGCAAAAAGATGTTCCTCCATGAACTCTACCTGCCCTTCTCCTACAACCGGGTGGCCGAGCTTAAGAGCGACTTGAGCATCGCCGGGTTCATCTTCTGCTGGCTGAGTCCGCCCGAAGCGTCTATAATGAGCATCGCGGTGAAGCCGGATTTGCGCCGCCGCGGCCTGGGGGCTTTCATCCTGGCCAAGGCGCTGCATGACCTTAAGGAGCGGGACACGCGGGAAGCATACCTGGAGGTGCGGCCGGGCAACGCCGCGGCACAGGCGCTCTACAAGAGCTTCGGGTTTGTTCAGGTCGGGCTCCGGCCGCGCTATTACACGGACACCAACGAGGACGCCATTGTCATGAAAAAGGAGTTGTGATGCCGGCGCTTATGAAATGCAAGATAGCTTACAACCAAAAAATCGCGCCCGGGATATACCTCCTGGGGGTCAGGACCAGCGGAGAGCTCGACTATCGTCCCGGCCGGTTCTTCATGCTGCGGGCGACTGAGAGCCTTGACCCTTTGCTGGGCCGGCCATTGAGCTGGTTCCGCTATTTCCCCAAGACCAGGATTATTGAGTTTGTCTACCGGGTTGTGGGCCGGGGCACGGAACTCTTGAGCAGGCGCTGCGCGGGTGACGAGATCACGATGATCGGTCCTTGCGGCAAGGGCTTTGATCTTAGAAAAGCCAAAGGCAGGATGCTGCTGGTCGCGGGCGGAGTCGGGATGCCGGGGTTATGGAGTTTTTGCCGGCGGAGTTGGGGCAGTGGCAAGCGTGATATTACGCTGGTCTGGGGCGCAAAGAGCAAGGAACAATTTTTTATGGTCGGTGAAATTCCCAAGGGGATCAAGTTTTTGCCGGTAACCGAAGACGGGAGCAAGGGCAAAAAAGGATTAGCCACCGATATCGTAAAGGTTCTCATCGACCAGGAAGGCGCGCCTGACATTGTTTACTCATGCGGTCCTCGGGCGATGCTGAAGGAGCTGGCTAAGATTTGCGCTGCACACGAGATCCGGGGCCAAGTCCTTTACGAGGAGCGGATGGCTTGCGGAGTTGGCGCATGCCTTGGCTGCGCGGTGCCGGCCGCGGGCGGTGGTTATCTGCGGGCCTGCCATGACGGGCCCGCGTTCTGGTTTGAGGAAATCGACTGGGAGAGAGTCCAATGGTAAGTCTTAAAACGCACATCGGCGGCCTGTTCCTCAAAAACCCGGTCCTGCTCGCCAGCGGCGCCTGCGGGTACGGCGAAGCCTACAAGGATTTCTATTCTCCGGCCAGGCTGGGAGCGATTGTTACCAAGGGCATCTCGCTCAAGCCCCGGGCGGGAAATAAGCCCCCGCGCATCTGCGAGACTGCGGCCGGGATGCTCAATGCCATCGGCCTGGAGAACGTGGGGGTTGAAAAATTCCTGGCCGAAAAACTTCCCTGGCTGGCGAGAAAAAAAGTCGCCGTGATCGTGAATGTTTTCGGGGAAGAGGAAGAGGATTACGTGGAACTTGGCCAAAGGCTTAGCGGGCAGCCTGGGATCAGCGGGCTTGAACTCAACCTGTCCTGCCCCAACGTCAAGAAAGGCGGCATCGAGTTCGGACGAGACCCCGCCACAGTGGCATCAATCACGACGCGGGTGAAGGAAAAGAGCCGGGTCCCGGTCTGGGTGAAGCTGAGCGCGAGCCGCTCCGACCCATCGGAGCTCGGGCGCGCGGCTGAAAGCGCGGGCGCCGACGCGGTGGTCATAAGCAACACGCTCAAGGGCATGGCCATTGAGCTTGAGAAAAAGCGGCCGCTGCTCGCCAACGTCACCGGCGGTCTTTCCGGGCCGGCGATCAAGCCGGTGGCCCTGGCCGCGGTCTTTGACGCGGCGCGCAAGCTGAAAATACCGGTGGTGGCCTGCGGGGGGATCTTCTCCGGGAGGGATGCGCTGGAGTTTTTGCTGGCGGGCGCGGCTGCGGTTGAGCTCGGGACCGCGGCCCTGGTCAATCCGTTGAGTCCGCTGGAAATCATCAGCGAGATCAAGAACTATTTGACGAGACTTGAACTCAAATCTTTGGATGAGTGGATTGGAACGCTCAAGCTCGATGTCTGAACCCGCGCGCGGGAAAGACCGCACCTTGCTGATTGCCGCGGCTTTTGCCGCGTTCACTTTTTGCTATATGTCGTTCTGGGTTTTTTGGCTCTACCCCGCCTTGATCAATGATGAATACGCGGCGCTGGATTTTGTTTACCGCACCCTCAAGACCGGCGCGCTGCACCTTCCCCCGCACGTGTCCTATAAGCCCTACTCCCTGATCTTCGGGCTGGCCGCTTTCGCGGGCGGGCCGCTCACTTACGAGTTGATTAACGCGGCTTTCGCCGCGGCACTGGTCTTGGTCTTTTATCTGGTTTGCCGCCAGAAATTGAGCCAGGGCTTTGCCGCGCTCTCCGCGGTCATGCTCATCTTCGCGGTCGACCTTTTTGACGACGTGGTCCGGGGGACCACCATTGTCCCGGGCACGCTTTGCCTGCTGGCCGCGGTCCTGTCCGCGCCCGGGATTGAAGAGGAGCCCGGGCGCTGGAAAAAATATTCCCTGTTCGGTTTCCTCGGCGGATTCGCCCGGCCGGAAAGCTGGCTGCTCGCCTTCCCGCTTCTCTGGTGGCTGTTCCCCCGCAGCCTCAAGCTCCGGCAGCTCGCCCGCTGGATCGCCGGCCCGGCCATCATCGCGCTCTCGGCCGTGATCTGGTTCGGCAAAGACTGGTTCCTGGCCCGGAACGTCCTTTACAGCCTCGAGGTGGCCCAGTATCAGAAGATGATCGGGACCGGCAAACCTTTCACTTTGCTGGAGTGTTTTTACTGGTTCCATCAATATCTCTCCCGGAAGCTTAGCGTCCCTTTTGAAATATTTTGCTACATCGCGTTCTGCGCCTATTTTTGGGAGAACCGCCGGCGCGCGCTCAAGGACCCGCTCATCATCCTCCCGGTGCTGCTTTTCTTGTTCCTCACCCTGCTCACCTGGCTCGGGTCATACCCGCAAATGCGCTATTTCACGCCGCTGGGAGTGTTCCTGCTGATCTACGCCGGCTGGCTGCTGCAAAAAATTTACCGTTTCTTCAAATCGCGCGGCCGGCAATGGCCAGCCTTGGCCGCGGTCGGGCTGATCACCCTCGAATATTTTCTCTGGTCCGGATACCGGACAAGCACCGCGGAATACAAGGCTTTGAAGCGGGAGTCCGAGGTCCAGAGGCAAGTCGGCGAACTCGCCGATTATTTCAGGCCCCTGCTTTCGGACGGCCCTCGCCAGATCATGATCTCAGACCGGAGGGACGACCAGTTCGGATACCTGCTCCGCGATTTGCCCATGCAGAATTATTTCTGCTTCCGGGAAGGGTATTACTATGAGAAGTACAAAGGCAAGGATTTCCTCGGCTTTGAGCCGGAATGGATTCTATGGCTCCCGGATGACTACCAGTACCGGGGAGTGAACGACATGTTCACCTGGCTGAACTACCAGGACAACACCGAACTTTCCGGCCGCTTGATAAGCCTGCAGAAGACCATCGGCGATTTCCGGATTTTCAAAGTGACCGCGGCTGATCCGCCTTGAGCGCAACGCGGAAGGGAGCGCCGGATTGATGCCGACTCACTCGCTCTGGGGATGGGAGAAGACCGTTTTATAATTGAGGTCGTCTTCCGGGAACAGGGGTTTGCCGTCAACCGTGATCCAGGAGTGCCCGCGCAGTTCGCCGTTCTCTTTCCTCACCCCGATGAAAAAGCGCGCGCGCTCGGACTGCATGTTCAGATAGCGAAATAGCACCAGCGATCGCTTGAGGCAGCTCCTCTGCAAAAACGCCCGCTCGCGTCCGAGCCAGAAGCTGGTGAAATTGACGATCTTGTCTCTCTTGAATTTTCCGGGCGAGCTTTTGCGGGGGGCTAGAATAGTCATCATCCTGTTGATTGCGGTTGCCCGGAGCAGGATGGTGACGATTAGAATCCAGAGTCCGATCCGGAGGAACAGCCATAATTCCGGGGGGGTTTCAACCAGTGTCGAGAATTCTTTTATTCTTCGAATCATCACCTGTAATAGCCGCGGATCATGGGCGGCGGCACCCGGGGGCTGAAATTGTAGCTCTGGTCATAAAAGAAATGCACGGGATCCCCCACCGGCTGAAAATCGGGGTCGAGTTGCAGTTGTTCGATTACGGTTTGCTTGTAAGTGTTGTACTGCATGGCAAAAAAGACCTGGCCGGTCTTCCAGGAGTAGTCCGGCCAATTGATGTAAGCGGCCTTGTTTGCCACGTAAAACGGAATGATCGGATAGATCTGATCGAAATAATTTCCGAAATATGCGTCGGGCGGGGCAGCCAGGAGTTCGCTCAGGCGGACTTTGGCCAAGCCGGAAAAACTGATTGGCCATTTATACCGAAGCAATTGGGGATCCCAAACCTTGGCATAGGTCTGAAGGAAGCAGATTATGTTTTGGGAGTCGGGCGTGAAGCTGAACATGCAATCGTAAAGCCGGGTAAATTTTGTGGAAGTGGTTATCGAGTCGCCGTCGTACAATTTGCCAAGCTGCCTGGGCGGACCGTCCAGGATGTTATTGTCCGGGTCGTAGGGCGCCTCGAACATATACATCCTGGAGCTATTGACCACCGGCGAGGGACTCAACTCCTCTTCGAGGGTTTTGAAAAGCAAGTGCTTCCCGTCGGGAGTGAGCCGGGTGTCCTGGAACGTATTGCGATCGAAGATGAAGTTTGCGAACGGCTGAAAGGCGCTCCCATCCCAGTAAGTGCCGTCTCCCGCGACCAGCAAAGTCTCTGAAGAGCCCTTGATATCGTTTGAGCAGACGCCGCCCACGCCGTTAGCGAGCTGGGCCCGGCACTTGTAAATCAACCCCTTTCCCGAGGGCGTAAAACAGGCCAATTCGCTCCAGAAACCAGCGGGCGAGACCGGCCTGGGTGGAGCCCCGTCAGGATGCCGGATATAGATCCTGCTTTCGAAGGGTTGCGCGGCCATGTGCACTTCGTCATACGCGATCCACTCCATTCCCGGGGACCAGGTCGGCGAGTTCTGGGTTATCGTGCTGTCAGTTGAGGGGTCCACCCTGTAGAGGTCCTGACCGGACAGGTCAAGTGTCCAGATTCTGCGGATTAAATTCAAATCCTTGCTCGATGAAAAAGCAACGCGGTCATCCACTTCCAACAGATCAATCTTGAGGCTTGCCGGCACATCCAGGATCTTGACCGTGAGCGACCTCGAAATTTGCTCCAGCGGCTCAAACGGCCCGAATACCACAACCGGCTGGTTTTTCTTGTTGACCGCGTCCGGATCAGTCAGTTCGACGTTAACCGACTCCACGGCCACGGCCCAAAGCCTGTGCACGGGCCGGCCGCTCTGGTTGGCGAGCTCGAGCGTGAGCTGATCGTGAGCGGCGTTGAGAGATGCCGCCAGCCCGAAAAGGTCAAGCGCTCTTTGCGCGCTCACCCCCTCGTAGTGGACATTCCGCGTGAAGCTGCCCGGGCCGACCACGTAAATCCCGTAGCCGCCGTCAATTTCAATCTTGTAGACGGTCTGCTCCGGCGCTTCGAAATCCTTTTCGCCCAGGCCGCATCCGGCGAGCAAGAGCCCGAGCAGAATCATCTGCGCGAGAAGTGGTTTTTTCATGGTTGTTTTTCTTTTGCCTTTTTAAGCATTTGGGCCCAACTTGATTCGGGAAACTGCTCCAGCCAGTCCAGCTTTCCGGTCTGGAACGCGCACTGCAGGCACTGGAAATGCTCCAGTTCGCTCAAGAGTCCTTTTTCAATCCTCTCTATGGAGGCCAGCCTCAGGCGGCTGATGAGCTTGACCAGTTTTTTATGCGCCTCAACAAAGCTGGTGGTATTGAGGTCGGCCACGCGCTCGGGTTCGGCCTGGCCGGGCTTGCGCCCGGCGATCCCGGGCAGCGTGCAACAAAGCCCCAGCCATCCGCGCGAATCAACGTAGTAATCCATCATGGCCAGACTGGTGCAGATGGGTATAGCCTCGTCCGTGAGGTTCTCGGAACTGAAATAGACCACCAGCTTGACCAACTTTTTCAACTGTTCCACCTGTTCCTGCATCTTCCGCCATTGTTCGGGCTCAATCATCATTCCTGCGGCCATGTTTTCCGGAGTCGGGTGCAGGTGGGACAGTTGCAACTGGTCCGCGCCCAGCTTGCCCGCGACAAAAACCATCTCTTCGAGCTGGCGGTAATTCCAGGCGGTGATGGTGAACTTGACGGCCAAGGGCAATTCCCGGGCTTTGAGCGCGAGTATGCCGGACATGGCTTTCTTCCAGGTCCCCTTGCCCCGGACCTTTTCATGCGTTTTCTCATCAGCCCCTTCCAGGCTCACGCACACCCGCTCGACCTTTCCCCGGACCTCGGGCTGAGCAAAAAAATCCGCGAACTCGGGCAGCTTGAGTCCGTTGGTGACAAGAGACAGGACGTAATCACGCTTCACCACTTCCCGGATGATCTCCTTGAATTGCGGGTGGACTAACGGCTCGCCGCCGGTGAAAGAGACGTTGTGTATGCCGTAGGGCTTGAGCTCGTCCAAAATTTTCCTGACCAGCTTCAACGGGAGGTCGGTATGGATGGACCGGTCGCGCATGCAATGCACGCACGCCAGGTTGCACCGGCTGGTGATTTCCATGCCGATCCTTGCCAGGCTCATTTCCGCCTCCCGTTAAGCGCGGCCTCAATTATAGTCTTAAGCATGGAGGGTTCGACAATCCAGTCAGTCCCGCTCTCCAAAGACCATACCCGGCTGGCCGCGACAAAATCCCGGAAAATATCCAGGTGGCTCCGGGCAAGATCGGGATTGATATGAGCGAACGGACTCTGGCACATAAGCAGCGGAAAGGCCTCAAGCTTGTCCATGGGCTTGAGTTCGCTCTGGTCCCGGGAGGTTCGTTTGAGAAAAATTATCGCGCCCGGAGCAGCGTTGCCCCGGGTCCTCTGACCGGGATAGACCTTGTCCAGGTCAACTATCTTCTTGCACTGGTCCAGCCACGGCGCATCCTTGAACGGAGCCAGTTCCGGCAGCCGGCCGAAAATTTCTTCCGGGATATGACTCACTTTGGGAAAACCGTGAATTTGGACCTTGCCGGATGAGCGGCGGAGAAACACCGTGTCGTCGCTCAGATAATGGTATCCATTCCGGATAAGGTAAAGCGCCAAAGTGGTTTTCCCCTGGCCGGAAGAAGCCGGGAAAACAACGCTTCGGCCTTCGGGAGAAACCAGTCCCGCGGAATGCAGGAAAAACACTCCCTGGTGCCTCAACATTTCAAAAAGGGCCAGGGTGATGAATATATGCGTGAAAAAATGAAGACCGCCCTCCGCGAGGGTCTCCGGTGAAATATACCCGGCCGCTTTCCCGCCCCCCGGCTCCAAGGTCAGGTAAGACCTGAAATCCGTGAAATAGGTGCGGCCTTCGTGGAAAAATACCTTGAGCCCGAAATATCTGAGCGCAAGCTTTGAATGCGTGGGAATAGGCGAAAGGATTTTTTTATCATATAGATCGATCTCCGCGGCGTAATCGGCCTCGACATTTTCAGGACTGCCGAAGTAAGCCCGGAGCGGGCCAAGGAGCGAGGCGCTCTCCGAGCGTATCAAAACCCCGGCGCCCGCCAACCGTAAATGTAGTTCTTCCCTCTTCGGCATCAATTGAATTTTAGCATCCCGGAAGGATTTGGCAAAATCAACCAAGGTTTAACTTTGCCGGGGTCAGCGCCTCAGGTGGCTGATTCTTCCTCATCGTTCTGCTCGCCCGCTCCGGAATCGATAGTCTCCACAATCCGGCTGAAATTGATCACGGCGTAAATTCCAATCAGGGCCAGCAGGCCGTCGCCGATAATGACCCCGAAGATTTGCCGGTTGACCATCCCGCCCAGAAAAGCGGCAATGGAATAAAGCACGGCCAAAGCCTTTTCGCTGGTGGTTATGAACAAGAGCGACCTGGAGGCGTCCGGGTCCATGGCCGCGAGCATGTAACACATGCCCATCGGGATCAAAACCAGCCCGAGCAGACGGATAAAATACAAACTATGACCGGGCGCAGGAGTCGGCAGAAGCACCAGTGATCCGATTGTTTCCGGGGCAATGAATATCACCAGCCCCGCCCCAAACGTGACCAGGAATCCAGCCCAACAGAAAACCGTATACCATCCCTTCCCAAAAATGCTGATCATGGATATCCCCCTTGTGCCGAATTATCACCACGTTAGCAGTTTTAATTAAAGCCGTCAAGTGGAAGGCGGCATCCAGTCCGGTTTTCCAGCCTTTGCTCAATCTTGAACCGCCATGAAGCCCGAAATCAACTGCTTGCGAAGATTTTTTCAACTAACCGGGCGTGAAAATCGATCCTTTTGAGGGAATCGATTAGTAATTCCGGGTCAAGGTCTTGGGACGCGCTGACCACCACTTTTTTTTCTCTAAGGTCAACACCCACGGTTTTGACTTTGTCGATCCCGGTCAGGTTTTTGAGAACCTGTTCCTTGCAATGCTCGCAGGTCATATTAGAAACGTTGAGCACAATTCTTGCGCCTTGTTCCGCCGTGGCTTTTCGTTCCCTGGCTCTGAGGTTCTGAACCCAGTTGTTCACCTTGAAATATCCCAGCCCTGCCAGCAGGATAAGCCCCGCGGCCTGGGACCAGAATGACAGCGCCGCGCCATGGTGCCGGTGGATCATCGCGCTCATGTCCAGCGATTTGGGCAGCGCATAATCCAGCGCCAGTCCGAACCCGATCGCGCCGAGGAAAATAGTGACCAGGTAAATGACCAGCGACCGTCGCCCCAGAATTTTTTTCACCGTGGCCAATGCCACCGCGTTGGTGGCCGGGCCCGCAATCAGAAAAGCCATGGCCGCGCCCACGGAAAATCCCTTCATGACCAGCGCCGCGGCGATTGGGATCGACCCCGTGGCGCACACGTACAAGGGAATGCCGATCGCGGTCGCGACCAGGATGCCGGTCAGGCCGCCGCCCACGTGCCTCTCGATCAGGCTTTCCGGCGCAAACGCCGCGATCAAGGCGCCGATCAACAGACCCAGCAGCACCGAGCCGGAAAGGCTTTTGGGCAGTTCCACCGCGCCGTAAAGCAACGCCCCTTTCAGCCGGGGCCAAAGTCCCGACGGCTCCTTGGCCTTTTCGCATGAACCGCAAAAATCCTCTCCGCGCTCCGCGGGCTCTGATTTTTCCGGAATGAAAATCGCCGCGGCCCCCGCGGCCATTCCCAGCAACAGAGACGCCAGAATCCTGAAACCGGCGAACGGCCAGCCCAGGAGCGCAACCGTGGCCAGGATGGAGTCAACCCCGGTCACGGGCGTGGTGATCAGGAACGACAAGGTCGGCGCCCGGCCGGCCCCGGACTCGCGCGCGGACGCCGCCACCGGCAATACCCCGCAACTGCAGAGCGGCAGCGGTATGCCGATGAGGGTGGCCTTGGTCACCGAGCCGAAAGACTCCCGGCCCATCACTCGGGCAATGACCCGGGCGGGAAGAAAAGAATGGAGCAGCCCTCCGATAAAAAACCCGAGCAGGAGATAGGGCGCCATCTGCGCCGAAAGCTCCCAAAAAGCCTTCGCTGCCGAAACCAAAAAATCAACCGCCATTTAATCTCCTAACTGCTCCCCAGCAACCGGTCGATATCCCTGGCCGCTTTCTGGCCGGAAAGGAGCATCCCCCCGAAGATCGGTCCCATCCGGTGCGCGCCCATCACCGCGTTGGCCGCCATGCCCACGACAAAAAGTCCCGGGGCGACCTCAACCGTGTTGTCAACCACCGCCTTCTCGCCCAGCTGAGCGTTCATGGAACGCTCTCCTTCAATCTTGCCGCTGGGAGTCGCCAGCCGGATGTCGCATTTATTGACCACCTTTTCGATCACCGCCATTTCATGCCCGGTGGCCTCGACCACATATTTGGCGCTGATCGATACCGGGTCAATGTGGAACCGGGCGATCTCGTTTGCGCGCCAGTTGAGCACCACCCCGCAGACCCGGCAGTCCTCGCTCACCATCACGTCCTCAAAAGACAGCAGGTTGTAAATGGACGCTCCGGCGCGGATCGATTTCAAAATCAGCGCGCCCATGGTCTCAATCGAGCTGGCAGTATAGTATCCCGGAGCGTAGCGCTGCGTGGCAACCCCCAGTTTTTTCAATATGGCCTTTGCCCCGCCGTCCTGAACCACGATCAGGTTGTAGCCCAGCCCGCCGCCCCACATGCCCCCGCCCGGGGCCAGGTTCCTTTCGAAGACCGCCACCTTGCGGCCTCTCCCAGCCAGTTCATAAGCGCACATCAGCCCTGCGGGACCGCCCCCCACCACCGCCGCCTCCAGTTCCAGGTTGCTCAAAAGCTTCTTGTGATAGCTATCGATGATGGCCCGGGTCACCATCACGTCTTTCAACTTCCTTGCGCCCATGGCTCACCTCCGCCTTTATTTCTCTTCAAACAGCCACGTGGAAAGATACCGTTCGCCGGTGTCCGGCAGGATCACCACGATCATCTTGCCCTTGTTCTCGAAACGGCCGGCAACCTCGGCCGCGGCCCAAACCGCGGCGCCCGAAGATATCCCGGCCAGGATTCCCTCTTCCCTGGCCAGCCGGCGGGACATTTCTCCCGCATCCTCGCTCCTGACCTTGATCACCTCGTCAATGATTTTAGTGTTCAACACCTCCGGCACAAAACCCGCGCCGATCCCCTGGATCTTGTGCGGACCGGGCCTGCCCCCGGAAAGCACCGCGGACTCCAGAGGCTCAACCGCGACGGCCTTGAAGGACGGCTTCTTCTTCTTGATCACTTCCGCGATCCCGGTCAGCGTGCCGCCCGTGCCGATCCCGGCCACTACCATGTCAACCCGGCCCTCGGTGTCTTCCCAAATCTCAACCGCGGTGGTCTTCCGGTGGACCTCGGGGTTCGCCGGGTTCTTGAATTGCTGGGGCATGAAGTAGTCGGAATGCTCGGAGACAAATTCCTCCGCCTTGTTGATCGCGCCCTTCATCCCCAGCGCCCCGGGGGTAAGAACCACCCTTGCCCCCAAAGCCTTGAGCAGTTTTATGCGCTCCACGCTCATGGTGTCCGGCATGGTGAGCGCGGCCTTGTAACCCTTGGCCGCGGCCACAAAGGCCAAGGCGATCCCGGTGTTGCCGCTCGTGGGCTCCACCACCGTCATGCCCGGTTTGAGACGGCCGTCGCGCTCCGCAGCCTCAATCATGGAAAGACCGATCCGGTCTTTCACGCTGGATGCCGGATTGAACGACTCCAGCTTTCCGACCAAGTCCCCGTAAAGCCCCTGGCCAATCTTTTTCAGACGCACCAGCGGCGTGTTCCCGATCAGCTCGGTTATGTTTTCCGCGATCTTCGGTCTTGCAATTCTATCCATGGCCTGCCCCCTTTGCTACTCTGCTGTTACTCTGCGAAGTCCCGCCTTAACCCCGCCTTAACCCCGCCTTGAAGCGGGGGGGGACGCTACGCAGCACGAGTTGATTACAGGAAATACATTTGCGCTTCCCGTTCCTGCTTCTCACGGCTGCGCTGGACCAGGTCCTCAAGAGTCGTGCCTCGCATGAATTTTTCCATCGTCTCGGACATCGATTTCCAGAATTCATTGGTCGGACAATAGGGCATATGCGGACAAACCGTGGGATCAACAACACAATCAACCAGGTTGGGAGCGCCCTCAAGCGCTACCGCCGCCTCATGAACCGTAATCTTCGCCGCAGGTTTGGCAAGACTGTATCCGCCCTTTGCCCCCCGGACGCTCCGGACAAGGCCCGCGTTCTTCAACGAAGCCAGCAAGTTGTCAAGATACTTCTTGGAAATGCGCTGACGGTCAGCTATCTGCTTCACCAAAACCGGACCCTTGGTCTCATTACTCGCCAGGTCAACCATCGCCCGAAGACCATATCGAAACTTGGTGGAAATACGCATCATTGCCTCTCCTCTCTCATGCTATTGCCCGTTCACCATCAATCTGCTCAATCAACGATCTTTGCCTTTAACCTCTTTCTCCGTCCATTCCGACCATTTCTATAGACATTATACGCATTTCCTTGGGATTGTCAAGTTTTCGGCCAGATTGAATATAAATTGCCCTGCGCGTTAAAAATCCGATTTCGATAGCCCGGCGATGGTCATCAACTAAATAATTTGACCGGTAGGCCAGGTTTTCGATAGCCCGGCGCTTCAGCTCCGGGGAACCGGGGCCACCCCCCTCCTGCTTCGGCCCGCGCGCCGGCGCGGGCCGCAGCGGGGGTTTTAGGCGGTCGCGGTTCCCGCCCATGAATGCCCGGGCCAATCGAATTCAGAAACGGCCTTGTCCATCTGATTAGTTGATGACCATAATGGCCGGGCTAAGGAAATGCAGAACCAGCTTTATTCACTTATTTAGTTGATGATCAAGACGGCCGGGAATGGCGATGGTTTAGACCTTTGCTTCAGCCCGCGGCCAGGCGCAGGAGCCAGGCCGGCAAGGGTCAAATGACACTTGACAGCTAATTGCCGGGACTTTAAGCTTAAACCGAACATAGAATCCGCGGTCCTGCATTGAGGGCGCATTTCCGGCGATTGAGGAGGTGGCGAATGTCCCGGGTATTACTGGTAATTGACATGCTTGAGGGATTCCTCCGTAAAGAGTATCCGCTCTATTGCTCCGACGCGGCCGCGGCCATCATTCCCTTTGTGAAGAAGAAAGTGGAAGAATACGCCGCTTCCGGCGAACTCGTGGTTTTCATCGCGGACAACCACGACCCCAACGACCTCGAGTTCAAAAAATTCCCGCCCCACTGCATTGCCGGGACCAAACAATCGGAAGTGATCAGCGAGCTTCAAGGCATCGCCAAAAACTCGGTCTATGTGCCCAAAAAAAGGTATTCCGGATTCTTCGGGACGGAGCTGGAAAAAATCCTCAAAAAAGAGAAGCCGGACCTGGTTGAAGTGGTCGGCGTCTGCACCAACATTTGCGTGCTCTACACCGTGGAGGAACTGAAAAACCGGGACTATAACGCGCGCGTTTACAAGGACGGCACCGCCAGCTTTGACCCCGAAGCCCATGAATGGGCGTTCATGCAGATGCAAACCGTGCTCGGCGCCGAACTGGTCTGAGTCGCGCTATAATCCCGCGTCCCGGGTGGCGAAGACGCCGAATCCCGGTTATCAATAACAGTTCAGTTCCGCGTTGTCCTTGGTCCGATTTTGACAGTTTTTCTTCCATTCCTCCTTGAGCCGTTCCCCGCCATATTTCTCGATCGCCCCATGGAATTCCTTGTCATAGCCTCCCTCGCGAGCTTTCCGGTGCTGTTCGTCAAGATCCTTTTGAATTTGATCGTCGGAAGAAATTTTCACCATGTTCCCTGTGGAAACACTCATTGTGTACTTGGCCGCCGGGGCCGCGGCCTCGGCGGGAACGGGCTGGGCGGGAACGGCTATTTGTGGCTCATTGTTTTGCTCCAAGTTGAGCACGGCCGCCCGCGCGTTTTTCTCCAACTCCTGCCGAGCGTCAACTGGTTTAATCTCGCCGCTCTTTGCTTTCTCACGGTTGGCCGGGCATCCGAACAAGAACAGCAATGTGAAAGCCATTACCGTAAAACAGGGCAGAATTGGCGTCTTCATTTTTGCCTCCTCTCAGTTTCCGGTTTTTGTTTCAGAACCTGAACCTTCACCTATATCTGAAATTGCATGATGCTTTTTTATTACGATATATTTATCATATCCTGTCAAGCTGAATAAAACAATTCGGGTCAGAGCCGGGTTTCAGGTTGAATTCTCTTTTGCTTATTTGCTGTGACCTTGCTGTCTTTTTGGTTTGCTCGGCTGACATTTTGACGGGGCATGAAGCGGGATGGGGCCTTCGGCGATTGCGATTGCAAAACCCGTCCGGCCGGTTAAAATAAGCCTCGGTGTTGATCCTGCTGACCAATGATGACGGCGTGTCCGCCGAGGGCCTCGAGCTCCTGTCCGCGGAACTGGGCAAGGAATTTGAAACCGAGGCTTTTGCCCCGGACCGCGAGCGCAGCGCGTCCAGCCATTCCATAACTTTCCGCCAGCCGCTTTTTTCCTACGAGCTCAAGCCCGGGTTCAAGGCCGTAAGCGGGACCACGGTTGACTGCGTCAACCTGGCGGTGAACGGCCTGCTCAAGCGGCGTCCGGACCTGGTCATTTCCGGGATCAACCGCGGGGCCAACCTGGGCTGCGATATTTTTTATTCCGGCACCGTTGCCGGCGCCCGGGAGGCCGGCATCCTGGGCCTGCCGGCCTTCTCGATCTCGGTTGAGTACCGGGGCAAGGAAGCGGTTGACTACCGGCCGGCCGCGGAATTCTCGCGCCGGTTCGCGCGGTTTGTGATCAGGCAGAACTACATGAACCGCGTCATCTTCAACGTCAATTTCCCGGCCCTGCCCAAAGACCGGATCAAGGGCGTGCGCTTCACGCGCCAAGGCATCCGCATTTACCAGTCCAAGGTCTGGGAGCGGGAGGACCCGCGCGGAAACAAGTATTACTGGCTTAACGGCGACGTCTGCGGCGGGGAGGACATCCCCGACTCCGACATCGCGGCCGTGCGCGAGGGCTTTATCTCCATCAGCCCGCTAAAACTGGACTTCACCGACTACGAGCTCCTGGAGCAGCTGAACCGGCTGGGACCGGAGGAGATTGTCGGACGTGATTGATTACAGCGAAAAGCGCAGGCGCATGGTCAAAGACCAGATCGAGTCGCGGGGAGTGCGGGACTTGCGCGTGCTCAAGGCCATGGAAAAAATCCCCCGCCACCTGTTCGTGCCCGAAGCGCTTGCGGACCAGGCCTATGATGATTGTCCGCTCACGATCGGATACGGACAGACCATTTCCCAGCCCTACACCGTGGCGTTCATGACCGAGGCGCTGGAGCTCCAAGGCCCGGAGCGAGTGCTGGAGATCGGCACCGGCTCCGGCTACCAGACCGCGGTGCTCGCCGAACTGGCCAGCGAGATTTATTCGGTCGAGCGTCTCCCGGAACTCTCGCAGGCCGCGGCGAAAATACTCTCCGCGCTCGGCTGCAAGAACGCAATCCTCAAAGTCGATGACGGCACCCTGGGCTGGAGCGAATTCGCTCCCTACGACGCCGTGATCGTGACCGCCTCCGGCCCGGACATTCCGCCGCCGCTTCTCAGCCAGCTTGCCGACGGAGGACGCCTGGTGATTCCGGTTGGCGAGCGGGCCGGCCAGAACATGTACCGCGTAACCAGGCGCGGCGAGGAAACCGTGAAGGACTACCTGGGCCCGTTCCGGTTTGTGGAATTAATCGGCGAACACGGCTACAAATACTGAACCTGGGGCCGCCCATTTTGTTTTCCACCCGGTTCGTAGGAAAATTAATCCTGGATGCGGTTGAGAAGCGTCATCAACTCTTTCATGGTACTCGGCCTGGCTTGCGCGTTCGCCTGCGTGGAGAAAAAAATGGAGGACGCGGTGGAGGACCGGCCTCCGGCGCCGGACAGGAAAACGACGCTTCCCAAGGACGCCAGCGGCGCCGGCTGCTGGCACACCATTGAGCCCGGACAAAGCTTGTGGCGCATCTGCAAGGCCTACAACGTGGACATGGAGCGGGTGGCGAAAATCAACGGCATCAGCGACCCGACCCAGATTTCCGCGGGGCAAAAAATTTTCATTCCCGGCGCGGCCGCGGCCATAGAGGTTGAGCCTTTTCAGCCCCAGCGCTCAGACACCGCTGAGCCGCCCGGCAACAACCGGGATAACGGCCGGGAAAAACCAGATACCTTGCCGCCGGTGTACTCATCCGCCCCCGGCAAGCTGCTCTGGCCAGTGCCCGACGGAAAAATTTTTTCCTCGTTCGGAAGCCGCGGAAACCAATTCCATGAAGGCATTGACATTTCCACCCGGTCCGGGACCCAGGTCTTTGCCGCGGACGACGGCAAAATAGTTTACAGTTCGGCCAAAATCCGCGGCTACGGCAACATGATTGTGATCAAGCACGCCGGAAACCTGAGCACGGTCTATGCCCACAACCGGGTGAACCTGGTCAAGGAAGGGGATTTTGTCCGCAAAGGTGATAAAATAGCCGAGGTCGGTCAGACCGGAAAAGCTTCCGGGCCGCACCTCCATTTTGAGGTCAGAGCGGGCAAAAGCGCGGTTGATCCGTTAAAATACGTAGAGCGAAGAAAATGAGTCAACTGGAAAGCAGTCAGGAACCAAAACCTTCGAAGCGGAAATGGCTCATACCGGTGTCGCTGTTTGTGATCTTCGTGGGCGGGATCATGTTCAGCCGCGGCCGCGGGGCGTTGAGCATCAAGGAAATCCCGGACCTGGCCCCGCTGGACCAGGCCCGCAACGCGGAGATGGCCCCGGATTTTGTCATGGCTGATCTCTCCGGCAGGAAAGTCTCGCTCAGCGAATTTCGCGGCAAGGCGGTTCTGGTCAATTTCTGGTCTCTGAGCTGCCCGGCCTGCCTGATCGAACTCAAGAGCCTGGAGAGTCTTTCCGAGCAGCTGAGCGGAAAGCCTTTTGCCCTGGTGGCGGTTACCGATGATCCCATGGACGACATCAAGCAGTTCCTGGATGAGACCCAACTCAAGCTGCCGGTCTATTTCGACCCCTATAACGACGGCCACCAGAAATACGGCGTGGCTTACCTGCCATTCAGTTTTGTCATCGACCCTGAAGGCCGGCTGGTGGACCAGATACCCGGAGCGGCCGACTGGTCAGACCCCCAAGTCATCACCTATTTCCAGAAACTGATCGAGATCTCCCAGGCTAAAAAACCACCCCGGTAACCACAAACGGCGTGGGGGTAAAGGTCAATAAGAACACGATCAGCGCGATGATTGCGACCATCCATCTCACCCAGCCCAGCCTTACTTCCGGATGGACCGGGGGCGGATGACGTATCCCGCGCGGGCCCATCAGCAGCAAGGACAGAATCGCGAAGAACAACCATCCTTCCCAGAACAAGACTTTGCCGAATTGGGCCGCGGCAAGAGACAGTCCGCCCATGAGGAAAAGCGCCGCCACCACGGCCCAGGACAGATATATGGTGAAGCGGTCAAGACAGGCGTAGGCAATGTGGCCGCCGTCAAGCTGGCCGATGGGAAGCAGGTTGAGCATGGTCACGAAAAACCCGACCCATGCCGCGTCCAGGATCGGACTTTCAATCACCTGGTTGAGCTCGAAGCTGGGCAGCCAGATGTGAAACGCGGCCCTGATGATCCAGTTGGGGATGAACATCACCGCGCCCTTGGTTTCCGAAAAAGCCACCACCTGAGCGGTATTGACGCCAACGTAGAGCGCGAACAGGCTGACGATAAACCCCGCGAGCGGGCCCGCGGCGCCAATGTCCAAAAGCGCCCGCCGGTCACGGATGCGGCCGCGCATCAAAATCACCGCGCCAAAGGTCCCGATCAGGTTCGGCGCCGGAATGAAATACGGCAGGCTGCTCGGAACCCGGTGATACCGGGAAAAAAAATAGTGGGAAAGCTCATGGGAAAGCAAAATCACCATCAGGGTCACTGAAAAAGGAGCGCCTTCCAGCAAGAGCCGGGGATTATTTCCAAGGGCGTTCCAGAAATCGCGCAGCTCCGGGGTGTTTTGCGCCATGAACGCGCCGAAGAACATGGTGGAGCACACGGTGAGCAGGAACAGGATGATGTTGACCCAGGGGATTCGGAGGCGCGTTCGCCCCGGCTTAAACTGCGCGGATTCCAGCAGCCGCTGAAAATCGCGGTCGTGGTTGTGTTCATCGCTCATCAGATTGCAGATATTAACATGCGCATTCCGCCCTGACAATGACGGCAATGGCCGGGGTTGACCTCAGTACTGTCCGGGTAAAAATTTTCCACTCATTGCCGTATTCGATAGCCCGGCGCTTCCTCGGATTTTGAATGGGCGTATTCGATAGCCCGACGCTTCAGCGCCGGGGAGCGCGGGCCGCAGCAAAGGGAGGGCCGCTTCCGCCCTTCCCGGCCATGAATGGCCGGGCTATCGAAATCGAATTTCAACCGCATGTTAAGACGCGTGGATCATTGTCCGGTTGATGGGATTTGGCAATTGCAACTTGTCCCGGAGCCGTCAAATGGGCCTGCGCCGAGCGCCTATGGAAAATCCTCTTAATCTTTCCCCGGACAGTATTGGTTTGACATGATCAATGGCTTCGCTTCCTCAGCCAATGTTCAAACCGCTAAAAGCTGAAAAAGGATTTGGGCGACAAGCCCTCAAGACCCGAACCCGCTTCTCAGAATTCCATTTCTTCCAGGTATTTGATGCCCGCGCGGATCGGCGCGATGAACCCATAGCCAAGCATGGCGAGCACAATGGCTCCGGCGGCCACGGCCGAGGGCAGGGCCCATTTGGGGACCGGCTGGCCGGTCAAAGTGGACTCAAAATAGATGAAGGTCGGATAGGCCTCGATCACCACCACGGCGAAGATCATGACCATGCTCACGATCATATAAACCGCGCCTCCGAACCCCACCGCGATCTTGGCCGGGTTCTCGATTGTGAACCTTGGATAGAGGGCCCCGAACCCGAGCGCCATGCTCACCAGCGCAAAACTCATCACGAATATGGTGGCCGCGCTCACCCAGGAGACCAGGGGCGACACCTTGAGATAATGGTTGGTGATGATGATCAGCGCCTCGGCGATCAGTACCAGCGGCGGCCAGGCCATCCAGAACTTGCTCCAGAGGAACCGGCGAATGGAGAGCGGCGCGGTCTTGATGATCCAGAAACTCCTGCCCTCCAGACTGGTCATGGGATAGACAAACCGCGCGCTCAAGGCGCTGAGCACGAACCCGGCCAGGCCCATGTTGAGGTAACTCACCGCGTTCTTGAGCCTGAGCTTATCGATGGGGATCTGGTCCAGGGGCAGCACCCGGAAATTGAAAACGTAGATCACCATCAAAGCCGCGAGCAGGAATAGCTGGCTCCACTGGCTGGCGTCGCGGATGAAGGACTTGAACTCTTTCAAAAGAATCTGCTTGAGCGAGGGATGGAACGGCGAGGTCAGAAAGTTGAGCAAACGCTGAACCGCGGGACTCTTGCTGATCGGCGCCTTGCTCGCTTCCTGGGCCTTGCTGTAGCCCTCGCGGTAAATCCAGAGCCAGACCCACCAGGCCAGAAACACGCTGAACACGCCGGTGGAGATGAGCAGGAAGAGGAACTGTTGGCTGGCTTCCCAGCCCTGGAGCGCGAAGCGGAAAAGGGCCTCGCTGGCCCAATAGCTGGGGAGCCACACGCTCATGGGCTGCTTGAGCGTGAGCATGAATTCAAACACGGTCTCCTGGGTCTGGGGGTTGACCAGCCGCTCCGGACGGATCAGCCTGAGCATGGTCAGGATGATGCCCGCGGCAATGATGCTGATGATCAAAAGCAGGTCGCGGATGCGCCTGGCGGGAAAGCTGTTGACCAGGACCATCACCACCATGTGCGCGAGCGCCGCGGGTATAATCAGAAAGAAGATCAGCACCACCACGGCCAGGAGGTAATAGCCCGGCCCCATGCGGTATTCGGCGCCGAACGCGAAGAGGATGGGCAGGCCGAAGACGAAGAGCATCCAGCTCGACTCCAGGAGCGCCACCCCGAACCTTCCGAGGAACAGCGATTCCTTGCGCACGGGCAGCGAGTTCAGGAGTTCCAGGTCCGAGGCGATGAAGTAGCTGGAGAGCCCGGTGACCAGGTTGGAGAAGATGAGCACGGAGAGGAACACCAGAAAGACCATGGAGAGCATCACGCGGTTCAAGAGGTCGCCGATCAATTCCATGCCCGCGATCGGCTCGTCCATGGCCACCGCCCGGAAATAGTGGAACAGCCAGAGCGCCCCGAAAAAGCTCCCGACCAGAAAAGCTCCCCCCAGCGCCAGCAAAAAATAACTGCGCGTCCGGGTCTGAGGGCTCTTGAGACTGTTCCTCAGACCGCGGACTTCAGCGTATATAAGGACACTCAGGTCTTTGATCATTGCCCCTGCCAATTTGATGCCGCCACGGTGACGCCGGATTCTTAATTATGGGGTCAGGCCTTAACGCAGAAGCTTGAACCGCGAAGTCAAGGCCTGACCCCATAACTAAATTTTCGCCGCGGTAATTTCTTCGGTGGCCAGGAAATCGAGCACCCGCCGGAAGATGCCCTTGGCGTCCAAGCCGTAAATCTCGCGCAGCTTCTGGGGCGGGCCTTGCTCCACGAACCTGTCGGGAATGCCCACCCTGCAGAACTTCACCCAGTCCACCCCCCTGGATTCCATGAGCTCCATCACGCTGGAGCCGAACCCCCCGGCCAGGACGTTCTCTTCAACCGTGACCATGACTTTGCATTCGTCCATCAACTTGAGCAACAATTCTTCGTCCAGCGGCTTGGCGAAACGGGCATTGACCACGCTCGCCTGGATGCCTCTTTCAGCCAGCATCTCCGAAGCTTTGAGCGAGGGACCGACCATGTTCCCGATCGCAACCAGGGCAAGGTCCTTTCCCCCGCGGAGCAACTCGGCTTTTCCGAACGGGACCGGATGCAACTCCTCGTCCAGCGCCACGCCCTCGGCCCTGCCCCGCGGGTAACGGATGGCCACCGGCTGGTTGATTGTAAGCGCGGCCGCCAGCATGTGTTGGAATTCGTTCTCGTCTTTCGGCGCCATGACCACCATATTGGGCAGCGTGCGCAGGTAGGTCAGGTCAAACAAGCCCTGGTGGGTTGGGCCGTCCTCGCCCACGATCCCGGCGCGGTCCAGGCAGAAGATCACCGGCAGCCTCTGAATGCAAACGTCGTGAAGGATCTGGTCGTAGCTCCTCTGAAGGAAGGTCGAATAGATTGCGACCACCGGCCGCAAACCCTCGCAAGCCGCGCCCGCGGCAAAAGTCACGCAGTGGGGCTCGGTGATGCCCAGATCAAAAACCCGCCCCGGAAATTTTTCCTTCACATGGTCCAGACCCGTGCCCTGGGACATGGCCGCGGTGATGGCGATCAACTTCGGGTGTGCCTCAAAAAGCCTGAGCATGGTCTTGGAAAAAATCTCGGTGTAGGTGGGCGCCCGTGAAATGGTCCGGCCATTTCCGGTCTTGAGGTCAAACGGGCCGATGCCGTGGAAATCCTCGGGATTTTCCTCCGCAGGATCGTAGCCCTTGCCCTTTTTGGTCAGCACGTGGAGCAGGATCGGCTCGTCAATGTCCTTGGCGCGCTCCATATAGTAGATCAGTTGTTCGATGCTGTGGCCGTAAATCGGTCCGAGGTAGCGGTAGCCGAACGACTCGATCAACATGCCGGGAGTGAAAAGTCCGAACACCGCCCTCCGCCACCGGCGGTTGAATTCGCTCAAGACCATCTTGACCCGGAGCGGCAGCGGCTCGGTAACGCGCCGCGCCCACTTGATCAGCCGGAAGGCCTTCCGGCCCGCGGCCGCCCGGCTTAAGATCCGGCTGATCGCGCCCACGCTCGGGCCGATCGACATCTCATTATCGTTAAGGATAACCACCAGGTTCTCCAGGCTCTTGCCGTATCCGCTCGGAGTCTGGTTCAGCGCTTCCAGGGCCTGGCCCCCGCTCAGACCGCCGTCCCCGATGACCGCAACCGCCTTGCCCTTCCGGCCTTCCAGCCGCATGGCCTCGGCCATGCCCAGCGCAGCCGAGACCGAGGTCGAGGCGTGGCCGGTGCCGAACGCGTCGTATTCGCTTTCCTCGCGGCGGGGGAACCCGGACAACCCCCCGAACCTGCGGATGGTCGCGAACTGTCTCCGCCGGCCGGTAAGAATCTTGTGGGCGTACGCCTGGTGGCCAACGTCAAAAATAAATTTGTCATTGGGAGCGTCAAAAACGTAATGGAGGGCGATGGTCAACTCGATCACGCCCAGGCTGGAGGCCAGATGCCCGCCCGATTCCGCGATCGCGCCCAGGATCTCCTCCCGGATTTCCTCGGCAAGCTCATGCAACTGCCCGAGGTTGAGCCGCTTCAAGTCCGCGGGGGTATTAATCCGGTCCAGAATTTTTCGCTTATGGTCGCCCATTTCAATTGACCCGTTCCACCATGAACCTGGCGAGGAGACGGAGCGGCTCGCCGCGGGTTCCGAAATCTCTGATTAATTCCAGCGATTCCGAGATCAAACTCCCGGCCAGTCCCTTCGCTCGATTTAGACCAAAGAGCTCAACATAAGTTGCCTTCTTTTTCTTCTGGTCCGAGCCCGCGGGTTTGCCCAGGCTTTCCCCGCCCTTGACGTCCAGGACGTCGTCCGCGACCTGGAAAGCCAGTCCGATCTTGAGGCCGAAACCGGAAAGCGCGGCCAGCGCTTTTTCATCGCCGCCGGCCAGCCTGGCCCCGGTCACGATTGAAGCCCGGATCAAGGCCCCGGTCTTGTGCAGGTGGATGAACTCGAGCTCCTTTTCACTGTAAGACTTGCCCTGGGTCTCCATGTCCAGCGCCTGGCCTGAGACCATGCCCTTCATGCCCGCGGCATCAGCCAGGTCGGAAATCGCGTCCAGAACGGTCTTGGGCGAAAAGCCTGACTCAAGCCCGGAGCGCGCCATCAGCCCGAAGGCTTCCGCCTGAAGCGCGTCTCCGGCAAGGATCGCGATTGCCTCCCCGAACAGCTTGTGGCTTGAGGCAACGCCCCTCCTGAAGTCGTCGTTGTCCATGGCCGGAAGGTCGTCGTGGATCAGAGAATAGGTATGCAACATCTCCACCGCGCAGGCAAAACCCAGCGCCCGCTTATAGTCGTCCTGGAAAAGCTCGTAACCCGCCAGCAGCAAAACCGGCCGCAGTCTTTTCCCCCCCGCGAATACGCTGTGCCGGACCGCCTTGTGGATTATTTCGGGATGCCGGCTTTCCCGCGGCAGGTATCGGTCAAGGCCGCGGTCAATCAATTCTTTGCGATCCCGCAAGTAATTCTGAAGATCAAAACTCAATCAACCTCTTCCTCCTCACCAGCCCCGGGCCCCGTCTCCAGTTCCTTGAGCTCCAGCTTGCCCTCTTCCGCAATCAGCACCTCAACCCGCTTTTGCGCCTCGTTCAAAAACCGCTGGCATTCCTTGACCAGCTTGATCCCGGCCTCGAAGTCAGCCAGCATCTCGTCCAGGCTCAATTCCCCGGAGTCCAGCCGGTTGACGATTTGCTCCAGCTCCGAGATCGCCTGCTCAAACTTGAACTTCTTTTTTTTCCTGGACTCGCCCATGAATATGATTTTAGCAATATATGGCGTTGCGTCAATCGCGGCCAGGCCCCTGCCCGCGCCCGCTTTTTTGCAGGCCCAACCTTGTAGGGGCGCAGCGCGCTGCGCCCTTACAAGGGCCTTGACGCATTGCCGATCGGTCCAATGTTAATCGCTCCGGGCAACAGCGACCCTCACCGGTATCCCATCCAGCATCGATATCCCTGAGAACGCGTCATACATTTTCTCGTCAGTCACTTCGTTCACGTTGACGCCGGAGTGCTCCCTGGCCACCCGCAACTTCACTCCTTCACGGTTATGCCCCCAGCCGAAAGGCATGCTTACAACCCCCGGCATCATGTCCTCCGTCACTTCCACCGGGACTTTGACCTCCCCGATGGAAGTGGACACCAGCGCCGACCGTCCCCTCTCCAGTCCCAAGCGCGCGGCGTCCGCGGCGTTAATGATCAAAGTGCAATCGGCCTTGCCTTTGACCAGCCGGGCGCTGTTGTGCATCCAGGAGTTGTTGCTTCTCAATGTCCGACGGCTTACCAGCAGAAATTCATCCTTGTCCGGCGATGACCATAAATCGATTTTTCTTTCTAGTCGCGCCAGGTCCTTGGCCAGTTGCTCCGGGACCAGGTTGATTTTTCCGTCCGGGGTGGAAATGACCTTGCCCAGCCGCGGCTCAAGCGGTCCCAGGTCAATGCCGTGAGCTTCCTTGCGAAGCTTATCGATTGACAGCTTGTGCGGCCCCAGCTTGAGCAGCAGGTTCAGTTGACGCAAAGGAGACAGCCAATAAAGGGCTTTCCGCTTAAACCACCCGATCACCCGGGAGCCCGCTCCTGAATGTTTTTCCAGGGAATAAAGCAGGTCCAGCATGATCTCCCAATTATGTTTGGCGCCGGGAGGTTTTTCGAACAGGGCCGGCGCGTAGCAGGCGAAGTTTCTTATGGACATGCCGTATTCGAGCAGCGGGTAATGATCGTTTTCCATCGGGCTGGTCGGGGGCAGGATGATGTTGGCATGGCGGGTGGTCTCGTTGACGTAGAAATCTATTGAAACCATATACTCCAGACTTTTGAGCGCCCGGTCGATGCTCTTGGTGTTGGGCAGGGAAAGCGCGGGATTGCCGGCATTGGTGATCAAAGCCCGGATTTGGCCCGGGCCCGGAGTCTCCACCTCTTCCGCAAAGACCGCGGCCGGCAATTCGCCGTTGAACTCAGGCAGGCCGCTGACCCGACTTTGCCACCGCGCAAAAAACCCGGTCTGCCGCAGAATTCTGGCCAAACCCACCAGGTCCACCGCGGGGGTTGGAAACATGGCCCCGCCCGGCCGGTCAATGTTTCCGGTCACAACGTTAAGCACGTCGGTCAGCCAGGTGGCCAGGCTGCCGAACTCCTGGGTTGAAATCCCCCGCCGGCCGTAACACACCGCCTTTTTAGCCGAGGCAAATTCCCGGGCGATGGTCCTGAGGTCCTGCTCTCCCAGCCGCGTCGCCCGCGCCGTGCGGGAGGGCGGGAAGGCTTGGGCTATCTCCTTGATCCGCTCAAAGCCGCTGACCCGTTTTCCGAACGCCCCGGGATCGAAAAGCCCTTCTTCAAATATGACGCTCAAAACCGAAAGCAGAAAAAGCGCATCCGCCCCGGGCCGGATAAAATAATGCCGGTCAGCGATCTTGGCGGTCTCGTTCCGGCGGGGGTCAACCACCACGATCTTGGCGCCCCGTTCGCGCATCTCAAGCAGACGGGTCCTGCAGTCCGAGGCGGTCATAATGCTGCCGTTGGAGATGACCGGGTTGGCGCCCAGGATCAGGAAATAGTCGGTGCGCTCGATATCGGGGATCGGCAGCAGGGCATGGTTGCCGAATACCAGCAGGGACACCAGCATGCGCGTAAGCTGGTCCACCGAGGTGGCCGAATACACGTTCCTGGTCTTCAATCCTTTGACGAACGGCACCAGACAAAAAAGCGAGCCATAGTTGTGGCCGATCGGGTTCCCGTAGTAAAGCCCCAGCGAGTCCCGGCCATGATTTCGCTGCACCTCCGCCAATCTCATGCCCGACTCTTCCAGCGCTTCCTCCCAAGTAACCTCCTCCCAATCGGCGCCTTTTTTCCGGACCGGAACCCGGAGCCGGTCCGGGTCGGCGTGCAGGTCCTGCTGGGCAATGCCCTTGGGGCAGATATGACCGCGGCTGAAGCGGTGTTGCTTGTCGCCCCTTATGGATTTGATCTTCCCCCCTTCCAACTCAATCTCCAGGCCGCACATGGAGTCGCAAAAGTCGCAAATCCCATAATGCACGTTTGACATCAAAGCAGGCCCTCCTTGCTCATTTGAACTCTTTCCATCTTATCATTCCGCAATTTTCTTTTCACTTTCATTTGCCCTGTTCTTCGAGAACGGGCCCGGCCTGAGCCCGCGGACGCGCACAAGAACACAAGAAGGTCGCAAACTATCTAAACGGACATGGCCGATCCAACATTTCACTAGCAGGCTGTTGAAAAATTATCTCCCTCCCCCTGGGAGGGGGGAGGGTCGGGGAGAGGGTCGATTCTTGGAATCGCAGTCGCAAGGGCCGCAGACCCGCGCCAATCAAGGCTCCGACCACCCTCTCCTTGTTCCTCTCCCCTCCGAGGGAGAGGAAACGATTTTTGGCCGACCGTGCCAAAATCGACTTTTTCAACACCCTGCTAGTCCGGCCACTATGGTCATCAACCAAATAATTTGACCGGTAGGCCAGGTTTTCGATAGCCCGGCGCTTCAGCGCCGGGAAGCCGGGGATCTCTCCTTATTGCTGCGGCCCGCGCCGCGGCGTGGGCCGCAGCAACGGGAGGGGCGCTTCCGCCCTTCCCGGCCATGAATGGCCGGGCTATCGAAAAGCAATTTCAATCGCAGTCCAAGCCATAAATGGCCGGGCCAATCGAATTCAGAAACGGCCTTGTCCATCTAATTAGTTGATGCCCATAAGCGCCGGGCTATCAGAAAACTCGCGTATCCGTAAAATATTTTGTTGATGCACATATTGTCCGCACCCGATGCCCGACCCTATGCTTTGCGATTTTGACCGCGCCCGGTTTTAAGATAAAATCAATAAGTCATGAATATCAAAAATGAAATTTCCAGCCGGGCCGGAGAACTGGCGTCTTTGATCCCTTTCGCGGTCAAAGCCAACCTTGACAAGATTCAAACCGGCGCGGAAAAGATCGCGGAAGCGCTCAAGCGCGGCAACAAAGTCATCTTTTTCGGCAACGGCGGCAGCGCCGCGGAGGCCCAGCATTTTGCCGCGGAATTTGTCAACCGGATGGTGATGGAAAGGCGGCCGCTCCCGGCGCTGGCGCTTACCGCCGACAGCTCGGTCCTGACCAGCATCGGCAACGACCGGGGGTTTGACGAGATCTTCGCCCTGCAAATAAAAGCGCTGGCGCAAAAGGGCGACGTCCTGTTCGGCATATCCACCAGCGGCTCTTCGCCCAACGTGATCAAGGCCCTGGAAGCCGCCAAGGAACTGGGCTGTTTCCGGATCGGGCTCGCCGGCGCGCCGGACGCCAAAATCGGCGAGGTCTGCGAGCTTTGTTTCTGGGTCGATTCCCGGCACACGCCCCGCGTCCAGGAGGTCCACCTTTTGATCGGCCACATCCTCTGTGAATTGGTTGACCTGATTTTGTTCGGAGAGCAGAAATGAAAAAGCCGGGCAAAAAAACCGTGCAGCCGATTGACTGCTCCGGGCTGCGCACCACCTCGCTGCTCGCGGGCGCGAGGAAAGTGAAGGTCAAGGATTTCGCCCGGCCGCTTTCCCCTTCCGCCCGTTTCGCCCAATTCTGGGACCAGGGCCTGCCCGACATCCTGGCGGCGTCCAGCCTTAAGCTCCTGGCTCAAAACATCGCGCGGGCCCACTGCCAAAACAAGCAGGTGATGCTCGCCATGGGCGCGCACGCGGTCAAGGTGGGCTTGAGCCCGCTGATCCTTGACTTCATGGAGCGCGGGATCATCACCGCTATCGCGGGCAACGGCGCGGTGGCCATCCACGATTTTGAAATCGCGCTGGCCGGGAGAACCTCGGAGGAGGTTGCGACCGCGATCGAGGACGGCAGTTTCGGGGCGACGCGCGAGACCGCGGATGCCTTCCGGGAGGTTGCGGCCCGCTGCGCGGAGGAGGAAATCGGCTTCGGCCGCGCGCTCGGGCATTACATCCTTGCCCATAAGCTGCCGCATCGTGACCTGAGCATCTTTGCGCGGGCCTGCGAGCGGGACATTCCTGCCACGGTCCACATCGCGCTGGGCACGGACATTGTGCACATCCATCCGGGGCTTGACGCCGCGGGCCTGGGCCGGGGCAGCCTCCGCGACTTCAAAATCTTCGCGTCCTCGGTCAGCCGGCTGGAGCGGGGCGTGTATCTCAACCTTGGCTCGGCCGTGGTCATGCCCGAGGTTTTTCTTAAAGCGGTCAGCCTGGTCCGGAACCTTGGTCACAAGCTGGAAAAATTCACCGCCGCCAATATGGATTTCATTGACCACTACCGTCCGCGGGTGAACGTGCTGGCGCGGCCTACCAGCAAAGGCGGAACAGCGATCAACCTGATCGGACACCATGAAATCATGCTGCCCCTGCTCTTTGCCGGGGTGCTGGAGGAGCTTAAAGGAGGAAAACCATGACCCAAGCCGCCGCGCCTGAACGGAAAAAACGGATCCTGGTGGTGGACGACACGGAAGTATTCTTGATCGCGGTCAAGGAGATGCTGGAGCAGGAAAACTTTGAGGTGCTCATTGCCAAGGACGGGCTGGAGGCGGTGCAGACGGTGAAGCATGAAATGCCCAACCTGGACCTGGTGCTGCTCGACCTGTTGCTGCCGCAGCTCACCGGGTTTGAAGTGCTCAAGCAGATCCGGGAGGGCAAGCTGGGAAAAGATCTGCCGGTGCTGGTGATCACCGGCGTTTTCAAAAAGGCGCAGCAGATCAACCAGCTCAAAAAGCTGGGCGCGACCGGGTACATGAACAAGTCGCAAAAACTGGATGAAATCGTCCGGAGGGTCAAGGCCACTCTTGGCCTGGCCGCGGAACAGCCCGCGGCCGGCCAGGCCGCGCAAGCGGAAAAGCCGGAGGATGAGAAACTGGACCGCGAGGAATTCCTCTCCCGGACCGAGGTGTTCAGCGGGCTGGACAAATCGCAGATGAAAAAGGCCGCGGGCCGCCTTGACGAAATGTCGCTCAACGCGGACCGCAAAATTTTCAACGAGGGTGACGAAGGCGACAGCTTCTACATTGTGGTCAAGGGCTCGGTGCGGGTGGTCAAGACCGGCGAGGCCAAGGAGGAGGAGGTTTTGGCGGTGCTTGACCGTGGCTCCAGCTTCGGGGAGATGGCGCTGGTGGCCAGGGAAACCCGGAGCGCAGCCGTGATTACCAATGAGCCGAGCGTGCTCTTGCGCATGAAGAAGGACGACTTTGAAAAACTGCTCAAAAACGACAAGGAACTGGCGCTGGTGGTTTGCCGGAATTTTGTGCAGCTGCTTTGCAACCGGCTGCGCGCCACTTCCGAGAGCCTGACTTTCTCCAGGTCCTTGCTGGAAGAACTCCGGAAAAAATAAGACCTTATCTGGCACAATGGATGCAGCCGAGTTGAAATCGCGGATCGCGGCTCTGACCGAGGACGAGATTCGATCCCGGCTTGGCTCCCAATGTCCTTCCCGGATTTCTGAGCAAGGGCTCAAACCTTCCGCGGTGCTGGTCCCGCTGATCGCCCGGCCCGAAGGCTGGCGCTTGCTCTTCACCAAGCGCAGCCGGAGCGTGGAAACCCACAAGGGCGAGATCTCTTTCCCCGGAGGAATGATAGAAGAAGGAGAAAGCCCTCTGGCCGCGGCCCTGCGCGAGACGCGCGAAGAGCTGGGCGTCCCTGAAAAAAAGATACACTTGCTCGGCGAATTGGACGAAATCCCGACCCTCAGCGGTTTCCGCATCCGGCCGTTCGTGGCCCGGATCGACTGGCCGCTGGAGCTGCGCCCCAATCCCGTGGAGATTGACAGCGTGCACATCCTTTCGCTCGGGGACTTTGCCGACGAGAGCAGGCTCAAGGTCGAGCGCTGGGAAAGGAACGGTCGGGACTACCCGGTTTACTACTACAAGTTTGACGACTGCACAGTTTGGGGAGCCACGGCCAAGATGACCAAAAACCTGGTCGAGAGGCTGCTGGAATAGCGGCTCAGGCCGGCCGCAAAGTTCAACCGATCTGGTCCAGAGACCTCTGTGCCGATTTCCGCACCAGCTCGTCCTTGTCCTTGACCAGCTTGGACAGAATCTTCTCGGCCTCCGGCGCTTTCCTGCGGCCCAGCGCCTCGATCAGGGCAACCTTCATCTTCGGACTCAAATCCGACTTGGCGCGGCTGAACAGGCCCTTTTCCGTCTGCTTGAGCAGTTCGACCAAAAATTCGTCCAGGGTATGGCCTTCCGGGGTCCGGGCGATATCCGCCCGGGACAGGATTTCAACCGCCTGCGGGAAATAGACGTCCTTGTCCGGGTCCGGGGCGCCGGAAGCGGAGTCCCGCACCAGGGCCAGCACGCGCATGAGCGTCAGGTCCGAAATCTTCTCCATCCGGGCAAGACAGCCCAGGGCGCGCCGGCGCACCGAGGACTCGGGCGCCTGCAGCAAATCGCCGACCAGCTTGTCAATCCCCTCTTCGTTAATGGCGAACAGGTACGAAAGCGCTTCTTCCCGGACGCGCGGGTGCGGGTGCTTGAGCATGGTCTTGGCGCGTTCCCGGGCCAGCGGAGACTTGATCTCGGAGAACACCAGCAGCAGGTTGCGCGCCAGGTACCAGGGAATCTCCGGCTTGTCCAGTTCCTCGGAAACAACCGGCGCAACCTTCTCGCCGTAGCGGAAAAGCACCTCGCAAATCATGCGCCGCACGTTCCGGTCCGCGCTCGTCTCCAGGAGCTTGATCAGACGCTTGGCCGCGCTTTCGCCCGCGGCGTAAAGCATGGCCGCGGCAAGCTCACGGTGTTCCTTCTTGCCGCCGGCAAGCGCCCGAAGCAGGATTTCCACCGCGGTGGGCTCCGCGATCTTCTTGAGCGCTTCCCGCGCCAGCCCGGGCCGCTCCGGGAAAGGAGGCTGCTTGTCCTGGTAGTGCGCCACCAGTTTCTGGAAAATCTGATTCGCCCAGTCCTTTTGTTCGGTCTCGATCAGGGCAATGGCCGCCCAGATCATTTGACCGGAAGCCTCCGCGTAAGCCTTGGCAGCGCTGATCGCGTCCAGAAATTTGAGCTGCTTTTCGGGTTCCTTCAAAAACTCCCGGGCCAGCATGGAAGCCGCCACCTGGTTCCGGATTTCGCCGGGAAGCTCCTCATACTTGATGATGTTTTTCGAGAACAGGTCCGCGAGCGGGGAAAGCGCCCGCTCCGGCGCTTCATAAGCGATGCGCGCCATCACCCTCCGGAGCACGCGCTGAAGCCGAGTGAGCGCTTCTTCCTTCTGCTTCGAACTCTGGGCCGCGGATTTTTCAACCGTTTTGATCTTCCGGATGAAGATTTCAAAAGTGCCGAGCAGAAGCGGGATGGGGATGGAGAACAGGATCTGGTCTTCGAACTCGTCAAAGTCAAACTCCTCGACCTGCTGGCGCCAGACCAGCGGCAAATGCTCCAGCACCTGCGCCACCACCAGCGGGTTGACCACAAACTTGATAATGTCCTCCAGCCGCAAAGTGAGCATGGCCAGAGGATCCTCCGACACCTGGCTCGCAAAGCTCCGCAGCCGCTTCAACTCGCCCGAGAAACGGGCCAGAATAATCTTCGTCTCTTCCTCAATCTTCTCCGGGACCGCCACCAGGTCGGTCTCAAAGATCAGGTTGAGGTGATAGATGCCCTGATAGATCAGCCGCAAGGCAAGGGCGTCGCTGGTTTCCTTCTCGGGATTGAACTGCCCGAGGTTGAGAATGAAATTCTTGAAGTGCTCCAGGTCCACGAATTTGCGGAAGATGATCCCCAGCAGCTCCTTCTGGTCAAAGACTTCAATCATGCGGAAGATGAGTGTCCCGCTCAAGTCGGGCGGGAGCACCACCCGGATGCTTTTGGCCGCGGGCAAAATGCCCTCGATGATAAAGTCCTTGCCGGACTGCTGGATCGCCAGATAGATGGCCAGGCGGTCCCGGGATTCCATCATGTTCTGAAAGTCCTGGAACAGCGCGACAAAATTTTTGGATGCGTCGGGGAGCGTGGGGTCGGGCGGGTTCAGCACCATCTTGCAGAAACGGAAGAGGAAATCCGCAAGAAACTTGGGCGCAACCGGCTTCAACTCGACCGGCTTGGCCGGAGGCGCCGGAGCGGCCTCAGCAGCCGCGGACGGCACATTTAAAACTTCCGCGGGTTCCCCGTCAACAATTTCCGGGGCCTCAAAAACCTCATCCTCATCCGGCATCGGAATTGCCTCGGGTTCAGGACCGGGTTTTGCCCCGGCTGCGCTTACCGCCGGCGCCGCTTGAGGGGGAACGACCTTAATCCGTGGCTCCCCCGCGGTTTCAGTATCCATCTCCAGGTTGGGCGCAAGTTCAGGCTCGTGCTCGATTTTTGTTTCCGGCTCAGCCGCGGGCGCCGGCTCAGGCTCAGGTTTCGTCTCCGCCTCCGGCGCGGGTTCAGGCTCCGGTTCAACTTTGGTCTCCGCAGGCGAGGACGTCGCGGGCTCCGCCGCTTTCACCGGCTCTTCCGGGGCGGGCGCGGGTCGCAGGTCAAAGCTTTGCCTGGGCCCGCTCGAAATGAGCACAACCTCTTCCTCGTCCGGCGCGGGAGCTTTTTCGACCGGCGCGGTCTTCTCGGGCTCGGCCAAACGCGGAGCCGAAGCCGCGGGCTTGAATTCAACCTGGACCGGCCTGGGTGCGGCCGCGGGGGATGCCTGGGGCGCGGCTTCGGCCGGCTGCGCCGGAGCCGATACCGGCTTCAAGTCCTCGCCCGCGATCAGCCGGTTGAGCTTTTTCTCGGAGAAGTTAAGGAAGCTGATTCCGTAATTGGACCCTTGTCCTTCCCTGGCCGGAACGCGGTCCATGACCTGGCCGATGATTTCCACCGGATTTTCCCGGTCGCCGAGCGAAAAGACCAGCAACACTTTCTGCCGGGGCTCGATATCGCGCTTGAGCTTGACCGTCAGCCGGCCTTTTTCAAAACACTTGCGCGCCGCCCGGCTGAAACTTTCCAGGTTCGGATATTTGAGGCTAATTTTAGGAAAGGCCGGCTTGTCTGCCATTGAATCCCCGTTTTATTATCAACATTTTTTCCGGGGTGTAAAGTTCAGAAAAAAAACGCCACGAGTTCCGGCCGAAATCGCTATCCGATCAGAGTATGCACGTAAACTTTGATCTCGGATTCGGAGACGCTGAACTGGGGGCAAATCTTCTTGAGGATGCTCCGGATATTTTTGACGTAGTCTTGGAGCAAATCCATGGTGGCGCCGGGCTTGAGCATTTTTCCCAGCACCTGCTCGCCGTCCAGATTGAAAATCTGCAGGTAGTCCGGATTCTTTTCCTGAAAATAGACCTGGTGCGCGGGAATGCAGTGGTCCAGGGATTCCCGGAGCTTGGCGTTGATCTTCACTCCCACGATCAAATATTGTTCAATCATCGATCTTTTTCGAGAAAAGCACAGAATGTTCTTGCTGTCAATCATTCCCGGCTCTCATTTGCTCCTGTCGTGCCAAAGCGAAAATGTCATCCCTTAACTCCAAAGCGATAATGTCACCCCCCCTGGGGTGTAAAATGAGCGTAATTAAATCAGGGGGGTGGGATGGAGGAGGTAAAATTAACTTTGGCACAG
>Ga0315294_10000112_pt1 | contig 83114 bp, 95 predicted proteins | sample YL17G13_40_MG_FD_203626 | JGI IMG/M metagenome (GOLD analysis project Ga0315294, IMG submission 203626) | Sediment microbial communities from Yellowstone Lake, YNP, Wyoming, USA - YL17G13_40 | ecosystem: Environmental > Aquatic > Freshwater > Lake > Sediment | place: USA: Wyoming | collected... | reverse complement strand
CAGCGGATCGGAGAATTATAACATCAAAAGAATAATCGAAATCGCAAAATACATTGCGCAAAGCAAGATAGAATTGTTAATAGCCCCTGTTTATATTGCCGGTTTAAATGAAAACGAGATGCCGAAGATAATAGAATTCGCAAAGGGACTGGGCTGCGGAAGGATGTGGCCTTCGCTTGGGATACAGAACTTTGAAGCGCACAGGTTCGGAAGAAAGCCAACCAAGAAAAAATTAACATGGTGGAAGTTTTACCGCGTACTGGACCAGTGGGAAAAGCAGTTCGGAATAAAACTAAAGCTCACTACCAAAGATTTTGACATACACAAGGCTCCATCATTACAAACCTTGTTCGAAAGAGGGGAGAAGATAAGAGCAGAGGTCAAAGCGCCAGGATGGATGAAAAACGAAATGATAGCCGTTGCCAAGGATAGATGCATAACCGTTGTTGATTGTGATAATGATGTAAATGATGAAATAAAAATAAAGATTCTACAGAATAAACACAATATCTACATTGCTGAAAAGGTAAAATAAAAAATCATACCTTTTCTAAATCTGGAACTATCGGCGGCCTCTCGTCTGTCAACAGACTGAAATATACTGCTATCCTGTACTTCTGTATGGTGTAAGTTTTTATCATGACATGCAAGCTTCTGTTTCTTCTTCCTGTGAACAGTATGTAAAGCCATTGCAGTATAAAGCAGACCGCTGCGATCAGGCCGAATACTAGGAGCACTATTCCTGCCGGTATTATCCATAGGAATCTTATTATCAGTTCCAGTCTCGAGGCTTTCGGTATGTATTTTATTTCAGTTGCTACGGTCTTCATAAAATTAATTAGGAGATAGCGCTAATAAGCTTTTTTCAGAAACTGCATTATTTTTCTCTGGTCCTTTAAATTTTTAATCATCTTGCTCTCTTCAACCCATCTGCCACCGACTTTTTCAGAAATTTTTTTCATGGCTTCTGCTATTGTGTTGAACTTCTCGCAAGGCTTGTTGAACGCACCTCTAACTGTCTCGCGCAACTGCCATATACCAAGCGGCATTGAATATTCTTCTGTCACGTTTCTAACAATCAGCACAGCAGCCTGCCTTTTTATTTTATCTAAATATTCCATCGCGGCCAGTCTTCCTGCATAAAACGCTCCTGCTGTGACGCTTGCATATGTTTTCCTACCCCAGTATTGCTCGTAGTCGGAAGAAATGGACTGTTTGCCGAAAATGTTCCACATTTCTATCAGCTCGTATTGATACGCTCCGGGAACAAGTAAAATAAAATACTGGTTGCCTATGTACTCGTTGAAAAATAATCTTATCTCGGCCAAATCATTATAGTCTCTCACGCGCTGCAAAATAATTTTTCCAAGCATATCATCCACAGCAGTGATGCTCCATCTTGTCGGAACAAATTTTCTCTCGATCTTCATGCCCAGCAGTCCAGCAGACAGCATTTTCTGTATGCGGCTGACAGGAATTTTTCCATTGTAAAGCCTTGTAACTGCGCCAGTAGCCTTCAAATCAACATCCGAAACAATATAGTCCACCTTCCTTTCTATTCTCGGATTTTCAACCAATCTTGCGTTTATCAAATTTGCCGGGCTTCCCACTGGCGTGATGTATTGGTCGATGCCGAAGCGGAACAGCGGCTTCTTGCTCAGCTCTATTTCCACATCCGCAGGTTTCTTGCTCATTGCCAGTTCTTGCGTCACATCAACAAATTTTCCGCTTACATTTTTCACATCTGAAGAGAAGCGGGAATAGATCATCTCACTTCTATAACCAACAATTTGTTCTATTGTTGCATTTTGCTGGTACCACTGCTCTGGCGAATCCAACACGTCAGCATTCTCTCGCTGCATTGGTGGGGATAAAATTCCTAGGAAAACTTTAGGGTAGCCGTAGCTGCCGACGAACACTGACGGTGGTGATGTCCCGGAGAAGTTTTTCGTGCTTTCTATAGTCTGCTTCCAAAACCTGAGCTTGTCCGAGAGGTTTTTTTCCTTCAGCAACTCCTCAATTTCAACCCATCTGATAAAATCCACCCATACATTTTATGTGTTGATATAATTTAAGAGTTAGTTATTGCTACAATTTTTTAACAATATAAATCCAGAATTTAAATTTTTAATTGGAAGAAATGAAAAATAAATATTTAATTGCTATGCAAATGGGGAACAAATACTATTTGTTAGCCTCTCTTGCTTTCCTGTTAATAGCAGCATATTTTTTCTTTGCGTATTGGCACTTCACACCGGAAAATTTTGGTTATTCGCTTGTTTCGGTTGAAGTACCATACAAAGGTGCATTTTTCTATGCTAAACCCATAACTTACATAACAGTCTCTCTATTCCTTTTCTACGCTTTCTTTTTAAAATTCATGGAGGAATTTTTCAAAGTTCTTAGTAAGCAGATAAGGTTTGTTTTAATTGTGTTTTTCTTTTTGTTCGCTTTATTAAGCCTGCATGAATTAATCTGGCAAAGCATTTACTGGTCGGCAAAAGCAATTGCCATAAATGCCTCTGTAGATTCTGAGTTTGATTCCATAACATTTCCTCCTGTTGGTCATCTTGGAAACAGATATCCTACTAACATCATTTATGTCAACAGATTTGGCCTTCTTTATTTTGGCATATCAATTTATGCGATCTATTTTCTTCACAAAATTGATGCAATAGCAAGAAAAGAAAGTTAAAAATTTAAGATTTAAGCCCCAGTTCCTTTCTGCTCGACCTTTACACCGTTTTCAAACGATTTCTTGTCATCCTTACCGTATTTTTCTATTGCTTCCGAGAGTTGCATGTCGCTGAATTTGTCAGCGCATTCCTTGCAAACGCTAACAACCTTGCCAGTTTCCTCATCACCGGCATTAAAAACAGTCGTATCCTTGCCGCAGATAGAGCATTTTCCTTCAAAGGTGGCAGAAAGTTTGATCTTCATTAAAAATAATTTGAAAAGAAAACATATAAATTAAAACATTAAATTTATTTTATGATTGAAAAAATTCCGAAAATCAATGTAGATATTCTTGTTGTTAGGGATGGCAAAATACTTCTTGGCCTTTTAACAGACAAATGGAAGCACCAAGGAAAAGGGGTTTATGGAGTTCCTGGAAGAGATATAATGTTTGGTGAGAGGATTGGTGACACTGTCAAAAGAAACATCAGAGAAGAATTTGGCTGTAATGTTACAAAATATAGAATCATATGCGTGAACGCAAACTATGCATTGGGCAATCATTATATCGGGATTGGTATTGTCGCTGAAATTGATGGGGAACCCAAAGTTTTGTTACCAGAAGATTGGGAAAGTTGGGAATGGTTCGGTAAAGACGAAATTCCAGAAAATTTGTTTCCTGCAACAGAAAATTTAATTAAATGCTATTTAGAAAATAAATTTTGCGTTCATGAATGATTAAAAATTTATTTTTCGACCTTGAATTCTTCCCATTTGACTTTCTTCTGCTCAACCAGACTTTTTAACCTCTTCTGGATTTCAGACAGCTTGCTCTCGCCCGATTTCACCTCGCAAAAGACAATTTGCTTTATGTCATCACCGCTCTCTTTGTTTTTAGAATAGCCGTCAAACACAACCAGATCAACTGGATCGCCAAGCCAGCGGACATCATGCGGGTCATAAGGAAAGTTTTCCAGAAAAGGTACAAACTTTTCGAGGGTTTTGCCTGAAAGCGTACGAGCACTGCGGGTTATTGCATCTTCCCTTATCTCCTGCTCCCGCACCTCAATAAAATCCTCCACCTCTTTTTCAAATTTCATCTTCAATTCTTGATTTTTAAAAAACAGGTAGATTGCAACGGCAAACAAGGCAAAGGATACAATTATCCAAAAAAATTCAGGCATGCTATTCAACTACTATTCTTGCATCAACAGCAACCGCACCGCGTGGTAGCACAATCAACGGGTTAATATCCATTTCAGCAATTTCATCATTCTTTTCCAAAAGTTTCGAGACTTTTATCAGCACGTCAGCCACAGCATTCACATCATAATTCTTCCCGCGGTAGCCCCTTAAAATTTTGTAACCTTTTGTCTCTTCAATCATATCCTTTGCATCCTTCTTTCCTATGGGCACAACGCGAAAGCTGACATCGCCAAACACCTCAACAAATATTCCACCGAGACCGAACATAACAGTCTGGCCGAACTGCACATCCTTCTTACCACCAACTATCACTTCCAACCCGTCACCAACCATCTTCTGCACAAGCATTCCATGTATCTTTGCTCGTGGGGCCTTTTTCTTCACGTTCTTCAAAATTTTTTCATAAGAATCTTTCAATTCAACCTCATTTTTTATACCAACAATTATTCCACCAACATCAGTCTTATGTATCACATCCGGCGAAATAATCTTCAGCACAACAGGATAGCCAATCTTTTTCGCAAACTTTGCAGCATGTTCAGGATTTTTAGCAAGTTCTGCCCTTGCTAATGGTATTTTATATTTTTCCAAAACTTGCCTGGATTCGTATTCAGTAAGATTCTTCCGCTTGTTTTTTTTATAAAAGTTGCTCAGACCCATAAAAATAATATATTCTTAAAAGGTTAAGTTAAATAATGCTCGAAAACCTGGTGCAGTACCTGGTAAATTTAATCCTTGGCGTCATTTCATCAACAGGTTATGCAGGCGTATTCTTCCTGATGCTTCTCGAAAGTGCGGTAATGCCTGTGCCGAGTGAAATAATCATGCCGTTTGCCGGTTATCTTGTATGGAAGGGCCAGATGGGTTTTTGGTTTGTAGTGGCTGCCGGCACTTTGGGAAATCTTGTCGGCTCGCTAGCAGCTTATGCAGTCGGTTTGTGGCTAGGAAGGGCGTTCATACTGAAATACTGCAAATACATTTTGCTCAGCAAGGAGCACATACTTTTGGCAGAGAAGTGGTTTAAAAAATACGGCAGCAAGGCAATCTTCATCAGCAGGTTACTACCTTTTGTAAGGACTGTGATATCGCTGCCGGCAGGAATAGCGAAGATGGATTTGAAAAAGTTTATTATCTACACCACAGTCGGTTCAGTGCCATGGTGCTTTGCATTAACTTACCTAGGTGTGTTGTTTGGAAGCAACTGGGAGAACGTTTACAAGCTTGGCCATTATATAGATGCTGTGGTTGTGGTTGGTGTTGTATTATTGATTTTATGGTATTTCATAAAACGTAAGAAAGGCCGTTCTGCTGCATCCGAAGGATTTCGCAGGTTCAAATCACGGCCTCGGCACTGATACCTTGAGATATCTAAAGATATTTTGGAGTATAGAGGAATATTTTTCAAGAATAGACATGAACAGTAATGATTCTTAAATCAAGTTTCAATAATTATAATCATATGTTAAAGATAGAATTTCTATTTTTTGATAAGACTACTTGTAAAAGGTGTTCTTCCACAGACAAGTCTATAAAATTGACTTTAAATGAATTAAAAAAAGCAATAAAGAATACTAAATTAAAAATAAATTTAAAAGAAAAAAGGTTACCAGAATCAAAAATCCATCTTTCACCAACTATTTTGATTAATGGTAAAGACATTGAAAAAATAGTGAATAAGAATTCGAAATCAAAAACCAACCTTTGCTTGAATTGTTGTCAATTAACTGGCAATTCTGTAAATTGTAGAACTTTTAGATACAAAGAAAAAAATTACGACTATATACCAAAAGAAATGATAGCAGAAGCCATAAACATTGTTTTAAAAACTCGTAAATTGCATGATAAACTACTTAAGAGTGCATAGTAACTCTCGGTTCTGAACCTTGTTACTAACAGCCTCGGCGTTAAACGTCAAAATAAAAAAGTATAGCCCGGGGCAGATTCGAACTGCCGTCGCCGGGTATCTTCCTCATCTTTTTGTCAGAGCTTTAGACAAAGTCCAAAGCCCGATATCCTTGACCGCTAGACGACCGGGCTATAAAATATTCTTTCATTGTCAAAGGATAAAAAGAATTGCCTTTACATGGTTGGTATGAGATCTAACAAGTGCCGCAGCTTGCATTCATACCCGCTGCCCACGGTTTGGCAGACATTGATAGAAGAAGAGGCTAGGTCGACTATTAAAAAGATGAAAAGGAGTATTACGAATAGTATAAACGTCTTGAACAGTGTTGCCTCCTTCTCAGACATTACCAGCTTTGTTTTAATTTTGTCCATTTTTCTCTTGCTCCATGGCGTTTGCCTCGCGCATACCCTTCTGGGTTATGGCCAGACAGCTTTGCCCTATAGGGCTTACGTAGATTATCAAATTCCGGTTACTTAAGCTTTGCCACTTCTGTTGCTATTTGCTGGGGATTGCCAACCTTTCCTTCAAGAAAATGTACCAGTTCCTCATGTTTCACCAGCATACGCTTTGCAATCTCTAACAGCACCTCCCTTTCTATGCCGTTATCCATGACAACCACTGCTTTTTATCAAACCAAAAGGTCCTTTCTCAGCTTTTCAGCCATCCTGCTGCCTGCAAGCCGCTCTACTAGAACTAGTGAAAACTCCATAGCAGTTCCGGGTGCCTGGGATGTTATTATGTTACTATCAACCATCACCCTTTCCGCCCGCGGGTAGGGCAGCCCATGCTCTTCACCAGGATATATTGTTGCCCTGCGGCCTTCCAGCAAGCCTGCCTTGGCAAGGATTGAAGAGGACATGCATATCGCAGCTATGATCTTGCCTTGGCTGTCAAACCTCTTTAACATCTCCAGCAGGCTGCTAGACCTGCCTAGATTAACATAGCCAGGCGTTCCGCCAGGTAAAACTATGCCGTCGTACTGGTCAACATCCACCTCAACCAGCCGTTTGTCAACCATAATCCTTGTGTTATGCATGCTTTCAATGACACTCCCCACAATCCCTACAGTGTCAACAGCTATGCCGGCCCTTCTCAAAACATTTATTACAGTAAAAGCCTCGATCTCTTCAAAACCGTTGGCCAAAGCCACCATTATTTTCATAAATGTTATTTGACTTTGGAGCGATTAAATATTGACCGTCATTTCTAGTACAACAATAGCTTACAATATGCGTGGGTTCAAATCCCACCTCCCGCACTGAACTTTAGTTCAATGCCTACCACATCTTTAGAAAAAAGCCTAAGTAAAGAACGATAAAAACTACGACTAATAGCAACTCAAGTATTTTTGCCCATTTTTGTTTATAATAGCCAATAACACTTTTTAATCCCCAGAAACCAGTTTCTTTCCATAAATTTAGAGAAACTTTTTGTTTTTTAAAAGGATAGAAAAAACCTATTCCACTATCCGTGGGGACGTCACATAAACAATGAACAAAGCAACACAAAAATGCGATAATTCCATATTTCAAAGAAAAAAAGCCAACAATCAATCCAATTATTACAGAAAAAATAAGTGAATGTGTAGGCCCATCATGAAAATCTTTTTTGAACAAGCCCAATTTCACTAGAATTGCATCAAAATTCGGTAACCAACTAAACAACATTGATGCAAAGATGGTAATGGGATCGAAACCAAAAGGAACAGAAATTATGAGACCGGCTACCAAGTGACCTAACCACATAATTTATATATAAAATCGTTTGAATAAAAATCTAAAAATGGTCTAGATATATAAAAAGAGTTGCAGAATAAATTTATATGATTAATTTGAGTATGTTTGTTCTGACTGGTGCTATCGCGGGTTTGCATTCTGCATGTTGGGGTTCATATAGAGATCCTCCGTATGAGAAATTTAGTAAGTTAAAATTCATTAGGAGCATAATACTTGGAGCTATATTAGGTGTCATCCTATTCTATCTCTTACAGTTTTACAATATAGTAGAAGGAAATCTAGGTATTATTTTTGTATTCATAATGGGATTTGAACGTGTTTTTACAGAATTTTTTAAAATTTTTGTTCGTGAGGAAGATGAAAGAAAATATAAAATATCCATGAAGTTCCAGTACTTGGGCAATACTGTGAAGAATAAAACCAAACGATTTTTGATTGGAATAGGTTTCATAATTTCTTCATTTTTAATTTTCCATTTTTTGACCCTATCAAATACTACAGCATCTATCTCATCAAATATATTGATTGGATTAATTGCTGGTGTTACAGTAGCTTTTTGCGGTGCTTGGAGAGCTTCTCCATTTGAAGGATTCAGTTGGCGAAAATTCTTCAAAAGCCCTATTTCAGGTTTATTAAGTGGTATAATCTTAGGGAATTTTTCACAAAATTTCTCGCTTTTATTTTTTGGTAGTATTGGCATGCTTCATATGATTCTTCAACTTGTGAAAATAATTTCTTTATTTCTTATAGGGGAATCAGCACCATCGAAGTTTGGCGAAAAAAAGCCAATTTACAAAAAATATCTTAAAACAAGATACATCATTCTACTTCCTTATGCTTTTACATGGATTTGTTTTCTAATATTTTTACTTGGTTTATTTATTTAAAATGTTTCATAATGTTTCATGAAACAAATCAACCTTGGGCATTGAACTAATTTTCAATGCACACCTCCCGCATGAACTTAATGAGACTTGAGCAACGCTCTAACAATTTCTTCCCCAAATTCTTTCGAGGCGTTCGGCCCGTCAGCAGTTATTATTTTTCCATCAACCACAACATGCCTGTCAGAGTAAATGGCACCCGCCCTGCCTAGCTCTGATATTGCAAAATCTGCCGCACTAACTGTTACTGTAACACCATGCAGTATACCAGCTTTCGCTAATATGAACGGCGCGAGGCATATTGCAGCTATGATTTTTCCCTTTTCAAAAAACCTTCTTATAATAGACAAAACCTCTGGATAGTCTGCAAGTTTTACGCTGCCGCTACCACCGGCAATAACAATAGCGTCAAAGTTATCCGCAGCTACAGCTCTTACCGTTATGTCCGGTTTCACGCGCATGCCTAACATTCCCCTCGCCTCGTTGGTGGTTATGCTAGCTAAAACAACCTTCGCTCCCTCTTTTTTCAACATCTTCTCTGGTATCTCAAGCTCTTCGTCGCGAAAATCCTGCTGTGCAATCACATACAAAACATTCTTTCCTTCAAGCAACATGCAACACACGCTAATAAGTATATGCTGCCTCTAAATATTATTGATTGCATGCAGAAACAGGTAATAATTTTTAGGAAGGATTTGAAGATGGGCAAGGGAAAGCTGGCTGCACATGCCGCGCACGCTTCTCTAGGAGGCGTAAGGGCTGCGGATGAGGAGATTGTAAAAAAATGGGAGGATTCTGGAGAGAAAAAGGTTGTTTTGAAGGTTGAAAATGAAAAAAAACTACGAGAAATTTACAAAAAGGCGAAGGATGCGAAACTGCCATGCTTTTTAGTCAAGGATGCTGGCCTGACACAGCTAAAGGCTGGGACTGTAACGGCCCTATGTATAGGCCCTGCTGATGAAAAAAAGATTGATAGGATAACTGGTAGGCTAAAGCTGTTGTAGTTACCAAGAGCTCTTTCTTTTGAAAAGTTCGAGGAATGCTGCATAGATAAAAACCAATAGTAGCATAATCCAATAGATTGACATCAACGCCAAACCTTTCAAATCATTTGGTCTAAAATTTTCCTTAAGAATTTTGAAGGATAGTATTGTGTATACTAAAAAAATAAAGAGTGATATATAACCTAAAATTATTGTATTGTTCAAGTTATTCAAGCTAAGCAAAACCGCCAAGTATTTTTCTATTGCTATATAAATTTCGTAAATGCTTTTTTGCTGTAGCAAAAGTGATAGGTTAAAGAAAAGGTTTGGATTGAAATTTTGAATTGCTGCCGTTATATTTTGTATTGCCATGAGTATGTAGCTTGACAGCATTAGGTATGGCAACCCCATCCATAGTGCAAGCATGGGGAAGGAAAACATAGCCAGCGGGCGCGTGTTTTTGTTTGAAAATATATCAAAATGCTTCTTAAGTATGCGTATGCTGCCTCGAGACCATCTTATCCTTTGCATTTTCCATTTTTCCAAACTATCCGGCGCAACAGTCAAGGCCTCTGCCTTCTTTTCTGAAACAACCTTGTAGCCACTTTTTTGTATCTTTATAGTCATGTCAAAATCTTCAACAAGCGTATCATCATCAAAATACCCAGCCTTTACCAAAGCCTCTTTTCTGTAGGCAGTAAGAGGGCCTGGTGCCACGACTATGGCATTGATAAAACCTTGGCACAGCCTTTGAAATCCCTGCGAAAGGTATTCCAATCCCTGGTAGGCTGTCAGAATAGTTTTATTTTCCGCGACCTTTATCGTCCCCGCCACAGCTCCAATCTTCGGGTCTACAAAATACCTGACAAGTTTTTTCAACGAATCCTTCTTTGGAAAAGAGTCTGCATCAACAGTAACAATTATATCATTTTTTGCAGCCTTTATCCCATTGTTAAGGGCTGCGGCCTTGCCTTTATTGTGCTTGTGCTCTATGAGCTTTATTTTTTTATCTTTTTCAAATTCCCTGCAAATACCCTTTGTCCCATCATCAGAGCAATCATCCACAACTATAATCTCTTTCCTCGGATAATCCAACGAAAGTGTTGAAACTATAGTTTGCCTTATTAAATTTGCCTTGTTATATGCCGGTATGATAATCGAAACGGCTGGCATTTCTAGCCATTGCTTGTAGTGCTTCTTTTTAAAACCAGCATAAAGCCCAAGCCAAATGGAATTGAGTATTATAAAAAGGGTTATCTGGAAGACTATCATTGAATTTAAAATATCTCCAAACAATTCCATAAAATCATCTTTACCTTAATAACTTATTGGTACTTGGATTATTAGGTTTTTCCTATGCCACGTATTTCCATAAGGTAGTTGTGGACATTCTCATCAAAATTATACCCTAAAAGGTAAATACCCGATGCACCACCCTCCAGTCCAGCCTTTATATTATTTATAGCAGTCTCCTTGGTGAGCTGTGATATACCAAGTATAACATCCCTACCAGACTTTTTAGCAGTTTCCTTCACATTTCTTGCAACCTCATCTGGATTTTTATCATAAGCCATCAGCAACAACGCATCCGCTTGATTTGCTTGCAGTTCAACATACTGGCCGTTAGACCTAGCAGGATCAATCATGCCCATAGTTGTTACAAACTTTTTGTATGAAGGAAATCTACCAAGTATGTCTGAGGAAGCGTATTCTATAACCTTTGCCCTTGAATCGTAGTATGTTTTGTCTGCATCGCTCCATCCTATCACATCTAATTGAAAAATTGGCTTGGGTGTGAAATTGTAAATCTCGAAATTATAGTTTTGCAGTATGAAATCATGTATATCTTTGTTATAGCCTTCGTCAAAGCTGAAAAACCTTATGTGGTCAAAAGCCAAGCCATCAGGCCTAGCAGCTGCAGTAGTCTCGTTAATGACCTGAATAATAAACTTTCTATACGGCTCATAAAGCGGATCTATCATCGAATAGTGGCCAACTTCAAGATAGAAACCATCAACAGGCTTCCTCTCGACCCTTGGTATATATTCAGGATTTATGCCGTGCGCAAGATAATAGTCAAAAAGCTCATGGTATCTTTTTGGATTATTTTCCCGTAGATATTTTGCATAGCCTGATACATGTAAATATTGCTCTATAGTGAGGTTAGTATTTTTTATCTCCTCATACATACTGCGGCTGAAGACAGAGTAGCTATAAAAAACTTTTATGTTCATGCTATGCAATTCATCTGCAAGTTTTTTCAATTCAGAGGGTTCGCTGCCGTTCAACGGTACAACATCGTCCTCGGCAAACACGGATATAATAACTATATCGGGCTTGTATTTAGCAGCCTTTTCTAGTAAATCGCCAGAATATTTGAAAACAGTATACCAAACCACAACGGGTTTTTTAGTTGTATGAAAAAAATTAATGCTGTAATAAAGAAACAAAAATAGCAATATCACAAGTGATAAAGTCAAAATTTCCCTTTTCACAAATATATTGTAAGGATTTCATATTTTAAAACATGTATTACGAGGAATTTTTTGACAAATACCTAGCAAAAGCTATTTTAATAATAGCCTTTCTAGCCCCTTTGGTCGTATTCAGCTATTTTTTCTATTCAAACCAAGGCTACTGGTGGGACGAGGCTGTCTATCTGGGTTTAGCAAAGAATCTATATGATGGCAAAGGATACTACATAAATGCAAACCAAGAAAGTTTCAGGCCTCCGTTCTTTCCATTTATGATAAGCTTGCTTTGGAAAATTTTCGGCCAAACAGAATTTGTTGTTAGGATCATCCCACCACTGTTCGGCATAATATCCATAACAATCACATACAAGCTTGCAAAAAAATTGCATGGCAAAGAGGTTGCTGTTTGGGCTGTTTTGATGCTTGCAACCACGCACATGTTCCTTTTCTACGGCCTTAAGATGCTGACAGAAACAATTTTCATGACATTCTTTGCTCTATCGCTTTATTTGTACTATTTGGGTGTTGAAAGGGACAGAAAGCTGTTGCCTTTTGCAGGCATTGTAATGGCCTTGACTTTTTTGATAAGATATATGGGCTATGTCCTGCCAGTGATGTATGCAATCTATCCATTAACAAAATTTTTAAAAAGTCGGAAGGACTTTAAGCAGATTTTTTTCGACAAATACTATTGGATCGGTGCTTTGCTGTTTGCAATTATGCTTGCGCCATGGGTATGGATGAGCTATATTAATTTTGGCTCGCCGTTTGGAGCATTGCTTGCAGAAAGCAGTACTGTAACGACAGGTTGGTATATAGAAGGCTGGGGCTATTATTTTGCGCATTGGATAGAAATATTTGGCTTTGTAGGATTGTTTGCTGTGCCTGCTGCATTGTATGTAATTTTCAAAATAAAAAAATCTGAGAATGTGTTCGTTACACTGGTTATAGCCGTCATACTTGTATTTTTCATGATCCTTCCCAGGAAGGAGATGAGGTATATGATATCGTTCTTGCCATTTTTTGCAACATTCTTTGCAATGGGTGCTGTAGAAATGAAAAAATGGCTGAAATGGAATTTATCGGTTGATCTTTTTATTATTGCCTTCTGTATCATAAATTTCGTCGCTGGCATACAGATGATACAATACGATATGCAAGGAGGTTATGCCCTGAAGCAGGCAGGGTTGTATTTAAAATCTGTAGCGCCTGCTGAAACTAAAATAATGTCTCAAAACATGCCTGTGCTATTCTACACCGCAGGAAGGGATGTAGTCTACTTCCCAGAGAGTGAAAATGAGCTGAACAAAATCATAATTGAGAACAAAGTTTCTTATATAGTAATAGAAAAAAGAGAACCAACCTATCCTCAATACGTTTGGGTTGCAAAGGATTCGGATAAAATACCTTCACCGTTATTCAACAGATTCAAACTGGAAAAAACTTTGCAGGAAAATAACATAACGTATGTGTGGGTTTACCATGTCTAGACATTTATATCAAGCGCAGTCATCAGTAATTTTATAGTTGCCAGGTCAAAATCTTTTTGCGTTTTCCCCCTAACATAAACCACATGATCTTTAACAGAAACAGAGGTTTCGTCTGCAACGGATGGCGGCACAAGTGCTATCAGTGGGTTAGCTGGACTTCCCCTCAAATTTTCGTATGATTTTACAGAGCCAGCAGTCATAGTTATATACCCCATTGGTATGAAGGTCATACTTTCATTATAGATAAGGTAACCTGCCTCTAGATATGCAAGCGTAAGTTTGTATGATAGTTCTGCTGCCTCAACCGTTACATAACCTACATCCGATATGTTCTCCACATAAACAATGGTTATATTTCTTATAGCAAAATTTGAAAAAACATTGGATACAGTTGCTTCATCAGGATAAGCCTTTACCTTAGCAGCCTCCCTCAAATCACTCCTAAATGTTAGAAGGTTGCCTTTGTAGTTCCAAGACGTTATGGGTCTTGGCCAATATATATTGAGCAGATATGCTAAAGCCGATAAGGCAACGAGTGTGATCAATATCATAGCCCTTCTCTTTGTAACCTTCAGTTTGACCTTTACCATGTTATCCTCCTATAAATATAGATTCTTTAGGATTAAATTTTTGAATTTTTTTATGAAAAAGAAAAAAGAAAAGGGAAAGGAAATCAAATTTCCCTTTTTTTAGCTACTTTGTTGTTTACACTATTCCTGCTGATGTTAGACCAGTGACTGTTACAGATGACTTTGTCTTGTCCTTGAGCCAGGTGTCGTATTGCTGCAACACGGTTGCGGCAGTTCTTGTGTCCTGCTTATCGTAACCTGCTACAACCACTACCACCTTGCCTGTGGTGTAGACATCGTCAACAACCTTGATCAAGGCTGTACCTGTCGCTATTCCTGCTACACAGTCTGGGAAGCTCTGTGACACATTCAAAGCATCAGCTGATACTTTGTTTGCGCATGGGCCACCGACTGATACTAGGCTCTTAGCCTTCTCGGTTGCTGAAACCTCACTGTCCAATTTGGCTACTGCGTTTGTAATGGCTGAATATGCATTGTATGTTCCTGCTGTTGTTCCAGTACCACCCAACTTACCGAAGTACATCCTAGCATAAAGTACCTGTGCAGGTACCTTAATCTGGACGATGTTGCTTGCGGAGTTTGAGTTTGGCGAGACAACTATAGCTCCTGAGTCAGATACGGTATCCTGAGTGGATGTACCTATCTCTCTTAGAGCAGCGGCGCCAGCTGTGTCTGTCGAGTTGACAAACACATCCTTGCCTTCTGCACTACTAGACGTGTACAGTATGAATTCTGGAGCTGCACTTGTAGTCCATGAGGATGTCTTGTTGTAGTATGACAAGACAACACCATCGTAGATTGTGGTCTTAGCTAACCTAAGTGTCCTTATGGAACTCAATGCTGTTGCACCAGATGCTGCTGATGGTTCAGTGAACGATACATTTACATACAGACTCTGTTGATCTGTTGTACCTGCTCCATTGGAGTAGCTTATAGTAAATGTAAAGTCAAACCACTTGGTCAGATTCATTGTATCTGCACCAGCGGTGTCGTTCAACCTCTCATAGTATGTACATGCATATGTTCCTGCTGCGCATCCTGCAGTACCTTCTGAACCAGTTACGTTCACTCCTATTCTGCTGTTAACAGAGTCATAGAACCCAATCATTACTGGGTGGTTGAGACCTGCTACAGTACTAGTAGTGTAGTTAAACAGGATGTAGGCCTTGTTGTATCCGGTGTTTGTGTTCGGGTCAACTATGGAACCTGCAACATCCGAAGCAATCTCAATACCGTTAAGGTTTGAGGCTGCTTGTGTTGAGTTTGTGGTTCCTATGCTTGTCCAGTAGTATCCTGCTCTACCACTTACTGGAGTGAATGTCAATGTCTGGAAGGTATTTGGATACCATGCTGGTGACGAGAATCCAATGTCTCCGTAGCTGTTTGGTAATGATAACTTTGGAGATGCATCGGTGCTCTTGATGTATTTCTGACTTGTAGGCTTGTACACGACTTCTAACGCGTCACCTACTACTAGGGCACCTGAGCTTGCGAAACCACTAACCTGTACGCACCACTCTGATTCTCCTGGGAATTTTGTATCTGAAGTTCCAGTGCCTGATATATCACAGCTTGTTCCATAGGTTCTCTCGGTACCAGTTCCTTGTGGTCCGATCACTATGTCAGCTCCACCTACAGTACCGTCAATCGTCAATGCTCTGATTGAGTTCATTTTGACTGTAAGTATTGGACTTGTTTTCTTAGTGTCCGCTGTATTGCCGTTGTCAACATTCAGGGACTCTACTATATTACCATTCTGGTCTTTGACAACTAAGGTAGCCCATCCTGTATTGGAAGCACCGCCGGACGTTGCACCCTGGGTAGCATAGAACTTGTATGTTGTGTTACCCGATACATAGTCCACGGATTGTGTGGACGTTGCCGTGCCAGTGGTTCCAACTAGCATCTTAACCTGGCTTGAACCAATTCCTACTATGAGGAAGTCCTTACCAAGCAAAGATACCTTTACTGGATTGGAATATTCCGGACTTGAAATTGTTCCGGTATTCTTAGCCGAAGTTGCCAAATCTGTGATATTCAATGCTTTGTCAAACACATACTGGTACTTGAATGTGTTGGACGGTACAACCAAGCTTTCTGTACCGTTTATTCCAGTGGTTGTGTAGTCGTGGCTTACATACAAATTACCTAAGATAGTTGTCTCATGGAAATCGTATGTATTGCCCTTCCAAGCAAATGTGGTTGTCTTAAGGCCTGAGTAGTGGAAGTTTCTCATTGTTGTTGCAAACGCGGCACTTAAGAGAGTATTAACTGATCCTGTTATTGGAACGTTTGTCTTTTCAGTTCCAGTAACTGCTGCTGCTGCTCCTGTTACTGTTTTCTGTGTGTAGGATAGCTCTGCGAGTCGAGCCATTATGTCGACTGCGCCAGCTACATCTTCTGCCTTAGCACCTGCACCAAATACTACGAAGAAGTCCAAAGCCCCGGCTGAGCCGAGGAATGTTGGATAACTTGATAGCATTGTGGCTGCTAAAGCAGCGCTACTAAATGTTAATGCTGTCATTAAAGTAGCCAAAAAGGTTGCAATTATTTTTTCAAATTTCATTTTTCAAACCTCTTTTGGCCTTCAAATCTATCCGTATAAACCATAGTCTATACTGGATAGGTTCTCGGGTTTTTATTAAGAATAACATGGGTTTAGAACATATATAAAAATTACTTGAAACAATTGTTATACTGTCTTTGAATATTAAAAAAAGCTTCCGAAACGTTTACATGTATTATTAGAAGGTTGTCAATTGTTTCTAGGGTTAAAATAACGATTTATTTGACAAATAAAGGCTTAAAATATCTTTTAATCTTTAAGTTGTATTTTTAACAGTTTTTGGAGTTTTGAAGGCTAAAATACAATTCCTTGCTGACTTGAAAGCTATTCACTGCATATTCTACTTTACAAACGTTTATTTAATCAGAAATTCATATGAAATTTGATGAGGCATGAAGGAGAGGAAGGTAGTAATGATTGAGGTTATAGCCTTGGTCTTGATTTGCGTGGTTATGGGCAGTTTCGGTCAGATATATATGAAGCGTGGTTTGAAGCAAAGCCCATTGGATTTAAAAGATATATTATCTGTCAAGATCTTCTCCACAGTTTTCGAACCGAATGTATTCATAGGCTTGGTGCTCTACATCCTCGCATCCGTTATCTGGCTTACTGTTCTTTCCAAGGCAGACGTAAGCTATGTTTATCCCATGATATCTTTGGGCTACATACTTACTGCATTTTTGGCCAAATTTTATTTCAACGAGAATATAACAATACTGAGATGGTTTGGAATACTGCTCATACTTGGCGGCGTGTTTTTAATCGCAAAAAGTTGACTAACCCCCAAATTTCTTTTTCACAATCTTGAGAATATTAGTCCTACCGCTTCTTTCTACCTCTATCAAACCCCTTTCAGCAAGGCTTTTGACAACCCTGCTAATCTTCGCCTTTGACAAATTGGTTTCCTGTACAATCTTCTTTTGGTTGGCAACACCCTTGTTTGCACTTATGATATCTATAACCTTTCTTTCATAATCATCCAGAACAGACAGCACAAGCTTTTCTGGCTTAATCTTATATCTGTATATCAGAAAAGCTATTATTGCTGCTGCGGCAACGCCCATCAGGACAAAGTACCTAAGCCTTATTGAAAATATAGGTGGAACTTCTACATTTTCGTATAGAAACTGAAATCTAAGAGGCTGGCGTGCCTGGATATTATTTAAATTCCATTGGATTATTATCCTTCGCCCATCTGTGATTTTTGTTGAATTTTCATAATAACTTATCTTTGCAGCTACCATATCACCAGCCAACAATCCTGCACCTTGCGGCAACTTGACTGAAACAAACACCTGGCCAATGTTTTTGTTTATCGACATATCGGCATCGAAGAAAAAGGTTTTTTCCAGGATTTTTACAAAATCATCTGTTTCAAACGACATCTCCACAGTCCTTTTCTCGGCTGTGAGATTCATTGTACAGTTTATATAGCTTATACCGCCTATGAGCTTGATACAATTGATAGGGCCGGCATTGCTAGTTGCTGCAAAATTCTCAATTTTTCCTATAATATTAAAATCGAAATTGCTTTCAGGCTGCGCAAAGGTAAGGGTCATTTTTACACTGCTTCTCGTCTTCTCAGTAATATCTATATCGACACCATAATACTGCACTTGTGCCTTTGCTGTCAATGAAAAAAGGCTGAGGCAAGCAAAGATGATTATTGGGATTAGAATAGACTTCTTCATAAAAGTTATTTTAGATTTCATAATTTATCTTTTAACATGGAAAGATATTTATTTTCAAACCACAATTGGGGCATCTGTCCTTTTCAAGGTTGATCTTCTTAATCACCATACCATTTCTTATTATCAAAGGCTCTTTGCAATTGTAACAGTATGTAGTTTCGTCTGGATGGCCCGGAACGTTACCTATATATACGTATCTCAGCCCAGCCTTTTTCGATTCTACTATGCAACGCTCTAACAATGCTGTCGATGTCATTGGCAACTCGGTCAACTTGTGGCTCGGGAAGAATTGAATTATATGGAATGGAATCTCTGAGCCTAACTCTGTGTTGATCCATTCAGCCACTTTTCTGCATTTTTCTACATCATCACCTATCTGCGGCACTATGAGGTTTGTAACCTCTAGAAATATCCTCTGTTTTTTCATCTGCTTCAGGGAGTCAAAAATAGTTCTAACGTCTGGAACGGACATAAACTTTTTGTAAAACTCAGGATCAGCAGAAGCTTTTAGGTCAACAGTAGCAGCATCAAGATATTTTGCAATTTTCTTTATAGCTTCCACTGTCATATAGCCGTTTGTCACAAAGGTATTAAATATATTGCTGCGATGTGCGAGCTTTGCAGTTTTGTAAGCAAATTCAAAAAATATGGTTGGCTCTGTGTAGGTATAGCTTATGATCCTGACATTGTTCTTTTCAGCCATCCTTACTATTTCCTCCGGTGTATACTCTTTCCCTGAGATGTTAATCTCATCCCCCTTCAATGTTTGACTAATCTCCCAGTTGTCACAAAATTGGCAGCGGAAGTTGCATCCTGGAGAGCCTATTGATAGGGTTGTAGAACCCGGACAGAAGTGAAAAAGTGGTTTTTTCTCTATTGGGTCTATGTTTACAGAGCAAAGCTTTCCGTAATTGAGGGCATATAGTTTACCGTTCTTGTTAAGCCTAACCAAGCATAGCCCTCTGTGGTCCTTGGCTATGAAACATTTGTGATTGCACAGTTCGCAACGAATGCCATTTCGTTCCTTGTGCCATAGTATTGCTTCTTGCATTATCATCCCAAAAGATTAGTATTAAATATAATATGGGCAAGGTTAGTAATATAGGTTGAATACCGTTAAGTAGCAAGTGCCCCGGTAGCTCAGTTGGTACTTTGCAATAAAGAGCAATTGCCCCGTATGGGTCGGGCAAGCAATAGGTCGAGGGTTCAAATCCCTCTCGGGGCTCAAAAACAGATAAATATTTACAACGCATAAAAACTAAGAAGTGATGATATGGAATTAGTATTGTTGATTGAAACGAAAAATCTGCAAAAGGCCAAGGATATTTTGCTAAAGGATAATACAGTCTCACGGGCAAGCATAACATTCAAGGATGCAGCTGCATACGGTGGCAAGAGTGGCTATTATTACTGCTACATATCTGGCCTGGATGAGTTATGCAAAAGAGCTTTGGAGATAGCAAAGGATGTGGTAAAAGAGGTAAAAGATAAGGAAAAGGAAGGTCTAATAAAAAAAATAAAGCAAGAGGAAGATACAGCTAGTGAGGCATTTGGTGGAATATTTGAATGAGCGGCTGTAGTCCAGCCTGGTCTAAGATATCGACAATTACTAATTGGTAGAACCTTGCCAAGGCGAGGACCCGGGTTCAAATCCCGGCGGCCGCATTTTAATAAAAACTTTATATTAACAACAAACTGAAATAAATATATCGTGATTCAATGCTGTTTGGAAAAAAGAAGGAAGAAAAACAGGAAGTAATACAAGAGCAAACTCATCCTGCTGTCGACGAATTGATGAAAAGAATAAACACCTTGGAAAGCATGCCTGCTGCTCCAGTGATGCAGCAACCTGCAAGGCCAATGATGCAAAGGGCAGCGCCAGAGGAGATGCCAAGAAAGGTTGATTTTCCGAAGCCGCTTGAAGAGCAAGAAATGAAGGAAGAGCAAAAATCTTCTTTCGCACCATTGTTTGTTAAAATAGACCGCTATAGGCAGATACTGAGTACGATGAACTACTTGAAAAATAGCATTATGCTGATCAAGAACAATTTTGCCATACTTAACGAGTTGGAGAATTTAAGGGCAGAAAATATTAAGCTATTGCAAGAAACACTTGAAAGATTGGATAAAAAGATTTCTTCTCTTGACACACAATTCCTCAGACCTTCTGGATTTATGGAGGATATGGAAGAGGTCCAAGATGCAGGAGCACTTGAGGCAACAATATCCGACTTGAGCGGGCAGATTGAAGAGATGAAGGCACAATTGCAAAGTCTTGCTTAGACTCCTTTTATTTAATTTTTCAAACTTAACATAAACAACAAAATTTTTATTGCTATAAAATTAAATCGTGAAATGATGGAAATAAAAATAAACAATATAAAACTAGAAGTTGAGCTGGCAAACAAAAATCCTATTACTGCTCAAAAAATACTGAAAGCATTGCCAATAAAATCCTCAGCGAACAGATGGGGGGATGAAATATATTTTGCAACTGATATTGAAATCAAGAGAGAAAATCCCCAGCAGGAGGTTGAAGTTGGTGATGTCGCTTACTGGCCTCCTGGAAAGGCTATTTGCATATTTTTTGGCAAAACACCTGTTTCCACTAGCAACAAGCCAAAGGCCTACTCGCCGGTAAATGTTTTTGGCAAGGTTGTTAAAAATTTAGAACTGCTGAAAAGCGTTAAAGACAATGAAAAGGTTGAGGTTCACTAAATTTTAAATACCAATAAATATTATGTAAAATAGAAGCAGGGGTAGCCAAGTCTGGTCAAAGGCGCTAGGCTCAAGTTTTTGAAATTTGAGCTTTGATAAAAAGATGAAATAAGAAACCTAGTCGGTTAGTCCGTTCGTGAGTTCGAATCTCACCCCCTGCATTCATTAACAATAAATCTTTCTGGTTTCTATATTAGAATGGCAACATGGTAGAAAGGCAATGGGTAAAACTAGTCGTTTACGTTTTCTTGGAACGTAGTGGAAAGATACTTCTCGGTAAGCGTAAGAATGCCTTTGGTGAAGGGCACTACTCAACGCCTGCCGGTCATATAGAAAAGGGAGAATCTGTATTAGAATGCGCTGAAAGGGAGTTGCTTGAGGAAACTGGACTACATGTGGATGAATTCAAATTCAAATGTGTGAGGCTAATAATGCCATACAAAATCAACGGTGTAGTGGCAGATCCTTATGTTGCTTTTGGTGTTATGGCGAAAAACTGGAGGGGCGAACCAAAAAATTTAGAGCCAGAAAAAAATGAAGGTTGGGAATGGTACCCTTTAGAGGAATTACCAGAGCCGATGTTCCCTCCTGTAAAAATGCTTATTGAGTGTATAAACAATTCTTTATCTTTTATTGACTAGAATTTTTTCTTAGGGAAGAAATAAATTCCTATTAGTAAGAAAAAGAAAAGAAGAAAGAAAATTCAAAAAATTCTTCTACTTTTCGAATAGCATTTCATAGCCTACGAACAGTGTCCCTATTAGCGATAGAATCCATCCGATTATCGAGAACAACTCTGCGAGATACAGTGATGTTAATATTGTTCCCAACATCGATGGCACGAAGCTAAATGTTGCTGAGAACAGGAAGAATACTCCTGCAACCGCCAACCAGCTGAACCCCTTGTCAGCTTTGTTTCTTAGTTTGGCAAACTCAGCAATCGCTGGAGCTAATAGGCAGGCTATGCCTAAACCGACTACTCCTTCGAATACCATCATTTCACCTATAATAGAGTTTCTAAAGGCGGGATATAAAGGCTTATACACCATATTTAAGCATAGTCTTCAGCCAGTGGTGACATAACGATTTGACGAAGAAAAACCAAAAATAAATTAGAAAAAGATGCGCATCGACCCAACCAAAGCATACCGCTTACTGTCGCCAAGGATTGTCTTACTCATAACAACACTTAACTCCAAGAGCGGTGTGAATGGTGCTCCTGTGGATTTTGCAACACCTGTTAGCATAAATCCACCGATAGTGATGATTTCCCTTGCACCTACAAGGCATACTTACCAGAATATTGTTGACCATAGAGAATTTGTTATCAATATCATGGGTAGGGAATGTATAAACCAAGTCTTGCGATGCTCTACACCTTATCAGGATGGCGTGGACAAGCTCCGCTTGGCAAATTTGAACTGGTTTTCCTCGGAAAGGGTTGATCCCCCGCGTGTTAAAGAGGCAAAGGCATGGATAGAATGTGAAATGACAGAGCAAAAGCAGCATGGAGACCATGTGGCAATATTTGCAGAGGTGCTGGCTGCCGAGATAAAGGATGAGGCAACCACTGCTGGAGAGGTTGATATTGAAAAACTAAAGCCAATATTCCATGCAACGAAAGAAGATTTCATTACGGACTTTAAGATTACAAAACATAAAAGATATGATTAGCTGGTTTTATGGATTTGAAATGCCCAAGATGCAACATGCAGACCGCAGAAATGGTAGAATGTGAGAGCTGCAGTACTATTGGATGTGTAAGATGCATAACAAAAAGTGGTAATCGATGGTTATGTGGTAATTGCAAAGATGGTAAGCAATACAATCAATATGAAGTACTGAAAGTCCAAGAAGAGCAGTCACCTGAATCTGCCTTAGCTTCTATGTTCGGATGATTATTTTCCCACTAGGCCTCTGTTCGCAGAATATTTGCGCTTGAAACTTCCATATCTTCGTCGCCTTATCATGCAAAGCATCCGGCATCAAGCCTGCCTTGAAACATAGGTTGTCAAGAAACTCTGCGGCACTCCAATTATATTCAACAGCCACTTGCGGAAGCAGCAAACCACTTCTATACCCGCACTGAATAATCAAACCATCCTTGCCAATTTTAATTTTTTTACAATATTCACCCGCATCTTTTACAACAACTGGTTCCGGTTCTGTCAAAATAGAGACTTCGAAAACAATATTTTTCAACTCTTCTTCCTCAAGTTTCGAAAATCTGTAATCTTCAAACGCCGCTGCAACAGCTGCTTGCTGTACTGCATTCCAAAGAGGCATCACAGCTTCCGGAAAACCAATACACCCGCGTAAATTTTTTTCAGGGTGTGTTTCAATGGTTACAAAAACGCCGCGTTTTTCTAAAAAATTTTTGTGCTGGCATTTCTCCAAAATTAATTTTCCATTTTCAAAATATTTTTTTACAGTTCTTCTTGCAAGTTTGACCAATTTTTCTCCTTCCGGCAGGCTGAGCATAAGTAAAATTATAAACAAACCAAATAATTAATAGATTCCATGGCGGAAATGAAAGGCCTTCGCAGGCATTATAACTGGGATGTTACAACTAAAACAAACCTCACCTATCCTGAGCATCCTTCACAAAGTGGTGTGTGCTCTTTATGTATAAGATGTGGTAAGTGTGAGATTGGATTGAAGGCGAAGGTTGGTCGCACACTTTATCCTGAGCCATTTGGATTTGACCAGTTTGGTGCAGAGAAAAGATTGCCTGGACTACAGGATATACAGATTCTGCCAGAGTTGTTTGGAGTTGGAAATTTTTTCACAAAGGTAAAAACAGAATGTGAAATAGGCGGTTTCAAATGTTCTTTACCTGTTGCAATCGGTGCCATGGGTTCAACCAAGGTTGCCAGCACTATTGCTGATGCAGTTTCACAAGGTGCAGCTGCTGCCGGCATTGTAAGAGTAATAGGAGAAAATATCATGGCAACCTTTGGAAGGGAGGGGTTGAAATGCATGATAGACCCTTTTTTGAACCATTATGAAAAACTTGGAGCAATAATTGTTCAGGCAAGCTACACTGATATGAAACTGAAAGCATTGGAGACTGGTGTGGAGTTGGGTGCGCAGGCAATAGAATTGAAATTCGGTCAAGGTGCAAAACAGGGATTGGGTGGTGAGATAACCTTTGAAGGGAAGGTGTATGCAAAAAAATACGAGGAGTTAGGTTATCTCATTATTGAGCATGATGAAAAAACTTTTGAACGGCACACACATCCAGGCAGTTTGATCAGACAAACTTTTGTGGAGCAGTTGAAAAAATATTCAGAGCTTAGTGTACCAATATGGATAAAGATCGGTGTGGGAAGTGGTATATATGAATTTTTGAAATTGTGCCAAGAGGTGAGGAAGAAGGAAAATATAAAAATAGAGTGTGTAACTATTGATGGCCATGGTGGTGGAACAGGAATGTCTCCATGGATTATAATGAATGAGACTTCTCTGCCGTCAATAGCTGCATTGGAAAATATAGGAAAGATGAAATTGGATTTTGATATACTTGTTGCTGGTGGGTTCGCTGATGGTGTTGATGCAGCTAAGGCGATGATGCTGGGTGCGAAGGGTGTTGCAATGGCAAGACCATTTTTGATAGCTGCAAATACTGACAGAACAAAGGGAATAGTGAATTTTATCAATGCCTTGAAGGAAGAATTGCAGATGGTTTGCTGCGCTCAGAGGGTTTATGATGTTAAAGAACTGCAAAAAAAGAGGAAAAATCTTATAGCATTGTCACAATCCGCGTCAAAGATGTTTGGTTTGCCTCAAAAATTGTAAAATTATGTTTTACTAATGTTTTTAAAAATAAAAAGAAAAAATAAGAAGTTTACCATTCCTCAGAAGTCTCTTCCTCTTCTTCCAAATCTTCTTCTTCGTCATCATCCGAAAGTTCGTCCCAATCTTCGGGCATTTATTTTTCACCTATGTCTCTATAAAGTGCAGTGAAAATATATAAAGCTTTACCTGATGGGTAATTGAAATCACTGAATGATGGTAAATTACTTTTTTCTCAGCCACTCGGAATATTTTGCCAGTATTGAGAAGGATTTTGCCACCCTGTCTGGTGTTGAATATACTGGTACACGATTTCTCTCAAGTACGGCAGCTATTGAACGTGTAGATTTGCCACCTGATGAACAGCATAGTAGTGGCTTGGTATATTTCTTCGACAGTTCAATCAAAACGTTTGTTATATTCCTGTCTAACGTAGGAACCTGGTAAAGCACTATTGCAATCACGCCATCATATTCCTTGCTTTTTAGGCATTCTTCTATAGCAGTTCTGTATTGCCCATTAGTCGCGCCGCCAGTGAGATCAATAGGGTTGTTTAATATGGCAAATGATGGAAATAATTTTTTAAATTTCCTCTGAAGCGCTTTGCTCGGTTCTGGTAGTTGTATGTTAAGCTGTTCGCACGTGTCTGTTGTTAAAACGCCAAATCCCCCACCATCTGTTACTATTGCTGCCCGCCTGCCTTTCGGCAGCGGCTGTGTTGCAAAGCTTCTTGTATAGTCAAACAACTCTTCCCATGTCTCAGCCTCAATGGCTCCTGTCTGTTTGAAAACTGCTGAATAAATTCTTGCAGAGCCTGCCAACGAACCAGTGTGACTCACAACTGCCCTACTGCCTTTGTCTGTTTTGCCAGCCTTTAAAATCACAACCGGCTTCTTTTTTGTTATCTTCTTTAGGCACTCAATAAACCTCTTTCCACTTACCTTTATTCCTTCCAAATAGACAGCTATAACCTTTGTGTTACTGTCTTTAGAAAGATACTCTAGCAAATCACACTCATTTACATCCATGGCATTGCCGTATGAAATAAATTTTGATATCCCTATGTTTTCCTCAGACAGCCAGTCCAACATTGTCGAGCCTATGGCGCCAGACTGGCTGATAAATGCTATACTACCAGAGCCGGGCCTACCCATCTTTTTCAACGATAAAAACAGTGTGTCAACATGCGTCACACTATCATAAACACCTATAACATTCGGCCCGATCACCCTCGTATTGCTGCCAGCAATTATTTTTTTGCATTTTTCCTCCAGCTTTCTTCCTTTTTCACCAACCTCAGAAAATCCAGCAGAGATTATTATCACTGCACCTATCTTCTTTTCCACACACTCCTTCAATATTTTAGGTACTATCTCTGCTCGTACAACAATAACAGCCAGGTCAATATCATCGGGCACATCCTTCACAGATTTGAAAACCGGTAAATTCATTATTGGTGTGGTGTCGGGGTTGATGGGGTATATTTTTCCTGCGAAATTTTCGCGTACAAAGTTTTCAATGATCGAGTAACCTATCTTCCCGGGAGTATGTGAGGCGCCTACAATAGCTACTGAACGCGGTGAAAAGAACTTTTCAAGCATGATGACACTTAATTAAAATATATCTGAAACAATCTTATTATTATGTATAGACTTGCTGAGAGGGTGAAGGTAATAGGCGAGTCTAAGATTACAGATAGTCTTAAGGCGATAGAGCAGGATCCGACTATAATTTCTCTTGGTGCTGGTGAACCAGATTTTCCTGCGCCGAAGGTTGTTATCAAAGCCACTGAAAAAGCCCTTAGAAATGGTTACACGCATTATTCCCCTGTTCAGGGAAAGAGGTTGTTGAGAGAGGCCGTTGTTGAGAAACTGAGAAAAGAAAACAAGATAGATGTTACACCAGAACAAGTTCTTGTCACATGCGGCTCAAAAGAAGCGATACTGCTTTCTATGATGGCGCTTGTTGATCCTAATGAAGAGGTGTTCATACCTGATCCTGGCTATATTGCATACAAACCAATAGTTGAAGTGATAAATGGCCGTGCCATTTCTGTCCCATTGCTGGAGCAGAACAATTTTCAGGTTAATCTCGATGATATAAAAAGTTTTGTTACTGCCAACACAAAGGCCATATTGATAAATTCCCCCTCAAATCCGACTGGTGCAGTTTTCAAGAAAAAAACACTTGAAAATATTGCTGATTTTGCTGTTGACAATGATTTGATGATTATTTCTGATGAGGCCTATGAAAAACTTGTTTACGACGATGCAAAGCATATAAGCATAGGCAGCTTAAACGGCATGGAAAATCATGTTCTAACCTTGCAGAGCTTTTCGAAAACATATGCTATGTGTGGCTTCCGTGTCGGCTATGCAGTAGGCCCGGCAAAGGTTATAAAAGAGATGACAGAATTCAAAATCTGCACCACCCTTGCACCACCAACAGCAAACCAAATAGCTGCAGTGGATGCTTTGAAAAAGGCTGGGTCCTATATGAGAAAGATGCGCAGCGAATACAACCGCCGCAGGAAATTGATAATAAAACGGCTTAATAATATGAAAGGTGTAAGATGCACAAAGCCCAGTGGGGCATTCTATGTTTTTCCGAATATTGAAGGTGTGGAAAAAAGTTCGGAAAAATTTTCAGACAGACTTCTAAAGGCAAAGGTAATTGTCGTGCCTGGCATAGAATTTGGCAAGCATGGTGAAGGTTATGTGAGGATGAGTTATGCAACTGCATACGATAAGATAGAAGAGGCTATGAATAGGATTGAGGCTGCGTTGAAGTAATTTTCTTCTGAAAGATTTTTATTTAATAAACACCAAAAATTTTAAATGAGATTTGCCTATAGCGACCTTATAACAAAGTTTGAAGAGCCTTTGGGAATAAGAAAGGATATTGTTGAAGAAACTTTTAACAAGCCTGATGCGACTGATGTGTTTGCTGATAAATGCATATCCAAGAAAAACTATGGTGATTTCTATATGTTGATAGTTTTCGAGATGGATGATCAGGTTGTAAGATTTTTAAGCGCATATCGTGTTTATCCAAAGCTGTTGGATGGATTTGATATTTCTAAGATGAAGCCAGTTGATGTTCTCAAAGAATTCATGAACAAGTATGGTATACCAAAGATGATACCAAAGTTTGGTGAACAAAAAATTTTGATAGAAAAAAAAATTAACATCTTCTTTCCAGGCATTATTGACATAGAGAAGTATTTGGAAGCTGTTAAGAATATGTAAATTTCCTTGAAAAATGTAGATACCTCAAAATACCTTCAGATACTCTGTGGGGGTTTGCTGCCGGGCTGGACTGCAGTTCAAGAATATTAAAAATATTTAAACAACTCAACAGAATTAATTATAGTATGTTAAACTTAACCCCTATGTATATTGCTATTTCAATCATAGCATTGTTAATAATTGCTGCACTTGCCTTTTTTGTAAAGAAAAATAAGAAACAAAAAAAACTTTCTACTTTGGCTGGTTTATCGTTTGTTTTTGTTATTGCAGGAATTATTTTTGGTGACGATAGACTAATAGGTTATGGTTTAATTGGCGTTGGGATAATTCTCGCAGTAGTAGATATTATTATGAAATCTAAGAAAAAATAGGGGCTTCTGTATTTAATACTTCTTAATATAATTTTTAATTATGAATAGCTTAGCGAGATTTCAAAAATATAACCGTCCATTTCTAATTGTTTTTGCTTTGATATCTCTTTCATTGTTTATATTTGCTGTTGTTAAGGTTCGGGCAGAAAAAGAGGAAGGTTTCTGGACATTCCTACCAGTTATTTTAACATTGTTTAATGGAGTTTTCATTTTAGGGGATGCGACATTTTTTTCAATTTTCTTCTTCATAGTCTCTCTCATACTAATTTATAAAAACGACATTCGATACACATTGCTGGTTTTTTTGATATTCTGGATTGTTAGAAGTGCTGGGGAAGTTGTATATTGGCTTAACTATCAGTTTGCTTCTATTCATCCACATGAACTTCAGCTTGTCCCAGTTAGGAATCAGTTTGAACTTTTGACAGGTCCTTTGCAAGAAAAGGAGGTGTACATACTTTACCAGGTGGTAAACCAACTAACATTGATTACCTGCTTAATATTGCTTTTTGTTTTGATAAAAAACTGGGATAGTTTTTTACAAGTTTCCTCTAAGAAGAAATAACCAAATGTTAAATATATTTAACCCCACAACATTCACACAGGATTAGATTTCTCATCCTGAATTTTTCGGACAGAAATATATATTTCCTTGAAAAAATCTTGTTGTTGGTTGGTTGCCAGTAACCTTTAAATCCTAGCAGCAAGTATTAGATTTTGCAGAAGGCCAACGGCTGGGCGGCTTGGCGTCGCCTGCAACGCGAAATCGTCATCATGCGCGGGCCGCAGCCTGAAGACGGTGCAACTATCGTGGATTAGTCCAAGCGGCTGACTGAGAAGCCCTGCCTTTCAGGACTATCTGCATAGCGAACCTCCCTAGGACCGGAAGGTAGCAAGGATAAACTATGTTCTTAGTGCTTGAAAGATCACGGGGTGGAGAAGGTTGTTTGGGTTAACTATTTCATGGTATTGCAGCAACTGATGGCGTGCCTTCTGCGCTATTTATCTTTATCACTCATACATAAGTTTTTTAAATATAGAAGTAGGGTAAAATAGAATAGCTGTGATGATTATGAAGAAAGTTTTAGCAATAGTGTTGATAGCAGCCCTTGTATGGATATTTTTATCAAATCTTTATCCTATAAACCTTTCTAGTCCATTGTCAAATTTTTTCATAACCAATACCATACCTGAAAAAACTACAAGTACCACGACAACGATAGCAGTAACGGAAATCAAGCACAATACAGTCTATCTAAAACTGCCGGCAGTGGATAATGAAGGAAATGGTGTTATAACACTATTGAGGGTTGAAATAACTCCTGGAACCGGTAAGGTTTTGACTGATATAAACAACCTCTTCTTCTGGGTTGACACGCAAAATTCTATAAGAACCGCACAGCGCGTGGCGCAAAGCATAACTGGTATTGATTTATCGAAATATGATTTGACCTATTCAGTAGAAACTAACGCTTCGCTTATAGGTGGACCTTCTGCTGGGGCAGCATTGACAGTTGCAACCATAGCAGCGGCTCAAAATAAAACTATCAATGAAAACGTGATGATTACTGGCACTATAAATTCTGACGGCTCCATAGGGCCGGTGGGTGAAGTTCTAGCCAAGGCAAAGGCAGCAAAAGACGTTGGAGCAAAAATATTCCTCGTGCCAGAAGGACAAGCAACGCAGAGCTACTACAACCCTGTACAAAAATGCGACCAAATAGGCTCTTTCAACTACTGCACAATAGAATATCAGCAGGAGAAGGTTGACATAAACAAGGATGCTGCTATAAATGTGAAAGAGGTATCAAACATAAAAGAAGCAATGCCATACTTTTTTTCCTCTTAAACTTTTAAATTCTTTTAAAAATAGTATTATACATGGAATATTCCAAAAGATGGTTTTACAAGGACGAGATAAAGGATATAATTATAGCTATGGTTGTAATAACCGTTGTCTTTGCTTATCGACCGTCTGATTTATCCACAACAATTAGCCTGCTGCCGTATTATTTTATTGCAGTTCTGCTGGCATTTTTATTTCACGAGCTGGCCCATCGTTTTGTGGCAAGAAGATTTGGCTGTGTGGCGTTTTTTAAGATGTGGCCACAAGGCATAATTATTAGCTTTTTATTTATGCTAGTTGGATTCAAGTTCGTGGCTCCAGGTGCGGTTGTCATTCTACCTTATAGGTTCGGTAGGTGGGGAAGAAAAGCGATCAATGTGCACCTAACAGATGTGGAGATGGGCCTTATCTCTATAGCAGGAGTATCAGTCAACCTATTCTTTGCAGCATTGTTCAGCATTTTTAGCGGGGATTTTTTTGTATTTCTTGCTGGCATCAATGCCGTCCTAGCATTGTTCAACCTTCTGCCCATACCGCCTTTGGATGGCAGCAAGATAGTGAAATGGAAACCGTGGATTTGGCTGTTCTTAATAATAATTGCCGGTGTGCTTGCATGGCCTTACATCACAGGTAAACTATAAAATTGAATTAACTTCTTGTAGGCATTCAGTTTAAATTATAAACATGCAAATAATATCGTGAGAGCATGCAAGTTATAGCTGACTTTCATATTCATTCAAAATATTCACGGGCAACTAGTAGGAATATGGATGTTGCCAATCTTGCAAAAGGTGCGAAATTAAAGGGGCTGCAGCTGATGGGCACTGGTGATATTACACACCCCCAGTGGTTGGAAGAATTAAAAAGAAAACTAAACACTTTTGATGATCTTTTTGTTTATGATGATGTATACTTCATGCCCACCGGAGAGGTTTCAACTATTTTCACATTCGAACAAAAAACAAGAAAGGTTCATCATGTTTTACATGTACCGAATTTCGAGGTGGCGGAACAGATCAATGACGTTTTGGTAAAATGGGGTAAGCTGCAAGTGGATGGCAGGCCAATGTTGATTGTTAACGCAGCGGAAATGGTAGAGGCCGTTATGGAAATTGATAAAAATATTTTCATCTATCCCGCGCACTTATGGACGCCGTGGTTCTCTGCATTTGGCAGCAAATCCGGTTTTGATTCAATGGAAGAATGCTACCAAGACCAGATTAAGCATATACATGCCTTGGAAACAGGTTTATCCAGCGACCCACCAATGAACTGGAGGTTGTCTGCCCTGGATAAATTTACTTTGTTATCAAACTCTGACAGCCACAGCCCCAATCCATGGCGCTTGGGTAGAGAAGCAAATGCATTCGAGCTGAAAAAAATCACATATAAAGAAATTCACGACGCGATAAAAGGCAAAGATAAGAAAAGGTTTTTGTTCACAATAGAGGTTGATCCTTGCTATGGTAAATATCACTTTGACGGCCACCGCGCTTGCGGCATCAGCCTAACACCAAAAGAGGCAAAAAAATTCAACAATGTCTGCCCAAAATGCGGTAGGCCTTTGACCATTGGCGTGCTGCATAGGGTAGAAGAGTTGGCAGATAGGGAAGAAGGTTTCAAACCAAACGATGCAATTGATTTCAAATCCTTGCTGCCGCTGTATGAAATAATTTCTTTTGTTACAGGCGCAAACCAGTTATATTCGCAAAAGGTTATTGCTGAACAGGACAAGCTTATAGCAGAATTTAAAAACGAATTCAATGTTTTGTTAAACGTGACAAAAGAAGAGTTGTTGAAGGTTACAAGTGAGAAGATTGCAGATGGTATAATCGCAGTACGGGAGGGAAAGGTGAAATATGTTGCTGGGTACGATGGAGTGTACGGCAGACCTGTTTTTTCTGAAGAAGAATTTGAAAAGATAGAGAAAGAAATCAAGGCGAAAGCGCGTGAACAAAAAAGTTTAAAAGATTTCTGAAAATAGAATAATCTCTAACAAAATTTTTAAATTATTTTTTCTAGGTTGCAGTTACTTGTTCAACCAGGCTATAGCTATTCCGCCGACTAAATATGTGAGCAATCCGTCGATTATCAGCCAGTAGACTAGAAGGCTTAGTGGCAGATTGATCAGCAGATAGGTTGTCAGAAAGTATGGAATCCCTGCCATTAGGAATATCACAAATCCATACTTCAGCCCTTTTTTAACCGTTGTTCCTTTGATAACATTTCTGATATTTGTGTAGATGTAACTGTATATCAAACCGATGATGAAGCTGAATGCCAGAGAATAGTAATAAAATTCTGCTGGCGGCGGACCCGCTGCTGGCATCATGATTTTGCTCCATACTGCAAAATAGTTTGCATCTGTGTAGTAATTCATTGTCAGCATCGTCGAAACAATGTGCATCACTTGTGCAACTACTAGAAAAGCTATAGCTCCCAGAATTATTCTCGGACAGTTTAACTTGTTCATTGTTCCACTTTATTAAAAATTGGGTTTGTGTTATATAAAAAATTAGGATTTGAATGGGCCCAGTGCGATTTGAACGCACGATTTCTGCGATGTGAACGCAGCGTCTTCCGGCCTCGAACAGTTAACCGCTGGACCATGGGCCCTTGATTTCACAAAAAAACTATGCTGGAATTAAATATAAATTTATATCAGTCTGCCCTTTACAGTAATAGTTGTGGATTTGTCGACAATGTAGCTGTAGATTGTGTCAACTGTTATAGAATATGTCTGCTTGTCATATATTCCAGCAGTGTTGATTCTGCACGTCACGGTGTTAGAACCTTGCCCTTTGGGCAGCCTTATTGAATTGCCCCCAGGACAGTAGGCACCGGTTATTGTGAAATATAACAGGCCGAGATTTTCTATTGTCGGTTGTGTGCCGTATGCATACTCACTGCCACCACCAACATTGTTGAACTCAAAAACTATTGGGATCTCGCCACCTGAGGAAGTTATGCTTGGCATGCTGGCCTTTATCGAAATCGGTCCTGAGTTAAAGCTCTGGCTGGTAATCTCGCTCTTCTCATTTGTCCTATACATATAATCCACAGTCACTACCTTTGCCTGAACGCTCAACTCTGTCTCGTAATTATACTTGACAACAACAGACAATGGATACTTTACATCAGAATCTTTCGCTGGGGCAACAAGGGTCCAGTATACATTTGCTGCATCACCTTTCGTAGTTGTGCTGCCAACAGTTATGGGGCCCATAAGGTCTTGTATGAATTGCGTCCGGCTGCCAGATGTGATTGTTATGTCAGAAGGCATACCTATAAGTTCTGCAGCAATTCCAAAGGCCTTGCCCTTACCACTATTCCTCACAACCATAGAAAGTGTTATAGGTGTATTGGGCTGCACTTCATTTCCTGCAATAGCAGAAAAGCTTTCTACCACAACACCATTTCCAGTAGTTGTTTGCTGGCCTATGCATCCTGAAAAGAATACCACCATAAGTAGAACCAGTAAAACAAGCTTGGACCTTGCTTTCATTGAAAAGACCTTATTTTATAATATACAATTTCTAACTTAAGTTTTATCAATCCGTAGGCTTTACGGTAAACACCTTGGTATAACTGTACTGGTAGGTGTAGGTGAAATATGCTGACAGGGTGTAGGTTTTGTAGCCGGTAAATGCGTCTGAGGATACGAGATAACATCTATATGTAGCAGGCAACGTTGCAGTTGTGCTTGATATCAGTGTTACACCTGCCTCATTAAAGTCGCATTTCAAAGCTTCTCCCTCCACAAAAGCCACCCGTAAATTTTCTTTGTTGACAGTCAGTTTTCCTGACGCTATGACCTGCGGCGCTATCGAACCGCTGCCAACATTATTAGCAGTAATCTTCATCTCAAAGGGCACGTCTTTTCTGTAAGGCACATCGCTGCCCTCTGCCGTGCCGCTGCTCGGCTGGCTGAATTCAAGGACTATGGGGCCGTCTGTTGGATCGCCTTGCGTAAACGTTGTTTTCGGCTTGGTTATAGAGTATCCGTCCCACACCGTAATCATGGCAGTCCTCTCGCTAACATAGTCATGCTGTATAAAGTAGCTGACCTTGTACTGCGTATCGGATTTTATCAGTTGCCTCGGTGGTGCCTGCAATGTTGCAGTCACCAAGCGGATGTCATTGTTAACCATATTCTTCAGCACGCAGCTGTTGCCCTGCACCACAGAAGGCGACTGGCATTTCAATCCAGTTATTGTCAAGCCGGCATCAAAAAAATTTACTATTACATCGCCAGTGCCATGGCCTTTTTTCACAACCTCAAACTCGATCAAGGTTGTAGTCCCTGCCAGTGGCTGTGTGTTCTGCACATAGGGGTTGTTAATCGTTATTATGTTCTTTATACTCTCTGTAGTCTGGCCAACGCAACCAGAGAATAGCATGACAAATATCAAAAGAAAAATCACAGACTTGTCAAACAAACCCATAAAATTAATTTAAGAAGATGAAGTAATATTTATGTCGTTGCTGGACTATTTTCTCTATCCTCAGGCTAGTGGATATGATGTACCGAAGACGCTGCTATATGGCATAGTGCTGGTTATAGCGGCATATCTTATCTACAAACTGCTAAAGAGGTTAAAAGTTAAGGTAGATAGAAGGTTGGCTTTGGCGGTTGCGCCGTATGTAATTTTTGGCAGTGCCATGAGAGTGCTGGTTGATTCCCATATCTTCGAATCATACTTCCTTGTGACGCCTGGGATTTATTTCCTTGTTGCTGCGATTGTTATCTCACTGCTCTCTTTATCGATTATTTTGGAAAAAAAGAGGGGTATACCTTATTTCAAAACGCTTTTTATAGCTGGTTTATTGTTATTGTCATTTCCTCTTTCTTTTATCAGACCTGTAAATCTCAAAGGGTTTTTGCTGATTGCGTTGCTGTTCGTGCCATGGCCATTGATTTTAAAATTTGTTAAATGGAAGGATGAAAACAAGATCGTTCTGGTAATCCACATGTTTGACGCCACTACAACTTCTACAGCTATGTCTTTTTTTGGCTATTACGAGCAGCATGTCTTGCCATCATTTATTATTAGCATGTCACATCCTCTGTTTTTCATAATAACAAAAGCTATAGCCATAATAGCTGCGTTGATTGCAATCGACAAATTTTCCTCGGATAAAGAATTTAACAATTATTTGAAACTTTGCATAGGAATTTTAGGAGCAGCAACTGCCAGTAGAGACTTTTTGCGGCTGCTTGCACTGGTCTAGCCCTTGCGCACTATTGTAAGTGTTACGTCCTGCAAACTGTAAGAGGCCTCTTTTTCCAATAAGAAAGAGATTGTATTGCTGCCAATATTCGGTGCAACCTCTGAACCAAAGTTTATGTCAAAGGTTTTTGGCGGCACGCCTCTGTAAATCTGGTAACCGTTTATATTTATTATCATATCGCTTGTTGCCTTGTTGTCGCCAAGTAAGAAATGAAGCTTGCCGAACTTGAAGCTCATTACCTCCTCTTCTGCCAATGTGAAAGTTTTTTCAGGGAACACAGACTTTTGATAATTAATGCTGAATCTCATTGTCTTTATTTTATAGACAGTGTTTGTCCAAAACATCCAGCCTGGCGTGCCTGCTTTGACTGTAATAACATTAGATTTCTTTATCATAGTTGTAGGTATGTTTATAGACAATTCACCTACAGATGCTTTTTTGTTTTGCATCTCAATACCATTGAATTCAACAATCAGGTTTCCGGCATTATTTGTATCTTCTATCAGCATGTAGACAGTGCCTTCAGTTATGGCAGAAAATTTATCATCAGCTATGGCCTCATGCACAAGGTTAACCTTATACTCTGAAAAGTAACCTTTCGATACTTCTTTGCTGTCTGCCGAAGCTATTGTCTCAGGCCCGAGCAAATAACTGACAGAAAAATCGCCCAAACGTATGTCGCGTGGTATGCCGGCAACCGCTGCTTTAGAGACCTCCACGCTGACAGGAATTATCTTTTTCCTGCTTTCATAATAAACCTCTATATTACCTGTATACAATCCATCAGCTGTTCCTATAGGAACTTTAACCTCACAATCTAATGTTTTAATACCACTTATCTGCATGTTATTCTCCATAAAACCTATCCATGTTGCAACCTGTCCTGTTGCTACCATTGTAACATTGGGCATAGTGCCGTTGAAAGTAAGTGTAAAAATCTTTGAAGATCCAGGGCTTAATTTAACACCAATACTGGTCGGTAAAACATCAATGTCAGTACTCTGCTGACTCCATGTAATTGCCATAATCAGTATCAGAACAAGGCCTGCTAGTAATACAAAGGCAAACTCGTCTACCCTGGTAAGTGAGCCCTGACCTTTATTGTTTCTCAAGTGAAACTCCTAAAAATTAGTTGTAGTTTTAATAATTAATTCTTATGGTGGTTGGTTGAGACTGCTGGTTGAGAACATAAAAGATGGCTTTGTCAAGCTTGTAGTGGATGATATAAATGATTTGTGGCATTTGCAAAACGTGATCAAATCTGGAGATTTCGTTACAGCAAAGACGTTGAGGACAATATTTGTCGAAAGAGAGGAAACAAGAGAAAAGGTGAAGAAGAAGCTTGTGCTGCTGAAGATAAAGGTTGAGAAGGTGGAATTTGCGAAAAGCAAGAATGTTTTACGATTGTCTGGTAAGATTGAGGAATGCCCGGAAGATGTGCAAAAAGGCAGTTACCACACCATAGAAGTTGGCTTGGAAAAAATATTGACCATAGAAAAGCAGTGGAAACAGGAAGAAATAGAGCAATTGAAAAAAGCGAGGATAAGAATAAGATATGCCAACGGTACTGTCATCGGGGAATTTTTGATGCATGTTAACAGGGATGATGGTTTGGCTGCATACGGATTGGAACAGGTGAAAACTGCTGTGATGATGAGCGCTGTGAAAACCCTGCTTGTCCCAGAAGAAAATTTACATGATAAGAAATTTGAACAAGTGATCAAAGAGGCTGAGAGCAAACGTGGCGAGATTTTGATTGTATCGAAGAAAAAGGATTGGGGCGAGAAATTTTGCAGGCAGTATGACATAGCTGCTTTGCTAAGATTTGCTGTTAGTTAAGGCGTCAAACGCTGTATGATGTAATACGTAACATCCGACTCTTTATCAACCACAGCCCAGACGAATGTCGCACGGATATTGTGTGCAAGCCTCACAGCTCGTGACATTTCTGGTAGGGAAAAGGCAGACTCTTCAGGAACGCAATGAACTACGAATTTAGTGTGCTCATGCGCAGCCTTCGGCCCGCGGATTAGTTTTACACCACGTTCGTAAACCCTGAAATGTGCACCGAACTTGTAACCTGTTTTGACTAAATAACCGCGCTCTCTCAAATCTCTGAAAACTATGAATTGTTGGTGAAATTCGTTTACCTTGCTAGCGCCAATTCCCATTAAATCCTTGAAGGTGATTTTCTTTTTCTTTTTTCCACCTTTTTCAAAAACCTTCATTTTTTCCTTCTCGACAAGATAGGTAGCTTCAACAAGGTCTAACTCAATCCTGTCCGGCTTTTCCGCATCCTCAGGCAGCGGCTTGCCATAACCAGACTCATCGTATAGAGCCAAAGCTTCCGCTCCCCAAATTATCACCCTGTTCTCAAGCAGTTCTCCTTCCCACATCTTTTCCGCCATATTCTCACTTAATCTATTATTTGTAAAGATTGGTTAAATCTTAAATAATTAACGGGGTATTTCATATGGTATATTTATACAACAGCACTAAAATTTTCTAAAAATTTATCTATTGCCTTAGATGAAATTTTTCCTTTTAGGAATCAAAAATAAATACTTGATTTCTAATTTATTAACTGTATAAGAATGACTCGAAAAAATAGAATTGATTTAAAAGAAAATGAAAGAGATTTTTATATAAAAATCAAAGAGAAGTTTGACAGACGTAAAAAATTAAGGATGGGGCTTATCTTTGGGACTTTTATGATTTTTGTTTACTTCACATTAGGAATAATATTTTCTTTTAGCGGGTTGATAACTCCATTTTATATCTTTCTTTTATTCGCTATTATTTTTTTCATATTTTTTATTTTGATAACTTATAAAATTTCTAAGATAAAAATTTACCTTAATGAAAAGATTTTTTATTTTTTAACATTAATTAATGAAAATTTAAAAAAGTATCAAAGCGATCTGAATTACACTTATCGTGATAAGGCTCTAGATTTTTTAGATGAAATTCAAGATTCCATCGAAGAAACCGAATTAAATAATTTGGGATTTGAAAAAATAAAAAAAATAAATGTGTCATTGATTAATCTTGCAAAAAGCATACCTGTTTATCGAAATGAGATTGAAGAAAAACCAAATGACAAAAAAATAAAATATTATATAAATTATTTTGACTCTTTAAAAAAAAGTATATTAAACGATGATACAGATCACTTTTCTGAATTAATAGAAAGCAGAAAGAAGCTGAAAGAAGAAAAAATAAAAATTTTATTTTCACGAATAAGGTCCAAATTAGATGCCAAAGAAATAGTAAAATGGATAATTTCTATATCTGTTGTAACTCTATTCATAATTTTTCTAACATATTACCTTAGAATTCCATTTAAATCAGATTTAACTTCCGTATTAGTTGCTATTGGGACAACAATAGGTGGTATCATTAGTTTAAAGAAATTCATAGTTGATAAATTATTAGATTTTTTTAATATCTAGAAATGATTTTTCTCAAAATCATATGATTTACCCCATAAAATCTTAAATTTAATATTACTCCATATACAATCTTTTATTATGTTTAAAGGAATTATAGAATCCGAGTCTCTAAATGACAATAAAATTCTTAACGAACTCAGAATAATCAAAAAGCATCGAGAGCATCACCCAGAAGCCACAACAAAATACTGGACTGTTTTTAGAGTAGAAATTCCAGATGACGAAATCAAACTAGTCACAGAAAGAATTTCAAAAATGATTAAAGATGCTTGGTATGCCATTTTTTGGACTGAAAAAATCGTATTTGTTGTATTCTCGAATAAAGTATTTAAGATACCTCATGAGAAGAAATGGAAATCGGATAAATATGAAGAAGTCAGAAATTATGGAATAAAACATGGCATTCAAGAAAAATATATGGTTTTTGAGATTCAAGATTAATTTCTAAATTTTATATGAGGAGTAATATTAAACCTTAAATATAAAAAACGCACGAATAAAACTATGAAATCTTTTACTATCGAGGACAGAGTGTATGGAACTTGGAAATTTTCAGAGCCCATTCTTGTAGAGCTTGTAGAATCGGAAGCAGTGCAGAGGTTGAAAGGTATAGCACAGTTCGGCGTACCGGATATTTGGTACCACAAAAAAGGATTTTTCAGGTTCGAGCACGATGTCGGTGTTGCGATACTGCTAGCAAAGCTTGGTGCTACAACGGAAGAGCAGATAGCCGGACTGCTGCATGATGTTTCCCACACAGCATTCTCGCATGTAGTGGATTATGTTATTGGCAATGTAATAGATGAAAATTTCCAGGACAAAATACTTTTTGATGTCATATCCTCGGACAGGCAGATTCCATTGATACTGGAAAAATACGGGTTCGACATAAAAAACTTTGAAACGATGGACAAGTTTACGCTGTTGGAAAGGCCTGAGCCAGAGTTGTGCGCGGACAGGGTTGATTATGCACTGCGTGAACTTGCAATAGATGGTGAAACAGAGTTCATAAGATCGTGTGTGAATGGCATAATAGCGATTGATGGCAAGATGTGTTTCAACTCGAGAGATATGGCAAAAGTCTTCGGGACAAAGTTTTTAGACTTGCATAAAAACCATTGGGCAGGCTGGGAGGCAGTAAGTAGATATTATTTTTTGGCAGAGGCGCTCAAGGAGGCCTTGAAAACTAACGTGATAACATTTGATGATTTCAGAAAGGATGATGATTATTTGGTAAAAAAGCTCGAAGCGTCGGATAATCCGAAAATAAAAAATATCATAGGCATGCTCTTGAACGGGAAACTTGCCAGAATAGACAAACCAAAGAAACTGAGATATGCAGACCCGTACTACGTGGAGAATGGCAAGTTGATGAGGCTTTCTGAGAATGATCAGGAATTTCGTGAGAAATTATTAAATGTTATTCAGAAAAAATAGTGGGACAGACGAGATTTGAACTCGTGACACATCGGTCTTCAGCCGATTTAGAGCTAATTTGTTAGTTGCTCTCCCGGGCTGAGCTTACAGCATCAGTAAGATGATACTGTCCCAGTTTCTGTCCCATATGCAATTAATACTTATTTAGTTTAAATGTTTAACTTTTTATTTTATTGCTGAAGCGTTTAATATTATTAGTGGGTTGTATGCCAGAGACTGCAATAATTATACCAGCCTATAATGAAGAAAAAAATATCAGGGAGGTTGTTAGTGGGGCAAAAAATAGTTCGCCACGGTCTCTGATAATTGTTGTCGATGATGGGTCAAAAGATAGGACTGCTGCTATTGCAAAAACATGTGGTGCTGTTGTTATAAAAAACCTGAGGAATTTGGGAAAGGCAGAATCTACAAAAAAGGCAGCCAATTATTTGTTTGAAAAACATCCGGAGGTAAAGGCAATAGCATTAATCGACGCGGACAATCAATACTCCCCGAGGGATTTGCCGAGAATAATAAAACCGATAATTGGCGGTGAGGCTGATTTTGTCATTGGAAGGAGAGACTTTTCCGACATACCGTCTTTCGGCCACAGACCTGGCATAAGAATTTTCGCATTTTTATTCAACTTTTTGTACGGCGCTTCTTTTAGGGATACGGTCTGCGGCCTGAGAGCTATTTCTGTTAAAGCGTTAAAAAGAATGGAGTTGGAAAGCTCTGGCTATGCTGTGGAGAGCGAGATGCTTGTGGATGCAGTGCAGAAGGGTATGAAGATAAAAAGTGTACCTGTCAAGGTTAGGTACAACCGTCGGCATACTTTAAGAAAAGGCACTACGATGCTTCTAAATATAATTCTCCACCTAATTTTATGGAAATTTTTTGACAGAAAGGTTGTCGAGGATAAAATATTGAAGATCGTCGGATGGTACCAGAAAATAGTTTGAGCGCCCTCGGAGAGATTCGAACTCTCAACCTCCTGATTAACAGTCAGTTGCTCTGCCATTGAGCTACGAGGGCAAGTTTCGAGGGCGTTAATACGAATTTTATTATTTGAGTAGAAATATAAATCAATCGGTTCAGCTAATTTCAAAATGCTACTTATTCGGCTTGCTTTGTGTTTTTAGAACCAAAGCAAATGTATTCTCCTTGTTTCATATAAAATCTGGCTTGTTTCACCTTCTTTTTCGAGTTTACCGGGGTCCACTTCCGAAAAGAGAATATATTGTTTACGAAAAATTATCCGTATGGAGTTGGATATTATTGAAATTGCGAAGGAGACTTTCAAAGACAAGGAATTGATTTTGGAAGAATTACCAAACAACAAAGTGAAAATTTGGTACAAAAACGAAAGAATGTATAGGAGTATTGGTGGGACTGATCCAAGACCATTTGTTTTGTCGAAATCAATGGAGTTAGATGAAGGGTTTGCAGAAGCGATTGGACTTTATTTGGGCGACGGAAAGACTACTAAGAACGACATGCGCCATCTAGATTTTGCCAGCAAGGATTATGACATAGTTATTTTCATGCTAAACTTTTTTACCAAAAAATTTTTAGTTAATCTACATAATATGACAATAACGGTAAAACACAAAACTGGGGATAAAAATAGTATTCTAGAAAAGTGGTCAAAATTATTGAAAATACCAAAATCCAAGTTTAAAATTTCTTATGTATCAAGGAATAGATATGATACCGTATCAATTCAAATAAATAGCGCTGTACTCAGAAAAATGTTTGATGAAATTGTTCATATTTCTTTACCAATAATAAAAGAGAACAAATTACTTAGAATAGCTTTTCTAAAAGGCTACTTTGCTGCCGAAGGCACTGTTGGATATAATGAAAATGAAAATTATCTAAATTACATTGGGTTTTCTTATAATCCTAAAACTGAAAAATGGTTGAGAAATTATTGCATTTCATGCCTGAACAAAGAAAATATACAGTCTGTGTTTAGAGAGAGAAAAGGTAATAGAAGTGATATCATAATTTCTGGATGGAGGAACTATTGGAAGCTGTTGTCAATAAAAATATTTGGTGGTTGTGAGAGGAAAAAGAAGAGATTTTTTGAAATATTTTTATCTAGAAATATTTATTGTAACTTGAATGAAGAATTCAGACAACTCTTGTTTAACTCGTTAGATATGTCTCAGAGAGAAATTGCAAAAATAATAAATTCTCATCAGGGAAATGTATGTAGAACTATAAAGGGAAAACATCTATTAAATGTGAACCAGATAAAAACTCTTATAGGATACACAAATTTATCAATTGGTAATTTTATTGAAAATACAAAAGCAGTTAGAGTTGGAAATGGAAAGAATATTTTGGATAGAAATTTTATAGAAACTGTTTTTAAGATCAATCAAGAAACTCTTTGTTCTTAAGTTTTTCTGGAATATATTTTTCTGAAATGAAAGTTATTCCTTTTGAGGAGAGTGATGCCAATTCAGCTTTTCCATTCAATTCTTTTAGCATTTTGAACTGCCTTTGCCAATCTTTATTATTTTTAAACCACGGATATTGCTCCACCTGTTTCATTCTTTTAATATCAACATCTTCAAACTTTATCAAATGTTTTTTGAGATCATATTTTAACACATCGTCCACAGTGAGGCCTAAAAACTTTGCGCCTGGTATCACTAATTTCTCCGATATATGAGACAAGCTTATACTGCCGTATTTTAAAACTGAGTAAATATAGAAACCCCAAATGTCGAGATCGGTTAAAACAAAGACTGGAAGATTGTGCTCTACATGCAGTCTCTGCAGCAATCTTCTCACACCTCTTGTCGCCTGACCTTGTGAGCTCATAATTATGCAATTTAGTTTTTCCCACACACGATCCTCATGCAGTCGTTCCCATTCCGCAGCCTTCTCCATGTATATCACAAACTTTGCGTTGACCTTTTTGAAAATTATCTCTTCTACGCTACTTGGCACACTCCAGCCCCCGCTTCCAAGCTTGCTCCAGTCTACTGTGTCGCCTTTATCCTCAATAACAACTTTCCCAGCAACGGATCCCATCTTGTTCGCATTGATGTGCAGCTGTTCACGGGAGGAAGAAGATATTAGTTCCAGATCTTCTATTGCATCATTCGACTCTGTCTGCTCATCGACAACATTTATGTTGGAATCTGGCAATGTCCGTTTCATGCGGTAGTAAGCTTCTCTAAGGCTGAGGTGCTTGTTTACATCTATCAACTCTTTAGCCAGTGCTGCTGCCTCGATTGTCTGGACAAATTTTCTTACATGTGCGACATTGAAGAAAAATCTCTTTGCTACGGCGTTGTTCATAAGTATCATCTTGTTCTTCTCATCATAGTGCACGTTGCTCAATGATCTTATCGGCACCTCCAACGAGGGATTTTCACCTCTGTCTATATCCTTCACAACCTTCTCTCCCAAAGACACAAGGTTTTTCTTTGGAATATTTTTACCCTCAGATTTTTTTTCCATCTTCCTTAACCTTCTTTTCGTTTTCCTTATCCTCTTCAGCCTCTGCCTGCTGTATAACTACATTATTTTTCTTTAAAACCGCCTCCAATCCAGCAATTATTTTTGCTTTTTGCTTTTCCGTTAGCTTTGCTAAAGACTCTGCCAACTCTGGTATATATTTTTCAAACAATTCACCACGCAGCCTTCTGTCCTGCAGCCTTTTCTTCTGATGCACATATATAGCAAGCCTGCGGCCTGCCTCTTGCAACGCAAGCTTCATCTCCTTCACTATTTCAGTATAATTTGCTATAGCCTGCTTCCCTTCTGAGGTGTAAGGTACCCAGACTGAAGCGAAGTGTATCAAAATAGCCAAAGGCCCTACTGGGATTGAATTTGAAGATTGTGAAAATCCGTATCTCCTCCAATCAGTTTCCACTATTGCCTCGTTTGTAGCACAATCGCTTTGGTGATAAAGCAACGGAACCTTGTTCGCAAAGCGCAGGATTTGCGAGGATTGATTTTTTGGCAGCTCACCGCCGTATGCAAGACCGACCTCTACTTGGAAAGGATTGCCTCTATAAACGGAAGGTGGCCTGGTGATTGCAACAAAATGCTCTGCATGCAACTCCTTTTTCATTCCTTCTGTAATCAAATGTTCCCCGAGTGGAGATAAACAGTTTGTTGGTGGTGAAATGAGCTTTACCATCTGCATAGCTTTATGCAACCTTTCATACTCTTCATGCGTTAGATGTTTTGGATCATGGTTAAACTCTATCTTTGCAAGTTTGCAAATCTGCTCTGCAGAGCTGCGGCCGACACGCGAGAACTCGCTTGTAAGAAAGCCCACTATATTCTTCGCATGCGTATTGTTCAGCATCCTCCCCATTATACCTATTTCCACACCATAGGGATGCGGCTTAATTTCTTTTGGCTGCCTTGGTATTTCATTTACAGTTCTCTTGAACTCCAACTTTCCATTAGGCCCGTCATAAACAATGTGCGCATAAGGATTTGATATGGCAGCCTGCTTTAGATATTCAGGAATGCTTTGATAACGTTCGATGTATTTGCCTTCAGCCTCCATTTCTATTTTTAGCCCATGCCATTTCTCAGGATTTTTCAAATCTTTTTTAGATATGATATGCGGCTCATTCTTTGAAACATTTATCATCATCTCAAAAACATGTATTGCCTTGCCTGTGCTTGTTGTGATGGTTATGTGTTTGCCTGTTGTTAGCTGACTGTACAGCACGGCACCGTGTATACCAATACCCTGTGTACCTCTGCTTTGCCTCAAGCGGTGAAATTTTGTACCATAAAGCAATTTACCAAAAGCAAACGGGACTTTTGATTCAACAATGCCAGGGCCGTTATCCTCTATAGTTATTAAAAATCTATCTGGTGTTGTCTGCCTTAGTGTGATTTTAATATCAGGCAGTATGCCAGCCTCGTTGGTTGCATCCAACGCATTATCCACGCCCTCCTTCACAATTGTTAACAATGCCTTGGTGGGGTTTTCATAACCCAGCAGATGCCGGTTCTTCTCGAAAAATTCTGCTACAGAAATCTCCTTAAACTTGCTCTCCAATTCTTCTGCAGTTATCTCCCTTTGGTCTGCCATTTACTTCAGCCTATAATAACATTTTATCATTAGATCTTTTCGAACTTTTTCTCAACTTCACAAGCGGTGTGTCACATTTTGCGCAAACCCTTTGCAATTCTCCAATCCCTCCAGCAAAAGCCTGCATCGGATTTGCAGGCATAGTTGCTGCCATGCCATATGTATCTCTAACTATCTTTTTGCATTTTGAACAAAAATATTCTATGTTTCTTTTTCCCAAAAATTCACCTTTTTTGTTGCTCCAAAAATCTATACACAGTATTATGCAGGCTACCGCTTAAAAGCATTTCAATAGCCTTTGCCGCTAGCTGGACGTCCATCCATCTTCCGATAATACAGATTGTTTTTCCATATACAGCTATTTTTGTCTCAGTCATTTTCTCTATCCTCTGCTTCGTTTTACCTTCACTTCCAATAGCCCTTCCTTTTAAGGTAAACATACGGTTGCGAGATTTGCCTGCAAAATCTCTCACCTCTATTGCCTGCAGGAAAAAATCCTCATCCAAAAGATTGAGTGCGTCCTCCATATCAAACCCCCTGCCAAATGCCTTAACAACCTCCTTTATCCTCATCATCTTTATCGAATCGTCAATCTCAATAACAACATCTTCCCCAAGTTCTATTTTCGCCTCAGATAGATTTTCCAACTTTTCTTTTAACTTTGGATATTTATTCAGAATCTTCATCCTCTCTTCGGGTATGCGAATATATTCTATCATTTTAAATACACCTTCAGCTTATTGAAAAATTCTTCCGAATCCTTTACCTCAGCACCAATCTTTTTGAAGTATTTGTTTATATTTTTTATATCCCTTATTAAAAACTCCTCTGCCTGTGTGTGACTAACAGGCACGGCCTGACTAAAGTCTATGATATAAGGCTTGCCTAAAATTAAGATGTTATACTCGCTTAAATCAGCATGTACAAGACCTGCTTTCAAAATTTTTTCCATATCACTAACTATAATGTCATAAACCTCTTGCGCATCCTCCTTTCCCAGTTTAACGCCAATAAGCTTAGGCGCAAGCTTTCCTTCCTCACCTACAAACTCTTCGACGAGAACATTTTCTCTAAACGTAATTGGCTTCGGGCAATTCACGCCTGCCTCGCTGGCGATTAATAGATTTTTGAACTCCCTTCTGCACCATGCAAACACAACAGACAACCTTTGTTTTTTCAGGCCAAAAAATCTTGGATCACCGGCAAGGTATTGCCACATGGTTTTGAAATCCGACTCTACACGATAGACTTTCAATGCAACCCACTTGCCCTCGCTGTCTTTTGCAGAAAGTACAACAGACTCCTTGCCTTCCATAATCATGGATTCAACCGATTTTATAACTTTTTTTGTCAACAACTTGTATATGGCCATGAGTGTCCTTTCGTCAAAAACACCATGCTCTATCTTAAATTCTTTCACATTTTCTAGTCTTATCTTGTGTTTCATACCATCAGTGTTATATATAAGACTTGTAGCGATTAAAATATGAAAATGAATGATTTAGATTTGGCAAAAAAGGAACTTGACAAAGTAAAGGTGAATATAGCTTTTGCAAAAGATGGAGAAATTATTTTCTGCAGCAGTGACGATGGTATAAGAGGATTTATTTCAGCAATTAAGAAATTTGGTGAAAAATTAAATGATTCATCTGTAGCGGACAGAATTGCTGGCCGTGTAGTTGCTTTGCTATGCATCTATGTAGGAATAAAATCAGTTTTCGCGGAAGTTATGAGTGATGGTTGTAGGGATGCTCTTCAAAAAAGTGGAGTGGCTTTCGAATACAAAAGAGTTGTACCGAAAATATTAAACAAATATAAAAATGATGTGTGTCCACTTGAGAGGTTAGTATTAAAAATAGAGAACCCACAAATTGCATTTGAAAAGTTAGATGAGTTCCTCAATCCATCTGTATAGCCTTTACAAATCCTTTTCTTTTTAACCAACCTGCTTGCGTTGATGTATAACGGAAAATAATATCAGCACGCTCATTGGTTTGCACCTTCCACGGCTCTACAAGAACCAAATCTCCTGGTTTAATCCACACCCTTTTCCTCAACCTCCCAGGTATGCGGCATATTCTAATATTTCCATCATCGCACTGCACCCTTAACTTGTCGGCGCCAAGCATCATCTCGACAACACCAAGCACCTCATTCTCCCTGGGTATCCTTATCCTTGAAATCTCAAGTTCTTCAATCGGTATTTCGAACTTCTTCTTTCCCATACAATCACTTTATTGAAACCAGTATAGTATCTCTATATACTTTTTTGCCACTTATATAACCGCCCAACTTTCTAGAAATTTTTATACTAGCATTGTATCTTTTCTTCAAAGTTTTTGCAATCTGCATAGCTGCCGACTTTGAACCGATTAAAATATCATATCCGCCTTTAACCTTTTCTACAGATGATATAAATGCAAGTTTGTCATGCTTGTTGATCACACCCGCCTGTTGCTCTATCTCATTAATAATTTTCTCCAAGTTTTCAGACGCTCTCAGCTGCAACTTGGACCTGTAGTATTTTACAGACTTCATAGCACAGTATTTGCAGGTGATACCTTTCTTAACAATTCTCATCTTAATTTTTTCAATCCTAGTGACATCATCGACTTTCATACTCATCGTTATGTAGGCCACATCATTGAAAATCCTATAAGAAGCACTCTCTATTTCAGGCATGTCTAGAATTGTTGAAAGAAAATTATCTATTGCCTTCTCAACTGTCTCTGCAGATTCTTCTTCTGAAAAAACTTTGCCACACATCTTGCATGTTTTTATAAGAATACTTGCCGGCAGTTTGCCTGAAAAAGAAATGCCTTTTGAAAAGCACTCTTCACACAATCCTTTGAAAAATTTTTCTGCTTCCTTGCCGCATTTCGGACAGAATTTCTTACCCATAATTACTCTTTGTATTTACAACTCTAATTCTTTATCTTGCATATATTTCGCCCCACTTTTTATTGCAATGTATGCCTTCTCTGTGTGGAAGGCATAGTTCTGAAAATATATATTAAGGATTTACTTACTTAGCAGCACAACCTTGCTAGCAATATCCTCATCTTTAACTTCATACCCACTCTCTTCTGAAATTTTCTGTGCGAATTTTCTCACATCATCCATGAATGGCATGGCAGATTTTTTCATGGTTAGTTGCGAACCACCAACCCATATATATCCCTTCACTTCTATAAAATCACAATCAGTTTTCAAAATCAACTTTGCATACTTTTTTGGTTTCACCATGTTCAAACCTTTTGCCATCGTCATCCTTACCACAGTCCTGCAGTCAAAGCTCTTCATCAGCTCTAAGCTCTCATTAAGCTTTTTCCAGCCATCTTTTATTAGGGGATTGTGAACTTTTTTATATAGCGCTGCATCCGGTGAGCATAGGCTAATGTACAGTTGCGTCGGCTCAGTTGCTAAAGATTTCAACCTATCAGGTCTCGTTCCATTTGTCACAAGGAATGTTGTTATATTTCTCTTGTGAAACTCTTCTATCAATTCCGATAACCTGGGATAAAGTGTTGGCTCGCCTGCCAAACTTATCGCAGCATTCGTAGGTTTTATTGCCTCAGCCCACTTTTCTTTTTCAACCTTTATGTTCCCCTTAAATCCTGTCAACAAAAGATATCTTGCCTTTATGCATCCATCTATTATTTCTTTAGGATCATCTGGTTTAGGCTCGCCTTTTTTGGTGAATTCAAGCGGCCTCCAGCAAAATGAGCACTTGTGGGTGCACCATATCAGGCTGGGCGTCATCTCAAGGCAGCGATGGCTCTTGATGCCGTACCACTTTTCCTTATAGCAAACACGGCCCTTTCGCAGGCTTTCCTTGGTCCAGTGGCATATTTCTACAGCAGAGTGGTTGCCAACAATCCTGTAACCGGCTTTAGTAAACTTCTCGAAAGCCTTTGCAGGAATTTGAGATTTTAACATGGCAAATACCCCATAAATAGACATAACTATACAAATTCAAAATCTTTTTATAATATAAGGTTTGATAATAAATTTACCTTTGAGCCCCTATAGCTCAGTCGGTAGAGCACCTGACTTGTATAACAGCAGGAAATCAGGTGGTCGTGGGTTCAATTCCCACTGGGGGCTTTCGTCCATAATGCTTAAATTTTTTCTTTGAGTAGGATTTATAATGATAGATGTTGTTGGATTGAAGGTTGGAGGATCTGTAGCTACTAAAAAGGATGATGAAAAATTTCCTCTAGATTTGAAAAAAATAAAAGATGTTTCAACCACCTCCGCCTATATGTTTGGAGGTAATATTGGAAGAATAGGTAAATACGAAATTTTACCAGTCATTTCAAACGTTATGGTATTTTTAGGCTTTGGTGTTGGGCCTTTCGGACACAATCTTGTCAACAAAAGTGTTGCAAGCAAAACTGTTCATGAATCATGTTCATTCTATTGCGAGAGGGTGAGGGATATTTTGAAAGGGGTTGGATTACCAGTTGTTTATGAAGAAAGATATAGTCCGTACAGGCTTTGCAAATATTCAAATGGAAATTTAATGGTTGAAGAATTGGCTGATTGGTCTTTTGACGTAATTACCAATGAAGGCATACCACTCATGCATGGCGACATGGTTGAAATAGTAGAAGGGAGGGGTGGATATTTGAACGGTAATACTGATGTAGCTACAGCTGATCTGATAATTCCGAAGGTTGCAATTGATCTTAAAAAAATGTTTGCAAATGATTGCAAAGTAAGAAGAATCGTGGCGGCTACGGATGTTGATGGCCTATACAAAAAGGATCCTAGATTGCATAAAGGTGCTATATTTATAGAAAAAATAGGGGCCTATGATGATTTGGAAAATATGCAAACTGAGAAAAGAGGTACTGACGTAACAGGAAGGGTACCAGGCAAAGTAAGAAACTATCAACTAGCTGCCCAGGAAGGGATAGAAGGTATAATTGTTAACGGTTTAGTTGAAAATCGAATAAAAAATGCATTATTGGGTAAAAATGTAAGAGGGACTTTAATTCTTCCCTAAAAAGTCCATATTCAAGAACGATGACAGTTTTACAATACCAAGATTTTTCACAATATCAAAAACAAAAGGTTTGTCGCAAACTGCTGAAAAAATTTTTTTGAAGAGCAATCCTGTTCTAATCGGCCCTGCAAGTTCCTCTTTCCATCTTTTATCGTAATGCTCTAGAAAGAATTCTTCTGAAAAATCGTTCTGCTCAAGAGCTTTTATGCAAGCCTCACCAGCATACTTTGCTCCAATCTGTCCATAAACCAAACCACCGGCTGAAAATGGTTTTATTTGGCAGGCAGCATCACCAACTAGTATAACTCTTTTAGAGCAAGACTTTTCTATCAAACCATATCTCACCAAATCCCCGAATTTTTCATGTATCTTAACATTTCCTACGTTTGTTTTAACAAATTTCTCAAAATATTTCACAACATTTTTATTGGCCATCAAGCCTACCCTTGCAATATATTCATCCTCAGGAACAATCCAAGCAAAAAATCCTGGCGCAACATCAGAACCAAAATGCAGTTCAACTGTGTCGCAGTCAAATTTACCTTTTATCCTTGCCTGCATGCCTGAAATGAAATTTTTTGGCAATTGAATGCCCTTTGCTTTCGCTACAGAAGAATTTGGCCCATCAGCACCCACCAATATTTTCGTTTCATATCTATGCTGCCCAGCATAAACCAGGTTTTTTTTAAAGCCAAAGAACCTTTCTCCTATTTTGAATTCACTCCTAGAGCTTCTTGCCTTTGTAGCAGTAAATCTATCAAAGCCAGCACGATCTATCACATATGCCTTTTCTTTTGATCCAACCTCGAAGCAGCTTTGGCCAGAACAAAACTTTGCATTTTTTATTTTATTCAAAATTATCTTCTTAGGAATTTTTCCTATTCTGTTACTGACAAGGCCGGTACATTGTGTTGGTTTGCCTATTACATTATGCTCTTCAATCACAAGAACACTATAACCTCTATCAGAAATTATCTCAGCAGTTCTGCAGCCAGCAGGGCCTGCACCCACTACAACAGCATCATACATATAAGCACTACTGAATTTTTTAAAATTTAAAATTCCCTTTTTACCATAAAATCAGCAAATTCTTCAAGAATATTCTTCAATTTCACATTATCAATTTTTGTCAGCAATTGTTTTGCTTTTTGTATTAATTCAGTTGAATGCCCTCCGGCAAATTCAATCGAACCATATTTTTTTACTAGCACCATTGCAAGTTTAACATCGTCTTTTGTAACAGCTTTCCTGGATTTTTTCAAAATTTCCAATAGCTTCTTCCTTTCATTTTTATCACAATGCGACAAGCAATGAATCATTACGAGTGTCTTCTTGCCTTCCTTTATATCACCACCAATTTCTTTCCCATATTTTTCTTGATCGCCAATAAGGTTCAAAATATCGTCTTTGATCTGGAATGCTATCCCAATTTTTCTCCCATATTCTTTCAAAACTTTTATTACTTTATCAGGGGCTTCAGCTATGGTGGCAGCACCTATCAAAGATGCTGTAATTAATGTCCCAGATTTTCTCCAAACCATCTCCTCATACTCTTCTGCAGTAACATCATCTCTGGCCCTGAAATTGAACTCCATATTCTGACCTTCTATAATTCTCATCAATGTTTCTGTGAATATTTCTGATAACTTGACCACTTTTTGTGCAGGTAATTTTTTTGCGTTAATAAAAGATTCATATGCCTTGAAATACATGCCATCTCCAATGTTCATGCCGTGAGGTATTCCATATTTTATCCAGATAGATGGTTTACCTCTTCTGATGATGTCGCCATCCTCCATGTCATCATGGACTAGCAATGCATTGTGAGCTATCTCTATCGCAACCGCAAATGGTAATGCATCCTCAGTATCACCGCCTAGAGATTCGCACACAGCGAGACAAAGTATGGATCTTAACCTTTTTCCCCCAGTCTCAAATACATAAAACATTGCATCATACAAATTCGAGAAAGAATCTTTTGGTATATTTTTTCTAATCTCCTCGTTTATAACAGATAAGAATTTATTAGAGTATTCATTGAGATTCAAAAATACACCTCATTGCCCAAAATTTCTTTTTTGATAATTAAACCATTTTATAGATTTTACAAGTTCCTTTTTAGAAAAATCTGGCCATAATGTTTTTGTAACGTATATTTCTGCATATGCAGCTTGCCATAGTAGGAAGTTAGACAATCTGTTCCTGTTTCCAGTACGTATTATCAGATCTACCGGCACAGGTACAAGCAGGTTTGCCTCTATGTCTTTTTCTGTTATCTCTATGCTGCCAGTCTCAATCACTTTTTTAGCAATCCTTTTCATAGCTTCTGTTAGCTCAAAATGCGACCCATAGGCAATTAGCAGATTCAAGACTTTTTTTTGATATTTTGCTGTTTTTTCCATGATTTTTCCCATTAGTCTAACAAGCTTTGGTGGCAATCTTTCTAAATCACCGGCAAACTTAACCCTAACCTGATATTTGTCCAAAAAACCAGATTTTTTGCTGAGCAATTTTTCAAGGTAGTTTTGATAAATCTTAAGAAGTTCTTCAACCTCCCTTTGAGGCCTGTTGAGGTTTTCTGTTGATAACAAATATGCTGAAACTTGGGGTACATTCAAATCATAGCACCAAGTCAAAAAATCTTCGAAATTTTTCGCCCCTTTTCTATGGCCCATCCATGGCGCCATTCCCCGCTTCCTAGCCCATCTACGATTACCATCAATAATTACTGCTAAATGGTTTGGTACTGTTAGATTGTTTTCCAAATCAACACACCTTTAGTTTCAATATTAAGAGATTAAAGGAAATATATTTAAACAAGTGTGTGGACGTATGGTTCATATTTTTTCACTACGGCAAGGTTTTAAAGAAAAATTCATCATTATAGATATATGGCAATAGTTGACATACTCAACGTTTACGCATTATTATCAGGGATAATGTCAATATCCTTATTCGTTCTCACAATTTTTTTTGAAAGGGATAAAAAGAAATCCAGAATTCTTTTTATATGGTCTGTTTTATTCCTGGCCGGATCATTTGGAATTACTGAATATGCGCTATGGACAGAAGGCTATAATCTTTTCGAAATGATTTTTAAATTCAACTTCCCCCTAATAGCTTATTTCTGCATATGGTTTGCCTTTTTGATATGGCTATCCGAATCGAGGGGTGAAAGAAAGGTTTGGATAACACTCCTAATAATTCTAGTGATAATAGTCATAATCGCTATGAATTGCATGAATTGTGTAAAATTTTAAAATTGTAAGCAAAAAGGCATATGCTTAAATATTCTAGTTGAAAATGTGTTAATATTCAGAAATGGGATGCGTTTGAAAGGGGTTGTAGTCTAACCTGGTAGGACGGGAGGCTCCAGTTCCAAACATGGAGCTTTGATAAAAGATGATAGAAGAGACCTCTTAACGAGGGTTCAAATCCCTCCAACCCCATCACACCTTATAGCCAAACTTGCCTTTTAGCGGGACGAATATAACATCGCAGACATCCCTTTCTTCCAAACTTCCGTCTTCATTTTTCTTCACGTAAATCAATTTTTGGTTAATATAGGCGCCACCTACTGGAGCCAACATCCTTCCTCCTGGCCTTAGCTGCTTAATCAAAACTCTCGGTATTTCTGGCGCAGTTGCAGTAACAATTATACAATCGTATGGTGCTTCTTTTTCGTAGCCAATCGAACCATCGCTTAAGACGATTTTTACGTCAGTATAGCCTGCTTTTTTCAGATTCTTCTTCGCGAAATCATAAACCTCAGGCTCAATTTCCATTGTTATAACTTTACCTTCTTTACCAACCAGTTCTCTTATTAATGCAGCCCCATATCCAGAACCAGAGCCAACTTCAAGAACCTTCTCGCCTTTCTTGAGTTTTGCCTCTTCAAACATTATCGCATACATATGCGGAGCTGATATTGTCGCCTTTCCTACAATCGGTAAAGCGGTATCAACCCAAGCATCCTCCTTATAACCTGGCAAAACAAACAATTCGCGCTTGACAGACATGATCGCCCTTTTTACCTCAGGACTTTTCAACCTGCCAATAGCCACAAGATTTTCTATAGTCTCCATTTTTTGTTTTTCCAGTTCGGACACAATCTTTAATTTGATTCAAGAGAATTTGAATTTATGGATATTGTCGAACAGACTGTGGAAGATATAAAAACTATGAAAACACAGGGTGCAAGAACTTCTGCCATAGTTGGTCTGAAGGCTATAAAGGAGGTTGTTGAAAGGAATGGATTTGGGCACGAATTTGAAAAAGCGTGCAAAGCACTTGAAAGTTCAAGGCCGACTGCTGTGGCGTTGTATAATGTAATAGAAAAAATAAAAAAAGACAAGAGTTTGGACAGCATAAACAAGATGATTTATTATTTTGAAAATGTTGCACAGCTTATAGCTTTCAAAGGTTCGGACCTTATAAAAAATAATTTTACTGTTTTGACGCATTGCCACAGCTCTGTTGCGATAGAAATAATGAAGCAAGCCCATGAAAAAAAGAAAAAATTTTCTGTTATTGCCACAGAGACAAGGCCTTTGTATCAGGGCGAAAGAACTGCCAAGGAACTTTCTGAAGCTGGCATAAAGGTAATCTACGTGGACGATTCTGCGCCTGGTTTTTTCATAAAAAATATTGACATGGTTCTGATGGGTATTGATGCAATAAGAAAAGAAGGTGTTGTGAATAAAATTGGCAGCAATATGATATCTGCCCTAGCAAAGGAAAACAATGTTCCTGTATATTTTGCAGGTGAGTTGATGAAGTTGGACAGAAGGAAAAAAATAGAGATTGAGGAGAGAAATCCTGAAGAGATTATTGATCCTAAAAAATTACCTGGCGTAGAAATAGAGAACCCCGCTTTTGATATTACACCGTGGAAATATATCACTGGCATAATAACAGAAAAAGGAATATTAAACCCAGGAAAAATTTTAAAATTATTGGGAAAACGCGTTTAATTGGTTTTTGTTTAAAAATTACATTTGGACTGTTTGTGTTGTAGAATATACAGAATTGCTTTTATCACATGTAAGTGTTACAGCATAACTCGTACCTGCATTAAGATTTGAAAAACTAGTGCTGCCTATCGGATTTGTTATTGCAACGGATTGCGCAGTGCCGCCAACAGAAAGGGTGCCTGAATTTGAAGCAGATACAGTTGAAGGGCAAATCCAAACACAGATCATATTCGTAGGGTTGCTGTTGTCCTTTGCACACTGTAAAGATACAGATTGTTGCACAGTGCCGCCACAAGGCGAGTTTGGACCAAACTTTGCTATCCTCCACCAGTTCTCATCATCTTTTATTGAGCATGTGCCATAGCCAGGAACCAGCTCCATAACCTTCGTACTAGCCTTGCTGACATCGCCACTATAAGCATCAGTCCAGGCTTTGCATAATATTTGCCTACAAGTAGATGCATCTATTTTTTCACCATCTGTTGTTTCACAATTTGCTACATGAAAACAATAAATTGCATCCTCACACATCGACAGTACACTTGTATCAGATTTCAGTATATCTACAAGATGGTTACCATTCAAATCTTTTTTGTTCAGTTTGTAAGAACAGTATTTTGCAATTTGCCCTTCAGTTCCTTCTTTGCATGCATTTTCACATTCTGATTTAAATCTCCTATATTCCATATCCTGCTCCCAGTTGATCGAAGTGAATTCTTTAATTTTGTTCATGAACAAACTGATGATGACTGCTGCCACAACCAAGAGAATCAGAAGTCCAATAATCATTTCCAAACTCATCTGAGCTTTCATACGGCCACCAGTCTACTGGTCTATTGGTCTGCATTCCTGCCTTCCAATATCTAGAGCAGCCCATACATTCCAAACAAGCGGCTTCAAACCTTTCGACGTTGGGATATTGTATTTGTTATCAGTCAATTTTATTTTTAGATTTATACCAGCTACAGTTGCACCTTGTGCCTCAACAATCTTGCCACCGATGCTATCCACCAAATTCCCGAGAACATTCTGGCCTGCAGCTGAGATTGTGTTGTAACAGAATTTCTGACTAAACTGTGGCCTCTTGCAATCAAAATTAAGGCATGAAACAGGATTTTCTATGTTGATACATTTTATCTCATACTCACATTTGACATACTGCGGTATCTCTTTGAAAAGTTCTTCGTAATGTTTGCAAGCTTCCTTTATCGCCACCTCCAACTTTTGCGCAGTTGTCTCCGGCCCAGTGCATTGATCCCTTAAAGAATCTGCTATCACACTCAAAAGCATATTATCTTTCGTATCATCGTAAAGTTTGTAATACATCCAATAAAATCTGTTCGAATTTATAGCTGCATCAAGGTTGCCAGAGTAAGTTGCTTTTGCAGGTGTTTTTATTTCTATAGTGCCACCTTGAGTGGCCGTTGTTTTAAATGATTCACAATTTTCAGAAGTACTTAAACAGTTGGCCTTGCCTGGATCTGTAACAGCAGCGCAGCCATATTCTGTCACGCTTAACTGCGATTCTGCCATCTTACTATCCTTCAATCCCTCAACATAAGCATTAAGGAATGACTGGCTTAGGTTTCCTAAAGCGTAATTGACTTCATCAGATGTTGGTGGTGTGGGATCTGTGCAATACCAGTATGTTGTTGCCTGAGTTCCACCGTTGGCTGCTATTTCTAATGAAGCTTCTTGTGATGAAAAAACCAGGTCCTGCGTCAAAAATCTTTTAGCAATTTCCAGATTAGCATTAGCAATATCCTCTTTTGTTCTTTGCTGATATGTAAAACTATAGCCAGCACCTGTGGCAAGCTGGTTGTAAGACCATAAAGAAAGTAACAACACACCTACAAGGGCAACTATCACAACTGTTGCATAGGCTATACCCTTCATAATATCTTATTAGCCTTTTATCGTAATATAAATTTGTTTAAATATTAGGACCATTGTGTTACGTATGCCTTTGTGTAAATACCTGATACTGATACTGGTATGAGAACTTCCACAACACGCGTATTCTTTAATGAAGGTACTGGGCTACCTGCTTCTAGATTAGGCTTCCTAACAGGATTGGCTCCTGTTATTATTTGGTTTATTTTGTCTATTATGTCTGTGGCTGATATGGAATCAAGTGTAAAGGCTTTGCCGCCTGTGGAAGAAGCCATCTCCTGATGATACTGTGCAACAAGATCCGTGCATTGGCATTGTGGGGATGTCAAATCTCCATAAGAAACACCTCCGGGACAGTTGGGGCCGGGAGTACATCTTTGACATATCGTAGCGCATTGCGCTCTACTGCTGTCCGTGAAATCAATCTGTTGTATGGGAAATATTGGGATTTTATTTTCCTTTGCAGACTTTATGCCTGCCTCCAAGCTACTGCGCTGTTCTACATAATCCTGGCCAGGGCAGCAGCCTAGGTTAGCATTCATGAAACACTCGCTGCCTTCTGGCAATTCGTCTGAAATAACTATGCCAAGTTTTATACTCAGCGGACTCCATTCCTCCACAGGTCCTGCCTCAATGGCGCATGCTATGCCATGGCCATAATCTTCATCAGTCTGTATGCCCCCACCCAATTGATTTCCTCCTCTCGCAAGTTTTGTAATACACTTGCTCTCTATTTCTTCAATCTGCCGGCAGTGAAAATAGGATTTTTCCGGGAACTGGTTTGAGCATTGCAGTTTGTACCCATTACAACAGTCAGCTCCACCAGGCAAAATATATAATGTTGCTGAAACTTTTTTGCCTGATGCTATAAAATTTTCTATCAATGCTGGCATCCTTTCACTGATCTCTTTTACAGCATAGCACATGCTAGCAGACGCATCCAGCACCATAACAATCTGTACATCTGGCGTTATGTCTGGGTAAGGAACAGTCACATGCCAGTGGCCCTTGCCATACAAGGCATTCATCCTCCACTCAAGTTCCTTTACCACATTGATATCCCCAATACCTGGCCCAAAGTTTACTGTATCATTTCCTGTATACGCAGCTATCCCGACAAGCTCCATCAAGCTTCTTCCAGATTTTTCTTCTGTCATGAAAAATATGGAATTAACACCTGCATGAACCTCCTCGTATACATGCCTCTCAGCCATGGCCATGATTGTTTTGCTGTAACTGCCAACCAAAAAGTATCTTATCAGCACTATAATGCCTATGACTGCTATTGCAAGTATGAGGAAACCGAATATCTCAAAGATCTGGCCCTTCATGCTATCGCAACCCTCCCGTTAGAGTAGCTGAGTGAAAGCATGTGCTCGCCAGGGGATTTTAGCCCAGCAAAGTCAAGCTGGCAAACCATCTGTCTGCAACTTTTCTTATTGCTGCCTGATGGTGTGAGGCATAAGTTATTGCTTGGTGCATCATAAGAGATAATGCCATGTATGTATACAGAGAATGAAGACGTTGTCATCCTGTTTCTTTTTCCAAGTTCGCAAGACCAATCTATATAGCCAGCAATCTTTTCAAGCTCGCCGTCAACAAGTTTAATCTCCATCTTTCCAGGTGTAATTGTCTTTTCCGACCGCCTTATTGCAACTGGTATGGGTAGTGTTATACTATCTTTCAATGCAGCACCTGTGGAAAATTCCTTTGTGCCGAAAGACCAGTTGGCTCCAGTTGGCAAAGAGTTTTTTCCAATCTCATAAACGTTTGCACGCCATCCGAACTCATAACTCCTTGCGCACTCCGGTTCTATCGCATCATAATTTTTTGAAAATTCCTCAAGCTTGGCTAAATCCAACACGTTTGAATAGATGCTTTCCGTATTAGTACGATAAGCCAGACAGTCGTAAGAATTAGACAAAATTAATAGTACGTCCGTAGTGCTTGCCACAACATTCAAATTCTTTTGCGCCTCCTTTTCTTTTGCAGACGTTTCTGATATGGATTGGTACAGCAAAAACAGCAACACGATAATCATCACTAACGTTATCGGCTTTATTATGTAAGAGAGTTGACCTTTCATCTAGGGCACCACACACTCTATACCAAAGGGATTTTTACATAGTCTGTCATAGATGCAAAGCGATGGGTCAAAGCCTGAATGCGGTATGCTGGGGTCAAAGGCATACCCCCTAGTTGCATCTATCCTGCCAGCGGTTTGCGCATATATTCCCTGATCATTCCACATCAGACATATTGTTGAATAGGAACTTTGATCAAGTGGCCTTACAAAATGGCCTGTAGCATCTATAGATAGCCATTTCCCCCAATTACCATTGCACTCTAAGGGTTTGCGATTTTCAGGCTCGGACTGATTGCATTTGAACAACACCCAGGCATGTGCGCTGTCGGCAGTAAGCTCAAAAACAGAGTAAACATTCTTTGCTGGGACACCCAAGGTCCTTAGTATTGACAATGCAGCAGTAGAGTGATCTATGCAAAATCCAACACCAGAACATTCCAGTGTATATTTTGCTGTACCACAAGAGGCACCTTGTATACCACAGCAACGTTGGATTTTGCTAGTGTACTTTTCATTTGATAAAACAGTGACCGAATTTTTCTGGACTCTGTTGCATGCATCCTCATACCTAGCAGCATCCCATGCCCATGCCTCGGGTGTTGATGTGGGATCAGTCCAAGTTTTTATAATTTCTTTTATGTCCCAATTTCTCCTATCCAAAAACCTTTGTATCTCTGCATTGCATACCTCGATTATGTTATCCCTCCATATGGGATCAAATCCTATGAATCTTCCTTGACCATCAGTTAGGGTTGCGTAACAAACCGACTTTGTAAACGAACCGCCACTTTGACAGGCAGCTGGCCTCGTACTGGGATTGGTAGTGCAATCCTGCGAGCAGGTGTAGAATGTCTCCCATCGTGTCTTGTTTCCAGGCCCCCAACCGTTTGTTGTACCAGGCCTGCCCTCGCATATTCCGTTACCACAACATGCCAGAGGATTATCTTTTCTGCAAATGTTATCACCAGGGCATGCAACCAAACCTTCACAACAAGGATATTTTTCTGCCTTCTGGTTTTCTTCCGTGCATTTTGTTTTGCATGGCTCTGAATTCTTACAGTCGGGGTCGCATATTTTTGAATTTTCAGTATTGCAGTCTGTATCACATACGCCATCACGTTTCAAAACTAGAACACCATCACTCCGTGTATAGTTGGAACAACCGCTATAGCACTTACCATCAGAAACTTTTGTTTGAACATCATTCACTGTTGTTATCATACTCTTAGGTGGGCAGTCTGCATCGCACACACCCGTATTTCCGTTCGAGTATGTGTTGTAGCAGTCCATATCACAGACCCCTTTCTTTACGTTGTTGCAATCGGGGCTGCATATACCATCAGTCTCACCTTCTTTAATGCAATTTTTCTCGCACACACCGCTATAATCGTTTGTATAGCAATTCTTGTCACATACAGCTGAAAAAACATTAGCGCAGAAGGGGTTGCATGTGCCGCTGGCATCATTCATACACTTTGTATCACAAACGTTTTTCACAGTGCAGGCAGGATCACAAACATCATCATTCGAATTGCAAACACAGCTACTGTTTGTAATTATTATTTTATTATCATTGATACTTTTAGCCATGCACAATGTTTTAGGACTATCAAAACTGTAAGGCCCGCTATGCATATTGGCTATGAAATAATTTTGTACAGACTTGTCACCATATTTTAGAACAACAGATTTGTAATCTATGAAAAGGTTAAATCTAAAACCTTTGGTTAGGTTTTGCTGTATGTACATGGAGCCTGAAGAGGCAGCAACCCTGTCTATGGCGATTGCTATATCACGTGCCATAGATTGAAAGGCAGATTCGTATGTTTTCGTGGTCTGTTGTGAAAAAACCATATTCACAACCAGAACAATCAATATGAATGAAATCAAAACCCCAGCAGCTTCAAGTATAGTTTCAGATATTATTATGCTTCCTTTCAAATATTCACCGATAGTTTTAATTTGAGGAAGAGTTGTATATATTGATTTTTTTCATGTCAACCAATTATGGGTGTCGCCCTTGCGGTCACAAAGCTAGTGTTCGTTTTGTTGATGAACACATTGTATTTGTATGTTTTGTAGATAGAGCCTTCGCTAATCAAGCGTGTTACCATGCTGAAAATGCTTGGTTTTGCAGACGGTGTTCCCATATAGGTTATATCCAAAAGACAGTCGACGACCTCGCATTTTGGCAGCTCGTCACCAAAATAATTTATGCATGCGTATTTGCCTGTAGCTGAGCCGTTGTTGGATATGTAAACGGATACTTTGTCAGGAGGTAGTTGATCGCTTTCATTTGCAGAATAAACAGCCTTCACGGTTTCGGGTACTGGAAAATTTTTGTAGTAGTAAACCTCACCCAATCCACCCTCTATGCATGTTCTTTTGATCTTACCTGTGAGGTCGTAAAAGTTGTCCGAAGCAGTCTGCTTCAGCTTTACCTCCAGCTGGCTGAAGAAAATCGTAGAACCTATGATAAAAATCGTCAAGCCTAGTATAAGGCTACCAATTATCCAAATCCATGCTGCTATACCCTTCATGTTATCTAAAAACAATTAATGTTTTTTAAGTTAAAAACCAGATATATAATATGAAGAATAATGTGATTCTAGCAGTTATTGCTGTAATTGCTGTCTCTTTTATCCTGGTTCTCTATTTCACTAAATTTACCACAAAAAAGCTCAGTGGCCTGGAAATTGCAAAATTGTCTGTGAATTTCCTTGATAAAATGAAGAGAAGTGATGGCACTTATGATTATTCAATGAATTGTACAGATGATTCGGGATGTGTAAAGACTCAGGAAAATTATATCCAGTCTGGGGCATGGCCGGTTCTTGCATATGCCGGCCTTTACGGAGCGACCAGTGAACAGCAATATTTGCAAAAGATGAACAGTGAAGCGAGTGACTTGTTAAATTCATGTAATGGAAATGATGATGAATGCATGTGGATTCTTACCCAGATGATTAAAGCATACAAAATTTCAGGAAATGTAGAATACTTGAATTTTGTCAAAAAACTTGGAGATCGTTTATTGATAAATAATAACAATACGGATGTTATGATGACTGGGATGGAAGCACGAGAGTTTGCTTTGTTGTATGAGATGACAAACGACCAAAAGTATTTGAATGAAGCCAAGGTGAGGCTTGAAAGATCGAAAGCAGCATGGAACGTAACAGTAGACGAGTTCAACCAACCTGTTTATTCCTCTGGATCATTCACCCTATACAGGTTTGCATGTTTGACAGAATTGGGGGAAATGGAAATAGCAAGGGTTAGCAATGATAATCAAGCACTTGCAAACGTCATCAATTTCTTCAATCAAGCAAATATCGAAAGTAATTATATAAATTTGCAACAGTTGACAGCAATCCAGCCTTGTGTAGAAACTTTTTTGATTCTGCATGACCAAACAGGAGATGTTAAATACTACGATCAAGCAAAATCAGCAATGCAGTATATTATTACATACAGATGGGACTCGCCTTTGCAGATAGCAACAAAATACAATGGTGATGGAGCATATTTGTTTAATCCCTACACAGGTGAAAATCTAAAGACTACTACAGATACGGGATATATGATTTATCTGCTCTCTAGGATGCCGAAAGAACAATTTGAGGTATTGAGTTGGAGGTAGGAACATGAAAAAAAAGTATGCATTTGGTTTGATTGCATTAATTTTTGTTGTTTTGTTTAGTGAATTTTTTTATGCTCAAAGCGTAGAAGGAACACAACTTGTAATCAATAATGATGGTAGTGTATCCAGAAGGGATCATGGTGGTTGTTCCAATAACAGAGACACATGCATTTCTGGTTGTAGAGAACCAAGAGAAAGAGAACCTAGAGAGAGGCCAGAGGGGCCTCGACCTACAAGCACTAAACCAACTACCTTGCCAACTACTTTGCCACCAGCAGCGGGTGTTACAACCACGGCAACTGGTGTAGCAGCAAATGTAGGATGTAAATCAAATCAGGAATGTACAGCTGGATTCATATGCTGTGCCAGTGGTTGTAGGGATATGTCAACAGGAGTGTGTAAGGATGTAAATGGTGATGAAATACCGGATTGGGTGCCGTATAGCTCCATAATTGCAGGAAGTATTTTAAATAGAATATTTGGTGGTATTTTTAATTGGCTGCCCATGTAATTTAACAATTAATTTTGGCACTAGACTTTACTGTCCAATCTGTAATCCCTTCTGTTATCTTATGGTTAATTATCTCCGTGGCTTTTTCCTCAACGCCTTTGCAACCGCAAAAGCATCCATCGCTCAATTTTGAAGTATAGCCTAATTGCGTTAAAATATCATTAACAATAGTTTGCGTGGTATAGGGTGTGTAATCCGATACCAAAAGCAGTTTCCCCCCTCTTCCTACAAAATCACCTATTTCTTTCACTTCGTCGCGACTCCAGCCAATCACATCCTTGCATTCTTGGGTTCTTCCTTGCTCGTCAAAAACGCTGCAAAAACCCGGAACAAAAACCCATACCTGATCGTAATCATGCAGTGAAGATGTAATAGTTTTTGTATGCCTGAAAGAACTAAAATTAAAACCTAAGGCGTTAAGAATCGCTGTATTTTCAGGTAGTTTCGGGCCAAAAGACAATCCTTCCCAAATAATTAAAATATTCCGGCCTTTCAAAAATTCAGCTGTATTTTTCAGGAATCTTAGTGTTGTATCATTGCAGCAATCATAAATTGGTGTAAAATCTGCTAGGAGAACTAAATTAGGAGCAATGTAAGCAGCTACAACATTATTCTTGCATTTCATCACCGGGTTATGGTCGCACTCACAACCGCTAGCCTTGCTTGTTTCGTTTTCTGCAAGCAAAGCCACTCCGCATGATGTCCTCAAAATATTCAAACTGTACTCGGTGTAATCATATCTGCCCAAAAGCCTGTTGAGCATGGAACCTATAGTTTTTGAAGTGGTATTGAATGCTAATTCAAGTGCGCAATTAGATTTCACGCAGTACACCTCATTCGAGGTAGTAGTGTTAATGCATAAATACTGGCCATAGCTGATGTTATCCATGAAAGAAGCAGTTCTCTGGTCGTCGGATACAAATATACTGTTGGCAGCATTAGGCAATGTGAATTTTTTACTCATAGATCGGCCAGGCCCCATCTCACAGAATGAGCTTGCTATACTTGCAAGCTCGTCTACACTCTGCTTTGCTGCCTCCTGCTCTTTGTTTGCAACTATGATCGACATGATTTGAAAAAACGATGCGAAGAGTACTAGGCCAACTATTACACCACCTATCACCCAAATCCAGACGGACAATCCTTTCAACTTATCACTTAATTTATTTTAGCAAGTCTATAGTTAAATTATGAAAGGCGACATGGCCCTTGATTATGTATTTAAAGTCCTTATAACCGTTGTCACCATAGCTGTTGTAATTGCGCTAATCGTAAAATTTTCTGATGACATAAAGAAGGCTATAAACGATTTCATATGCAATATAACGGGCTCCTGTAGTAAAACACAAAAGTTTCCAAAGAATATAAACCAGGATTCCTTCACTACAGCTGAGGTTGTAAATTATATTGATAGCTGCCTTGCCACAGAGCTTGCTCTACCGGAGAACGAGCAGAAGGACATTATTTGCTATATACTATTTTCAAAAAATACCTTCGCATCTTCAGGCATAATGGCAACAACTTTACAGCAAACTCTACCGCAATCTCTAAAAGATAGTGTTGTGATACAGACTGACTTTTCGCACGATTATCTTAAAATTCAATTCCAAGATTTGGGCAACAAGATAGTAGTGAGCTAAATGAAAGGAATCTCGTTCAATATCCTAGCTGATGTAATTATAGCAATATTTGCAGTTATGGTCTTCATATATGTTTTAAAAACTATGACGCCTGGATTTTATGGCCAAGCCCTCTGCAGGATTTATGGAATATTGCAGGATGCACCGTTGCCAGAATTTTTGAAGCCGTCCATTTCAGAATGTTCCACAACTTATAAAACAGAAAAAGTAACTATCGACGAAAGTGATTCTGGTGTCATAGCAAATATGTTGTTGGAGAGGTACATACTGCCGTGCTGGAAAGATAAGGCGGGGTGCACAAGGGAAAACGAAACAAACCCTTTCCCATGCAAGGCAGGAGTTACGTTTGCATGTTATGAACTTACTATAAGAAGGGTCACAGGTTCTGTGGCCGAGCAGCAGATAAACAGCATGATGAAATCCCGCGGTTATTGCAACATACTGCCGAATAATTTTTTGGATTATGAAAAGGTTGGTGATAATTGTGGCGATCTTAACAAAATCTACTGGAATGTCGAGGGTGGGGTTATAAATGGTACATATGCGGTTGTGGTTGTGAAATATGACGCATTCCACCACAGGATAGAGGTAGTTTGATGGAACTTAACGGCATGAATATAATTGCATTGCTGACTATTGTAGTTTTGATCATATCGATATCTTTGGCTATAATAAGCTTGATTGGCCTTGATTTACAACGTACTGTACCGAAACAAATCCAAGAAACATACACTAAACTAGTCCTTTCGCTTTTTCAAAAATCACCTTACAATGTTTGTGAAGCACTTTCTGGCAAGCAAATCTCTTACCAAGAATTTCAGAATCTTTTGTTAGCTGTTTATAATGGCCACTGCGGTGATACCCATGCCAGTGTAACACTCAGCCGTTCTTACTCAAAGGAGGATATAGAAAGGATTGCAAAAATAAATGCAATTGCTGATGATGGTAAATTAATCTATTATCGTGAGGCTGTACCTTTCGGTGTCGGCGGGTTGATTATACAAGGCAACCCAGGTTATTTTCCATTGAAAAGGTGGGATACTATTGATGTGTGGAGTGCTGGCAAACCGACTGCAGATACAATGATCAATGTCACAGAACAAGGATGTGATCCTTATGATGAGATATGTCAGGCTGGCTGCACCTATAAAAAAATATGCGACCCTGTTTGCGATGACGGCAAGAGGTATGATATAACCTGCAACATTGCCTGCATAGATACTGCTGGCGATGGAATAGACATAAAAGACATGGAGGCAAGGGTTGCTGCCAACAAATGCAATCCGGACTGTTATGCCAACAGAACTAATCCTTTCAAGGCCTACGATCCAGGGTGCGTGTGGAGGTTCAAGGAACAGCGTGACGACATATGCGATCCAAATTCAAACGGTGTAATCGACGGTGTGTGCGACCCTGATTGCATAAATACAAAGAACATTTGCGATTTTGACTGCAACGGAACTGTTTATAGCGGAAACCCTATGGGATTGAAGGATGAAAAGTGCCTTGTCTGCGATGGAGAATGCAATGGATGGTGCTCGCCTGCCTGCAACAAGAATTCAGTTGAAGGTATGCCTGGTTATGATCCAGACTGTAGGAAAGAGGTTGTGCATAACTTTTGGTGCTCTGGTGATGGTTTGTGTGAAAATGATAAAGGAGAAAATTGTGAAAATTCTGTGGATTGCAAGCAAATATGTGATGATCAAAATTTAATTTGCTGCCCTAAATCTTATGACTCTGATTATGCAGGCTGCACTGCAACAAAAGATTTGAAAGAGGGTAGCACATGCAGCTGTTCTAACCAATGCGGCCAATTGAAATGCGATGAGACTGGCCATTGCTGCCCCGAAGGCAAGACATGGAATGGGACTGCATGTGAATTCAAATACACCTTCACTTTATTGTTTGTTCAACTCAATGGTAACGTACCAGATTTTAACAGTAGGGCCGAAAGCTCAAAAAACGGTTTTGTAGAAAAAACATATCTTTCTAATTGCCCAGGAAAAGTTAAAGCTTTAGTAGTTTCAGATAAAATTTGTAATGTTCCTGATCAAAGTTCTGTATGCGGCTCTTCTGCACAAGCAGTTGTCGATGAAACAGATAGAAAAATTAAAGAATGCGCTAGTTCTTGGGGTTACACAAATTGGCAGAAGATAGTAGGGGTTTTACCCAGTAGCTTTGTATGCACTGCTGGTGGTGGTGGAATCTTGGGTTATGCTAGAGGCTATTATGCTGAGACTGTAATAGTAGCGCAGTATAGTTATGTAATAACAACAGAACATGAATTGGGTCATGCCTTTGGCTTGTGTGATGAAGCTTATGGAAATGAGCCATGTAGTGGATGTAGCAGTGGAACTTGTGCACAAGGAGAAAGTTATTGCTGCCCGAATGCACCGCATTGTGGTGAAAACTGTATAATGTGTGCAGGCAGTGGTATGACACACTTTGCCTCTCAGGACTATAGTCATTTAAAAAATGAATTACAAAATTATTGTAGCTAGTGATGTTATGAACAAAAAAATATTTTATTTGAACCTGATAGCAATAATATTTTTTTCGATGCTAGCAATTAATCTATCCAATGCTCAAGGTTCAATTCAATTACAAACCGTTTACTCTATAAACATAGAGATTTTCAAAAATGATAATGTGATTTTAAATTCAATAAGTGCCGCAAATGCTACAATTAGCCACTTTCCAACAGTAGATACAGATTATAAAATAAAAGTGTTATCTAATGATGGGCAAGAGTTATTTAACAACAATTTAGGTGTATCTTTTGTCATAAGTTTGGATCCAGTTGGAATTATAGAAACAAATAGTACTACAATAAATCCACGCGTTCCATTTTATGCAAATGCGAAATATATTGAAATTTACCATTCCGGTAAAAAAATCCTGAATATAGATTTGAGCAAGCAGTTTTGTAATAAAAACTCTTTATGCGATTTGGGAGAAAACCAATACAACTGCCCTGAAGATTGCAAAATTAAAGAAGGCATTAACTTTGGGTTCTATGTTTATGCAACAATAGCTATTATTGCAACGATCGCACTTTTCTTTTTATTTAGATTAAAGCGGCGGCAAAGTTTCGCCAATCTTTCGCAAAAATGGAAGTAAAAACATGAAAGGTGTGCTAGAATCTATACCAGAATTTTTCCAAGTAATTATAGCTTTAGCTGTCGCCATAATTTTGTTCGCCATGATTTTCCAATTCTCCGGCATGTTCAAACAAACAGACCAATCCATCTTTTCTGGAAAAAAGAGTGATGTTGCAAAAAGTTTGGCAAAGCTCATTGAAGATTGCTGGAGAAATAATAGAGAAGGATTGAGCCCGGATTCTGCAATCTGTAAAATAATAGACATAAAATCTGATCAATTGGTTGTAGAGTCGGATGTTGTAAGCAATCTCAATTGCAACTTTATTCCTGATAATAATTGCACTCCGAATGATTGTGGTTTTTGTGTTTCCAACAAATATACAAGTCAAGATAAGGTGTTATGGGAAGTCTCAAAGAATGAGACAAAATTAAAAATAACTTATTCTGGCTCTGATAGGATTGTAGAAGTGAAAGAAGTTTTACCACAGTAAAATTAAAAAAAATACTAAGCCCTTATGACAATCTTACTTACATTTCTATCATATTTTATCGAAACTAGTGTTTGAGAAAACAAAACATTTCCGGAAACTTCCCATACAATGTTGTCATTAGTCCCACAATTACCAGTATAGCTTACAAGATTTCCACTCTCATCTACAACCTTAGAGTTTTCCAAAACCTGGCATCCATTCTCCCTTTCCATGATCTGTGCCATCATCGTCTCGCTTACATTGCCAGGATGCGTTTCCAAAAATATGCTATAACACATTGCTGCTGGTGTTAACGAAGGTCTTTCGGCCTGCCAGCATGCTATTGCATACGATGCCACTATTCTAGCAACCTCTTCAGCACTGATTGCAACCTCGTCACATCCCTCACCTGCTTTACTACAAACAGTTACCTGCTTTGTACTTGATGTTGTTGGTTTGCAGTAGGATGACTGCTGATGAAGCATGTTCTGGTAGAAAAAACAAAATACACCTTTAGTAAGAGAGGAAAGTGGACCGGATAACAAAATTAATAACATCGCTATCCCAACTATTGCGATTATGAGATATGCTATGATATCTAGCTGCATCTATTCACCTAATCCTCCTGTTATACTGCTACCTATAGTTCCCAGCATTGAGGAAGATATTATCACACCAATAACAAGCACGATAGAATAAAGTATCAATCCCGAGATAAGCATCTTTCCAATTATTAAATTTTTAGTAGTTTTGTCAAATCCATTTTTTATTCCGTTGAGGAAGTATGCCAAGATTATCACAACCTCAATCATGTATATTCCAACAACAAGCTGGAAAACTGTTGCGGGTATGACCTTCTCTATCTGTATCAATCCCAGTATCTCGCTCATTCTATCAGCGCTGCCTACCCCGCCTGCTATATTAAATAATTGAGAAATACTTTTCAGCATATTTGAAATCATTTGTAGCAACTGAATTATGAATGTCGCCATACTACCCACAACCCCGCATATGAATGGCGCGATAAAGTATCCCTGTATCTGCACTGCGGCTGAAACCTCGTCCAAAAGCTCCTTCAAAAGATTTTCTACATTTTTCGTTTTCGTAAGAAATGAGGATATTGTTCTTGCCGCAGTAGATAATATGTAAGAGGACTTTTCAGCGGCCGACACCAAGACGTTCATTATGTCTTTTATCAGCAACGACGGAAAATGCAAAATTGCACCATAGTTTGTATCGAATACGGCCCGTTTGAGCGTCATGCCCATCTCCCTTATGTTCTTGAGTATTATCATGAAAAAGGAGTACATCGGCGAACCTTCCAGCTTGTATTCACGATATTTTTTTATTGTTTCCTCTAATGCGCTCTCTACTGGCATGCCTGATGTTAGAACATCACTTAATCTAAACAAGCCTACCTGAAACTCGTCCTCCACAGCTTTTATGTTATCCCTTATCTTCACACGCTGGTAGCTGCTCCCTATGAAGTATATTGAGAGACCAGCACCCAATCCCCATATCACGCTCAAGCTGTATATCATCAAGAAAGGAGCCTTTTCCTTGCTGTATTCTATACTAATCCTATCCTCCCACTCCTTTGTTGGATTGCTAAAACAATTGTCCTGCATGCATTCCGAGGCAAGCGATGCAAAGTATGCAATACCTGGTATCATGATTAGAAATGCTACGACCACTGATATCATTACTAGTGGCAGTAAATATCTCTTGCCGCCAAAATTTACAGCCATCCTTCCTTCAGGTGGCAGGTCTGGATGGTTTGATATGTCTGGGTATGAAAAAGCACCCGGCCTCTTGGAGATCGAACGCCTCAGGTAAAAATAGTTGAATGCAGGCAGTATTCCTATATAACCTATAATCAAATAAGCGGGGTTGAAAACCTTCCAAAGGAATATCGAAATCATTGGGAACATCACAAGACCCATCACTGGCAGTGTAATACCCATTGCCTGTATGAATGTCATCGGCACCCTCAGTTCTCGTGCATAAGATTTCATCTTTTCGTATGTGGAGTCGAGTATGTATGTAAGAGTTTTTTCCAATGTTCTCTCACGGGCTTGGTCATTGGGTTCAAGGGAAAGGGACTGGATCAGATTCATTGATTCAACAAACTCCTTATCCCACAACAACCATTTTTCTATTTTCGAGCTTATGGCATCTCCAATCCTGACATACCGCCTAATCTGCAAGTCCCATATAATTTTTCTCAAATCCTTGCCAATTGGACCAGAGCAATGCGCTGCCGCGAATTCAAGAGCCCCTTCTACTTGAGGATTGAGCCTGAGATATATCACCATATACAATATCACCTTCACTGTCTCGTCGCTAGCCTTTATTTTTGTCACAGCTGCGAGATAGGTTGGGTAGGTGTAGAAGAGATATGCCAAAAGAAAAGGTATGAATATCATGAACAGGCTGACCTGCGGCAAAAATATTATAAAAGGTATTATCAATGCAAGCGACACAACAAGAGAGAAGATTGTGAGGGACATGACTTGGTCTGGTGTAACCTCAAGCTCTGTTATCTTCAACGCCTCAGCCATCTTTTCAGCGGTCTTTGGAGGTGCTTTGAATTTTAGGGTATTGCCAGAATAGCGGCAGGCCTTTATGAAAAATGTGTCAAACCCCTTCTCCTCTTCAGGCCTTTCTTCTTTAAGGAATGTTCTGTAGTCATGCGAAATCCATTTTCTGGCCTGCTGCTCTATCTCTTCTTTGCTAGGTTTACCTGTAATTTTTGCAAAAATGTCCTTGAGTCCCATCAATTCCTATTTCGGATTTGGTAAGTTTAAATCTTCCATAAAGATTTTTCATAGCAAAACAAAGTATTTTTCATGGAAGTCATAGCGAAATACTATGTGGAAAGCAGGTTGCCAGTGAAGGAAGCTGCCAAGAAAATTTGCGAGGAATGCAGCACTGGGACGTGGACTGAGGTTACGACAACAACAAAGGGGGTGGAGGAAAGGTATGCTGCAAAGGTTGTTGATGCCAAAGATAATATTGCAAAAATAGCTATACCGATGGACGATTTCGAACCAGGAAATATTGCACAATTATTATCCATAGTAGCAGGAAATGTGTTCGGGCTAAAAGAGATAAAAAATTTGCGGCTGTTGGATATAGATTTGCCAGGAGAGTTTGTAAAGGATTTTCGAGGACCACAGTTTGGTATTGAAGGAATAAGAAAGATTGTTGGTGTGGGAAGAAGGCCGTTGATAGGGACGATAGTTAAGCCGAAGATAGGTCTTGAGCCTGTTGAATATTCGAAGGTTGTTTATGAAGCTGCAATGGGTGGGGTTGATTTGGTGAAGATGGACGAAACATTAACGGATCAAAATTTCTGCAGGCTCGAGGAGAATGTTAGCTGGGTTATGGATGTTTTGGATAAAGTAAAGCAGGCGACAGACAGGAAGGTGTTGTTTGCAGTAAATGTTACAACAAGGCAGGATGAGCTTGTGGAAAGGGCGGAGAAGGTTTTGCAACTTGGTGCAAACTGTCTTATGATAGATATAATTTGCAGCGGCCTCTCTTCAATACAAATATTAAGGGATGCCAATCTTGGCGTTCCAATTTACTGCCATAGGACAGGCCATGCTGCTTTTACTAGAAATGAAAAGCATGGTGTACGCTGGGCAGTGTATTGCAAGCTAGCAAGATTGCTTGGGGCGGATGTACTTCATTGCGGTACAATAGTTGGAAAGATGCATGGTGAAAGGAAAGAGGTTTTGGAGGATTATAAAGCATTGAGAAACGACTGGTTTTTCTTCAGTCCAACTATGCCAGCTGCATCAGGCGGATTGCATCCAGGGTTAGTTGAGGATTTAATAAAAAATCTTGGGGATGATGTCATTATGAATTTCGGTGGAGGCATTCACGGTCACCCTCATGGAACAAGGGCAGGCGCTACAGCTGTAGTGCAAGCTTTAGACGCGGTAAATCAAAGAATTAGTTTAAAGGAATATGCAAAATCACATGAAGAGTTGAGGATTGCGCTGGAGAAATGGAAATGAAAATGAAATTTTATTTCGCAGCTGTTGCAGTGGTATGCATAGTGCTGGGAATTTATTTTGCCACTAACAGTAATATTTTCATTCATATGTTCAATTCTAGCAATCCAATTGAAGAAAATTGTACGAAAAATTCTGACTGTGATTGGGTTATAACAAACTGCTGCAGGGAAACAGCTGGTGGATTGTGGGAGTGTGTTAACCTGAAGATTTACAAGCAGCCTGAATGCCAGCAAAATGTCATCTGTCCGCAGGTATTTTCACCAAAACCGACTACTGCTTGCATATGTAAAGAAGGGAGCTGTACATGAAACTTAAAGCGAAACTCATTGGATTGGAGATTGGAGGAAAGCCTATAGTTATAATGAATAGAGAAGATGCTGAAGATCTTGGTATACGCAGCTCTGCACGGGTTAGGGTGCAGTACAGTAAAAAAATAATAACCGCCATAGTCGATGTTACGACAAAAATTGTTGGGAAAGGTGTGGTTGGGGTTTCAGAAGAGGTAAAAATCCAATTGGGGTTGAAGGGAAATGAAGAGGTGGATGTTGAGATTGCAAAATTCCCCACATCCCTGCAGTTTATAAAAAACAAACTCAATGGAAGGAAACTGAGCTATGAAGAGTTTTGCGATATAGTAAAAGATACTGTTGAGGGAAATTTGAATGAAGCCGAAATAGCGGCGTTTGTCACTGCACTTTATACAAAGGGATTGAATATTGATGAGGCAGCTGACTTGACATGCGCGATGGTTGAAAATGGAAAAACACTCAAGCTAAACAAAAAAATTGTTGTTGACAAGCATTCTATAGGAGGAACTGTTGGCGACAAAACATCCATGCTAGTTGTTCCGATAATTGCTTCTTTCGGTTTGACAATACCTAAAACCTCTTCTCGCGCCATAACCTCTGCTGCTGGAACAGCTGACAAGGCAGAGGTTTTGATGCCTGTTGAATTAAATATGGATGAGATGAAGGAGATTGTGGAAAAAACTAATGGCTGCATTGTATGGGGCGGTTCTTTGAATCTAGCACCAGCCGACGACATATTCATCCAAGTAGAATATCCTTTATCCATAGACCCGCTTATGATTCCATCTATAATGGGAAAGAAAAAGGCTGTTGGCGCGACGCATCTTGTTATAGACATACCAACAGGAAGGGGGACGAAGATTAAAACTATTGGTGATGCTGATTTGCTGGCAAAAGATTTTATTGAGCTAGGAAAACGTTTAGGAATCAAAACGCAATGCGCCGTAACATATGGCGAGCAGCCTATCGGCCATGCAGTTGGCCCTGCCTTAGAAGCGAAGGAAATGTTAGAAGTGATTATGAGGAAGAGGAATGTGCAGGATGTAATTGATAAGGCATGCCACATAGCTAATATGCTGCTGAAAATGGCAGGCAAGGAACAGAAGGCACTAGAGGCGATAAAATCAGGCAAGGCCGAAGAGAAACTAAGGGAGATAATTGCACAGCAGGGTGGTAACGCCGCAGTAAAGCCTGAAGATATAAAAATAGGTGATTATGGCTTGGATATCTGCGCTGAGAGGAGCGGTTATATACTATGGATCAACAATACTGGCCTTACAGATGTGGCAAGGGCTGCAGGTGCGCCTAAGGATAAAGGTGCGGGTATATTGCTGCATAAAAAGCTTGGTTTCAAAGTAGAAAAGGATGAAAGGCTTTTCACAATATATGCTGAAAAGTCCAGAAAACTGGAGCGGGTAAAAAAAATAATCGATGAAAATAATATAATCGGTGTTGGCGACAGGGTTGAGATGCTTATACACGAAGTGAAAGAAGTGCCTGTGCACAAAAAATCCTTCATGCTAGAGAGGTAACTAGATAAAGAAATAAAAAATGGGAGTGAATCCCAAACTAGTTTATTTTCCAAGCAGTATTTCGATTGTTGATACGTTGATTTTTGTTTTGTCTTCCAACTCTTTTTGTTCAGTACCGATTTGTATGTTCTTTATCTGCACATCGCTGACAAACCTTCTTCGAACAATCTCTGCCACGTCCACAGCCCTGGATATTGCTTTGCCTCTAGCTTTTATATGAACTTCCTTTGCTCCGTCACTGAACTGGATTATAACACCCAAAACATAGGCCATGGATGGCTTGCGACCTACGAATATTGTGTTATCATCTGCTCTTTCTTGACCAGCCATTGTTACACCTCCAGTATAACCTCTGAATTCTATTTTATTTTATGTATTAAACTTAAAAAGATTATGGATTGATCAATACCTTCTGGGTTTGGCAGGCCATTTCCGGTACAGTGTATCGTAGGTTAACTTTGTCCTCTTTTTCAAAACGAAGAAATAGAGAAAGTATACGCCTACTAAAACTGCTATAACAAGTATTGCTATTGACAACATGCCACCACCCTCCCCACCTTGGCATTTGTTGCCTTTACATGTTTGACCTTCTGGGCATGACTTGTCCTCATATCCTGATCTGCTAACACAACATTCATTTTGGGGGCACTCCTTCAATTCGATTGTTGTAGTTGTTGATGATGTAGAGCTGGTTGTTGTAGAGCTGGTTACATTTGAAGATATGATAGAAACATTGACAGTAATTGGGCCTTTTTGCGGTTCAGAACATGCACCTGTTACTGTAAGCATGCCTGTTGAATTGTGTATAAATTTTATACTTGACGTTACAGGCGGGAAAGTAAACGTTTTCACTGTAATTGAACCATTCATAACGATAAAGTTTCCATTATTGCATCCGCTTATCTGGCATTCACATTCCTTTCCTACATAGCAGCTTGAAGGACAGGTAAGCATGTTAGTTACACCTCTCACGTCTACTGTAGTTTTATTTGTTTGCTGCGGATTGCTACAAGAAGCAGTTACCTCCAAACTTCCTGAAGCCGTAGGTGTGAATTCTATTGTTGCTGGCGGTATGTTAGAGGTTCTAGTCTCCATAGCAGGAGGATAGGTTGTATTCCTTACTGTCCACGTTCCAGCACTGCAACCATTCACTGTACAGTTGCATTTACTGCCTGCATAGCAGACAGAACAGCTCAAAGGTATGGTAGCAGATGTGGTAGCATAAGTTAGGTTCATTCTATCCCATAACTGAGATTCCCATGGAGAATGCCAACATGCCGGAAGTAGTTGTGGTGTGTTTGAGGTTTGGGTTCTAACACACAACATTTCACGAATGCCGATGGTATCGTAAGAACAGCCCGTATATATTCCACCACAATCGTTTACACTGCAAGCAGTCCCTGGTACGCAGCCAGAATAATAATTGCCACCTGTCAAGTTTTTGTAAAATTGATAATATAAAACTGCTGGTATGCCGCGTCTTCTTGCCTCTTCCGTTATGTTTATGGTTATTAATGCAGTGTGTGTTGTTCTTGAAAGTGATAAGGGCATTATTGCCCTTGCCGGGTTTGATACAGTGACTATTGATGGATTTGGTAAATCAACTATCATTGGGTTTGGTGGGAGCCTGAAAGAGCAGTAGTTGTGGGTTCCAAGAAGCTGTGGATTGCATACGAGTTCATAAGAATCTTCTGGGCATGCTGCAGGTTTCAAGTAGCTTGCAGGTTTCCAATCTGGCTGTGATATGCCAATTACCCTTCCATAAACTACAAAAACATTAACATTTGTAGCACTCGAAGAAGTAAAATTCACTTCCCACATGCCATTGCTTATCTCCCTCTTGATTACATTTTCAGTTGCGCTTGGCCAGTTGCAGTTATCTATACTAGCATCACTGCGGCATATTCTGTTTCCATAAGTTGAAGGGTTTTGATTTGCGCATGGTTGTGCAGCACAATGCACTCCATCACTCTTTAATCCATAGCAGCATTGTTCTGGATGGCCTTCAGCAGTATAATCCCCTGGCTTGCAACATCTTTTATCAACACACATAGGAAAGTCTGTACAGCATTGTGGATCATTCAACGACCCATCCTGAGTGCATGCAGTGTTTTGGTCACATGTTGCTCCAGATGTAGAGGTGGTTGTGCTTCCTGATGTGGAGGTGGTTGTGCTTTCATCAGATGAACATGGATCGAGGCGGTTGCATTGAATTGCACCAGTAAGACATCCAGCTCCATTACCACATTCACTTATACTCGCACAAACATTTCCAAGATTAGATGTAGCACAACAGCAATTTCCAGACGGTATAGAGGAGGTTGTGCTAACAGGTGGGCATGGCTGACAACTGTCACTAGCGCATCTTCCTTGACTCGTGCAAGTGCTTCTTAACATACAACCAAACCCCTGAGAAGTTTCACAACAACAACTATCAGCTGGGATAGATGAGGTTGTAGTTGTACTTGCTGTAGGTACACAACACGAAAGTTGCATACCCAAATAATAAATGTAACATTCAGAATAATAGCCAACAAAACGTTCATTTGCTTCACATTTCGTTTTACAACTTCCACCTTGCTGTGTGCATTGGCGTGATTCTGCGGTTGTTGTTGTTGAGCTAGTTCCTGGACATGGGCAATCATTGCCACACAATCCAAAAATTGCTGGGCATACAATTTTTCGCATACAACTATTTCCAAGTAGAGTTTGACAAATACAACAATCTGATGTTTGTGCGAAAACTTCGTTTGCGAAAATCACTGAAACAACTACAAAGACTAAAAACAGCAAAAAGACTTTTGCCCTCATCTTATCTAATAGAAAATACGTTTTGCCAAATAAAAACATTAACTGGAGCCAACTATTTTATGCTTGAAGATTAAAATATAATTTAGATAGAAATGGCAAAATGCACTTATTTAACAGCCAGCTGGAAAAGATGCGACAAAGAGGCAGTCCCTGGTTCGCCATATTGCCAGGAGCATCAAAAAATGGTAAGCGCTGCTATGCAGTCAAAAAATCCAGCAGGGTCGTTAAGAGCAACAGAATTGGCTGCAGGAGCAGGCCAGCCGGGAAAGCCGCAGACGCAAAGAATTGAGTATGTTTTTCCGGCCCAGCCAAAAAGTATAATTGTAGGGGTAATATTCCTTATCATTGGGATTTTCCTTTTAATGTTCCTTCTTAATGCTGTAAAAATAAGTGGGAAAACTGCTTGGGAATTGATATGGACAAACATCTATCCTTTCATTGTACCGATACTTGCATACGGCGAGGTTGCTAGCTTTGCCATAATCCTTGGCATTGGAGTAATGATCATAATAGCATTGTACAGGGTTAGAACTGGCATACTAGGTAGGTTAGGCAGTTTGTTCTCAGGCCTGAACACGCTGGTATGGATACCAAACGGTATTTTAATATTTTTATTCATTGCCACGCTTGTTTCACCATACGCGCCTAGTCAGATGTACTGCTTCATTACTTCAGCCGGTGATTTAGCAAGATGCAGTGAACAACAGCAACAACCCCCCGGCCCTGCAGAGCAGGGTGTTTTCGAATCGCCGATGAGAACAGAATATGGAACTTATGATTTCGTTAACAGCAGGACAATTCCATTGAATAATCCCACAGCCGGCCAAAAATATTATCCGACCGTATCATTGAGACCAAATGCCAACTATGACTCTGATATAAATGGTGTGGTTATCAATATGGCTGGGGTAACTGTAAAAAACCAAACAGTTAATTTTGTAGGAACATCATGCACGCCATCAAACACATGCACGATAAGCAAAAACCTTCCCATTACAAATAACTTTGAATCTTCCAGTGCCATTCCATGCGACGGTAAATCCATGACGCTTTATTCTCAAATCAATTATCCTATAGATGGGGCAAGAAATGGGTACAAGGTCAGGATAGTGAGGTCGCAAGAGGATTTGGGTATGTCGCTTGCAGACGACATTGGCAAGGCCAGTAAAATTTACGGTCCAGTTGACTTTGCTCTTGGCTTTGCACCGAGCCAGCACGTGGTAATACCAAAATCCGGGACTGGCAAGGTTATAGTCTATGTGTATGCATCGAATGAATACCGCGGCATTGCAACGATAAAAAATGTAAGGCTTGTGCAAGAGCCTGAGAAGAGTGGGAACAAAATATACAAACTGAATCTTGTTGGTTGCGATCCTGTAACGCCTTCTGTCAACGAAGACAAGGGCAACATATACTACAACTTTGGCAATCAGGTTCAGATAAAATCCTCGCAAACATACCAAACAGAGTGGGATTGGGGCACTGCCTCATCATCAATAACAAAAAAAGAACAGATAACCTGCACATTTGAAATTCCTTTCTCGCTGCAAGGAACTAGTGATTATTATAAAACAATAACGTTCCATGTTGGCGGCAGCTACACTTATTCAGAAGAAGTGTCATCAGGGTTACTTGGAATTTATGGTACCTGCTGATTACATGTAATTGTAGTATATGTTATTGTCCACTAAAACATACGAATCTTTCTGCCCGAACATGATCGGATTATCCAACCTCACATATGCATCCTTTGTTTCTGTAAGAAAGCTAACGCTTTCGATTTTTGGCGCGTTAGTTATTCTTGGATCCTTCTTAACCAATTCTGAGAGATAGTTACTAAAAATATTTTTGAATCTCTCCTCTGTTGCATTTTTTGTGGCCTCATCCTCGAGCTTGCTTGCATCACCATCAAGCATTTCCTGTGACGCCTGTTCAAAAGAGTATTTTACTGCATTTTTCAAAAACATTTTTTCAGCGGTCGAATAGTAGGAATATTCGTATATGCGCGAAACGGTTGTGAAAAGTTCTGTCCTGCCGTGAAAAGAGATGTACCAGTAAAGCACTGCGAAAACAATTACTATAATCATAAATATCATTCCACTGTTTGCTATGTCTGCAGCTGAAAATCCCTTTTTATTTACCATTCTATCAGACTCACTTGCGCGGTTAATGCCTTGTTGTTGTAAGGCATGGCTATCAAGACAGTTGAGGGAGATGAGGAGGTGGATGATAATGAAAAGGAAGAGGATTCTATCTCAAAATATTTTTTGCCAGCAAATGTAACATAAAACCTGTAATTGTTTGTATTGGCCTCCCTTTTCATATCATCAAGCTTTACTTTTATGAAATTTTTCAAATCCCCATTTTCACTGTCAGCAGCTACAGATTTTGCTATAAGATTATCTAAAGATTCACCGTCCTTTGTTGAGTAGATAAGTGAAAAAAGTTTTGTGTTGGCTTCCATATTCTTCGTAACCTTTATTGCCTCGTCATTAAACTGTAGCAAACCCAACTTGCCCATTATCACCAGGCTTAAGGCCATTATCATGACTATTACAGTCGATATTATTGTAGCAGCCAAGCCTTTACTAGTATAATGTGACATAAACAACACCCCTGTCTATCGTTCCATCTGGCTTCTTTATCGAAACAAATAATCTATGCTCTTTCACATCTCCAGATGCTTTGCCTTCGAGATTAGAATCTTGCCACTGCTCTCCCGTATCCAAATCTTTAATAGAAAATTTATATTTTACATCTCCCAACCCTATGCAACCCTTGGTGTCATTTATTTTTTCAGGAGATATTATGCCGAAATCTGAAGAAGAACATTTGACTACTCTGTAATCGATATCCTTTGCCAAAAACCAATTCGAGCTTTCTTTGAAAAGTGATTTCACATCCACATAGTTTGTAATGACAGCAGCTATTACAAAAACACCTATAAAAAGCATTATCACTATTCCAAATATCTCCGAGCTATAGCCTTTCATTTTATTATTGGTTTGCAGCATTCTACATTCCCCACATCACAAACAGATATCTCACCCTCACCACTCACACTCTTTTTAACAATGCATATCTCTTTTGCCGTGAAACTGGTTTCCTTCACTTTCCCAGAAAATTCAGAGGAAACTGTTATAAGACTAGTAGAGAGTTGAACAAAATTACTTTTAACAGTCACATTCATTTCTGTTGGCAAAGTATAAATCTGCATGCCAGCGTCAACCGTTGAAAGGGATGTTATATAAGTGCTTACGTCTTTTGCAGATGCTGTTATAATGTCTTCTGTCATTACAAAATCCTTCAGAATTCCTTTCGAAACTACAAAGACGATTACAAGAAGGCCAACCAAAAGCACGGCGATAATCATGATTAAATCTCTGTTCATTCCCTTTTTGCTTTTAACCAAGAATAGATCTTCTGACATCGTTCAGTTGTGCACCCCAATCTTTATCTTTTGAAGATGTTACAATAGCGTTGAATGTTTGCTTGTCTGCATCATATGACACTTGCATGGTGTAATATATTTTACCGCCGATGCTACTGGAAGTAGTTGTTCCAAGCAAACTTTTCTCTGTGAACTGCACATTGCAGCACAAATATTTTTCTATGCATTGAGGATCGTTCTTACCACCAAAAGTTACAAAAATATAGTACGGACTTTCCAGGCACTTGTGTGTACATGTTTGCGACAAACAATTTTTGCCTTTGCCAGTGTCGGCTGAAACGATCTCTATCTTATCCACTATAGAAGGCAGTTCCAATGTTATCTCTTTCTGGCTTATTTTTGCCTCTTCTAAACTTGTTATGAAACCTTCCATGGTTAATTTCGCAGAGGCCATATCCTTCCAGTCGCTCACCTTGAAAATTACTACGAAGAATATGACAACAATAATTAAAAACCCTATAATCCACAGAATATTTCTAAATATTTCCTGCCACATCAAATCATTCTTGGTTTAGCATGTCTTTGGGGCTTGATTCCATGTATCATCAGCACAGCTACAATCTGCCACGCAACCAGGGCCTTTACATTTTGACGGTTGGTTGTTGTTCCCCCATGAAGTAATAGCACCGTTAGTGCATTTTATAGTGTCTTCATACCCGTCCCCGTTCAAATCATAACTAACTCGCCATAATGGTTGGTCTGGTGATGAACGTATAGCATCCCTATTTGTAAGGCATTCCATATCACATTTTGACTTGACTAAACCCGCATATCCACTAAAATCTACAACCTCTTGGCTGATTCCTAGGAATTTTGCTATAGTGCTCCAGAACATCACAACCACTGCTATCAAAATTATAAGGCCAACAACTATGAGTATTACCAGCGTGAATGAAAGTTCCATCGGCATTTTTTCACCTACCGAAAATTCCCTCTATAAATGAAGTGGCATTCAGTATAAATAAACTTTTTAATGAACCACTGTAAAGGAACATTATAATGAGAACAGCAGCAAGTAGGAAAATTAGAACTAGGATTATTTTTATTATGGTATCCAATGCAAACGTCACTCCTTTCATAATTTATTCAGCCTCCAGAAAACCATGCGGCCATGCAGTTCTTGAGTCGAAATAAGCTGAGCCGATGGCAGTAGCGGCATAACACACCGGAGCTGCTGGGCCAGTTAGAGGGCATGCGAATCCAGCTAAGGATATTCCAGTTGCGACATAGTCAAAAACCTTTGTCGGGGTATAGCAAAAGTTTTCCTTGCCAGTTTTAATCTCGTGTGGTGTTATTTTTATGCAGTCCGATTGGTAATTTGTAAAATTTTCAGTTTCTTTTGTTCCTGCTACGCAACATGTTCCTCCACCGGTTATACCACTCTGAGGGCAATCCATTATACCAATATCAGTTTGATCTGACAAGCAAACCGTTCGGCAATTTCCACCACGCGCTGTGCAGGCTGGATAATTTGTTGTATTAAAATACTGCGAACATATTATCATTTCCTTTTCACCAAGCTCAGTCATCTCAAGTGCACAATTACATTTTCCTCTTACAATATCCAAACGGACATTACACGGACTAGCAAGATAAAATTTAGTGCCTGCTTCCCAAAGTTTGTTGAGTTCTATATATGTGCCTTTGCATGCTGCAGATAGAGGGACTGCTTTTGGCTGAACATATTGCGAACGAACAGTGAACGCTGATTTCACACAAAGGCTGTTAGTATCGCATGGTATGAATTTTTCCACAGTGCTTACTGCATATTTCGTAGCCTCTGAAGCTATTACACCACCTCTAACACCTATAGAGCCTTTTTCAATTGCAGATTCAACTCCATTTTTAAGAACCTTTGATGTTAACCCCTCCTTAAAACCAGTTGCAATTATACCAGGTGTTTGTTTAATTGCGGCTTCTGTTCCGTAGACCGCCACAGTACCTTCAAACGCAACTATTGCAGATTCCTTACCGATTGCTAAACCTCCTTTGAGTCCTTGTTTCAATGCGCCACCAGCTGATTTCATACCAGGTACAAGTACAAGTGCCATAGAAACTGTTTGCCAGCCGCTCCATGCAATATCCTCACCAGGTGGAAATGCTTCATGATAAACCAAATATTTCGGATCGCCACTTCCGGGTATCCAATCCTCTATGCTGGTAGTTGCTTGTGGTAGGAAAAAATAAACACTGCATTTTGCATCACTGCCGCTACCATCACACGTAGTAAAGCTGGAATCAACCTTTTCACCGCCGTCAGAACAGATGTAGTTTATTCCTTTTGCCAAGGCCTCCACAC
>Ga0315294_10000111_pt1 | contig 83333 bp, 75 predicted proteins | sample YL17G13_40_MG_FD_203626 | JGI IMG/M metagenome (GOLD analysis project Ga0315294, IMG submission 203626) | Sediment microbial communities from Yellowstone Lake, YNP, Wyoming, USA - YL17G13_40 | ecosystem: Environmental > Aquatic > Freshwater > Lake > Sediment | place: USA: Wyoming | collected... | reverse complement strand
AAAAGCGGCGACCGTAAAGAGAATCGGCGCGGTTTCGCCCGCCGCTCTGCTTAAGCTCAGGACCGTTCCTGTAAGTATGCCCGGTATCGCATAAGGCAGCACACAATGTCGAACGGTCTGCCATCTTGTAGCTCCCAGGGACAAGCTGATTTCTCTGAAACTGTAAGGCACAGCCTCAATAGCTTCTTTAGAGGCCGTGATAATCACGGGCAGACTCATTATGGCCAGCGTCAACGCCCCCGCAAGAATAGATGTGCCCAGCTTCAGGAGCATTACAAACAGCGTAAATCCGAACAAGCCGTACACAATAGAAGGAATACCTGAAAGGTTTACAACAGACAATTTAATCAGGCGCGTAAAGGTATTGTCTTTTGCATACTCGACCAGGTAAATAGCCGACAGAACACCCAGCGGCAGTGCAAAAATAATTGTGCCGACCATCAGCAGAACTGTGCCGACTATTGCCGGGAAAATGCCCCCTTCCTTCATCCCGTTACGAGGCGATTGAAACACAAATTCCCAGCTTATTGCGCCGATGCCGTTTTTGACAATGTAGAAGATTGTCAGGATTATTGGCAGTACTACCAGCAGCGTGGCACCTGCCAAAATGACAAAGGCAACTTTTTCACGGGTCTTTGCTGCGCTCATTTTCTTGCCTTTCTCAGGAACAGTTCAGCGAAGAAATTTATTATGAATGTTATTATGAACAAAACCAGGCCTACCGCGAAAAGTGCAAAATAGTGCTCCGACCCGCTGACTGTTTCGCCCATTTCGCCGGCGATTGTAGCGGTCAGTGTTCTCAATGGCTGGAGAATTGAAGTTGGCACAACTGGTGCATTGCCGGTAACCATCATTACCACCATCGTCTCGCCAATAACCCTGCCGATACCTAGCATAACGCCGGCAATGATTCCTGACGATGCTGATGGAAGGACGATTCGCCACAGAGTCTGCCATCTTGTTGCTCCCAGACCGAAAGCAGCTTCTTTGAAACTCTTGGGTACGCTCACCAGAGCATCTTCGGAAATGCTGATAATGGTCGGCAGCGCCATAAACGCCAGCAAAAGTGAGCCGGTCAGACCGCACATTCCCGTTTGCAGGTTGAGAGTACCCTTGAGGAACGGACCAAGCCAGACGATGCCGATAAATCCCAATACAACACTGGGAATCGATGCGAGAATTTCGATTAGTGATTTTAAAATGTACCGCAGGGATTTTGGGGCGACCTCAGCTATAAACATTGCCGATGCAACCCCGATGGGGACACAAATAATAATAGCTCCTGCGGTAACATATACCGAGCCAAGCAGCAGTGGAATCATGCCGAACTTCGGCGGCTCGGAAATCGGAAGCCAGTTTTTGCCTAGAAAGAATTCTTTCAGCGGGTACACACCAAATAAAGAGAGCGAGTCCTTGAGCAGGAAAAGAAAAATCAGAAAGACAAAAGCTATGACGCAAAATCCGCTTAGTCTTATGCAGGATTCAATAATGTATTCGTTAATTTTTCTGAACAATATTTGCTCCCAGTGGCACAAAACCGGCTTCTTTGAATTGCTGCTGTCCCTTGGCCGACAAGGCAAAGTCGATAAACAGCTTTGTTACTCCCTTAGGTTCGTTATCCGTAAAAAAATACAAAGGCCTGGAAAGAGGATACGTCCGTTTAATCACATTTTCAATATTGGGAGGATAGAATTGACCGCTTATACCAATAAACAGGGATTTTGTCCTGTCGGAAGCGTAGCCCATACCCATGTACCCTATGGCTGCTTCGTTGGTTACAGCCTCCTCGACAATCGCCTGTGAAGAAGACAGCAGCAGGGTCTGTGGCGAGAATTCTTCGGTGCAGTCTTTTTTGCCGAGGCACACCACATGTTCTTTGAAGTAAGTGTGCGTGCCTGAACTTACTTCGCGCGACAGTGTTACTATTGAAAGGTCCTTCCCGCCAAATTCCTTCCAGTTGGTAGCCTTGCCGGTGAATATCTTATGTAAATCTTCGATTGTAAGTTTGTCCACGGGATTATTTTTATTTACGATTACGGCGATACCGTCATAGGCAACTACGAATTCTTTTGGCAATACGCCTCGTTTTTTAGCCATTTCTATTTCTTTGGGTTTTATTTCTCGTGATGCGGTAGCTACATTGCATGTTTTGTTTATTAGTGACGCAATTCCTACACCGCTGCCGCCGCCGGTTACCGCCACAAAGACATGCGGATACTCTTTCATAAATTCTTCAGCAACTTTCTGTACGGCGTTTACCAGCGTATCCGAACCCTTGACCTGTATAAAGCCTTGAGGTTCGTTGGGGTCGACTGTTTCGGCACAGCCGACAATAAAAAACGTTACTAAAGTTGTTAAGATAAAAGTCAATTTCATACTTGGCTGATTTTAAGCCGGAGGTGCCCCGCTTGCAAGAGCTTTCGCTGGCGGTCGGTGTGTTGACATCCTATGCCAAAAAGATGTATAGTATGCTTGCTGCTGGCGGTCGTCAGCACCAAGCAACCAAAGATGATAGCAGCGGATAATATTTGAGACTCCGTTGTTGGCGCAGAAGCAGGATAGGCAAAAAGGCGGACATGAACGGTGGATAAGATATACCCGGAAACATTGGATAGATTAATAGAACAGCTTGGTAAACTGCCGGGCGTGGGCCCCAAGACCGCTGAACGGCTGGCTTTCTATATCTTGAACGCCCAGCCGGCAGAAGCATTGGCTCTTGCCAAGGCCATCAGCGATGTAAAAAACAAGATTAAACAATGCGAAATTTGCTTCAATCTTTCAGAATCAGCTATTTGCCAAATCTGCGCTGATACAAGCCGCGATAGCAGCATCATATGCGTTGTCGAACAGCCTAAAGATGTCATAAGTCTCGAAAAGACAGGAACTTGCAAGTGGGTCTACCATGTTCTTGGAGGCCATATTGCTCCTCTGGATGGGGTAGAGCCGAGCGATTTGACTATTGATGGGCTTGTTAAAAGAGTACGCAGCGGCGGCATAAAAGAAGTAATAATGGCAACCAATCCTAATCTGGCCGGAGACGGCACCGCACTTTATATAAGCTCGTTGCTTAGACCCGCAAACGTTAAAATTACTCGGCTGGCAAGGGGGCTTCCTACCGGCAGCACCATTGAATATGCCAGCGGTAAAATGCTTACCGACGCTATAATCGGCAGGCAAGAATTAGAGTGATTTTTCACCTTTTATTTGTAAAGTTTTTGAACCAACCTGCAAATATTGCCGAAATTTCTCGGCGTATTTATGATATAATATAAACAGCAGGGAGGTATGGGGTTATAGGCTAGGACAGCGTTTTTTAGGGTGATGCCGTGAAGCTGGAAATGAGAGGACAGATGCGGCTGGAGCAGAGGATGAAACTCGCTCCGCGTATGATTCAATCAATGGAAATTCTCCAGCTTCCTATCCTTGCCCTTCAGCAGCGAATAGAGCAGGAGCTCAACAGCAATCCTGTCCTGGAAATCGAAGAATCCGCAAATCTTGAAGACGCCGCTTCTGTTGAACATCGCTCTGCCGATGATAGCAGCGAAAGAGATATTTCTGCTGATAGAGACAGTGAAGCAGCCGGTGATTTTGACCGGCTTGCGAACGATGATGATTATAAGGAATACGTGGGCCAGGCCGCAACTTTCCGCTCGCGCGCCTCCGGCGATGAGGTTGATAAGAAACTTGAGGCAATAAAAAATACCGCGGCACCGGCGCAGTCGCTGCACGAATACCTCACCGGGCAGTGGGGATTAGTCGAGGCCGAGCCGGGTGTGAAAAAAGCCGGCAGCATGATTATAGATTATATCGATGACAGGGGTTATTTGACCGCCAGATTGGAGCAGTTGTATAACAAAGACAAAGGCGATTTCAATTTGGAGGATTTAAAGCAGGCCTTGGAGCTTGTGCAAAAGCTCGAACCAACAGGTGTGGGGGCCCGCGACCTTAAGGAATGCCTGCTTATCCAGATGGCCCAAAGCAGCGAGGATATGAGTTTCGAGACTCGCTTGGTTTCTGAGCATATCGAATCGCTGCTTGAGAATCGTTTGCCCGCCATTGCCCGGAAGATGAATTGCAGCATCGATGTAATCAATCACGCGATAGGGCATATGAGCAAACTGGACACCTCCCCCGGTCTGCGGATTGGCCAATACCGTAACCCTCCCATTACCGCCGACATAATAGTGGAGTCATTGGATGATTCGGATGAGTACTCTGTGCGATTAGTTGATGCTGGTTTGCCGGCATTGAGGATAAACGACTATTATGTAAAGATGTCTAAGGATGCTTCTGCCGGCGAGAAAACAAAAACATTTTTGCAGAACAACATCCGCTCCGCCCAGTGGATTATGGAAGCCATAGAGCATCGCAAGCACACGTTGCTTAAGGTCGCAAAGGCGGTAGTGAAGTATCAGAAAGACTTTTTCGATAAGGGCCAGCTGTATCTAAAGCCTCTGCCCATGTCCAAAGTCGCCGATGATGTTGGAGTGCATCTGGCCACCGTCTCCCGGGCCGTTGCCGGCAAATACATTCAGTGCTCCTGGGGAATATTGCCTCTTCGCAAATTCTTCAGCGGCGGAATGGAAGATACCAGTGGCGCCGGCCACAGCTGGCAGGCCATAAGGGCTAAACTCCAGCAGATTATAGACCAGGAAGATAAAACCAAACCCTTAAGCGATGACCAGATATGCAGGCAGCTGGCTCAGGCCGGCGTCGAAAATCTCGCCAGACGAACCGTTGCCAAATACCGCAAAATCCTCAACATCCCCGCCGCAAGATTCAGAAAAAAATATTAACCCTCTTTCACTAGTTGAAAATCAATTATTTCTGAAAAAATATTTATTTTATTTGAACCTTTTGGGACTATGTGATTATATTATCACATAGTAATTTATTGGAGTTATGCGATGTTGACTGAAAAAAAACAATTGTTGTTCGAAAAGCAGGCGGAGATTGCAAAAGCCCTGGCTCATCCTCTGCGGATAGCCATTCTGGACTTCCTAAAAGATGGCGAGCAATGCGTTTGCGATATCGCCGTACACGTTGGTTCTGAAAGGTCGAATATCTCCCGCCATCTTTCAGTAATGACCAGATTCAGCGTGCTTGAGCACCGAAAAGAGGGACTCAAGGTCATTTATAAACTAAAGACCCCCTGCCTTTGTGATTTTTTCTCGTGCATGACAGCCTGTCTCAAACAGCAGGCCAAAGAAGGCGAAAAACTGCTCAGCATAATGTAGTTTGGGAGTTTTGCTGGGAACCGTTAAGAAAGGAAAGACCATGAAGCGGGAATTGAAGATATTTGCAGCGCTCGTTGCCATTTTTCTTGTGGCTTACTTTCTGCCTTTGGGCAACCCGAAGATTCAGGCAGCGATACAGGAGTCTTTTCGGCTGCTGCAGTGGTACGCGCGAAATCACACCCTCGCCTGCATCGTACCCGCGTTATTTATCGCTGGCGCCATTATCACCTTTTTGTCCCAAAGTTCGGTAATGCGATATCTTGGCCCGAAGGCAAATCCGGTTCTTGCCTATGGCGTTGCCTCGGTCGCCGGCTGTGTTCTTGCCGTCTGCTCCTGCAGTGTTCTGCCGATGTTTGCGGGGATTTATCAACTCGGCGCAGGCCTCGGACCAGCCTCAGCGTTTCTTTATTCAGGTCCCGCCATTAACGTCCTCGCAATTTTTCTGACCGCACGAGTCCTCGGTTTTCCCATCGGCGCAGGCCGAGTAATCGGCTCCGTGGTTTTTGCGGTGGTAATCGGAGTTCTGATGGCTGCAATTTTCCGCAAAAGTGAAGTTAAGAGAAACCAAACAGCCTTGCAGATGCCCCCGGAGGAAAAACCCGCGCGCCACATCGGCAAAAGCGCCGTTTTTCTTGCCGTTATGATTTTGTTCATCATCTTCAGCGACTGGTTCAATCCCGGTAATGTAATCGTGCAAACAACCGATGGCCGGCAGTTCAACGCTGTCGTCATCAACGAAATGAAGGACTCCGTCCGATTCCAGCTTGAGCAGGATTTAGGCCAAAACAAGTTCGGTGAAAAAATAACTATTCCAAAATCGGAGATTTCAAAAATGGAAGACCAGCAGACCTGGGTTATGACTATATACCACATCAGATGGTATCTGGCAGGCCTGATGGGATTGGCCGTCCTGATTATGTCATGGCGGTGGTTCGAAAAAGACGAAATCAGCCAGTGGATGGCAAACACCTGGGATTTCGCAAAGCTGCTGGTGCCGCTATTGTATGGTGGCGTGTTCATCGTCGGGTTTGTAAGTGTTTTGCTGCCTGAAAAGCAGGTCGCACAATGGGTTGGCGATAATTCCCTGCGAAGCAATCTGGTTGCCAGCGTCATCGGTGCCTTCTGGTATTTCGCGACGCTGACCGAAATTCCCATTCTGCAGGCCTTGATGAAGCTCGGTATGCATAAAGGGCCGGTTATGGCACTGCTGCTGGCTGGACCCGCATTGTCGCTGCCAAGTATGCTCGTCCTTCAGAAAATTATGGGCAACGTTAAGACGTTGGTCTTCGTTGTACTGGTAGTCGTAATGTCAACGATTACAGGGATGGTTTTCGGTGCATTTTGGGGATAATTCAGGAGAACGATTATGAAAAAGATACAAATTCTCGGCCCCGGCTGCTGGAAATGTCACAAACTGGCGGAAAATGCCGAAGCCGCCGCTAGGGAACTCGGAATTGCCTGCCAGATAGAAAAAATCACAGACATCAACGAGATTATGAGTTTTGGCGTGATGAGAACGCCGGCCTTGGCTGTGGATGGCCAGATCAAAACGGCCGGCAAGGTGCCAAGTTCGGAAGAAATCCAGAGCATTCTTAAACTTAAGTAGAACTTTCTGCTACTGCTGGAATAATCTTGCAGGAGAAAGCAGGCTTCAATGAATTCGATACATCTGTCAGTACCTTGGTGTTGTCAAAAATGAAGGACGGCAATCATGCTGAATATAAAAAGCTCGAAGAAGTCTGGCAGCTTATTCATGACCCTGAAGCTTTTAATGCCTATATAAAAGACGAGATAAGACGGTTTCTGAATGAATAATGCAAGCTTTGAAGTTCTAATGCAATGCCCGTGCAGCGGTGCAAATCCTTTGCTGTTGCTTGCCGTGGTTGCAGGGGCATGGCTTTTGTTTAACTGGATAAAAACGTTAATAAAATCCAAAGGAATTTCGTTTATGAATAAGACAGTGAAAATTGTAATTGTCATTGCTCTGATTGCGGTTGTGGGAATAGTTTTCGCTTTAAAGCAAAAGAACAAAGTTTCAGTTTCTGAACCTGTTGCAGCAGAAAGTTCAAATTCAGGCACAATGACAGAAAGCGAGCCACAGAATTTGGAAAATCCAAGGGGTGCGGAAACGACCGCCAACCTGCCTCGACTTGTGGATTTGGGAGCCGGCAAATGTATCCCCTGCAAAATGATGGCCCCTATTCTCGAAGAACTCAAGAGAGAATACGCCGGCGCATTAAGGGTCGTTTTTTTAGATGTCTGGGAAAATCCGAACGCAGGGAAAGAGTATGGTATTCGTTTGATACCTACACAGATTTTTTACGACAGCACTGGCCGAGAGCTTTTCCGCCATGAAGGTTTCTTCTCCAAGGAAGATATTCTCTCAAAGTGGAAAGAATTAGGTATTGATCTTGAGAAAGGACGAAAAGATGCGGGAACTAATTAGAATCATGGCAGTATGCGTAACAGCTTTTCTGATTGTCGGCATTACTAGCGCCGAGCAGAAAACTTCCAATCAGCCCGAAACTATCGGAGAAGTTTATCCTAACCTGGCTTCGGGGGCATTGACTTTTGCAAAAACCTGGCAGCTTCCCGAAGGAGTCCTGCTGAAAGCTGAAACTGTCGAGATAAAACTTCAGGATGTCAACCAGTCTATCGAAGCTCAGCCGGTACAATTAAGAGAAGAGTTGAGGAAAAACGCTTTCTTTGTCCTCGAGCAGGAGACAGCCGGCAAGCTTCTGCTTCAATCGGCAAAAAAAACACTGGAAAATCCTGACAAGAAGAGCGACGAACAACTACTAGACGATTATGTAAAGCGGCTTACAGAGAAAGTGACTATTACCGACCAGGAAATCCAGACATTTTACAGGGAAAACGAGAGTGTATTCTGCGGTACGCCGCTCGAGAAGGTCAAGAATCAAATCGGCCCATACGTTTTGGAGGAAAAAAAACGGCGCGTGCTTACAGAATACGTAAGAACACTTGGAAAAAGAATTGATATAATTGTTTCAGCTCCATGGGTTAAAGAACAGGCTGTTTTGGCGAAGGACAATTCTTTGGATAAAATTCGGGGCAACGGCAAGGCTACCCTTGCGGTTTTCAGTGCGGCCAGTTGCTGTGGACCGGATAAAATGTTGCCTGTTTTAGATTCTCTCAAGGCACAATATGCCGCAAACCTCAATATAATGTATCTCGAAGCAAGAAAAGAGCAGATTCTTGCGGCTCGCCACAACGTTTACTCAATTCCAACCCAGATTTTTTTTGACAAGACTGGAAAAGAAACGTTTCGTCACACAGGTTTTCTATCAAAGGATGAAATTGCAAAAAAGTTGGCTGAAATGGGAGTCAAATAAGCCGTGCAGGAACTGTTTACATCATTGACAAGAGCAGTTGAAAGCACTCCCCTTATTGCTCTGGGGGCGGCGTTTATCTGGGGCATCCTCAGTATCATTCTCAGTCCCTGTCACCTGGCAAGTATTCCGTTGATTATTGGTTTTATTGATGAACAGGGGCGTATATCGACCAGACGCGCATTTAATATCTCAGTACTATTTGCTGTCGGCATACTGATTACTATCACCGGTATCGGTGTTATCACAGCGGCAGCAGGAAGAATGATGGGAGATGTGGGAAAATACGGAAACTATTTTGTGGCATTAATCTTTTTTGTTGTAGGACTTTATTTATTGGAGGTGATACCTGTGCCGTGGTCTGGGCCTGGACAGGTCGGCATCAAACGCAAGGGTACATTGGCAGCTTTTATACTCGGCCTGCTTTTCGGAATTGCTCTTGGCCCATGCACCTTTGCATATATGGCGCCGATGCTTGCAGTCGCCTTCAAGTCGGCTGCAACAAGGCCGGTATACGCAGCAGGGCTTTTGCTGCTTTATGGCGTCGGACATTGCAGCGTAATTGTAATAGCTGGCACCTGCACCGAACTTGTTCAGCGATACCTGAACTGGAACGAAAAATCCAAAGGTGCGGTTATCCTGAAAAAAATCTGCGGCGCACTGGTTATCTTGGCCGGCCTTTATCTTATCTATATCGCAGCGTAGTAAATTGAGATTAGAAAGAGACAGACTTATGGACGAAAAAGAAAAAGAAATTAAAAGAATCGTCAAAGAAGGTTATTCAGAAATTGCCAGACAGGCCGGTTCCTGTTGCGGCCCAAGAAACTCGTGTTGCGGCGGGATAGATTCGGCAAAAACTATCAGTAAAAAAATCGGATATACCGAAAAAGAAATGCAGACCGTGCCGCAAGGTGCTAATCTCGGCTTAGGCTGCGGAAATCCCATCGCCTTGGCTTCGCTTAAACAAGGCCAAACGGTGCTTGATTTGGGTTCGGGCGCCGGGTTTGATTGTTTTCTCGCGGCAAATAAAGTCGGCCCTGCCGGAAAGGTCGTCGGGGTTGATATGACTGTCGAGATGGTCGGAAAGGCAAATGAAAATGCCCGCAAAGAACATTACACGAATGTTGAGTTTCGGCTCGGAGAAATTGAAAATCTGCCCGTAGATGACAATTCGGTTGATGTGGTCATTTCAAATTGTGTAATTAATCTCTCGCCGGATAAACAGCAGGTCTGGAATGAAATTGCTCGCGTACTAAAACCCGGCGGAAAAGCCTGCATTTCTGACCTTGCCCTGAAGAAGCCTTTACCGAAGGATATCCTGAAATCCGCCGCTGCACTGGTAAGCTGTGTCGCAGGGGCGGTTCTTGTTGATGAAACCATAAAAATAGCAAAACAGGCAGGTCTTGTTGATATTCAGATAGATGAAAAGGCATACAGCATTGATGTAATGGCTGACTGCAACGATCCGCTTTACAGGCAGGTTAAAGAGGCTTTGCCACAGGACACCAAACTCAGCGACTATATTATTAGTGTTAATGTTACAGCATTCAGAACAAAAAAATAAAGATTTCAGATATGACGGACGAAAAAGCAGAACAGGTTCAAACAAAAGGATTAAATGTCTTTGAAAAATATCTTACAGTCTGGGTAATACTTTGCATCATAAGCGGGATTGTCCTGGGTAAACTTGCTCCGGGCTTTGCCAAAGCTTTGGATGGTATGGCTATTTATGTAAATAAAGCTCCTGTTGTTTCGATACCGATTGCCGTCTGCCTCTTCTTTATGATGTACCCGATTATGGTCAAGATTGATTTTGCCGAAGTCCTCAAGGCCGGCAAAAGCATAAAACCGGTTGGTCTTACATTATTTGTCAACTGGGCAATAAAGCCTTTTACAATGTATGCGATAGCATTGTTTTTCCTTGGTACTTTATTTTACGGCTTTATTGGCCCCGATGCTGTTGACCTTGTCAAGATGCCCTTCGGACTCGATTTGCCTGTCGGTGCAGCGTACGGGGTTGGTAAAGTCATTGAAGCAAATGGTGTTAAAATGCTTGAAGTCCCCTTGTGGCGGAGCTATCTGGCAGGATGTATTTTGCTGGGTATCGCGCCGTGCACTGCGATGGTTCTGGTTTGGGGCTACCTTGCAAAAGGTAACGACGGCCACACACTAATAATGGTTGCGATTAACTCGCTGTCGATGCTGTTTTTGTATGGCCCTCTGGGTGGATTTTTACTAGGTGTAGGCAAGCTGCCAGTGCCATGGCAGGCACTGCTGCTTTCAATAGCAATTTATGTGGCTCTGCCTCTGGTAGCCGGTTTCATCTCAAGAAAATGGATTATAGCCCATAAAGGCCCCGAGTGGTTCGAGGAAAAATTCCTCCATGTGCTTACGCCAATTACAATTATCGCCCTGCTGGTGACCTTGGTGCTTTTGTTCAGCTTTAAGGGTGAGACGATTCTGAATAATCCGCTTACAATTCTGTGGATAGCCATTCCGCTATTCATACAAACCTGCCTGATCTTTTTGATTGGCTATGTCTTCTCTAAGCTGCTGAAGCTGCCTTATAGTGACGCGGCACCGTCTGCGATGATAGGAGCCTCTAATCATTTCGAGGTAGCAATTGCTACTGCGACTATGCTTTTTGGTTTATCATCCGGCGCTGCCTTGGCGACTGTAGTCGGTGTACTAATAGAAGTTCCTACAATGCTGATGCTGGTCAAAATCTGCCTGAAAACCAGCAACTGGTTTCCCGTGAAGATGGGAATTTAAAATGAAAGTAAATGATGAAATTTCCAATGGGGAGAACAATTATGTTTTCAAGAATTCTTGTTGCTACAAGTCTTTCTGAGACTTCAGATCATGTTATTGATTGTCTCGAGCCGCTTAAGAAAATCGGAACTAAACAGATTGTCCTTGTACACGCGATGAACATCCGCGATGTGGGCACCTTATATAACCGACTTCGTGAAATGGCTCTTCCTAAGCTGGAGGCACAAAAGTATACGCTCGAACAAATGGGTTTTGCTGTTGAAGCAGAGGTACCTTTAGGAATTCCTTATTATGAGATAAATAAAATTGTCAATGAAAAGAATATCTCTGCAATCGTTGTGCATGTAACAGCCGAATCAATGCTGGGAGATTATTTCGTCGGCGGCGTTGCTCACGAGGTAATTAATCGTGCCGAAAAACCAGTTCTTGTTTTCAAAGCTATGATGATTGATGAGAATGCCGGGAGACACTGCGAAGTAATCTGCAAGGATTTCTTGGCTAATGTGCTTTACCCGACAGATTTTTCAGATAATGCAGAAAAGGCCTTTGCATATCTTGAGAAAATAGTTGAAAGTGGTTGCGAAAAAGTGACATTGCTGCATGTTCAGGATAAAGCCAAAATCGATAAACATCTAAAAGATCGTCTTGAGGAATTTAACAAAACAGATCAGGCTCGACTTGAACGGCTTAAAAATCATCTGACCACTAAAGGCGCTGAAGAAGTGTCTATAGAAATAAAATACGGCTTCCCTGTGGCCGAAATTCTCAAAATGGAAAAAGAGAAAACTTTTTCACTCATAGTTATGGGCAGCCAAGGAAGAGGTTTTATCAAAGAGGTTTTCCTTGGTAGTGTCAGCCACAATGTTGTCCGTCATTCTGCTATTCCTGTTCTCTTGGTGCCATTTTCGAGAGACTAAAGGATTGGCCATCCTGGCGCCGTTGCCGTCTTCGGCATAAATTCCAGCCGGGCCTTTGCAACCGTTATCGGCCCACTTGTCGAAGTCCCCGTGCTTATCAGTCTGGTCAACGTGTCTCTATGGATACGAAGCAGATATTTCACCGGACCAAACCGCTGATTACCCCTGACGCATTTCCCTCGGCAGCTTTCATTTAATTCTATAAACAAGTCGCTTACCTGTTCGGATGAGCCGGTTCGCAAATCTTCTCAAGAACCTCCCAGCTCAAATGCTCATCGCAGGCCTTTACCGCAATGTCGCTCAATGTGAAAATACCAACAGGCTTGTTCTGGTCATCGAGAACTATCAGCCGATGAACCCGTTTCTCTTCCATCAACTTTGCAGCTTCTTCAATATCTTCCTCCTCCGAACAACAGAAAACTTCGGGAGTCATAACATTTTTCACCAGCGTTGTTTTGGGATCCTTGCCGACGGCTATCGTTCTGCATACAATATCTCTGTCGGTAATGATGCCGGTCAGCTTGTTAGTTTCCTGTACAGGCAGTATTCCGACATTGAGCGATTTCATCGTCCTTGCTGCTTCATGTATCGTTGCATCCGGACGAATCGTCTCTATTTCTTTGGTCATAACTTCTTTAACTTTCATATTACGCCCCCTTTCTTGTAAAAATCTTCCGGGAAATCAATAATTTCTGTGTCACTCCTCTATCGAAATTGCCCCGGTAGGGCAGTTATCCGCTGCTTCTCTGCAGCTTTGCTGGACACCGGAAGGCACGTTCCCAACTTTCGCAGTTGAAAGCCCCTCTTTGTTAAGCTCGAAAACCTCCGGACAGGTTTCAACGCACAAACCGGTGCCTTTGCAAAGGTTTGAATCAACGAAAATTTTCATAATTTATTCTCCTTCCATTTTTGCCTGACCCGCCAAATGCTTTTATTTATCTTATCTCTCAGGGCCTTTGAAATAATCCGCCCTAAACGCTTTGACCGTTTCAGGCAAAGATAATATGCCCCGTGGCGATACCTGCGTTACTCTTTATCCCCCTGACAAACTCAGGTTACACTTGTTGACTTGCGGCGTAAATAGGGAAATTGCTTAATAATTAATAGGGTTAATCACCTATTTCCTCCTCATGCTGTAGCAAAAACCCCACCGCCAAAACGGCATTCAACACCCGACTTCTGTCTCCTGATTTCTGACTGCTATCATACAAATGCTCACGCCCGCTGTCTCTTGCCGGTCATCGGGCTGTCCAAAGCATATGACTCAGCCCTACTGTTTCGAATTACGCAGTTGACATTGCGCGCAGCGGGGGTGTATAGTATTTGCTGAATTTCCGTTGCTATATTGTTTTGATGATTCAGGACACTGAAATTGCCGCCGCACGTTAAGGGAGTTGGATATGAATCCCGAGATTTTCAAGGCCTACGACATAAGAGGCGTTTATCCCGACCAAATCAACGAGGAAGATGCGTGGAAAATCGGCTGGGCGTGTGCTCGGTTTTTACGCTCTCTCCTTAGCGGTTTTGCTCGCGGCCAGGCCAATTCCCAGGCCGTCTGCGTCGGCCGGGATATGAGAAAACACGGCGAATCGCTGCTTAAAGCCCTCACCGAAGGCATTAATGCCTCAGGCGGAAATGTAATTGATATCGGAATGATTGATACCCCGCAGATGTATTTTGCAATAAATCATCTCGGTACCTGCGGCGGGGTACAGGTAACAGCTTCACATAACCCGGCTAAATATAACGGCTTTAAAATATCCGGAGCCGCAGCAAAGCCGGTCGGTGTCGATACAGGCCTGAGAGATATTCAGCACATCGCAATGGCCCTGCTGCATACAAAAGGTAATATCAGCGGCACAGTAGAGAAACGCGATTTGACAAGTGACTATAAAAATCATGTGTTGAAGTTCCTGCGCTCCAATATCAGGCCGCTGAAAATCGCCGTTGATGCCTCAAATGGAATGGCTGGAAAAATGGTGCCGGCAATCTTTGACGACTTGCCGATAGAAATAATCAACCTTAATTTCGAGCATGCCGGAACATTCAAACACGAGCCAAATCCTCTCATTGAACGCAATCTGGCTGAGCTGAAGTCGGCTGTGAAGAAAAATAAATGCAACTTCGGGATCTGCTTTGACGGCGACGGAGATAGATTGATGCTGGTCGATGAAAAAGGCCGAACCGTCAGCTGTGATTTGCTGACAGCTTTGATAGCACCGTATTTTCTAAAGAGTAACCCGAAATCGACGATTGTCTACGACTTGCGCAGCAGTCTGGTCGTTTCGGAGGAAATTATTAAATACGGCGGCACCCCTCGCAGAGAACGTGTAGGACATGCTTTTATGAAAAAAGCCCTTCGCGATTCGCACGCTGTATTCGGCGGAGAGCTTTCCGGCCACTTCTATTATCGGGACAACTACTTTGCTGACTCCGGCATGATTACCCTGGTGCATGTATTGAATATTGTCAGCGATGCCAAAGCCCCTGTCAGCGAGCTTATCAAGCCGCTGCGAAGATACTCAAGCAGCGGCGAAGTGAACTTCAAAGTCGATGATAAAAAAGCCAAAATGGACGAGCTTGCAAAGCGATATAACGATGCCCAGATTGACTATTTGGACGGCGTTACTGTTCGGTATAAGGACTGGTGGTTTAATTGTCGGCCGAGCAATACCGAACCGCTGTTGCGATTAAACGTCGAGGCAAAAACCGAAAGCCTGCTTGAAGAAAAACTTTCTGAAATCGAAAAACAGCTCGGCAAGCGCATGTGACAGGAGTGTTGCAGAGCGGCAGATGGTCTTCGGCTGTGTCGGCCAAACGATTTTTTAAGGGGACGATAATGGAAATACATACCAGAACATTTCAGACTCCCAATGGACTTGTGGAAGGTGTGCAGACTAAATGGATGGGATTTAGTATTTTGTTAGTAGCTGGCTCGAAAGGTTTTTTGGCTTGTCCTGCGATTGATGTGGAGGCCTCCGAAAGATATGGCGTAGCTGCGGCACTGGTAGAAAGTACGCCTGACAACCCCATCGGAACGCTTGAGCGATTCCCGAACCGCAAGATTACCAGGGTAAATGCAAAAGCCAAATCGCTCGGCATCAAAGAAGGTATGAACGTCGCCGATGCCTTTGCTCTTATAGCGTAAATTTTGTGTGGCCGCCCAAAAAATTTGAAAGGGGAAAAATTCATGAAAACCGAAAAGTACTTTGTTTTTTTAACGGCTGTTGTGGGAATTTTGTGTGTTTTTGCCTTTGGTGATGTGGAAAAGGAGTCGCAGTTCAAACAGGTTGGTTTGATTAGTCAGCCTAACCCTGCCTTGGCAGGTATGGAAAAATTATGCGTAATTATTGAGCCATCCGGTGCTGACCCGAACAGAGACGGCCTGGTATGGAAAAACCTCCAGGCGAAGGTCGAAAATGTGCTCCAGCAGGCGGGTATTGGGATAACTGCCGGAAATCCTTCTGAGCCGGAACTAAAGAATCATACCATGCCGGAACTTTGGATTTTTGTTGATATGCTCAAATTTTATGAATCCCCAAAATATGTGTTCCGCATTCAAACATCTCTGCGTGCGGAGGCCCTTCTGGAAACACAGCGGTTATTTTTGAAGGCCGAAGTTTGGAGAACAGCCCCCGTAATGCAGGCAGTATCGGTCCCCGATATGCCCGGGCGAATTACAAATGTGGTACTTGAGCAGGTAGAAGCGTTTACCTATGCTTGTCTTGCTGCCGGTCCGCGTGGTGCCCAGCCGCCATCTGACAGGACAGGCAGTCCTGTTTCGCCGCTAACCCCTGACCGGCAAACTGCATCGGAAACAAAACTTCAGGCAACGGAGTATAAATACGTTGCTTCCAAAAACAGCGAGGTCTTTCACAACACCAATTGCAGTATTGTCAACCGGATAACGCCGGGGAATATCATCGGGTATAATACCAGGGACGAAGCAATAAACGCCGGCAAAAGACCCTGCAAACGATGTAAACCATAAGATTTATTACATTGTAAGTACAATGGCAGCACAAGAAAATAATTTAATCTTTCGGGAAGAGCAAAGATACGGCTGGAGAGGAATCATCATTGGCAGCATTTTGATGGGCCTTATAATAGCGTTTTCGGTAAAAGGCGTGATAATTATCAATAACGACAGACACAGCGTTCTTTGGAATCTATTTCTGCTCATACCATTTGGAATAATTCTGCCGATATTCGTTTGGGTTCTTCTTTTATTGGCAACATTAGAGATTGAGGTTCGCTCCGATGGTTTATATGTGCGACTGTTTCCTTTTCACCTTGATTATAGAAAGTTTGCAGCAGACAATTTGGTGCAGTACTATACTCGGTCGTGTCGTCCGTTGCTTGGTCTTGGTGGATTGGGGGTTAGATTCAATAAGAAAAATCAGGTTTATAGTGTGAGCAGTAATCGAGGACTACAGTTTGTATTAAGAAATGGTGGGCGATTGATGATAGGCTCTGAAAAGCCCTCTCAACTTAGGGTGGCAATCAGCTCGATTATGAAATCTGCTAAACCGCAGGAAACCAGCGGGGGTGACGAGTAGATTTTCTTGTTGGATTTTTCATGTCTTTAAATTAGTATCGGCGCAGCTTAAACGTTGATTTTTCACCCTTCCATCATAAGTCGGTAATGCTATGAGGCTTCAGTTTATAGCCTGTAAGGTAATGCAGAGAGAGGCATATTTTTGTGCAGCTCGCTCGAAGAACATTATTGATATAGTTTTAATGCCGCAGGGACTGCACGAAGAGCCGGATAAACTGCGCAGCGAGGTTCAAAAGGCGATTGAGCGCACCGGCGACATTCAGCACAGGCCCTATGATGCTTCACTGCTGGGTTACTGCCTTTGCAGCAATGGGACCGTCGGTCTTTCTGCAAAAATCCCCATTGTTGTTCCACGCGGTCATGACTGTGTTACACTTTTGCTTGGCTCAAAACAAAGGTATCAGCAGTATTTTGACGCTCACCGTGGGGTTTATTGGTATAGCGCTGGCTGGATAGAGGGTGGCAATCAGCCCGGCAGAGAGCGATATGAGCGGCTGCTTAAAGAGTATAAGGCCAAATACGGCGACGACAACGCTGAGTATCTGATGGAGACTGAGCAAAACTGGATAAAGCAGTACAGCTGGGCAACGTATATTGACTGGGGGTTTGCTAATTCTGATGAGTATAGAGAATATACAAAACGCTGCGCCGAATATCTGAGCTGGAACTACGATGAGCTAAAAGGCGACCCTGGCCTTATGCAGAGACTTGTTGATGGCGACTGGAACGATGATGAATTTTTAATCGTTAAACCTGGTCAGAAAATTAATGAGGACTTGACTAGTAGCGGCATAATAAAAGCCGAATAGAACAAACTCGATTTTGGTTTGTTATGGGTTTAATAACAGTCATAATTATTGCTGTTGGCCTTGCGATGGATACCTTTGCTGTCTCTATCGTCAGCGGGTCATTGTATAAGCAGTTAAACATAAGACATGTCGTTAGAATGGCCGTTTTTTTCGGCGGCTTTCAGGCCCTTATGCCGCTTATAGGCTCTCTGGCAGGGTTGAGCATAGAAAAATACATCGCAAATTATGACCATTGGGTGGCCTTTGGACTTTTATGCGCGGTCGGCGGCAAAATGATATACGAGTCGTTCCAAATCAAATCAGCTCAGAGTAATTTTGATCCGTCGAATATTTTCATCTTATTGTTTTTGTCCCTTGCAACCAGTATCGATGCTCTAACTATTGGAATAACGCTGCCCCTTTTGAAAGTTCCAATTGCAGCAGCGGTGACAATCATCGGCTCGGTGACCTTTGGGTTTTCGTATATTGGCGTATTCATCGGCAAAAAATTCGGACATCTGTTCGAAAACAAAATCGAAGCTGTCGGCGGGCTCATTCTTCTTGGGCTGGGTTTTAAGATTCTTCTTGACCACCTGATTTTCTAACGTATTCTTATCGTTTACTTGAAAAATAATATAATGAGCACGATGTTTTTCTGACGAAATTATTGCGGGAGACTGCGTAAATCTTTTCTTTAAATGGCTTTTCTTATGGGTTCGAAGGTATATTTTATCAAAGCAGCTGTTAGTGATGGCCCAAAGGCCATCTCCGAAAAGGCTGTTAAACTGTTCAGGGCCGGCGGATTTGCAGACCGTTTTAAAGAAAATGATTTTACCGCAGTCAAGGTTCATATCGGAGAAGCCGGTAACAATACGTATATAACAGCCCAATGCATTAAGGGTTTGGTGGATGAACTGCTTGCATTGAAAACAAGACCCTTTGTAACCGATACCAGTACTTTGTATGTTGGTCGAAGGCACAATGCTATCGACCATACCATTTTGGCTGCCGAGCATGGTTTTGATATGAATGGGTTGGGGATACCATTTATTGCCCCTGACGGACTATTCGGGACCTCTGAGTCGGCGGTGGAAATTGACGGCGAACTTAATAAGGAAGTTTTCATCGCATACGATATTGTAAGATGCCAGTCTATTCTTTCGGTAGCTCACTTTACCGGTCATATAGCCACCTGTGTCGGCGCTACGCTGAAAACTTTAGGGATGGGTTGTGCCAGCAGGAAGGGCAAGATGAGACAGCACGCCGCTCTTAAGCCGAGCGTCAAAAATAATTGCACGCTTTGCGGCCAGTGTTTCAGACATTGCCCGGCTGATGCTGTTACGCTCGGCAATGTTAAGGCGCATATCGACAGGGACAAATGTATCGGTTGCGGCGAATGTTTGGCAATGTGCAGATTCGATGCGGTGACTTATGATTTCGGCAGAGAAAGCGAAATACTGCAAAAAAATGTTGCCGAACATGCACTTGGCGCATTAAAGGGGAAAGAAAACAAAGCCGCATTCTTCAACTTTTTAGTGTCGGTTACCAAAGATTGTGATTGTTTTGACACGCCGAATATGCATAAAATAGTTGATGATATCGGTATAGTCGCGTCAACCGACCCCGTGGCTGTTGATAAGGCTGCGATTGATTTGATTGAAGTCAGGACAGGTAAAAAAATAGCGCAGTCGTTGGATAATAAGAAACTTGATCCTCGCTATCAAATTGAACACGCCGAACGCGTCGGCTTGGGCAGTTCCAGCTATGAGCTTATAAAACTCGGCGAGTGAACATTGCAGATTTTAAGGTTGGGTATGTCTCTTGGACAAATAATAAGAAAAAAACGTGAGCTGTTGAACCTGACGCTCGATGAGGTCAGTGGCCGCGTTGGTTTTTCCAAGCCGTATCTGTCCACCATTGAAACCGGCAGGGTAAAAAATCCTCCAAGCGACGAATTGCTGATAAAACTTGAGAAGGCTCTTGAGTTTGAGCCGGGCCTGCTGGTGCATATTGCGCACATGGAAGGTCTGCCCTCCGATGTTCGTAAACAGTACGAATCCGTCGAGGCAGAGAACCAGAAATGGCGGCAGCTTATCAAAAATCTCATTCACCAAAAAACCGATACCGGACAGCTTGAAACGTTCCTTGCTGAAAGTCAGTTGGATATCGTTCAGGATAGCTCATCTCTGTCAGCCGGACGCCTGGTGCCGGTGATAAACAAGGTTTCAGCCGGCTATCCAAGCGATTTCAATGATTTAGACTACCCTGTGGGCATGGCAGACGATTATGTTCGCTGTCCGGATTTGCATGACCCTAATGCTTTTGCGGTCCGCGTTGTTGGCGATTCGATGGAGCCGAAGTTCCGCGAGGGCGATATAGTGGTTTTCTCACCGGCAGCTGAGGTGCACAACGGCGATGATTGCTTCGTCAGGTTTTCAATGCCGCACGAAACAACTTTCAAAAGAGCGTTTTTTGAGTCCGGCAACAAAATCCGCCTCCAGCCCCGAAATGAAAAATATTCCCCCACAGTTGTTGATGGCAATCGTATCAACGGCCTCTACAGAGCCGTAACAAAAATAGAAAAATTGTAAAAGACCAAGGTCAATCTGACTCCATAATCAATTAGTATTTTGCCCCGCGATGGCCAAAACCAGCGCAAACACCTTTGCGGCGCCGGCCTCTTTCAATGTCTTTGCGCACTCGTTTAGCGTCGCGCCGGTTGTTTTAATATCATCGACAAGACAAACCTTCCTGCCGGCAAATTCATGTCCCTTGCGCACCGCAAAAGCTCCCGCAACGTTGGCAGCACGCGCAGCAGGGCTTGGTAATGTTGGCTGGAATTTCGTTCGGCGGATTCGAACCAGGTCCGTATTTATCTTTGCACAAGCGCGCTTTAGTCTTTTGGCCAAAACCAGGGACTGGTTATAGCCGCGAACAAGTCGCCTTGACCAATGAAGAGGTACTGGGACGAGGAATTCTATCTCATTATAAAAGCCGCCGCCCTGCAAAGCGGAATTGACCAGAAAACCCAGAGTCACGTCCAGTTCTGTTCGGCTTTTTTTGAAGGATAGTACCATTTCTCTCAAGGTATCCGCGTAAACGCCGCTTCTGGCTATCCGGTCGAAATGAAATTCCTCTCCCTGACATTGGGGACAAGTGCCGTTGAGGATGGCGTACCTGCCGGCGTCCCTGCCGCAGCGGGGACAATAATCGCCGCCTGTGCAGAAAAGAAGCTCGTCCCAGCAAGTCTTGCAGAGGCTGCCGTCGGCCTCATGGCTGCTTTCACCACAGTTAATGCAAACCGCCGGCCAAATCAGATGGCTTAAACTTTGTAAGGCAAGCCGGAAAGTTTGTTTCGGTTTTATTATATTAGTCATTTTATTCCAGGTCGTATGCACTGTTATCCGGCGAGAGAAATCCTATCTTATCTGCTGCGGTTTTATTATACAGCTCAAGCTCAGCCTTTCCAGATGAAACGGTGCCAGTAAAATATTCTTCCTGTGAGTTTGTGCTGCCGTCGCACCAGGCTACATTGGTTTTCCCGCGGTGGCGGTAGCCCTGCGTGCCGGCGACCTTCAAATTGTTGTCGGTGTCACCATCCCAGATTTGCGGCGCCCGCATAAATTTATTTGCCCCGATGCTCCACTGACCGTCGCCAAAAAGCGCGCATTCCGAGGGTCTGCCGACCTGATTGAGCTTTGCCGGCGTTTCGATGGTTTCCTTCTCGCCATGACCTATGTAGCTGGTGTTGTAATTATAGCCGGTATACGGGTCATATTTGGTGTTGGAACTGCCCTTAAAAGAGGGACACTGCTGGATTTTTTCGATTGTCTGTCCCTGCCAAAGAAGCCCCGGCACAACTTCCACCTTGGCTCCGTCCCTAATAACGGTAAAATCCCAGCAATACTCAAATTTTTTGGTGCCTATTTTTCTCCTGTAGTGGGCTATCGGGTAGTAATTATCATATATCTGCGTATAAGCCTGCACGGCCATAAACATCTGTCGCAGATTATTCAGGCAGCAGGTCTGCCTGCCCTGCTGGCGTGCGGCGATCATCGACGGCAGCATAATGGCCATCAGCACCGAGATAATGGCGATGACAACCAGCAGTTCCACAAGCGTAAAGGCTTTTCTGGACATTAATTGCATCCAATCGTGCATTTTCGCCAGTTATTGGCCAGCACCGCAAAGTCACGAAAATCGATAACGCCGTCCTCATACAAATCTGCGATTACGGCGGCGTTTTTGTGGTCTGTTATCGTATACAGCCAATAGTCTCCGAATATCGCCAGGTCGGAATAATCGACTTTACCGTCTACATTGAGGTCACCTGGGGGGTGTTTGTAATCGCCGCCGCCCGCAACATCGGAAAATCCGTCAATCTCTCCTTCGCTGGGGCTGATATATTCCACCTTTATATATTTAATCCACTTGCGTCCCGTATTCGGGTCGGCAGCCAGAGCCGCATAATCATTCGGGTCAAGGTCTTTAAGGTCAAACCCTGTCCCGCCCGCAGAACCATCGTAAAGCTCAATGGCATCGGCAACGGACAGGCCGCTAAAATCGGAAACGCTCAAAGCCGGGTCGACCGGTTTCAGCCAGTCAAGCTCCGCAGCCCAACTATTGGCGTCCCTGTCCCACGCAAAGGCGTTTGTCGGAAAGGCCGTGTCACCATAAGGTCTGCTTGCGAAAGAATACCACGGCCCGCCGGCGTTTTGCGCCACGCTTACCATCACCGGCTCGGCATTTACACTCGCAGGATTTGTCAGGAAATACTGGTCCATATCGGTATCCGGCGTCAGGTAGCCGCCGCTCCTGAAAAAGCAGTTGCCGAACACGATAAAATCAATCCCGTAGGGATTGCCGATGTCGTCTGATACTCTGTGGTCAAACCTGATAATGATATATGCGCCGCTTTTTATGGTAACAACCAGTTTGCCGCCGTTGGGGTCGGTTTCGTAAGCTGGGCTGACCAGCGAGCAGGCGTAAGTCTCTTCCTCCCAGTCATCGTATACCCATCTGGTCGGCTTGCCCAGAACCGACTGCGGGTCATCATAAGGAGTCGAGCCGAATGGCCCCTTATAACTTACAACCTCGCTCGCAAAGTCCGAAGATCGAACCTGACCCCTGAGCACAAACACAAGTCCAACTATAAAAATCGTAAGTTTAATCCTTTTCCTGTTCACTAACTTCCTCTTTCTCTTAGCATTTCCCAAACATGGGTGGGGTTATGGTGCCAACCCCACCCGTTTGTTGAGGTGAAGTAATTTTTACGTTAAACGACCAAACTGTTTTTACGCCTTCCGTTTGGCAAGAAGCAGTCCGCCGAGCCCAAATAGTGCTATGGTACAGGGTTCTGGAATCGGTGCTGTCGGCCAGTGTGTAGGCGGCCAGTCGCCGGTTGTCTGATGTGCCCAAGCGTCCCAGCAGCCGTTCGATAATACCCTGTCGGCAAATCCAACAGGCGAGTCAACCCAGTTTACCCCGTCACCGCAGATGAAATATACCCACCAGTCTGTTGGATAGTCATCTTTGCCGACATTTGAATAGGTGTCGTAACTGATGGTATTCAGGAATCCGTAACTTTGTGTGTAATTCATAGTGCCGGCCAAATCCACTGCATCCATCAGGTCTTTGCCGTACTTTGTACCGACGTCCCACCTATATCCGAAAGCGTAGCTGTCTGTTCCGAAATCGATTACGACCACTGCTTCGTTGCTGCCGCTGCCGGCCCAATAATCGACATCAGCCCAATGGCCATTCAGGTTACAAAGCGTGGCATTAGTTAAACTTGTGATTGCCAAAACAATGATTAAACTCATCAATCTTCTCGAAGCCATGATTTTTCCTCCTCTTCGTTTAGAATTACAGTTCACCTTGTCTTTCGTGGTTGTTTTTATGTTTTCACTTTTCTATTGGATAATCTTACTTTACCTCCTTTCATGCCGTCGGCCCTTGGCGTTGGGCCGGCCAAAAAAATAATAAAAAAACCGCCGTTCCCACGAAGGAAAAGGCGGTTTTATCGTCAACAAACCAAACTCTCGGCTCACATGAGCTTTTCTCAGACTGGAGAGTTATACCTTGCGTTCCAAATCGCGAGAACACGCAAAATATCTAACCAACCACAGGCAGGTTTTCTGGCTTGCGTCTTACCTCAAGGCTCCTTCCCATTCGCAACTTGCGAACAGTGGATAAAAAATACCTATCGGTTTTCCCGCTAATTGCAGGAGCGGACGCTTACAGCGGCGCGACCACCACGGATTTTTTAACCGTGTTCCCGTTTGATTATCCCAAAGTACCGGACTTTAGGACCTGCGATCAGGCTATATCTTTTTCAAAGAGCGAATTGTCCCGCTTTTATCAGACCAGCAGGCTGTCTTCAAGTAAAAAACAAAAATTTTATTGCCTTACAGAAATAATGATAGCAGTCAATATCAAAATAACCAGCACGCATACGGTTATAGCGGTTGTCAATATCCAGAAAATACGTTTATTTTGGCTGGATATGATGTATTTGAGGTATCTTTCGCTGCTGGCGAAAGTTTTGCCCATCTGCGTAATGCAGCCGGTTTGTGCGACGGTGCTCTGGTTTACTTTGTCCAGCGTCTGGTTGAATCTGTTGAGGCTTTCCGCCATTTGCGCATCGGCATCAGCAGCGGCGCCAAGCTGGTAATTGATATCGACCAGGGCGTGGGTTTGCTTGGCGGTTTCGGCAGGGATTTTTTCAACAACGTCAATAAACTGCTGATGCTTGGTGACGGTTGCTTTCAACTGCTCAAAAAGCTGGTCGGTAAGCTGTTTTTGATTTTCCGCAATGGTTGGAAAGGCTTCCATGAAGTTGAGCAGCTTGTCAAGGCGGTTCACCAAATCTTCGCGCTGTACGACTTGATGGTCCAGATGCTCGTTAATGCCCTGCAATTTTTCAACGAGCTTATCAAAGCCGGCCTGCAGTCTTTCAACTGGTTCAGTTGCGTTTCTTGACTGCAGCGCATTGGCGGTATCCTTGCTGTTCTGGGATTCGTTCCGGCCGGTCTGCCCAGCAGATGGTTCAATAAACTCGGCATCCTGCGCGATTAGACCATGGCTGTCGGTCGGCGGGTGATAATCTGCGAATCTGGAAAACTTCAGCCCCCGCAGCCAGCCGCTTATTCTCGACCATAAATCCCTTAAAACCATTCTGACATCCCCGAAACCTGAAATGCTTTTTCGGCTCCAGTTATTATACACAAAACCACCGCCCGTATATTCGCCGAGAGCAATGGACATTAAAAGGTTTTTCTGCTGCAAATTCAAGTTATTTTTGCTACCATACCAGTGCAAATCTGTAGCAAACAAGAAAGGGCTGCCAAATGAAACTGGTTACATATTCGAGATTCGAGTCAATTTCCTGCGGAGTATTGGCCAAAGATGGCCTAATCGACATTCCATCCCTCTGGCAGGGGCCGAACCCCCCACGCAGCGTAAAAGAAATCCTGCAAAGAGGCCCATCGTGCCTTGAAAAGATTGCTCAGTTTACCGCTGCAACGGATGCTTTAGTCCCGCTTGATTCGGTCAAACTTCTTGCGCCAATTCCCCAGCCCGGCAAGGTAATTGGGCTGGCGGGAAACTACAGTCAGCATATTAAAGAAGTCGGTCTCGAGCTTGGCCTGTCTGAATCGCCCCGCAAAACGACAGTACCCAGGCCATTTCTTATGCCGGCGACGGTTGTAATTGCCCCCGATGACCTGATACCCTGGCCGGCGTACAGCGAGCAGATAGACTACGAGCTTGAGCTTGCGGTTGTAATCGGCAGACAGGCTAAATGTGTAGCCCCCGCCGATGCCCTTAATTTTGTTGCCGGCTACACAATCTGTAACGACGTCTCGGCCCGAAGCGTAACTTTTGCCAAAGATAGAACCAAAAGACCATGGGATGAATTTTACGACTGGCTGGGCGGCAAATGGGCCGATGGCTTTCTGCCCACAGGACCATATTTACTCACCGCCGACGAAATCGGCGATGTGCAAAATCTCAATATGACCCTTACCGTCAATGGCGAAACTCGCCAGCAGGCGAATACCTCGCAGATGATTTTTAATGTTGCAGATATCGTATCGTTTTTAAGTTACCTGATGACACTTGAGCCGGCCGACATCATAGCTACCGGCACGCCGGCCGGCGTGGCAATGGCCACGGGCAATTTCCTCAAGGCCGGCGACCGTATCGAATGCACCATCGAAAAACTGGGGACACTTGCAAACACCCTCGGCCAAAAACCAAAAAAATTCTACAACCCACATGCGTAGGCCTGCCATAGAGGTAAAATCCTGAGCATGGTCGAAGGACCAGCCGCTCGTTTAGTGTTGAGTTGGGTAAGATTAAAAAGCCAGACTTGCCGCTTTTCTTGGAAAGTACAGAGAAAATGATACATGATTATAAATCTAAAATTTGGCAAAACAAAACACTTTTAATAATTGCAATTATGTTTCTGATTATGGTTGTAGCAGGGCTGTTATATGCCTGTTTTGGTCACGAATTTATTAGGGCTGTGTATGAAGGGCGATCGATCGGGTTTTTCAATAAGATTATCGAAGAGCAAACAATACATCCAGTGGAGTTTTTCTTTGAGAAAGCAGATGAATTATTTTTCATATCGAACTTTATTCTTGGCATAATAATTTTCCTGTATTTCGTATTTCAGCAGGGAAGCAAACCTATTTTTTATGGAATAATAGCTTGTTATGTAGTGTATTGCATCATTTTCATTGCAAAGGTGAGCTTTTTAAATAATGGAGTGAGAATTTTTACTCTATTTGATGATGCGATGATATCAATGCGATATGCAAAAAATCTGGCAAAAGGATATGGGCTGGTTTGGAATCCCGGCGGGGCAAGGGTAGAGGGGTATACAAATTTTCTATGGACAATTTATATGGCTTTCTGGCATTTGTTTCCAATAAGTATTACTAAAATCGCCTTGCCTATACAAATTTCAGGGATGCTTTTTTTAATAAGCTCTTTATTTTTAGTAAGAAAAATTGCAGATCATATTTCAGATGGGAATAAATATGTTTCTATGGGGGCTGTGTTATTAACAGCAAGTTATTTACCAATAAATTTTTGGGCTCTTAGAGGAATGGAAACATCTGTTTTAGGATTTATAGTGTTGTTGGTAACATGGCGATTTCTCAAGTTGTTGAAAGAAAAAAAGTTTGACACGTTTTTATTTGTTATCTTGGGAATAGCAATGCTGACGAGAGCTGATTTCGCGTTTCTATTTGTGGGAATTACTCTATTTTTAATAATCGCAGAGCCGGAGAATAAAAAGAAGAATTTTTTGTTTGCAATATTTGTTTTTCTGCTGGTTGCCGTTGGTCATACGCTTTTTAGATGGTTGTATTATGGAGATATCCTCCCTAACACCTATTATGCAAAAATGACAGGGGTTTCAGCAATTTTAAGGGCCCGAAAAGGTTTATGGGAAGCGGTTGAATTTATATATACCATGTCGCCCATATTGTTTGTCCTGCCTTTTATATATAGCGTCTTGCATAGAAAAAATGTGAAAGTCCTGTTTCTTTTGTATGTTTTTTTGCTGCAGCTTTTTTACAGTATTTATGTGGGAGGCGATGTTTGGGAGTGGTGGGGGCATTTTGCCAACAGATATTTGTGTATCGTAATGCCGATGTTTTTTATCCTGATTTTCCTTATGGTAAATTATTTAATGGAAATGGTAAAAGGTTTCAGAACCGATAAAACCGGCTCTGCCGCCGTGCTGAAAAATTTCTGCTATGTTATTATCCTTGTTTTTATTGTTTTCCAAATGCATGGCGGATTAAGAAATCTTGACATAATTCGCAACGAACTATTTGGCTTTTCAGGAGTTCATGTGGAAGATGATAAGTATATGGTTAAAGTTGGGTTAAAGTTAAAAGAAGTCACAACTCCTGATGCGAAAATTGCCGTTCTTTGGGCGGGAGCTATACCATATTTCTCGGATCGGTTCAGCATAGATTTCCTCGGTAAAACCGATGCGTTTGTTTCGCACCTGCCGGCAAGAGTAACAACATATAAGGATTTTCACCCGGGGCACAATAAGTACAATTATGACTATTCGATAGGAAAACTCCGGCCGGATGTAATCGCTCAATTATTTAACCAAAAAGAAGCTTTTCCGTGGCTGATTAAATACTATAAGGCCCTTGATATAAATAAAGCCCGTGATAAAAGTGGAAGGACAATGTACTTTCGTAAAGATTCGCAAAACATTTTTTGGGATAAGGCAATCTCACTTTCTGATTGACGAAATTTGATTGGTTAATGGGGAACAGTACACGACCGTATCCAGTGCACCATCGAAAATGCATTGTGCTTTGCAGCCCAAAGTGGCGTACAATTACCTTGCAAGCCGATGAGTTCCGCCAGTATGCGGTTCAGGTTGACGACTTTTTGTGAAGGAGGTAAAAAATGGTCATGATTCAATCGTACGCTTTGGCTGTGGGGATGTGTTTTGTAACAATGCTTTGCTGGGGTTCCTGGGCTAATACGCAGAAATTAGCCAGTAAGGAATGGAGGTTCCAGCTTTTCTACTGGGACTACAGTATTGGGGTAGTTTTGCTTACCTTGATACTTGCTTTGACGATGGGCAGTTTAGGGGTCGGAGGACGGACGTTTTTCAGCGATATTACGCAGGCGGGGAGTAAATATCTTGGGTCAGCCTTTTTAGGAGGCGTGATATTTAATATCGCCAATATACTTCTCGTTGCAGCTATTGACATTGCTGGTTTGGCAGTTGCGTTTCCGGTTGGTATTGGATTGGCGTTGGTAATCGGTATCATATCAACTTACGCTCTGTATCCTTCAGGAAACACGGTAGTTTTATTTCTGGGTGTCGCTGCGATTGCTGCAGCCATCATACTTGATGCCATAGCTTACAAACGCCTGCCGTTTGAAGGGCAGAAGACAACCGCCAAAGGTATCATCTTGTCTGTGCTTTGCGGCGTGCTTATGGGCCTGTTCTATCGTTTTGTAGCGGCATCGATGCCGAGCAATTTGGCCAATCTTAACCTGGAAAGCGAAGCGGGGAAGTTGACGCCTTATACGGCCTTGGTGATTTTTTCCCTTGGCCTGTTTATTTCCAACTTTTTGTTTAACAGTATCGTAATGGTCAGGCCTTTTGTTGGTGAACCTGTGCCGTTCGGCGATTATTTCAAGAAAGGCAACCCTCGGCTGCATATGGTCGGCATTCTCGGCGGTATGATATGGGGGCTGGGGATGTCATTTAGTATTCTGGCGGGCGATAAGGCAGGCTATGCGATATCGTATGGCTTGGGGCAGTGTGCTACGCTTGTAGCGGCAATCTGGGGGGTGTTTATATGGAAGGAATTCAAGCAAGCCAAGGCAGGGACAAATAAGCTGTTGGCGCTTATGTTCGTGCTTTACCTCGCCGGTCTTGTGCTGATTATTATGGCCAACGCATAAAAAAAAGGATTTTCCAATGACTGAAAAAATTGTGGTTGTCGGCAGTTCGAATACGGACATGATAATCAAGATGTCACGCATCCCAAAACCCGGAGAAACCATCATAGGCGGCGATTTTTCGACCGCAGCGGGCGGCAAAGGCGCTAACCAGGCGGTGGCAGCGGCTAGGGCCGGTGGAGATGTTACGTTTATTGCGAGGCTCGGAGACGATATGTTTGGCCGGCGGGCCAGAGATGGTTTCCTCGCCGAAAATATTAATGTTGACCACGTGATTTTCGATAAACAGTTTCCTTCGGGAGTGGCATTGATATTTGTGGGCGAAGATGGCGAGAACAGTATCGGCGTAGCTTCTGGTGCAAATGCGAAATTGTCTGTCTCGGATATTCTCGCTGCAAAAGATGCCATCGCATCAGCGGATGTCCTTGTGATGCAGCTTGAAATTCCTCTGGAAACTGTCAGAGCAGCTGCTGCGATTGCTTCGGAAAATGATGTTACGGTAATCCTGAATCCGGCACCGGCGCAGGAATTGCATGGCGAAATTTTGAGAAATGTTTCAATCCTTACACCCAATGAATCCGAAGCCCGGCTTTTGACAGGTATTGAAATTGAAAGCGAACAGGATGCCAAAGTAGCAGCAGATGTTTTAATCGAAAAAGGAATCGAAAGCGTTTTGGTAACTATGGGTGCAAAGGGTGTGTTCGTACGCACAAAAAATCTTACTGAAGTTGTTCCTGGCTTTAAAGTAAAGGTTGTTGATACAACGGCTGCTGGCGATGTCTTTAACGGTGTACTGGCAGTTGCAATAGCAGAAGGAAAGTCGCTGAAGGAGGCCGTTTCTTTTGCAAATGCTGCCGCTGCACTTTCAGTGACGAAGTTGGGGGCGCAGCCCTCGGCTCCAGCGAGAAAAGAAATTGATGAGTTCTTAAAAAATTATAAGTTCTGATTTATACGCCGTAGTATATAAAAATTCATCCGAAGCGTTTCCTTCTCAACCTGTGCTGAGCAGACTTGTGGTGAGCTTGTCGAAGCCAGCCGAACCACATCACCGCACCAAGGCCGAGAAGTAAGAATGCAATGAACTCGCTGCAATGGGCGACGGTGCCGTGATTGTGTGCGATCTTCTTGGTCTGGTTGCTACTTTGTCATGCTTGTAATGGCAACATATAAGGGATATTTCTTAATAAGTTTACGAGGGCCAAGTACCTTCCAGGAACCGCCAAAAAGCTTTTTACAATAGCTTTCCATATAAGCTTCGGAATAGCCGGTGAACGTGGTAAATGTTATCACTTGTAGAACGCCACTCAGGTTATGGACTAACTCCTCAAGTCTTGCTATCTGTTTTGGATATTCCTTTTTCTTGTTAGCATCTTGACCACTTACGAATGACTTCAACTCGAAAACAATATCGCCCCGTGGAGTCTCTACATAGAGATCCGCTTTGTCGTTTGAGTCTGGATAAGTGTACTTGAAGTGGATAGAGTTGAATCCAAGTTTGAAGCAAAGTACCGGACATAACTCTACACGAAACCAAGATTCAAAGGCTGTGTCGATATTACACACCCACAATGCGGATTCACACGAAGCCACATGCCTTGAAAATTTCTTGAACAACTTTTTGATTTTTATGCCCTTTTTGCGCATCTTTTTTACAGTCCTTTAGATTTAGCGATTTTAGGTCCTAATTCCCTACAGGTAGTTTGCATTTCCTTTTCAGTACCACCGCACCGGGGCTGAGCCCGAATCTTCCACTCTGGTTGTGGTTAATAGAACGGCTAATAGTCTCTTTGTCTGTCCCTTCCCCTGAGCCTCTCTTCCAAATTCCGGATTTTTTCTTCCAACACATTAACTCTGGTATCTAAATCAGCGATTTTAAATAATAAAATTGCATTTATATCATTTGGGTCTGTTACTTCTGCTGCCGATTTCAGAATTTGACGGCTTTTTCGCTCCACAGACTGTTGTTCGGCTTTTAGGTTTTCTCTTTCTTTAGCTTCACGGATTTCCACAGCCCGCTGTTCGTTTTTTAGCCTTTCTCTTTCTCTAGCTTCACGGAGTTCGCCTCTTGCTTCCCTGTTGGCCCTCTGTTTTTCCAGTTCGGCCTGAGCTTTTAGGTCAGCACGAACATAATTACCTCTTTGAGTGGGCAAAGCGAGAAAAGACACAAGCAAAACAATTATTACAGAACTCATTAACTTTTTCATTTTCTTCTCCTTTTCAAGAATTGTTAATATTTATGGCGCACTAAAAAAGACACCGCTACATTATTAAAAATCTGCAAATTTGTTGGTCTGGAGTATAGGTTTATAATCACTGCAAATCAAGGAAAAATGGTCGGGATTGTTGCCTTTTTGGCAGTTTCAAGATACAATTAAAAGCTATGGAAAAGTCCGAAATCAAGCAAATTGAGGATTATTAAAAAGGGGAAGTTATAGATATGGCAAAGTCATCTGAAATTATTCCAATTGAGCGGATACAGAACAGCATTTATTTAATCCGCAAGCAAAAGGCAATGTTAGATAAGGATTTAGCTGCTCTCTATGGAGTCGAAACAAAAGCTTTAATTCAAGCGGTTAAGCGTAATATCGAGCGGTTCCCTTCCGATTTTATGTATCAGCTTACAGATAAAGAGGTTGTAATCTTGAGGTCACAAATTGTTACCTCAAGTTGGGGTGGTAGGCGATACAACCCTTACGTTTTTACCGAGCAGGGTGTTGCTATGCTTTCAAGCGTCTTAAAAAGCAAACGGGCAGTTGCGGTAAATATCGCCATTATGAGAACCTTTGTAAAACTCCGTCAGATATTGGCTACGAATGACCTTTTGAGACGTAAGATTGAATCGATGGAACGCAAATATGACGAACAGTTTCAGCAAGTTTTTGCCGTCTTGAAAAACATGCAGACGGAAGAAACCAAGCCCAAGAGACAAATAGGCTTCCATACAGAAGCAAGAGGACATAAAGAGTAAGCCCCAAAAAGTAAAAGCCAAAAGATAAGCAAAAACAATAAGTAATTTTGGCGGTTGGCTGGGGGGATGTTTTGCTGGTGGGTTTTGTGGCTGAATCTTTATTATCAACATAATCCGTGTCTAAAAAAATAACTCTGTGAGCTCTGTGTCCTCTGTGGCAAAAAAATTTTGAGGATTTCCTCAACCGAATCCGCATATAGTCAGAAGCAAAACCAAACAATTCACAAATTTTTTCTAGTTCTTTAATCACAGCCGTTTAGCACATCTTTCAGCACGTCAAAAAGGGGAATTTTTCGCATCAAATACGCATGTTCGTCTTTCTTAAGGGGGCATGGATTCCGTGCCTCCTGCCTATAACAGGCAGGCACGCAATGACATAAAAGGTGTGAATCAAACTTGGACGAAATCTTCGCCATCATCTTTAACATCCAAAAACTCATCGAACGCAGTTTCCCTTCAATCCTCCTTCTAATTCGCCGCTGGCGATTCGGCTTCCCTTACAGAAAAATCCCCCTCTCAAAACAAAAATTCGCCATCGTTGACCCCGATGATTACGACCGGTTAATAAAACACAAATGGTATGCCCAAAAAAACTCCGCCGGCTTCTACGCCGTCAGGTCTCTTACTAACGGCAAAAAAGAAAAACGAAAAAATGCCCACATGCATCATCTCGTCATTCACATTCCCCCGGGCATGTTCTGCGACCACATCAACCGCAATGGCCTCGATAATCGAAAGGCCAACCTACGCCCCGCTACCAACGCCCAAAATATGTGGAATAGACCAAAGCTCAGAAAACACCCCGCCTCCCAATATAAAGGCGTTGACTGGGTAAGAAAACAAAAATCATGGAGAGCTCGAATCTCCGTTAACGGCAGAAGAATATATATCGGCTCTTTCAAAAACCAGATAGATTCGGCCAAAGCCTACGACAGGACGGCAAAAAAGTATCACGGCGAATTCGCCATGTTGAACTTTTAGCGCATTGTTTTTATAGGACAGATTGTTTAGGCGGTTTTGTGGTCGAGGAAGCCTTCGAGTCTGCGTGCGCGGACTGGGTGCTGGAGTTTCCGTATGGCCTTTGCCTCGACCTGCCTGACCCGCTCGCGGGTGACTTTGAAGATTCTGCCGACCTCCTCAAGGGTGTAGGTGTAGCCGTCGCCGATTCCATATCGCAGTTTGATGATTTCGCGTTCACGATATGAAAGAGTTTTGAGCACCATATCGATTCTTTCCTTGAGCATTTCCTGAGTGGCTGAGATTACCGGCGAACTGATATTATCGTCTTCTATGAAGTCGCCGAAGTAACTGTCTTCGCTTTCACCTATCGGTCTGTCGAGACTGATTGGATGCTTGGACATTTTCAGGACCCTGCTGGTTTCCTCCATGCTCATCCCTGCTTCAGTTGCGATTTCTTCAGTTGTGGACTCTCTGCCCAGTTTCTGCAGGAGATTTTTGCCGGCGGCACGCAGTTTACTCATCGTCTCTATCATATGCACCGGAATACGAATGGTACGTGCATGGTCGGCGATGGCACGGGTAATCGCCTGCCGAATCCACCAGGTGGCATAGGTGCTGAATTTGTAGCCCCTGCGATATTCGTATTTATCCACCGCTCTCATCAGGCCTGTGTTGCCTTCCTGGATTATATCCAGAAAGCTCAAGCCTCGGTTGCGGTATTTTTTTGCGATTGAAACAACTAATCTCAGGTTCGCACTTGAAAGTGCACGTTTGGCTTCCTCATACTGGGCAAAAACCTGGTCGATGACGCGCAGCCTTCTATCCAGATTCGATGGGGTTTCCCCCACCAAATCCTGCAGGCCGGCCAGCTCCTGCTCGATAGATTCAATATCTTCAGGGGTGTAGTCCTGATTTGCCCCAGCTGCGATAATATACTCTAACTGGTGCATTTTCTGACCGATGCCGTGGAGTTTGGTTTTCATGGGCTGGATTCTGCTGGTCCGCAGGCTGAGCTCTTCCAGCAGCGTTGCAATTTTGCGTCTATTTCTGTGAAGCGCCCTTAATAGGCCTGCGGCATGCTGCTGGTCTTCGGTATGGAAATATTTTTTAAACAGATGCTGGTTGATTTTCAGGAGTTTATTTACAGTTTCAATGTTGCCGGGCATCCGTTTTTTTATTACGGGCCTTACGATGTTTTCTGCGGTACTAATCTTCATCGTTCTATCGAACGACAGCGTCCCTTCGAATACCTGCTGGAGAATATCGACGGCATTTTTCGCGCAATAATCACTTTTGAGCATTTCTCTTCTAAAGGCCGTGCGTGAGAGCTCTATCTTTCGCGCCAAAGAGATTTCATCATCTCTGTTCAGTAGCGGGATTTCACCCATCTGCGTAAGATACATTCTTATAGGATCGTCAATTCTGTGAGGACCCTCTTCGCCTACCAGACGTTTTTCGAGGAGCTCATCTTCTTTGAGCTGCTTTTCGGTGTCTTCCTCTTCCAATTCTAATTGTTCTCTGGGCACCTCAAAATCTTCCTCGACGTGTTTTTCCACATCAGCCTCATCAAGCAGGTCGATTCCCATTTCGTCCAGTGTTGTTAGTAAGCTATCGAGGCGGGCTGGTGTGGTGGCCTCTTCCGGCAGACCATCATTCATTTCCTCGTAGGTGAGGAAGCCTTTTTTTCTGCCTTTCTCAATAATTGCCTTTATCTGCTGTTCAGCTTTGGCGGGCATTGGGGCATCGGGATCGATGTCGATCTTGTCGAATTCGATATCCGGTCTGCCTGCTTTCATCCTTTTTCTTGCCACGACTGGTACCTCTTATGTATTTGTTGATTACTGTCTATCGGCTGTTAAAGTAATCCGTTATCAGTCATTATTTATCAGTTGCTCACTATGTCATTCCCATGTTATGGGGATTTTTTTTGCAGGCAGATTCACAGATACGCCGAAGGAACTCTCTTTGGTCCTCAACCGTTTTGATTTGGCTGGTTTTTTTCTGTGCCTGATATCGCTGCATTACTTCCAAGGCGCCGGTCAAGCGGGACTGGTAATTTCCTTTTTCTTCGCCGGCCTGGGCCAGGGCCACGATACATCTGCCAACTTCAACCGATTCAGCTTTGGCTAAAACAGCTGCCAGGGAAGGTGCCGGCTCTGCAGTTAATGTTTCGAACAGTACGGCAGCTATTTGGCTCAATGTCGGTACATCAAAGCTCTTTGGTGTAATTTTTCTTTTTACGGTTTGAAACAGTTTTGGTTCGTTCAGCAGGACTTCCAGAATCTCTCGCTGAGCGGTGGCCAAAAGGCCCTGTCCCAAATCTATGCTTACCACTTTTTGGTTTTCCACGCTATAGGTTGCGATTTTTTCGGTTCTTTTGAGTTTTTTGTCCAATTCGGCATTTATGTGTTTGGTGTCAAGGCCGATGATTTTTGACAGCCGATTAACTATCAGGCCTCTATCTATAGCAGCCAAGTTTCCTGAGCGAATTGCAGCAGCGATTGTCTGCAAAAACTCTTCAACGGCTGTTTTGTTATCGACGAATGTTTCGGAAGTGCTGAGATTTTCTTTCAGCCTGTTCCATTTAAACTCAAACACATCGGTGGCGTTATCCATCAATTTTTGGAATTGCTCTTTTCCTGCGGCCAAGAGGAAATCACAAGGGTCTTTTCCCTGCGGCACAGAGGCGAGTTTGATGTCAACATGCTGTAACAGACAAACCTCAAGGGCCCTATTTGCGGCCTCGAGGCCCGCGGTGTCGCTGTCGAAGAGAAGAACTATTTTTTTTGCATAGCGCCTGAGGATGCGTCCCTGACCGGCGGTGAAACTTGTTCCCATAGTCGCGACTACGTTAGTAAAGCCGAACTGATGTGCCATTATGCAGTCGGTATAACCTTCGACAGCGATGGCTGTTTCTGTCGCGACAATCTGCTGGCGTGCCTGGTCCAGGGCGTAGAGCGAGTTACTTTTGTCAAATAAAATCGTTGTGGGCGAGTTTATGTATTTTGCGCCTTTATCATCCAGCGTTCGGCCGCCGAACCCGATTACTCTTGCTGTTGGGTCGGTGATGGGAAACATCAAACGGTTTACGAATTTGTCGCCGGAAGTGCCGGTGTCGGTGCCGGTCACCAGGCCTGCTTTTACAAGCAGGTCAATGGGGACATTTTGCGCCTTTGCTGAGCTGAGCAAGTCGTCATTTGAAAGAGCAAGACCAATCTGCCATTTTTTGATACTGTCGGCGGTAATTTGTCTTTTGTTAAGATAAGTACGAGCTGATTTACCCTTTTGTTCGTCGGCGAGATTTTTCTGGAAGAGTTTGGCCGCCCAGGCATTGGCCTTTGCGAGCCTATTTGGGTCAACATCTGCGGGTATTTCCTGGGCGTGCCCTCTCAGGGATCTAGCGGGCTTGAGCTTTATACCAGCGCGTTCGGCCAGTCTTTCTATTGCTTGGGGGAAGGTGAGGTTTTCTCTCATTTGAACGAATTTCAGCACGTCCCCGCCTGCGCCGCAGGCGAAGCATTTGAATATCTGCTTGACGGGGTTGACGTAGAGGCTTGGGCGATGGTCTTCGTGAAAGGGACAGAGGCCGACCATCTCTCTGCCTTTTTTATTCAGGCTGACGTGCTCGCTTATCAGGTCAACGATGTCGCTAGCCTGCTGAACCTGGATAACGGTACTATTGTCAAAAAAAGCCGGCATAAACATTACCAAAATCACTCATAATTGCTGAAGTGGTTAAGAACCGCCTGTTTATCGGAACAACGGGTGACTATTAAAGTATAGTCCGATTTGCCAAAAAGTCAAATCGTAGGGTAAAAACCTATCTTTTAGCATGGCAGAGGGCATTTTAGCATATTTTGGACACCTGGTCAATTAAAACAATTAGCTGAAAACATCCTTAGTTTTGTGGATTGAAAGCCGGTGAGTTTTCCAAGTACAATCGAGTAAATTTTTTATTTTTCCGGCAGGTGGAAGAAATTTTTGCTCGCAGAGGTTACGTTTTCTGCAAAATCGGGTAAATCCATCTCCTTTAGTTGAGCCAGGCATGTGGCGGTGTGAAGCATAAGGGCAGGCTCATTTATTTTTTGTTTGCGGACAGGCTCCGGCGACATGTAGGGACAATCGGTCTCAATCATTAATCTATCCAGCGGTACGATTTTGGCGGTATCCCGCAGGGTGTGGGCATTTTTGAAGGTTACTACGCCGGTGAATGAGATGTAGAAACCTTTATCCAAGACAATTTTTGCCTGGTCGGCTGAGCCGGTAAAGCAGTGGAAGACAACTTTTCTAATTTCCGGGCGGAACTGCTCTAAAATCTCCATCGTGGCATCGAATGACTCTCTACAATGTATAATCACAGGCAGATTCAGTTTGGAGGCTATTTTCAGTTGCTGTATGAAGGCTCTTTTCTGGTCGGGGTGGTTTGAGAAGTTGTAATGGAAATCCAAGCCTGTCTCGCCGATAGCGACGACTTTCGGATTTTGCGCGAGTTTTTCCAGTTCTGCGAATGTATGGTCTGTTGCCTCCCCGCCCCAGCGGGCAAGTTTGGCATCGTGCGGATGTATTCCAACGGCTGCGTACATATTTTGGAATTTGTTGGCAAACTCGACGACCATCTGGTTTTGCTGAGGGTCGGTGCCAACGGTTATCCAGCTGGTGACACCGGCGGCCTTGCTGCGAGCTAAGACAGATTCAATATCGTCAGCTAACGGCTCAAAGGTCAAATGGCAATGCGTATCAATCAGTTCCATGGTTTTTACGCTACAAAGGCATTTTCGTAATGTCTTATCTGCGGGGGTCCTTTTTTGCCCAGCACTATCGTAACAATATCGAAGCGGCAGGGCCTATTTTGTATTTTATAGGCTGCGAGGAAATAACGGGCAGCTATTTTGAGTTTATTTTTCTTATTGGATGTGATAACCGATTCGACGGGTTCGAAATCTTCGCTGGCCCTGGTTTTTACCTCGACGAAGACGATGGTGCCATCGGCATCAACCATGACAAGGTCGATTTCACCGGCTTTGCAGGAGAAGTTGTGGGTGAGTTTTTTGAGGCCTTTTGCTTTGAGATATTTTTCGCAGCGTTTTTCGCCCCAAGCGCCGAGGAGTTTGCGGTCGGTCAGTAGTTTGGATTTATTGAGCAGAAAACCAAACAATTTTATTGCCTACTATGCTTGTGGTTTTGCATCGTCCTGGCCAAGGGCGTGCTTGCTGTGACGGTGAGCCAGCTTTACGGCCCTGCCGGTGCGCTGGCGGAGGTAATAGAGTTTTGCCCGTCTTGACTTGCCGCTTTGAGTAGTCCTGATATCGACGATATTAGGGGAGTGCAGCGGAAAGATTCGCTCTACGCCCTCGTTATCCACGATTCGCCGGACGGTGAAAGTTTTGTTAATGCCGTGCCCTCTGCGAGCTATTACTGTGCCGGAGAATACCTGGATGCGTTCCTTGTCGCCTTCCTTGATTTTACAATGCACGTCAACGGTATCGCCGATTTCGAAGTGCGGTATGTCTTTCTTGAGGTATTTGCTTTCGACGCCGTCAAGTATCTCAGTTTTCACCGATTTATCTCCTAAGTTTTGTTGTTTCGTTTAAGTTTACTAAAAGGGCGTAAATTGCCTTTTTGCAAAGAGTGCATATTTATATCTATTTCTGTTTTAAAAAACAAGCGTTTTTTTCAAAAGTTGCCGTTTTTTAGCAGGTCCGGGCGCCATTTTTTTGTGCGTTCCATGGCCTGCTGTCGTCGCCATTGGGCTATTTTAGCATGGTCGCCGCTTAAAAGGATATCCGGGACCTTCATGCCGCGAAAAGTTTCAGGCCTGGTATATTGCGGATATTCCAGGAGTCCCTGGCTGAAAGAGTCTTCGGCGGCAGAAGACTGGTCGCCGAGGGCACCTGGTAATAGTCTGACCACAGCGTCAATCACTATCATAGCAGCGAGCTCACCGCCGCTTAAGACGAAATCGCCTACGGAGATTTGCTCGGCATCGAGGCCGACGCGAATTCGCTCATCGAAACCTTCGTATCTGCCGGCGATAAGGATTAGCCGGTTTTCCCTGCTGATCTGGACGGCTTTTGCCTGGTCGAATTTTTGACCCTGCGGGGTCAGCAGGATAATTCTGCCCTTTTGGGGCGTCAGCTTCTGGACGTACTCGAAGCAGTCGAAAACCGGGGGAGGCATCATGACCATACCAGGCCCACCGCCATAAGGGGCATCATCTACTTTTTTGTATTTGTCAGCGGCGAAGTCTCTGATGTTAGTAAGAACGATATTAACTACGCCAGCCTGCTGAGCCCTTTTTAATATGGACTGGTTCAGCGGCGATTCAAACATTTCAGGAAAAAGAGTCAGGCAATCGATTCTCATTTCTTATCAGCCTGGTCGCTCGTGGTTTTTTTATCTTCTGGTTTGGTTTTTTCTTTAGGAGTTTCGGTTTTTGTCGAAGCTTCAGGCTTAGGTTGTTTTTTTGCCGCCTCGGCGGTTTTTCCAGCGGCTATTTTTTCAGCCTTTGTAAAGGGAACGCCTTTTGCGCGTGCTATTGCTCTGGCCTTTGCCCGCCTTGCCGTTCTTACTTCGGCGCATTTATTTTTGATACCGTGGCGAAGCAGGATTTGTGAAACCGTATCCGATGGTACAGCACCTTTATCGAGCCAGAACTTGACTCGTTCGGTGTTGAGTACAATCTGCTTAGCCGGGTCTTTTTCGATTGGGTCATAGTGTCCGAGTTTTTCAAGGATTCTGCCATCGCGAGGTGTGCGTGACTCGACGGCATTGATTCTGAAGAAGGGCCGATGCCGTCTTCCTATCCGTGTCATTCTCAATTTTACTGCCATGATTTTTTCCTTTCGTTAATCGTTTATAATAAATTTTCGCGATTTGCCTGATGCGAATCACGAAACCCGTTTACTTTTTTGACAGGATAACACGATACACTTAAATAATTTATCCTGTTAATTACTTTCCAACTCCTTGACTTTTCGTTTAACCTCGACTTTCTGCTCTCCGAAGTTAAATATTAATCCTACCGGCTTACCGGTTGCAACCAGATAATTTACCAATTGTACTTCATGGGCCTGCGTAAGTTGCCTGACCGATTTTAGCTCTAATATGACAGTGTCTTCAACTAAGATGTCTGCTTTAAATTCACCAACAACTTCGTTTTCATATTTTACGATAATAGGTTTTTGCGATTCGGCCCTAAGGCCGTTTTTTTTAAGTTCGATTAATAAACATTTTTCATAAACGGATTCCAAAAAGCCGAAGCCCATCTTATTGTATACATTGTAAGCAGCAGCAATAATTTTCTTTGTGAGTTCTTCATATTGCATATTTTTCGTCATTGAGACGGGATTTACAGGATATTTCATTAAAAGTTTTCAAACTACCCTGCTAATCCTGTTATCCCGTCCATATATGTACCAATATCAATTAATCCTGTTATCCTGTCTATATATTTTGCAGGTCACGAAACCCGTTTACAATGCAAGACGTAACCGTTCATGAAAATCGCCAGATTCGCGGGGTCAATTTGAGCATCAGCGGCGATTTTTTGTATTTGTTCATCGGTCAGGCTATTGGCTGTTTCTTTTTCGCCCGGTGTCATTATTGCGACGGCCTTTTTCAGTTGTTCCAGCTCCTGGACAGTGGGCGCAGCCAGCATCGCCAATTCGCTGCTGCCTTTGATGTCCTCGAACTGGATTCTTATCATTTTGCCATATTCACTGCCGGCGAATTTGGCCAATTGTTTAAGGTACTGCTCAAGCGAGATGTTTTGTTTCACTGTCGTATTATTTTTCCTCTTCGTTTTAATATTCTTTTTCTTCTTGAACGTTGTTTAAATTTTTTTCCGGCGGACATAGCAGCGCCGAGCGTTTCCATATTAAGTCCGCCCGAGAAGAGGCTTTTGAGGCCGGCCAATTTTCCGCCGCTAAGGGCCTTCATCATGTCCCTGCTTCGTCTGAAGGTTTTTACCAGGCCGGCAACCTCCTGAACATCCGTGCCGGCCCCGGTGGCGATTCTTCTTCGTCTTGATGAATCTATAACATCCGGGTCGCGTCGTTCCTGAAGAGTCATGGAGTGGACAATTCCTTCGACTTGTTGGAGCTCTTGTTCATCGAAGTCTAAATCGTCAAGCTGGCCGCCTGTTCCGGGGAGCATTTTGAGCATATCTTTCATGCCGCCCATTTTCTTGACGGCCTGCATTTGTTTGAGGAAATCATCAAAACCGAAGCTGCCCTTGGCCATTTTCTGCTGGAGTTTTTCCGCTTCATCGGCGTCGAACTGCTGCTGGGCTTTCTCCACCAGTGTCACTACATCACCCATGCCGAGGATTCTGCTTGCCATACGGTCGGGGTGGAATTCTTCAAGTTTGTCAAGTTTTTCACCGACACCGATAAACTTGATGGGTTTTCCTGTTACGGCTTTTACGCTAAGGGCGGCGCCGCCACGAGCATCGCCGTCGAGTTTTGTGAGGATTACGCCGTCGAGCTCGAGGCGAGTGTTAAACTCTTTAGCTGAATTGACGGCATCCTGGCCGGTCATGGCATCGCAAACGAGGTAAATCTGGTGAGGATTGACAGCCTTGGCTATATTGGCAGCCTCGGTCATCATCTCTTGGTCGATGTGCAGTCGGCCGGCGGTGTCCAGCACCACCACGTCGTAACCATTTTTTCGGGCATGGTCTACAGCGTTTTTTGCGACCCTCACAGAATTGGTGGTGTCTTCGGTGTAAACGTCGATATTTGTCTGTTGGCCGAGGATTTTGAGTTGCTCAATGGCAGCAGGTCTTTGCAGGTCGTCTGCGACGAGGAGGGTTTTTTTGCCTTTTTCGACGAGGTACTTGCCGAGTTTTGCGGCGGTGGTTGTCTTGCCGCAACCCTGGAGTCCAGCCAGCATAATTATCGTTGGCCCGGGGGAGACGAAGTAAATATTGGTGTCGACAGGCCCCATCAGTTTGGTCAGCTGGTCGTTGACGATTTTTATCATGACCTGTCCCGGGTGCAGGCTTTTTATGACCTCAGCGCCAATGGCTGCGTCGGCTACATCTTTGCAGAAATTTTTTACCACGTGGTAGTTGACATCGGCTTCCAGAAGGGCTTTACGGACCTCCCGCATGGCGTCTGAAACGTTGGCTTCGGTGATTCTGCCTCGGCCAGACAGCGACCTAAAAACTGAGTTGAACTTACTGGTTAATGACTCAAACACGGTTTTTACCTATACTTTTTTCAGCAATGTGAGGGTGTTTAGGCGCAAAAAATCCTCGCAGCAAAACGGGGATTGTAAGGTTCGAGGGCCGATTTTGCAAGGACAAAATCGGCCGGCAAGGGCAATTACGGTCGAAAGCTAATGCATTAGCTGAAAGTTGCGTGCAAAGTCTAGATATTCCAGTCTTTGGAGGTTTTGATGAATTTGTTTTGCAGGTAAACGCCGAGTAACGTCGGCAACAGGAGCACAGCAGGCAAGAACCATCTCTTGGTGAATATAACTTCATGCACCCGTTCTCTGGTGTCCGGGTAGAGGTACAAAAGTGCAAGAGCTCCTACAACAATTAGCGCACTGCCGCCCAGGCTGGTGAAGAGCATCACGGCGATTTTGAAGACTATAAATGCAATCATTCCGCCGGCAACAATACCAATAAGGGCGCCGGCCCAGATATATTGCTCAGGGAGGTTGCAGGCATACCACAGGCCCGCTGTCAGAGTTCCGCCTGCAACTGCGCCAAGTGCGAAAACCGCCCAGCGTAATAGCTGCATGGAAAGTACCGTCATTGCCACGAGACCTATCACCGCCCCCCAAATTTGAGTGTTTTCGCCGCCGGTTTTTGCGCTTATTATCGTTCCCAAGATTATTCCCAATACCCCAAAGCAGATTGCCACTAATACTTTGAACACGCGCCAGCCGTACAGGAGACAGACTACTCCGAAAGACATAAAGGTCAAAGCCTCAATCAGATTGAGCGAAGTGATATATTTCCAAAGGGTATCTATTGGTACAATTGTTCCTGCTGCTGTTTGTGGTGTCTGGTTTGCGGCTTCGACAGCCTGTGCGAGGATAGTAAGACAATCCATCATTTTTCTCCTTAATTTTCCGTATTGTTTTTCCCGACGAAGCGGGATATTTTTTAGGGAACCTGTTAATAAAAGTTATTTATTCCGCCAACCTTGCGTTTGTTTCTTGTGCTGGTGTTCGGTTTTATTTGTTTGGTTTTTTCTTGTAAGACATTTCTTTACACATTGGCAAAGGAACAACTGTTCAATCGTACCGAAAGCTATCATTGCCGCAAAGACACCAAGGTAAAATGGTCGGTTGCTGCTGATACAGCTTATAGGTGCAGCGTGTTTGTACAAAAGCAGCAAAGTCATCCCTGTAAAGATAAGTATTGTTCCCAGAGTTGCACAGCACAGGGCGGCGGCCAGGCGCCAAGAAAAAAAACCGGCTGCCAGGAGGATTATGCCTGCCCCAGCTGTTATGGCCCAGTTGACGGTGGGCATTTGCGAACTAACCTGTTTTATTTTGGCATAAAAATCCGCTGTGCAGGTTTTTAAGGTTTCCTGGGTCTGGCTGAATCTGAAAGGCTCGGCCTGATTTTGCGCATCGGTGTGATTTATTGGTGCTGCGCCTGATTCTTTAATATAGATTCTGCCCATTATGGCGAAGGCCAGTGCTGCTGCCAGAGCTGCGGCCAGCAAGACCATGAACACCTTTTCAAATAGCGCTGCGACAGATGCGCCTACTGCTGCAAATATCCCGACCGACATAACATTTCGGCTGGTTGTAAAAAATCCGCATAAACCGCCACTGATTGCTCCGGCGACGGCGGCGAGAGGTTTTGTGAACCTCAGGCCGGCAAGCCATATAAGCAGGCCTGTGAGGACGGCTGTCAGCCCCGCACCAGCCAGCAGAGCAGGGTTAAACCGTACCGCTATCTGTTCAAAATTTTGGACAATTTCAAGCATAGTGCCCTTGAACGTTATGCCGAGGCAACAACAATAGAACCGGATGAGCTTATTTTTCGTTTACTAAGCATTTATCGGCCTGCATGTGTGGTTTTCGTTAAATAGTTGTGTGCTTTGGCGGTTATGACCCGGATATGAGGCCAGGGAGGCTGATTTGGGCGGACGAGGGAGTGCGGATGAGAGGAGTCGAACCTCCACGGGAGTTACCCACAGGTACCTGAAACCTGCGCGTCTGCCAGTTCCGCCACATCCGCGGGCAGGAGCAATTATCAGAGGTTTTTGCTGGTTCGTCAAGGAATTTCAGGGCGACTTGCGGATGCGATTTTGCATTTTCTACGATTTCATCGCGTGAGTCATGCGGTGAAAAAACAACCGGGGCCTATAAGGAATTGTTCGGTAGAGGCCCTGAGGCGGTAAAAGCGTCAATCAAAAGCGCAGCACTCGGGGAAAAGTTATGCAAAGATGCGTATTTTTTCTGCAATTTTTTGCAGAATTTTGCAAACCGCTGCGTTTTTTCTGCAATTTTCTGCAAATTTTTGCAGTTTTTTACACCCCCTGCGCGTTTGATTGACAAAAAGAAGTGTTACTTATGTTGTTTTTTTGAAACATGCCCCCCGCGCGAATGATTGAATTTCAATCATAAGCGCACCTTCGAGGATGCTCAATACTTGATGCTCGATGCTGGATGCTCGATACTAGATTCCGCCTACGGTGGACAAGGCTCGTTGCTCGTGATCAGTTCGAAAATAATCTAACCGCGGATTCCTTCGGCTCCTTCGACGGTGCTCAGGATAAGTATGCTCAGGATAAATTTTTAAGCCACGAATCCTCGCCTAAGACTTACGAGGACAGGAAAGCACAAAAGATTTCCCTAAAAATTACGCTTGCAATTGTCGGTTAATTGGGTTTAATCTTAGCGGTTTGAAGTGGTTAAATATACGAAATACACTAAGGGAGATTTTCAATGAAGCAATCGGCTTATTACTTAACCCGCAGGGCAATCCTTTTCAGCATATTATTGCTTTTGGTATTTTCCCTCCCCACCTGCTCAAAAAAGCAACCAGAAGGAAAAGTACCGGTCCGAATAGGTTATTTAAACATCGTCGCAAGCCTTCCGTTATTTGTTGCAGAGGAAAAAGGATTTTTCAAAGACGAAGGGATCCAATACGAAGCAACCGTAATCGCTACTAGCAATCAACTTGTAGATGCTATCGTGGCCGGAAACCTCGATTGTTACATAGAATCTTCAGCAGTACCAGTATTGGCAGTTGAGTTACAATCACACGGCAAACTGAAGGTTTTTTCTGTAAGCGAAATTACTCCTCAAGCACCTTTCGACGCTCTTCTTGTAAAGGAAGATTCCCCAATAAAGACTCTATCTGATCTGTCTGGGAAGAAAATCGGCGTTTTCCCAGGTTCCACGGCAACGAGTCTGTTGAAGAAGTATCTAAAAGACAATGGAGTGGATGTTTCATCGATTACTTTCATTCCACTACCACCAGCTAATCAACTCACGGCATTGATTGAAGGGTCAATAGATGCTCTCCACGCATACGAGCCGACGACGGCTATTGCTATGTCTAAGGGTGGAATACGACAAATATATGGGTCGGTATACGCAGCAATGCTCTCCCCAAATCCTCAAGGAGTAGCTGCTATTAGTGCTGCCTTCGTTGAGAAGCACCCCAATACCGCAGCAAGAATCATAAGTGCCTTTGAACATGCAATGGTGTATATGAAAGAACATGATGCTGAAACTCGCCAGATTTTGGCCAAAAAAATGGGGCTGTCAGAAGATGTCGCAAAACGTTGTGTCTTTCTGTATATGCTACCTCATGATCAGATTCCGGTGGACATTTTTCAGCGATATTCGGATATGCTGACCGACCTTGGCGAGTTAAGCAGTCGAGTTAAGGTTGAAGAACTTCTGTATCATAAATAGTGTGAGCATGGATGTTCGATAAAGCAGGTATATGCACTTGATTGAGGCGCAGAAAATCTCCAAATCTTTTACCTCTTCCTTGTCGGAGAATGGCAAACTGCTTGTCGTCGATGATTTTTCCTTAAGCGTCGGTGAAGGGGAGCTTGTAACGCTTTTCGGCCCTAACGGCTGTGGTAAGACAACCATATTGAACCTCTTTGCTGGAACGATTCATCCAGATACTGGAACGGTTTTCTGGAATTCCGGAGAATCACGGTCAAAGGAGATAGGATATGTCTTCCAGAACTACGGGGATACATTACTTCCTTGGCGAAGCGTGAGGTCAAATATTGCGTTCCCGCTTGAAGTACGGAGAGCGGAGGGGAAAGAAATCAAAGAAAAAACAGCAAGGGTAATGAATCTTTTCGGATTGGCCGAGCATTCTGATAAATATGTGTACGAACTCTCCGGCGGTCTGAAACAACTCGTTGCGATAGCCAGATCGACGGTCTATTATCCTCGCTTGCTTTTGCTCGACGAGCCCTTCTCCTCGCTGGACCATTCGATTTCAAGAATGCTTTGGACCCGCTTCCGACAATTCTGGGCTGACACAAAAGTGACAACCATCTTTGTCTCGCATAATGTCGATGAAGCAGTCTTTTTAGGGGACAGGGTGTGCGTTATGTCCTCTCGTCCAACGCGGATTGTAGCGGAAATTGCCGTCCCTTTTGGGAAAGAAAGGGATTTGGGACTTGTAAGCTCTCAGGAGTTTTTCAACATACGCACACAGGTTTTAAGAGCATTTGAAGAGGGTAGAAATAAATGAAACACATCATATTCCTGATTCTGCCCTTGTTCTTATTGGCTATTTGGGTGCTTTTAACCAGCTTAGGGATGGTCGATGCAATTTTTCTACCTACTCCCTGGAGTGTAATAGGAAGTATAGCAAGAGGGCTCATTGCAGGAAGTTTAGCCAAGGACACCTTTATAACAGTTGGACGTTCACTTGCAGGTTTCTTTGTTGCGGCTGCCATTGGTGTCCCCCTGGGCTTGCTCGTTGGCAGGATAAAGCCACTCGCATACGCAACACAGCCAACCATAGATTTCTTTCGCTCCATTCCTGCCACAGCGCTTTTCCCATTATTTCTGTTTTTCTTCGGAATCGGTGACAAGGCAAAAATTGCTATTGTTGTATATGCCTGTTCCTTGATAGTTCTTGTCAACACTGCTTATGGTGCGATGCAGGTCAAGAGAATGCGAATCCTCTGTGCTCAAGTTATGGGAGCTGGTCGGTTTGATATTTTTTGGAAGATAATCATACCTGAATCATCACCGGGGATATTTGCTGGACTTCGAATTGCATTATCATTGTCTTTCGTCTTAATTGTTGTTACGGAGATGTTCATCGGAACAACGGTCGGGCTTGGGTATCAAATTATGAATGCACAAATGGTCTATCGCACTTCTGATATGTATGCCAGCATCGTGTTGGCTGGGATTGTCGGCTACTTGGCAAACAGAAGTCTCCTCAGTGTGGAAGCCCGCGTTCTGCATTGGGTAGGGCATTAGAGCATCAAAAGATGTGAGGTATAATGATGTTTGATCTGTTGCAGAAATATGGAAAGCCTGCGTGGATAACGGATAGCGACCACTTTGGAAGATTCTTGGACTTGGTTTATGGCCCCAAGTCCTATGGGGAAATATGGCTCTACAACAACGATCTCAATGTGCTTCTTAATCCAGATACGTTTAGAACCCTGTACTGCCACGCCATTTTTGGCGAACTCTGGGATAGAATCGATGCCGTTAAGGTATTAGTGAGCAAACGACATAAAGAAGAGGTCTTTGGGCCGAATGGTTCCATTCCATCACAAGACCTGCGGCACGCGCTACTCGCACTAAGCAAGTTAAGAAACGGAGGAGGCACAGAAAAACTCAAATCATTCTTCTTTGGCGAGACACCCGAGGGTAGAGATGAAGGCGATCCGGGCCTTCGTGACGAATACACAATTGTTTTTTATTTGCATCAGCATTCGTTAGTGGCAAAGCCGCGCCCCTCAGGAATTGTGATGGTCAGGCCCCATTCGAGTCCTTTTTTTGAAAAAGATGCTTCTTCGCAGTATGCCGTCGTGTGGCAATTGGTAGATCAACAGAAAGATATGGACTCTCGCCTCTTACGATTCAATGAATATTTCGTAAAAGGTAAATTTTTCTATGTTTCCATCGAAAATGGTGAACCGAAGCTTGTTTGTGGATGGTCAGAGCCTTATTTAGAACAACAAGAAAAACGAAAATCGCAGGAATGTGACGGGCTGTTTATCGGGGAGGAAACTGATTATCTAATCCTATCTTCCAACTATGAGGAGTTAAGGGCAATTGAAGATGCGTTGGGGCCGGTTCATGGTGCTCCGATTCGTGGTGACGCTTACAAGGTCTTTTTTCATCGCAGAGGCAATGATATCTTGAAAATCATTTTAGGGTTTACAGGTCAAGGCAATCTGGTAGCGGCGATCAAAACTTGGGAAGCTATTAACATCTGGAAACCGAGGGAAGTAATTTTCGTTGGTGTAGCCGGCGGTGATCCGCTGGATAACAATATAAATATTGGTGATGTGATAATCGGGGAAGAAATCTTGGCATACGAACATGCCAAAGTGGTAGAGGTTAAGAATAAGAATAAAAAATGGGAATATTTGCCAAAGCATAGGCAATGGCCAGCGTCTGAAGTTAAAAGTAAGGCAGAACGTCTTGCGCAAGAATGGGGGAAAAATATACCTCAGCAGTATCTTAAACCGATAGGAAGAGAAGGCCAAAATATTCGAGCAATAGTCCAACCGATCGCATCTGGTAACAAACTTATTGTTAGCCCTTCATACTTTACTGAGGTTGGGAAACGTACTGGTCGCTCCTTCAAAGCTGTTGAAATGGAGGGCGATGGTGTATGCCAAGCTTGTAACCTGAAGGGTAAAAGAGCATTAGTAATAAGGGGTATCATGGACAAGTGTACACCTGCAAGCAGAGGTGACGACGATGAGGTCAGTCGCAATGTGAATAATACTATGCTGAAAGGAGATGCTTACCGAGAAGAAATCAGACGAGCAGTGGCTGGAATCGTGGCCTCTTTTGTACGAGATTTATTGATTGAAAAAGAATAAAGAAATTCAGGCGATGAAATCTACTCGGAGTCGACTTTACTATTTACCATGTAAACCTGGTGCTGTGTACATAAATGTCACAGACAAGTGCCTAAATAATTGCCTCTTTTGCATCAAGCGGAAGGGGTCGTTGTTTTTTGGCGCTAATCTCTCAGTGCCGTGGAAAGAAGCAATGCCCTCCGAGATTGCAGAGGAATTACTCCGTGAGTTGGATAAAGAGAATAGTGAAGAAATAGTCTTCTGTGGAATGGGTGAACCCTTGTTGCGGTATAATTGTATGTTAGATACATGTCGTGGAATTAGGGCGCTAAGGTCCGGAGATGTCTCAATCCGCGTGGACACGTCGGGTCTTTTCTGGGCCCGCGAAAAACGCTTAGATATTCTGGATTGGATTGATATTTTGAGTGTCAGCTTAAATGCCGAGAATGCCAAAAAGTATACAGAACTCTGCCAGCCCCGAGTTGATGGTGCCTACGAAGTGCTAATGGATTTTCTTCGGGCAGTCAAAAAGGATGAAATCGAAAAGCGGGATCTAAAAGCCCATTTTCCCAAGGTGCGACTATCTATTGTCGATACATCAGAAGAAGAATTCATTCCCCCTTCCGGACGAAGCGGCTATGCACCCGGAACATTTCCTGTTCCTGATTTTGACGCATGCCGGAAAATAGCGGACGGATTTGGTTGGCCGCTTATAGTCAAGCGCCTTTTCCGCGACAGTTGTGATAAGATATGGAGCGATCCTGCCGTACAGAATATGTGCGCTCGTGGTATTCAAATTGAGCACTGCAAGGATTGTACCTATCGCCATTGAATCGCTATTGGCCGTGCAATGATGGGATTAGTTTAAAACAACGACTGGATCCCCGCCTGCGCGTGGACAAGGGGCATCACTTTAATTCGACGGACCAGTAGGCGGGCAGATGAGGTTTTTCTGCTTGTACGGGCCACACGATTTTGGTCGAAAAATTGCTCAAAAACAAGCTTTTTGCATATGAGGTAAGGTCGGAAATTGGCTGGCGGCTGTGCGACTTTTGCTTTACGCACGACCAAGATTATGCGATAATATCCCATTTAGGAACTCAACGTCAAAATTTAAGGGGAAATAAGATGAAGGGCAAAATAAAAATTCCGGGGCTAGTCTGTTTAATGGTTTGCACGACTGTTTTTGCCGCTGAGCGGAAACCGGCTGAGCAGGGGGTTGCACTGACTGTTTACACCGACAACTTTGCCGTAGTAAGAGAGTCGCGGCAGATGTCATTTGAGACGGGGGTTAATGTGGTGAGGTTTGTGGATGTTGCTTGTGCTATTGACCCAACAAGCGTAGGCTTCCAGTGCCTTTCCTCGCCGGGCGCAGTTACAATCCTTGAGCAAAACTATGAGTACGACCTTGTAAGCGCCGACAGTCTGCTTAAGCGATACATCGATAAAAATGTTACGGTGAAAATAAAAGGGAGCGGGGCCGACACGGGCAAGGAACTGGCGGGCGTTCTTTTAGCTGCGGTGGGCAACGATTTAATATTAAAGAGCGAAAAAGATAATATTGAGGTTCTACGTAAAGACAGCGTTGAGGAGATTTCGCTGAAAGAATTGCCCACCGACCTGGTTACCCGACCGACGCTGGTTTGGCTGGCAAGTGCGAAGGAGAAGGGCGGCCAGCTTTGTCAGGTGACCTATACCACAGGGCAGATAGGCTGGATTGCTGATTATTCAGCGGTGCTGAGCGCTGATGAAACAAAGATAGATTTTACCGGCTGGGTGACGATTGATAATAAGAGCGGCGCAACGTACAAAGATGCGACCATAAAACTTATCGCAGGTGACGTCAGAAGGCTGGTTGAAGTGCAACCGGTACATGAAGAGCGAATGCTTACTTATGCCGCCGGTGCGGCGAAAGAGGGCTTTGAAGAAAAGCCGTTTATGGAATATCATCTTTACACTCTTGGTCGAAAGAGCACTATAAACAACAACCAAGTCAAGCAGATAGAGTTTATTACTCCTGCCGCGGGTGTTCCTGCAAAGAAGCTTTATATTTACGAGCGCAGCCAGCAGGCCAAGAAGGTTCAGATAAAACTTGAATTTGAAAACACCGAAGAAAACAAGCTTGGTATTGCGATGCCTAAAGGCAGGGTGCGAGTTTTTAAGAAGGACCCAGCTGACGGGATGCTCGAGTTTGTGGGCGAAGACAGAATTGACCATACCGCGAAGAAAGAAAAGCTGCTGCTTTATATCGGTAATGCATTTGATATTGTTCCGGAATATACCCTGCTGGACAGCAAACACGGTCGGCGAACGCTGACTGAGACGCATAAAATTGAGCTTCGGAACAGGAAAGATGCACCTGTGACGGTTTTTGTTGATGAGAAATTTCCTGCCTGGGTCAACTGGACTATCGACCAATCCACGCACAAATATGAGAAGCGAGACGCCCATACCGCCAGGTTTGAAGTGAAACTCGAAGCTGATTCAACAACCACAGTTCAATATACCGCCACGCAGAACTGGTGATAAGTGACTGCGTTCGTTGGCAACCGGAGTCTCTGCGGCAAAGCGGAGGGCTGTTATTTCAAGAGCCCTTTGGTGCCGATATAATCCTGTGAGCAAAATGCTCCCATGACCGAGAGGCCGGTAGAGCAATACCCTCGCCAATTGGTACAAAAGAAGTGTCAGCCGGCAGAGCAAGTATCTATCGGAGCGGCTGGTGTAATGGGAAATAGCGTTGCCCGCAAAACAAATGCGTAAGGCCTCAGATAAATATTGGGATGTTTGCATTTACCTGGCTCTGGCATTGACCACGCTTGCGGTTTTTTGGCAGGTGCGCAGCTACAGCTTCATCAATTATGATGACAATGATTACGTCAGCGAGAACCTACATGTCCAGGCGGGCCTGACCCGCGAGGGTATCATCTGGGCCTTTACGACCGGTCACGGCAACAACTGGCATCCGGTGACCTGGCTTTCGCATATGCTTGACTGCCAGCTGTTTGGGACTGAACCAGGCCGGCACCATCTGACAAATTTGCTGCTGCACATAATAAATACGCTGCTGCTCTTTGCCATTTTTAAGCAAATGACCGGGGCACTCTGGCAAAGCGCCTTTGTCGCCGGCGCATTTGCATTGCATCCGCTCCATGTGGAATCAGTGGCGTGGGTATCGGAGCGCAAAGACGTTCTAAGTACCTTGTTCTGGGTGCTGACGATGGCGGCATATTTGCGTTACGTCAAACGTCCACGTGTATCCGGTTATCTTTTAATGCTTTTAGTCTTTTCGCTGGGCCTTATGGCCAAGCCGATGCTCGTGACTTTACCGTTTGTGCTGCTGCTTTTGGATTATTGGCCTTTGGGGCGTTTTCAAAATAGGTGGGCGAAAGATATAAGCCGGGAAACTCGCAAATCTCAAAAGAGCAACTCTCAATATCACAGTTTATATTTTTTGGTTCGAGAGAAATTTTCTTTATTTGTCCTCTCGGCAATCTCAAGCGTTGTAACAGTTCTTATCGAGGGCAGGCGCGCGGGCAGTAGTCTTGATTGGCTTCCGTTAAGGATTCGGTTTGCCAATGCTCCTGTTGCTTACCTGACATACCTTGGGAAGATGATTTGGCCGAGCAAGTTGGCGGTGTTTTATCCGCATCCCGGCAGCGGTCTAGCGATGTGGCAGGGCGCAGTTGCCGGTGTTGTGCTGGTGGGCATATCTATTTTGGTAATTCGGCTGGCTGGAAGGTACAGATATCTGCCGATGGGTTGGTTTTGGTATCTGGGGACTCTTGTGCCTGTTATTGGCTTAGTTCAAGTTGGGGACCAGGCCATGGCCGACCGATATACCTATATTCCACTTGTGGGGGTGTTTGTCATTGTTGCATGGGGGTTTGGTGATCTCCTGGCAAAGTGGCGATTTAGAAGAATCGTAATTGGCGCAGCTTCGCTGTCGGTTTTTTTGGCGTTGTCGATATGTACTTACCTTCAGCAGGGTTATTGGCGTAATAGTTTTGCTCTTTTCGAACATGCGCTAGCGGTGACCCGTGACAACAGTCCGATGCACAGTAGTATGGGCATGGAGCTTGTACTGCAGGGCCGGATTGACGAGGCAATCATTCAGCTTAATAAGGCAGTGCAAATCAAGCCCAACAATGCTGATGCGCACAACAATATGGGTAATGTCCTTTTAGCACAGGGTAAATTAGAAGAAGCAATCAGTCACTTTCGTCAGGCGCTGAAAGTTGAGCCTGATTTTGCCAAGGCACAATACAACCTTGGTCTTGCGCTTAAATCACAGGGCAAAATTAATGAGGCGATAAGTTGTTATCGTCGCGTACTGCAGATAGACCCGGATTTTACCGAAGCACACAATAATCTTGGTATCGTGCTGGTGTCACAAGGCAAACTCGAGGAGGCGATAAGCCATTACCGTCAGGCCTTGAAGAATAAGCCTTACTCTGCCGAACTGCACAATAATATAGGCGTTGCACTGCAATCCCAGGGCAGATTTGATGAAGCGATTAGTCATTATCGTCAGGCCCTTGGCGGCAAAACTGACTCTGTCGAACTGCATAATAATCTGGCGTGGATTCTGGCTACATGTCCGGACCCAAAGCTGCGCAGACCAGGCGAGGCAGTTGAGTTTGCTGAACATGCCGCCAAGTTAACAAGGTATCAGAGCGCAACGGTCCTCAACACATTGGCAGCAGCGTATGCTGCAGCAGGGCGATTTGATGATGCCATAGCCACCGCAAAAGCAGCGCTGGCACTGGCATCGGCTGCAAAAAATGATGCGTTGACCAGTCAGATTCGCAAGGAGCTTGAAATATTCAAACAGGCAAAACGCTAATGGAGCCTCTGCGAGCGTTAGGTAAGCCTGAGTTGGTGAGGCCAATTTATAATAATAAGGTAAATTGGTTGTTACATAAATGAGCAGGACGCAAAACAACTATTTATTTTATCTGATTTGCGCAGGGCTGGCACTAGCCACTTTCATTGCTTTTGAGCCGGTCCGGCATAACGGTTTTCTTGACTTTGATGACGGCATGTATGTTACTGATGAGCCGCATGTCAGCGGCGGAATCAGTTTTGGGTCGGTTCTTTGGGCCTTTACAAAGCCGCATGTTGCTTTATGGCACCCTTTGACCTCATTGAGTCACATGCTGGATTGTCAACTTTTTGGACTGAAACCTGGCCGGCATCACCTTACCAGTTTGCTATTTCACATAGTAAATACCTTGTTGCTGTTTTGGGTTTTGAGGGAAATGACAGGAGGGCTTTGGCAAAGCGGTTTTGTGGCTGCGGCATTTGCCCTGCATCCGCTGCATGTGGAATCGGTTGCGTGGATAGCCGAGCGTAAGGATGTATTGAGCGGTTTTTTCTGGATATTGACGATGGGTGCATACCTGCGTTATGTGAAACGTTCTAGTATAAAGTGGTATATGTTGACGCTTTTAAGTTTTGTGCTCGGCCTTATGGCCAAGCCGATGGTGGTGACTTTACCATTTGTACTGTTGCTGCTTGACTATTGGCCTCTGGGGCGTTTTGAGTTTGGTCAGCGGTCGTACGAATCAGCAAGAATTCACTCTCAGCGGCAGGCTTTATATCGGCTGGTCTGGGAAAAAATTCCGTTTTTTATTCTTTCAGGGCTTTTCAGTATCATTGCTTTTTGGGCTCAGAGGGGTATCGGTGCGGTAATGAGGAGTTTGCCTCTAAAACTTCGAATTGCAAACGCTTTGGTTTCTTATGTCAGTTATATAGGCAAGATGATTTATCCGAGCCGGCTGGCGTGTTTATATCCCCATCCAGGTGATAGTTTACCGGCGTGGGAGGCGGTGGCGAGTTTCGTGTTGCTGGCGGGTATAACAGCAGGCGTCGTTTATGCCGGCAGATGGCGTTATCTGGCGGTAGGCTGGCTGTGGTACATGGGGACTCTTGTCCCTGTTATTGGCCTAATTCAGATCGGCAGCCAGGCCATGGCTGACCGGTATACTTATTTGCTATTGATTGGTATTTTTATTATGGTCAGCTGGGGCAGTGCTGAACTTTTCAGCAGGTGGCGATATGGGAAAGTTGTGCCGGGGATATTGGCTGGTGTGGTTTTGACTGCGATGCTGATAGGGACGAGAGTACAGGTGAGATATTGGCGTGACGGCGTTTCTCTCTTTGGGCATGCAGTAGAGGTTACCACCAGTAACTACCTTGCACACAACAATCTGGGTAGCGCGTTTTTATCGCGAGGCAAATTGGATGAGGCTATCAGCCACTTTAGGCAGTCGCTGCAAATCAAGGCAGACTATACCGATGCACTCAATAATCTGGGCTTTGCCCTTCAATCGCAGGGTAGGTTTGACGAGGCAATTGGCTATTTTCATCAGGCACTGCAAGTCGAGCCCAATAATGCCGAAACGTATAACAATCTGGGCAGTGCACTTGTACGGCGAGGTAAGTTAGATGAGGCAATTAACTGCTTTCGGCGGGTACTGGAAATCAAGCCTGATTATGCCGAGGCGCACTATAACCTTGGCCTTGTGCTTAAATCCCAGGGCAAACTTGATGGAGCGATAAACGAATATTATCAGGCATTACAAATCAACCCTGAGTTTGCCCTGGCACATCATAAACTTGGTGTTGCGCTCAAATTCAAAGGCAAACTTGACGAGGCGATTAGTCATTTTCGTCAGGCACTGAAGTTCAGCCACGACGACGCTGAAATACATAACGACTTGGGTATTGTTCTGCAATTACAGGGCAGGCTTGATGAAGCACTTGGGTGCTATCGTGAAGCTATTCGACTGAAATCTGGTTGGCCATTGCCATTGAGCTCGGCGGCATGGATTCTGGCAGCGCATCCTGACCCAAATCGGCGTGATCCGAGTGAGGCAATCCGGCTTGCCAAGCAGGCAGTTCGACTGACAAAATCCCAGGATGTGATGGCCCTCGATACTCTGGCGGTGGCTTATTCGGCTGGGGGGCGGTTTGAGCAGGCTGTAATAACCGCTCAGGCAGCACTGGACCTTGCTTCTGCGGCCAAGAATGAGAAGCTGGTCGATCACCTGCGAGGGGACCTGGAACTTTACAAGCGCGGCAAACCTTAACGAAGTCTTAGGGAAACGAGGTGAGCCAATCGGACAAAGAGAAGCCCGATTTATTTTAGTTCTACGGACCAGTAGGCATGGTCGAGGAACTGCTTCCAGCTTTGATAGCGTTGATGACCCAGGTGAATGTGCACAAGCGGATTGTGTTTTGGTTTAACAGGTTTTGTGATAATTTTCATTCCGGCCTGGCTCGGGGTCCTGCCTCCTTTTTTCACATTGCATTTTGTGCAGGAACAGACGATATTTTCCCAGGCTGATTTACCGCCCATACTTCTTGGGATAACGTGGTCGAGCGACAACTCGCTGGTTGGATACCGCTTGCCACAATACTGACAGGAGTTTCTGTCCCGGGCAAAAATATTTCGGCGGTTAAGTTTTACGTCGCTTCGCGGCAGGCGGTCGTAAAACAGAAGACGGATGATTCGCGGCACTGCGATATAAAAATTTACGGTGGAGACCCAATCCTGTCCATCCGGTTTAAAGGTGTGTTTGAGTCGGCTGACATCGCACCAGTTCTGGAAATTATAGTTTGCGTATGTACCTTCCTCGAAAGAGACCACCTCAGCAAGTTGACGAAACAGCAGGGAAAATGCCCGTCTGGCGCCAACGATGCGGATGGCCATATAGTGCTTGTTCAGCACAAGAACGCTACAGTCCAACCCGGATTGAAAGTCGGTCGCAATCATGGTTTATAACTACTAAATCAATTTGAAAACCACTTCTAAACTGTCAGGTAAAGGTAGCAAAAACATCTTTAGGTTGCAAGTAAAAACTATAAGCGGGGACAATCCGGTGTGATTAAGACAAACAAGCTCTGGTGGCGGTATATTAAATGTCTGTTTTTATGACGATGATGCGGCGTTTTTAATGTGCACAATTCGCAGGCCAGTAAATATGACCGGATACCGTTACAGCGAACCGTACTTGCTCTTCTTGGCCGTTAGGTTCAGCAATTGGGGCAAGCGGAGGACAAGTCTTGTTTACTACCACCCCTGAGACCTAGAAAAAACAAACTAACGAGTGTTACTTGCTTTCCGAGGCAGGCTTGCTTTCTGAGGCGGATTGGTGGGCTACATTTTCAGCCCGCAGACCTTTTTCTCCCTCGACAATATCAAAAGTAACCAGATCACCTTCAGCAAGAGTCTTGTATCCATCACCTGCAATACTTGCGTAGTGGACGAATATATCGCGACCATCAGGCGTGGCGATAAATCCGTAACCCTTCCTTGGGTTGAACCACTTAACTGTTCCCTCTGGCATAAAACGCTCCTTTTGAAACCGCTTTGTCAAAAACAATTACTTATTGCCTGTCCACAATCTTCAGCATAACCAACGATTCGCAGCTGGAAAGTTCACTGGTTGTTTTGTGGACAGGAGCTTTTTATTTAAATCGATTATTTCGTATCAGCCGATTTTGAGGCGGGCGCACAAAGGTTCGCTCTCATTAGTCGGCCCATCTTAAACTTAACAGTTCGCTTTGTGGGAACCTCAACACGTTCAAGAGTTTTGGGATTCTGGGCTATTCTTGCGACTCTTGTTTTGATTTCGAAGACGCCAAAGTCACGGAATTCCAACCGGTTATTCTTACAGAGATCAGCTGTTATCTCGTCAAGAAATGCCTGAATTATACGTTTGACCAAAACTCTTTTTGCTTGTGTAGATTCTGCGATTCGGTCGATGAGTTCTTTCTTTGTAACGGTTGACATAGTTTACCTCATTTCGAGAAAGAGCGGTTGGGGAACTACAATCTGCCTAAAAATTAAGGAGAGCCGCCGGTTACCCAACTAGCCATTTTGGTTATCCAACAGCTCATCGTATACCTTTACTTAATACTCGCTGAGTAACCACCTTGCCGGTTGGTTGTCCATTCTGTTGGGGGGTCTAGTTTCTTTGCGAAACGGAAAAACCAACGGCCAAAATGGAAACTCTATAAAATAGCACAACTTACTATACAACAAAGACTTCTATACAGCAAGCAAATTTTTACCTAAAAAAAAATTTGCCTCCGGGAGAGTCGACTTTTTGCCAGAAGCCGGCTGGGAAACCGCCCCTATTTTCGCTGTTACGACTATTTTTTATTGGCTTGCGCCAAGAAACAGGCAGGCCAACAAGGAATTCGGGGGCGGCAATTTGCCGTAACTCTTGCCTTTACAAAGGCTTACGAGACCATCTTTATAGCCATTTTGTGTTGGAGAAATAAACGCTGCTGTTATTGGTAATTTCATCGTTTCAGCAGGGCCAGCAGATTCGCGCCTGTATTCCTGGGAAACTGTTTAGGGGTATTTGTCTTATTAAGTCATGTTACCTGGGCTTGCGATTATTTGCAAAATAGCTTGAAGATGTAATTGTTCTGTTGACCGGTTAGTAACTTGCCGGCATAATTCATTATTGTTCTTGTGGTGGAGCTGCCGAATTTATAAGGTTAGTTCAAACACGTTATCGGAACAGTATTTTTTGCAGATATGTCTAAAACAAGGATGAAAAAAGCTGAATCCTTTGAGGTTCCTCAGAAGGACAGAGCCGCTGAAATTGCCAATACCTTTGAGTGGTTGACAACCGCTTTTATATTGGCATTTGTCTTCCGGGTGTTTGTAATGGAAGCATTTCGCATCCCCACCGGCAGCATGGCTGATACGCTGATGGGCGCTCATTTCCGATTGTGTTGTCCCCAGTGCGGATATAAATACGACTACGGATTTATTCCTGAGAGCTACGGATTTACTGCTGGTACCATTCCGACGGGCTATGTGAGACCGGTTAACTCTCGCTGCCCGAGTTGTGGTCATTATCAGCAGACAGGGGGACATATGCCGATAGCGAGCGGAGACGGGATACTTGTTCTTAAGTGGATATACCAATTTTTTGAACCAAAACAATGGGATGTAGTGGTATTCAGGAATCCGCTTGAGCCTGAGATAAATTACATCAAACGATTGGTTGGCCGACCGGGAGAAACGGTAGAAATAATTGATGGTGACATCTACATTAACGGGCAAATCAGCCGAAAGCCTGCTAATGTTCAAAATGAGCTGTGGATGCCGGTATACGATAACGATTACCAGCCAATCCGGCCTGCCGAGCCTTCCTTTAACCGACACAAATGGCAGCAGCCGTTAAAAAACGTTGAGGGCTCCAAATGGGCGGTTCCCGAAGGTAATCCCACCAAATTCTGCCTGGACAGTCCTCCCGGGCAAGTCAATTCGTTGTTTTATGACACCTCGATTGGAAATGACTTCAGAGCCACCTATGCGTACGATGATATCAGCGAGTATGAATTTCTGCCTTATTGCAGCGACCTGAAGACACGTTTTTATGTTTGCTGGGCCGAGCCACAGGGCGGTATTGGTGCAGGCTTGAGCAAGTACGGAAACAATTATAAAGCGTGGATAGATTTTAGCGGTGAAATGGCAATCGCAAAGGTTTCTGATGGCGGAGAGATGGTATTAGCTCAGAAGCGGGTCGCTTCTGCAGTAATAAAGACCCCTGTACTGGTCGAGTTTGCCAATGTGGACCATCGGTTGATTTTTCGGTTTGGCGGAGAAACGTTAACTTGCGATTTGGGGCGAAGCCCTAATGACGCCGGCCCGAGAGACACAAACATCCAGCCGCAGGTGCAGATTTTTGGTTCCGGTAAACTGACGATTTCGCACATAGCCATTTTTAGGGATATTCACTACACGGGCAAAAAATACGCTGCCAGTTCCGAGTTGGGCAGAGCGGTGGAGGGTAATCCTCTTGCGCTGCAGAAAGATGAGTTTTTTGTTCTGGGCGATAATAGTCCCGGCAGTCTTGATGGCAGGTGGTGGGACAGGCCCGGCAAGGGAAACAGAGGCCTGTTATACCGCGAGGGTATTGTTCCCCGTGAATACATGGTGGGCAAAGCCCTTTTTGTCTATGGACCCGGCGGTTTCGACCCCCCTGGTTTACCGAGTTTCAAAATGTTTCTATTTAAAAGCAGCCGACACAGTCGTCTGGCCGCAACGATGTATGCGGTTGTTTCGTGGTGGAAGTGTATTCCTAACGTGGGGCAGATGCGTTTTATCTACGGCGGCTCGGACAAGGAACAACAAAACCTTTAAATAGTTGGGCCACAGTGGGATACCCCACGTGGTATCCTACTTAGCTGCTTAAGTGCTTAATCGCAAAGCTTTTTGCTGCTTTTGCGAGGAGCTTTTCACTGTTTTTCATTGCATACTCCAGTGTCATCTGGCCGGTCATACACCCGATAGCATCGGCGACGCCAAATTTACGGTACTCAGACGGTTCCAAAAGGACCTGTCCTGCGAGGACGGCGGCTTTTGTACCGGCATCCCTGGCTACTTGTACGACTCCTGCAACAACCTTGCCCCATAATGACTGGCGGTCAAATTTACCTTCTCCGGTAATTAGCCAGTCTGCGTTGTCTGCGGCTTCACGGAGCCTGCTGTATGTCATGACGGTTTGAATTCCTGAAACAAGCCGAGCCCCCATAAAAGCTATGGCGCCCGCTGAAAGCCCGCCAGCAGCTCCAGTGCCGGGTATGTCCTTTATGTCAGGTCCCAATTGTTTCTTGATAAGTTTGGCGATATGCTGCAGTCCTTTTTCGAGCTGCTCTACCATTTCCCTGGTGGCACCTTTTTGTGGAGCATACATTTTTGCAGCGCCATTTTCTCCGTAAAGCGTGTTGGTCACGTCGCAGAGCACTTCCATTGATACACTAATTGGCGGAGTGGGAGGAACTATCTTGCTAATCCGCAGCAGTTCACCGCCGCAGGGGACGATTTCCTGGCCTTTTTTATCGAGGAATTTCCAGCCCAGAGCTGCTGCCGCACCTGTGCCGCAATCGACGGTGGCGCTGCCGCCGATGGCAAGAAGAAGGTGCTTTGCGCCATGATTTATAGCAGCGGCAATTAACTGGCCTGTGCCGTAGGTGGTAGTTTTCATGGGATTTCGCTGGGAGGGCTTGAGCAATTCCAGGCCGCTGGCCTCGGCCATTTCGACAAGTGCTGTTTCATCTTTGCGGAACCATGCAAATCCCGCCTCGACCCGCATATCGGGCAGGGGTCCTGTGACAGTTTTCTTAATCCACTGGCCGTTATTGGCAGCTATCATGACCTGTGCGGTGCCTTCGCCGCCATCAGCCATAGGTTTTATAATAATATCCGCTTTTGGCACCACTGAGCGGATTGATTCTGCGATGGTCTTGCAGGCCTGGATAGCAGTCAATGAGCCTCTAAAAGAGTCTGTTGCGACGACGATTTTCATTTTTGTTCTGCTCCTTAAACAATCCCGCCATAAACCACGTTGGGTTTATGGCTGTGAACCCCACGTGGTTCACAGGGTTTGGGCGTAAATATACCAACTCGAAAAAACAATTTCGAGTTTTTTATTGAGCCGGCAAAAAGGTGCGGAAATTAAAACTGTTCGAAGGTATCCATTTTCTTGACTTTTTGCCGAATTGAAAGTACTTTATTCCTATTAGTTTTTTGGCGATGTTTTCTCATGCTCTGCGTAGCGCTTCGCAGAGCAGAGGAGGATGACTATGCCGGCCACAGTGGGATACCCCACGTGGTATCCTATTTAGCCGGGCAGCAGTTGCTGCAGAAACTATTGGGAAGCTTTATGAAGGAAGTTGAGAAACCGCAAGAACATATTGAGGATATACGTATTCTTGATGAGCTCAAGAATTCATACCTTAACTATGCGATGAGTGTTATTGTTTCGCGTGCCCTGCCGGATGTTCGCGATGGATTGAAACCTTCGCAAAGGCGTATTCTTGTTGCGATGAATGATTTGAATCTTGGGCCGCGGAGCAAGCACCGCAAGTGTGCCAAGATAGTCGGTGATACCGGCGGAAATTACCATCCGCACGGCGACCAGGCGACTTACGGGACGCTGGTTCGAATGGGGCAGGAATGGAACATGCGTTATACGCTGGTTGACCCGCAGGGCAATTTCGGCAGCATTGATGCCGACCCACCGGCCGCCATGAGATATACCGAAGCTCGGATGACCGCAGCGGCCATGAATATGCTCGAAGATATTCGGCACGATACGGTGAATTTTGTTCCAAACTATGATGAGACGTGCACCGAGCCGACTGTTCTGCCTTCGAAATTTCCGAACCTGCTGGTCAACGGCTCTACCGGAATTGCCGTTGGAATGGCGACCAACCTTGCACCGCACAATATTTCCGAGGTCTGCGATGCCCTGCTGCTGGTTATTAATGACCCGAACTGCGGGTTTAAGGATATTCTCAAGTGTCTGCCCGGCCCGGACTTTCCGACGGGTGGAGTTATCTGCGGCAAAAAAGGGATAATCGATGCTTACTCTACCGGAAAGGGGCACCTGCGCGTTCGCGGCACAGCAGAGATTGAGACGACCCAAAAGGGTAAGACGAGCATCGTAATTACAGAAATACCCTACATGGTCATCAAGACCGCGGTAGTCTCAAAAATTGCGGAGTGCGTTCAGACCGGCCAGATTGCGGAGATCGCAGATGTCAGGGATGAGTCGGACCGCCATGGACTGCGAATTGTTGTGGACTTGAAAAGAGATGCCGATGCGGAAATTGCATTGAATAAGCTGTACCAATACACGCCCCTGCAGACCACATTTGCTATCGCCAATATTGCCCTTGTTAACAACAGGCCCGAGACGCTCAACATCCGGCAAATGCTTGACTGTTTTATTGAGCATCGCAAAGTTGTCATTCGCAGGCGCAGCGATTTTCTGCTGAAAAGATGCCAGACGCGGGCACATATTCTTGAAGGTCTTATTTTGGCGGTGAGCGACATTGATGAAATCATCGAGATTATAAAGAAATCCACTGATGCGCCGACGGCAAAGCTGAACCTGATGAAAAAGCCGCTGCGGTTGACGGAATCGGAAACGCTCAGGAAGATTCTGCCCAAGACCTTTGTCAAGGAGAAAAGTAAGTCCAAACAGTTCCTTACAGGTCCGCAGGCTGAAGCGATTTTAACGATGCAGTTGCAGAGACTGACGGGTCTGGAGATTGAAAAGCTGGCCAGGGAATATGCCGAGCTTGTCGAGCAGATAGAGGGTTACGAGGCGATATTGGCAAGCGAGCGGATCCTGCTTGATGTAGTTCGCGAGGACATCCATGAGATAAAAGAAAAGTACGGCGACAAAAGGCGGACAAAGATTACTGCCAAGACTGAGGAGCTTGATGTCGAGGACCTGATAACCGAAGAGCAGGTCATTGTTACGGTAAGTCACAGCGGATATATAAAGCGCACCCACATAGACACGTATCGCAAGCAGGGCAGGGGCGGCACGGGTATTATCGGCTCAGATACCAAGGAAGGCGATTTCATAGAGCACCTTTTCACCGCCTCTACGCGAGATTATCTGCTTATTTTTACCAATCGCGGCAGATGCTACTGGCTGAAGGTTTATGATGTTCCCAGTATGTCCAGGCAAAGCAAGGGTAGAAATATTGTGAACCTGCTGGCGATGGGTGACCAAAAGATAGCATCCATAATCAATGTCAGCAGTTTTGAGGAAGAATCCGGAGAAGAGGGTAAAGGACGGCACCTTATCATGGCCACAAAGAACGGGGTCGTGAAAAAGACCAAGCTCTCGGCCTACAGCAATCCCAGAGCAACCGGCGTTATTGCAATTAATCTTGACCCGAACGATGACTTGATTGGGGTTGCTCTGACAGCTGGTAACAACCATGTCATGCTCGGCACGCGAGACGGTATGGCGATACGTTTTGATGAAAACCAGGTCCGTCCGATGGGCCGCGCATCGCGGGGCGTCAGAGGTATCAAACTTCGTTCCGGCGATACCGTTGTAGGTATGGTAGTGGCCGAGGAAAAAGCTGCGCTGCTGACAGTTTGCGAAGAAGGCTACGGCAAGCGAACAAACCTTGATAATTACCGACCTCAAGGTCGTGGCGGAGTGGGTTTAAAGAACATAAAAACCAGCGAGCGAAACGGCAAGGTCGTCTCACTCAAGGCCGTCCAGAATAAAGACGATTTGCTTATGATAACCGCCAAAGGAATAGTTATCCGCACCGGCCTGGACCAAATCCGCTCAATTGGCAGAAACACGCAGGGTGTTCGCCTGATTAAGCTAAAGCCCGGTGATAAGCTCGTTGCTGCCGAGAAAATAGCCTATGAGGATGATGTAGAGGATTCCAAAGAAAAGCCTGACTCCAATCGGAAGTCGAAATCCGAATCTGAGCAATAGCGCAAGGAAAGTATCCTCCTCTGCTCTGCGAAGCGCTACGCAGAGCACGAGAAATCGCACAGCGGCTGGTGATGGGGCAGAAGAAAGCCAACATGGTCGAAAGTAACCGCAGACAAGAGAAGAAACGTGAGCTGATTTTTGTAATCACCGGCAGGGAAGAAGCTTCGGTAAATGCCGAGTGCCAAAGGCTTCTTGACGAGCTGCTGGAGCCGCAGGAGAGAACAACGGGCTTGTCTAGTGTGGACCCTGCCTCGACTGGCGCCTGTGATGTCTTAGATGAACTGAGGACCCTGCCCTTCCTGACCGAAAAGAGGGTGGTTCTTGTAAAAGACGCGGACGATTTTGTTTCTAAAAACCGCTCGTTATTGGAGAAGTATTTCGATAACCCGTGTCCCACCGGCATACTTGTATTGACCGTAAGCAGTTGGGATTCCCGGACGAAACTAGCCAAGAGACTGCCGAGCGTCGGCAGGCTAATCAACGTGACAGAGCCGAAACGAGGGGAATTACCGCATCGCCTTATTAAATATGCCGGTGACGCACATGACAAGGCGCTGAGCAAAGATGCCGCTGAACTTCTGATAGAGCTGACCGGCGACGGCCTGGCTATGCTCTATGGCGAAATCGATAAGCTGGCTCTTTTCGCACATACCGAAAAGGCGATAACCAGCCGTCACGTAGAGTTGCTAATCGGTCATAATCGTTTGTTCAATGCTTTTGCTGTGATAGACGCTGTTGTTGCAGGCGATGTCGCCGAAGCCATTAATCGGCTGAGAAGTATGTTCGCGGAGGATAAATCGGCTGAGTACACGGTTGTTGGCGCTTTTGCGTTTCACTTTCGCAGGATGTTTAACGCTAAAGCTCTGCTTGCAAAGGGCATTCGTCCGGATGAGGTTGCCAATCGCCTGAGAATATGGGGCAATAAAGACGGTTTTTTCCTGCATTTGCATAAAGTGACTTTGGAGCAGCTCGGCGCCAATTTGCAGCAATTAGCTGCGATTGATTTTCAGATAAAGACCGGTCAGACAAAGCCGCAGGTGGCGATGGAGCAGTTGGTGTTGAAGCTTGCGGCAGGGGCCGGCGTATGTTATGGCGGGGTTAAAGATGGTTCGACAGGCTCACCACACTGAGCATCGTCGAAGTGCTGAGCAGAGTCGAAGGATTGCCCGGATGAGCGGCGGGATGTTTATTTTTATGGGGACCAGGTTTTCTGGTTCGAAGTTACGATTTTTGGGAGCAGGAGTTTGGAAATTTTTTCGACTAATTTTTTACGGTCAATCGGTTTGGACAGATAATCGTCGCAGCCTGCAGAAATGCATTTTTCGTCATCGCCCCTCATTGCGTATGCGGTTATAGCAATTATTGGTGTTGTTACTCCTTTTTTCCGCAGGATTCTTGTTGCCTCATAGCCATCCATATTGGGCATGCGAATATCCATAAATATCAGGTCGTACGGCTGCTTGAGGGCTTCATCAACTACTTGCTTACCATCTTCGACTACCGTTACATCAAAACCCAACCGTTGCAGTATCAGATTAATAAGCAGCTGGTTGGTTCGGCTGTCTTCGGCAACTAAGGCCCGGCCGGAGAACTTGGGCCGGCCTGAATAGTCCTGTTTCTGGTTCATCTCGAATATAACATCTTGTCTGGACATCAATGGTTGCGATTTAACATCAATACCAGCTGGGATTTTCAAGCTGAACACAGAGCCCTTGCCTTTTTCGCTTGTTACGGACAATTCTCCGTTGAGGAGAGTTGCCAGTTTTTTGGTAATAGATAACCCAAGGCCTGCACCGCCGCATTTTCGAGTATCAGTATTCAGCTGGGCGAATTCTTCAAATATATATCCCTGCTTGTCGGCAGGAATTCCGATTCCTGTATCCTTGACATCAAAGCGGACGTATGGTTTACCATTATTTTCCTCCATGGAGACATTTACATACACATGTCCATGTTCTGTGTACTTGATAGCATTATCTATCAGATTGATAAGACATTGTCGCAGACGAACGGGGTCGGTGCGTATTTGCGCAGGCAGGTCTGTTTTTTCCAGAATTTCAAACTCGAGTCCTTTTTTCTTTGCTGCCGGCCGCATTAATGATTCGATGGCGATAATCAGCTCTTCAAGTGAACAGTCTATGGCGTTGGTTTCGAGTTTGCCCGCCTCAATCCTGGAGAAGTCCAGGACATCGTCTATTATCTGCAGGAGATTTTCAGCGCTTTCTCGAATGATATGGACGTATTCCCGTTGTTCATCTGCCAGTTCTTCTTCGGCCAACAGCTCACCGAAGCCCACGATGGCGTTCATTGGGGTGCGCATTTCGTGGCTCATGTGTGCCAGGAATTCGCTTTTGGCCTGATTTGCTGCCGCAGCCTGCTGAGCTAGCTGATTGGCCCTGTTTATGGAAGCCTGGAGCTGCTCATTGACCTGTTTCAGATTTTGTTCGGCCTGTTTGCGTTCGATTGCATGCAGGATGGCCCGCTGCAATAGTGGTGCGGTGATTTGTCCTTTGACAAGGTAGTCTGCTGCTCCGGCCTTCATGGCTTCCGTGTCAACTTCATGGTCGCCCTGGCCTGTCAGGAGGATTATGGGCAGCTGGCAGCCCCGGGCCATTACCTCTCGCAGGAGTTCCAGTCCATCCTGCGGTCCGAGACGGTAGTCCAGAAGATAGACATCGTGCTGCCGTTTTTCGATTGCCCGTATGCCGCTGTCGTAGTCCCTTACCCATTCCAATTCATACAAATAGTCGTTTTCTTTGGATTCTTTGAGCAGGAGGCGCGTCATCAGGAAGTCGTCTTTGTCGTCCTCTATGAGCAACACCTTTATTTTCGAACGCATTGCTGCTGTTCCTTTCCGGTTTACTATTTGCTGATTGTTTCTCTGATATCAACCATTTCATCGAGTTCATTTATGATGTCGTATTCGGGCAGCTCGACGATTTCAAACCAATACTTTTTCAGCGACTTGACGATATCCACCATGCCGTCAAACGTGATTGGTTTAACGATGTACGAATTTGCCCCTACATCGTAGGTACGTACGACATCCGCGCCCAACTTTGAAGTTGTTAGTACGACGATGGGAATGTGGCGTAATTTCGGGTCGCTCTTGATTTCTCTCAGGGCCTCTCGTCCGTCTTTTTTGGGCATGTTCAGGTCGAGCAGAATCAGCCCTGGTGTTGGCGGCCGCGTCTCGGCGTAATTGCCGCGGTGGTACAGGTAGTCCATAAGCTCTTCTCCGTCCTTTACAAAGTCGAGCTTGTTGACTACCCGTGCCTCTTCCATGGCATCCTTTGTCAGCAGGCAGTCGTCTGCGTCGTCATCCGCCATGAGGATGTTAACTGGTTTTGCATGTACTTTCATAATGTTATTTCCTCCTTAAGAATATCTGATAGATTTTTATTTTTTACTGTGTCGGCAGGAAGGGTGATGATAAACATTGAGCCTTTTCCCGGCCAGCTTTTTGCGGTAATTGTTCCGCCGTGGCGCTCGGCGATCTTGCGGCATATTGCCAGGCCCACGCCGCTGCCTTCGTATTCGCCGCGAGCGTGCAGCCGCTGGAACATCCCGAATATCCGCCCGGCGTATTTTTCTTCAAAACCTATGCCGTTATCTTCCACCGTAATCTGGCAAAATTGACTTGGGCCGGTATTTCCTTCTTCGTCGGCGGATTCTTCTTCGACAAATCTGCTGGCGATTTTTATGATTGGCGGCACATCCGGCTTGTGGAACTTTAGCGCATTTCCGATTAAGTTCTGCATCAACTGTCGCATCTGCAGGGGGTCTGCCACAATTGTGGGCAGTTTTCCTATTTCCACGCGTGCTTTCAGCTCTTCGATGCGCACCTCCAGGTCGCTCAATACTTCTTTTGTCAGCTGTTCCAGGTCAAGTTCCTCAAAAGGCCGGGGTTTGGTAGTTACGCGGGAATATGCCAGCAGGTCGTTTATCAGGGTCTTCATACGCGCAGCGGCATTTTGCATGCGGTTGAGGTAATCCGTCCCTGCTTCGCCCAGTGCATCGGCATATTTGGTTTTCAGGCGGTCTCCAAAGGCCTGGACCTTTCGCAGCGGTTCCTGCAAATCGTGGCTGGCGATATAGGCAAAGTCCTGAAGTTCGCGGTTCGAGCGTTCGAGGTTTTTTGCCGACTGTGTCAACTCGAAGTTCAAAGCTTCGAGTTGTTCTTTTGCAAAGTTTATTTCTTTGTAACTTTCATTCAATTCCCCTTCCCTTTTTTTCAGCGCAAGTGTCATGGCGTTAAACTGGTGAGCAAACTGACCGATCTCATCGTTAGATTCCACGCTGACTTGCTGGGAGAGGTCGCCGGAGGCTATTCTGACAGCAGCGGCGCTCATTTTCTCGATGGGTTTCATGATTATTTTGACAAGACCTACCGACGCAAAGACGCCGCCTGCTATTATTATCAGTGCCAAAAGTATGACTCCTTCGAGGATGCCGGTCAGTTTGTTTAAGGCGTTACTCAAAAGCAGGCCGACCTGAACGGTTCCTCTCATCTGGGGAGAAGAATTTGCCTCTGTGTCTGGCTCTACTGCTCCAATCTCGGCGATGCTTACCTTTTTGGCAACGATGGGAAAGGAGAAGTTGTAAATCGGGTTGCCGGCCCTGTCTTTGACAAGGATGAATTCGCCGTTCGCGGAAGCAAGGGCCTTTTTTCTCAATGAAGTCATGTCCGGCACGTCAACGACAGATTTTTCTGCCAGTACCTTTCCCTGTTCATCCTGGATAATGATGTAGACTACGTCCTCGGTCTGCATAGCGCCCTGGACTAATTCATTCAGGGCCGCCGTATCTTCGGTTAGAACGCCGTATTTTGCGATATAGCTCAGGTTTGTGGAGATGGTCGAGCCTTTTTTTTGCAGGTTGTCGAAGATAATGTTTTTGGTTCTTGCGTAGAAGAAAGCCGAGCTGGCAACAGTCGTCAGGATGACGGCGAAGCTGGTAGCTGCAACTATCTTTGTTCCCAGCCCAATTCTATGTAATCTTTCAAGGTTCATATTTATCCCCACTTACTCATAGACCTCTGCTTTATCCAGGATAGCAGATGGTATAGTCAGCCCGATTTTGCGTGCGATCTTTAGATTGATTGTCAAATCAGATTCTTTGTGGAAACTTACTGGAAGGTCTTTAGGACTTACTTTTTCCGTCAAAATCCTTTCGGCCATTTCTGCTGCTTGTTTGCCGTTTCTGAAGAAGGAAGGTGAAAGAGAAATCAGCGCTCCTTCTTTAACAAACACTTTGGAAGTTGCCATAAATGGGAGATTGTTCTCTACGGCATTTAGAATTACAAACTGCAGCGATTCTTTGCTGTGGATGAAGGCATCGTCCAGCATCCAGAGGGCATCGACCTGACCCAGGGCGGGCCTTAGGTTGTGAGGTATTGATTTTTCGTCTTCGAACTCGATTGGAATTAGCCTGACTTTGTGTTTCTGGGCCAACTCTATGGTGCCCCTGAGCAAATCTGCAGAGTCTTCTTTTCGCAAAAGCACACCGATTCTTTTAATCTTTGGGCTTAGCGAGGTTAGGACCCTCAACTGTTCTTCCGGAGAGGTGGTTAAGGAAACGCCGGTGATATTGAGTCCCGGAAGGTTGTACTTTTCAGAACTCATCACCATGCAGAACACCACAGGGCAGGAAATCTTCGACGCAGCGGCGGCGGCTACGGCCTTGGCTCCAACCGCTACCACCAGGTCAGGCTTCTCCGTTTCCAGGCTTTTCGCGAGCTGGTCGCTGTTTCTAAGAGTCCCGCCCAGGTCATGTTCGACAATGACCCATTGTTTGGAGGCCTGCTCGCGAAATCCTTCGACCGCCAGATTGTAGGAGTCGATACTCTTGCTCTTAATCACAAAAATCTTGGCGTTTTCCTCGGCAAAAACAGCCTGAGCGCTGACGCACAAGAGGAGCAATAATGCTGCCCAAGGCATGCTGAAAGTTCTGAGTTGTTTGACCAATTTTTTCACTTAGAACCTCGCTATCAGCCTGACAAACCAGGATGTGTGTGGGTCGGTATCCCGTGAAAGACCGTCGGTGGTATTCGAACCCCACCATGGACGGTCTTCACCCGTGAGATTGTATCCGCTTAACTGAAGTTCGAGATTTTTGTTCAGATTAAACGTAAGGGTAGCATTGATGTAATCCGCAGGGTGTTTCAGCTTGGAGTCGATATTTTTCTGGCCGCGGATAGCCCACGGACGGAACCAGGTAATACCAAGTATGCATTTATCTTCTATCAACTTAATAATGGCCTGTGCCTTGGTCATATGCGTCGGGAACACTGCCCAGTCGTGCTCATTGTAAGACAACTGAGTTATGTTATAGTTGTTCGCGGAAAAATGGACCGGCTGGCTGAAGCTGTGACTTAGCTTGAGTTTCAAACGCTCGAGCTTATAGTCTGCCATGAACTCCAGACCCCTTGTCTTGACTTCTGGGAAATTGAACTTTACGGTACCGGACGCCCCTGCTGGCCTGTACGGGTAAAGCAGGTCTTTATAAACAGTGTAATAACCCATCAAAGTCGTACTAAGTTTTGGGGAGAACCTGTGCATCAGGTGCGCTTCGTAACTCTGGACCTTTTCGGGGTCTGGTTTCGGATAATTATAACCTGCATTTGTCGTGTAATCGGTCCAGGCAGGGGTTCTATAGCCGGAGTTATAAAGGAATTTTATGTTGGTGTTTTCGCTCAGGTCATGAGTGAAAGCAGCCCGCGGTGAAATATTGGCTGGAGTCAAATTGTGGTTTTCCAGTCGTACACCGGCAAAAACCGTGTCGCGAGGGCTCAATTGCCAGATATCCTCGAAGAAAACAGCGCCGAAATAGAGCTCTCTTGGTGTTTTGCTGCGTCTTCTTGTCTTGCTGCCGCTACTGCTGGCGAGTTTCTTATTATCACCGCTAAAATCGCCGCCTATGTTCATCCAGAAAACATCCAGGCCGCTGGTGAACTTGTGATTGGCCCAGCCATCGTAGTAATGAAAGAACTGACCTCTGAGCTTTCTTTCGCCGTAGGCCAGGATTTCTTCGCCGGCCCTTAGAATGCGGCTGCCGCCGGCAACGCCATACCAATCCTTAATCTTTCTCTCCCATCTGTCGTCGAGCGCAAAGGAAATATTCGCCTTTATGCTGTGTTTTTCGTTGAACTTATGTTTGATTTCGGGCTGGATAAAAAGATACTGGTGTCCTACGTAACGGTCGGCCCTTTCCTCATATTCAGCAGGCGAATACGTGTTGTTGCTCCATTTCTCATACCATACATACGGCTCTTCGTATTCCTCCCGCACATACCTCATCCTCAAGGTAAAGTCGCCACGCTGGATGTTGCCCTGGAACTTACCTGAGGGAGTAAAATGGTCCCAGTGTCTTCCTGATGCAGCGTGTTCCTCCCAATATTTTGTAGTGGCAGTGCTGCCGCCACCCCCTCTTGGGGTGAAACCGTCGGACCGCTTAAACCCGGCATAGTAGAAATCGTTCTCGGTGTCCGAAATCTTTTTGCCGTACTTTACCGAAGTTTCATATTTATCATTTGAGCCGATTCCAGCAGTAATTTCAGTACCCTGAAAATCCTTTCCGGTCTTGGTAATAAAGTTAATGACGCCCGAGGTGGCGCCATCGCCGTAAAGGGTCGAGCTGACTCCCTGTGTTATCTCGATTCGCTCGAGGTCATCCAAAAGGCCGAGGTATAATTCGCTTAAGGCCCCCTTAGCCGTCATGGAGTTGCAGTTAATCCCGTCAACCATAAAGACGAACTTGTAGTTATCCTCGGCAGCTATACCCCTGAAACACATAAGGCCGGTTTTGTCGGAGCGGTGAATGTCAGCAATACCACCGGGGACAATATAGTTAATCACATCCGTCAGATGCCGCAGTCCCAGCAGCTTTATCTCTTCGGCGGTAACCACCGTGACCGAGGCCGGCAATTTGCCTCTTGGCATAGGCCTGCTGGCGCCGGTGGTAATCAACGTTTCTTCTCCAAGAAGGGCAAAATAGCTTGACAGTTCCTCCTGCTTGGGGTTCTTTGGCCCCGCCAGCACTTGCTCATTAAAGCCAAATGCAAGCGTCACCGTCAACGCAAGCAGGAACGATGTTTTTGAAAAGCCTTTTTTTCTCAACATGGCTTTCTCCCGGATAAAAACCGGACTAGAATTTCGCTATTAACCTGACAAAGTAATCTACATGCGGGTTGACGTCGCGGGTGGTGCCGTCATAGGTGTAAGCACCCCACCACGGATGGTCCTCATGCAGAACATTGTAAGCCATCAGCTGCAGGTCGAAGTTTTTGTTTAATTTAAACGTAAGCGTAGTGTTGATATAGTCCGCTGCGCGTTTCAAGCTGTCATCGGCGTTCCACTGGCCACGAATTCCCCAGGGACGTAGATATGTGATGCCCAGCAGGCATTTGTCTTCAATCAGATTGATGATGACCTGTGCCTTGGTTATATGCGTCGGGAACACTGCCCAGTCGTGCAGGTTATAGGTCAAGCTGGTTGCCCTGTAGACATCGTTGGAGGTGTGTACGGGCCGGCTGAAGCTATGACTTAATTTGAGTTTAAGGTTCTTGGTTTTATAGTCTGCGGAGGCTTCAAGACCTGCTGCCTTAACTTCCTTGAAGTTATGGTAGCTGTTACTGCCGCCTAAGGTTGAACTCCAGTAATTGATTACGTCTTTGTAAATAGTGTAGTAGCCTATAAGAGTTGTGCTGAGTTTCTCATCGAACTTGTGGAAGAGGTGAGTTTCGAAGCTCTTGACCCTCTCCGGGTCCGGCTTTGGTTTTCCTGCATTCTTGTTATCGGTGTAATAACACCAGTTAGGTGTTCGGTAGCCCGAGTTAAAAAGGAACTTCAGGTTTGTCTTCTCACTGAAATTATGAGAAAGGGCAACTCTTGGTGTGATACTGGCCGGAGTCAGGTTGTGGTTTTCCACTCTGGCACCAACAAAAAGGGTGTCGCGGTCGGTTAACTGCCAGATGTCCTCAGCCACACCGGCGATGTAATAGAGGTTTTCTGGTTTTATATTGCGTGATACGACGCCGGAGTTGGTGATTGTCCGGTTTTCGCCGCGAAAATCTGGGCCGATATGGAGCAGGTAAAACTCCATGCCTGTGGTAAGTTTGTGATTGGCAAAACCATCATAATAGTGGAAAAGCTGACTGTTGACGTATTTCTCGCCGTAAGTCTGGGGTCTCCTGCCGTCCTCGAGGATGCGAGCACCAGTGCTCCTGTACCAGTCATTTAATTTTTCGATACCCGTTTGCAGCATTCCAAAGGTGACATTAGCTTTCAGCCTGCTGACTTCGCTGAGTTGGCGTGTGATTTCCGGCTGGATAAAGAAGTAATCGGTAAACCAGTAGGTGTCCGCGGTGTCCCAGTATTGGGTAGGGTTTGCTGTGGGGTATAATCGTCCTGGGTTGTCAAAATAAGGCTCTTCGAATTTATCATGGACATACCTTGCTCTTAATGTGAAATCACCCCGCTGGATAGTGCTTTGGAATTTAAACGATGGTGCAAAATGGTCCCAATACCGATTCGATGCGGAGTGTTCTCTATCGGAGTAGTTGGTCATTTGTGCTCCATTTAACGTGTGTGGTGTGTACCTTTGGGAAGCGTCTCCCTTTCCGCCTTCGGGTGTTCGGCCGTGAGATTGTTTGTAACCGAAGTAGTAAAAATCATTATCGGTCTCGGAGGTTTTCTTGCCGTACTTTATTGTTTCCTCAAACTTATTGACTGAGCCGTAGCCGCTGGTAAGCTCGGTGCCTTGAAAGTCCTTGCCTGTTTTGGTGATAAAATTAATCACGCCCGAGACGGCGCCTGAGCCGTAAAGGGTTGAGCCGACTCCCTGTGTTATCTCGATTCGCTCGAGCTCGTCCAGGAGGCCCAAATACCTTTCGTTAAAAGCTCCCCACTTGGTCTGCTCGGTGCAGTTAATGCCGTCGACCATAAAGATATATTTACCGTTGTTGTCAACGGATATGCCTCTGAAGGCATAAAGGCCCGTTCTTGTGGACCGATGGATATCGCCGACGCCGCCGGGGACGATATAGTTAATCACATCTGTTAGACTTCGAAGACCAAGCAGCCTTATCTCTTCGGCGGTAACAACCGTAACGGTAGCTGGCATATCCCTCTTTGAGAGAGGTCGGCTGGCGCCGGTGGTAATCAACGTTTCTTCTCCAAGAAGGGCAAAATACCCCTCCAGTTCCACTGTCTCCTTTTCTTGTTGGGCTGCAAGTGCAGATGATTGGCTGCTAAGGCCGAAGATGAGCAGCAATAATAAGGCGGGGGCAAGAAATAGCGCTAAAGTTTTTTCTTGAGTAAACATAACTGGTACTCCTTAAGCTATATTTTTCGTTATCATAAACATTATCATCAGAGACTTACCTGATGTCCCCATACGCAGTGCCTATCGGTGGAAGTAAGGGACTACTTTTTCAAAAAATCAAATAGTTGGTGACATCTTTTGTCACGGTGATTCTGGAGTTTAGTCGCGGGTTTTATCGGACGCCTTACGGAACGTTTTCATTTTTCTGTAAAAGCCCCTGTTTATCGGGCACAGATTACGTTTGTAATACTTCGTTAATGGCACTGGACTGCGGACAAAACGGTTAGTTTTTTAGGCATGGTTTGGTATCGGCTTAGGTACAACCGACATTTTCGGAATGTATATATACCACATGTTTCAAACTCTAACGGCTGTGCCGTTCGTAGCACAGCGAAAGTTTTAACGGCCTGCCGTTCGTAGCGCAGCGAAAGTTTTAACGGCCTGCCGTTCGTAGCGCAGCGAAAGTTTTAACGGCCTGCCGTTCGTAGCGCAGCGAAGAACGGAGAGGGCGGGATTCGAACCCGCGGTACGGAAAACCGTACACACGCTTTCCAAGCGTGCTCTTTCGGCCACTCAGACACCTCTCCAATTAGTCGATAGTCGCTAGTCGACAGTCGTTAGTCAGTAGTTGTTAGTCGCCAATTGAGTTATTTTCTGTTCGGCGAAGTTTGAAAAAATCCTGCAAAAGTTGGCTGCATTCGTTTTCCAGGACGCCGGAGGTAACATCCAGCCGATGGTTCAGCCGACTGTCCTGCACGATATTGTAAAGACTTCCGCAGGCGCCGGCTTTGGGGTCTGCACAACCATAGACAAGTCGGTCGATTCTTGCCAGCACCAGAGCCCCTGCGCACATCGGGCAGGGTTCTAATGTAACGTATATTGTGCAGCCGGACAATCGCCAGCTTTCCAGAGCTGCTGCGGCTTGTGTCAGAGCGATTATTTCCGCGTGAGCAGTTGGGTCATTGAGCTGTTCTCTCTGGTTGTAAGCCTTGGCGATTACCTGGTCTTTGTGAACTATCACTGCCCCGATAGGGACATCACCGTTGTCCTGGGCTATTTTTGCCGCCTCAGTGGCCATTCGCATGAACCGCTCATCCGTTTCCCCGCGTTGTATCTGGACTTTCGGCTTGTCATTCATTGGAAAATAATCAATCATCGATAATCAATAGTTCCTGAAAGTATAGCAGTTGAACAGTTGACCGCATTTGAGCATTTGTTTGTTTTATATCTACTGTTCACCTGCTCTATTTTTTGCCTTCAGCAAAAAATACCCCCAAGGGGAGTCGAACCCCTGTTACCGGGTTGAGAACCCGGCGTCCTAGGCCACTAGACGATGGGGGCGGAATTAGTCGTTAGTCGATAGTTGTTAGAGTTTTTAGTCTTTAGCTTTTTTATCAAGCCCATTATCATTTTGCTGATTTGTTCAACTTCATCCAGCAAAATGCCAGTTTTTTCCTGTTTGAGGTAGCCCAATCTGTCTGCTATCGTAATCTGCGTTGAAACCTCGGCACAACTTCCGATCGCTACATACAAAAACTGTATATATTCTTTTTCAAAGAATCGCGCGAATCCCTCAGCTATGTTCGATGGTATTGAGACTACTGCCCGTTTTAACTGAGAGCTAAGGCCGAATGTTTCGTCCTTCGGAAAGGATTTGGTTATCCGGTATATTTCTTCAGTCAGCTTCACGCTTCTTTGCCAGATTTCCAGGTCTTTAAAGCTGCTGATTTTTGCCCTTGTCATTGCTATATTATTCGCCTGTGATTGCTTTCCGACAACTAACGACTTACAACTAACGACTATCGACTAATGACTATCGACTAAATAGCGGCGGTCGGAATCGAACCGACGACCCTGGGCTTATGAATCCCATGCTCTGACCAACTGAGCTACGCCGCCAAAGCAGCAATTTAATTTATAGGATTTTGTCTTTGATTGCAAGGAAATTAGATTTCCGATTACGTTGCATGGGAAAGAAACATTGTTCATCCATGATGATACAAGATGACCAGCTTTTTCTGAAATTCAAAGTAGAGTTCGTTCGTCCAGGCAATCTTTTGTTGTGCACCCGATGGAGTTAAATGTTTTTGACCGGGACAAACAGCCAGTTATAATAAGGTCATGCCAATGGAATCAGAACCGTCGAAACCAGCAACGATTAGCGACCGCGTCCAGTTTGTGGCACGGGTGGTTGTTCTGGCAATTGCCTTGATGTTGCTGGCCCGCAATCTAACTAACTTATTCGTCGGCTGGCACGAAGCGAATAGCGCGCTTTACAGCTACTTTGCCCGCAACCATATTCAATATGGGCTGGGGTACACCAAACTGTTTAATACCTGGGGTGATACGATAACGCCGCCAGCCGTCCCGCGTCGTTACTTACACAATCCGCCTTTACTGGCGATTTTAACAACGATACCAATGTTGGTTTTCGGCGACCATGAGTGGGTAGGGCGTTCGGTGCCCATTGCAACAATGTTGGCCAGTGTTTGGCTTTTGATGGTAATTGTGAGCAGGCTCCAGTCGCCGCTCTTGGGCCTTTTGAGTGGTTTTTTCTACGTGATACTGCCAATCACTGCCTATTTCGGGCGGACACTCGAGTTTATCTCGCCGGTTCAATTTTTTAGCCTGCTTATGCTCCATGGGTATCTGCAGTGGACAGGCCTCTACGGCGACGGCTATCGGCGAACACCTGGAGCTGTGTATTATACTCTCGGGGCCGTGCTTGGAATTGGGACAGGCTGGGCTGTTGTAATTCTTGCCGGGCTGATCTGGCTCTGGCACCTCTGTCGTGCGTTTGGTGATTCCTCGATGCGTCGTCTTCTGTTATGGTTGACGCTAATTCCTGCAGTCTCTCTGGCGGCTGTTATCATTCATATGGCGTGGGGATGTAACTGGAATATCAGTTGGCTTGTGCCTCTGTTTTTTACGCGCACGCTTGCCCAGCAGGACCATATATCCTGGACAGACTGGTTTTTTAAAAACTGGGAGTATTTAAGCTGTGATATTACTGTGTTTGGTATTGGTGCAGGTGTTATTTACCTGGCAACTATCCCCTTAATCCTGCGGTATGCGAGTTTGGAATCGCCTTTGCGGGAAGTCGTGCGCAGCAAAACGGCCGTGATGCCGATTTTGCTGACGGCGGTACAGGGGTTTATATGGGTATGTGCCTTCAAACGCCAGTCGTGGTTACATGATTACTGGCTGTACTTTACCGCGCCATTTTTCGCTGTTGCAATGGCTGTTATAGTTCTGGCAGTATTTGCCCTGCTGGCTAAGCAGCTGCCGCGGGCGGCAAAGTGGGTCGCTTTTCTGTTGGTGATGTTGCCTATACCTTTTTTCACGAATTCTTTGGATGTGCTTCATCAACGCGGTTTGCCGGAGAGTATGAGTGACGTACTTGTTTTCCTCAAGGAACTTCCGCAGTTGGTCCCCCCACGGGTTCCGGTGATGATCTCAGAACCATGTCCGCAAACATCAGAGACGTTTGGCAACTACACAAACTACTGGGTTTCGCCGTTTATTGTTTATTATGCCAACCGGCCGTTAATTTATTCGACCGATATCAACGAAATACAGGCCAACCGGGAGCTTTGCGCTGCCTATGTTATGCTTCTGACCAGTGATCCAAAACTTGTTGAACTTGCGCAGCAACTCAATGCCAAATACGAGCTGGCAGGGGCACACAAGAATTTTATGGTCTTTTTCCTGAACCAACCGCCGAATGGTAAGTAAAGGAGAGAAATGCTTGATTTGAGTCTGCTTGATGGGATTGGCGATTTGTTTGATTGGCACAGGTGATGGCTATACAAGAGGAAAATAAAAAGATGGCAGTAGAATTACAACCATCCAAAACGGTAACAATTACCAGCCAATCTGAGTTTTTAGTACGGGCGGTCATTCTGGCAATAGCTTTGTTATTGCTGAGCCGCAACGTAACAGGCCTGTTCGTCAGCTGGCATGAGGCGAATAGTGCACTTTACAGTTATTTTGCCCGCAACCATATCCAATATGGCTTGGGGTACACCAAATTGTTTAATACCCGTGGTGATACGCTAACACCGCCGGCTGAGCCGAATCGCTATCTGAACCATCCACCTCTGCTGACGCTGTGGACAGCAATACCAATGCTGGTTTTTGGCGACCATGAGTGGGTAGGGCGCTCGGTGCCCATTGTAACAACGTTGGCTAGCGCGTGGCTATTGATGATAATTGTGAGCAGGCTTCAGTCGCCGTTACTCGGCCTTCTGAGTGGTTTTTTCTATGTGACGCTTCCTGTTACCGCCTATTTTGGACGAATGCTCGACCATACTTCACCTGTTCAATTTTTCAGCCTGCTCATGCTTCATGGATATCTGCAGTGGGCAGGGCTCTATGGCAACGGTTATCGCCGGACACCTGGAGCTGTTTACTATGCCCTCGGTGCTGTGCTTGGAATTGGGACAGGCTGGGCGGCCGTGATTATGGCCGGGCTGATTTGGCTCTGGCACATCTGTCGTATGTTTCGTGATTCCTCGGTCTGGCCTCTTCTATTCTGGTTGACGTTAATTCCTGCAGCTTCTCTGGCAGCTGTTATTATCCATATTCTATGGGGCTGTCACTGGGACAGGAGTATGTTGATTCAACTCCTGCTCTCACGAATGGACAATTCACAAAACCCACTGCCATGGACGGGATGGTTTGTAGCAAATTGGGCGTATCTGGGTGCGAATGTCTCTGTACTTGGCGTTGGCGCAGCTGTTATTTACATGGTAATTATTGCTGTGGTTTTGCAGCGTACCGCTTCGGACTCGCCTTTCCGACAGATTGTGCGTAACAGAACATCTGTAATGCCGATTCTCCTAACGGCACTGCAGGGGCTGATATGGGTCTTTGCGTTTAAACGCCAGTCGTGGATACATATCTACTGGCAGTACCTTACCGCGCCATTTTTCGCTGTTGCGATGGCTGCCGTGGTGCTGACAGTATTTACGCTGCTGGTCAGGCTGCGAGTCCGCATGGCGATGTTGGTCGTTTCTGTATTGGTGCTGCTGCCTATGTCTTTTTTCATGGATTCCCTGGATATGCTTCATCAGCCATATCTGTCACAGGATATGCGTGACATATTCACCGTTTTTAAGGAACTCGAAAAGCTGGTTCCGCTCCGTGCGCCGGTAATGATCCGGGAGGAATATCCGCAGTTCTCGGAGTCCTTCGGCAGCTACACAAGCTACTGGACTCTCTCGGAAATCGCTTATTATGCTAACCGACCCTTAATCCATTCGACCGACTTCGGCGAAATCCAGGCCAACCGGCAAGGCTGTGCTGCCTATGTGATACAACTTACCAACGATCCGAACAGTGTTGGGCTTGCGCGCCAGCTCAATGAGAAGTACAAACTGGCATGGGCTCGAAAAAACTTCCTGATTTTCCTGTTGAATCAACCGCCAAAAGATAATTAAATACCGAACAATGCTCGACTCAAACTATCCTGACAAAACCAGTTATCCGTCTGACCGCCAAGATAAGGCCAACCAAAAAAGGGAAACCAAAAATGTCAGTGCAGTTACAATCCGAAAAAACTGAACTGGTTAATGACCATGTTGAATCCATTGGTCGGACGGTCGTCTTGGCAATCGCCCTGTTGCTGCTGACCCGCAGCGTGACGGGCTTGTTCATCGGCTGGCACGAAGACAATAGTGCTGTATATTCCGTTTTTGCCCGCAACCATATACAGTATGGCCTGAGATATACCAAGCTATTTTATACCTGGGGTGATACGCTGATACCGCCGGCCGAGCCGCACCGCTACTTAGACCATCCTCCCCTTGTGTCGGTGTGGGCGGCGATACCAATGTACTTTTTCGGGGACCACGAATGGGCTGGGCGTTCGGCGCCAATCGCAACAACGCTGGCTGGCGTGTGGCTTTTGATGGTAATCGTCAGCAGACTTCAGTCGCCTCTTTTGGGTCTTTTGAGCGGTCTTTTCTACGCGACGCTGCCTGTTACCGCATATTTTGGCCGGATGATTGACCCTGAATCGCCTGTTCAGTTCTTCAGCCTGCTGATGCTTCATGGTTATCTGCAGTGGGCTGGGCTCTATGGCGACGGCTATCGCCGTGCGCCGGGGGTTGTTTATTATACACTCGGGGTTGTGCTGGGAATTTGGACAGGCTGGGCCGCTGTGATTATGGCAGGGCTGATTTTGCTCTGGCACATCTGTCGCTGCCTGCGTGACCATTCCCTGCGACGCTCTTTGTTATGGCTAACGGCAATTCCTGCAGTTTCTCTGGCGGGTGTTGTTACTCACATTGCATGGGGATGCAACTGGGACGTTGTCTGGCTGGGGCATTTGCTTTTGTCACGCACGGTCAGTCCCCAGGAGCCTGTAACCTGGGCGATGTGGTTCCTTAGGAATTGGGAGGCTCTGAGAGTTAACGTTTCTGTCTTAGGCATCGGCGCAGCGATTGTATATCTGGCGATTCTGCCGGTGGCCCTGCGTTGTGGCGGTTCGGACTCGCCTTTTCGCCAGATTATCCGCAACACATCCGTGATTCCTACCTTGTTGCTCTTGGTACAGGGGTTGGTGTGGGTTCTGGCATTCAAGCACCACTCATGGGCCATTGATTACTGGCAGTACTTTATGGCGCCATTTTTTGCTATTGCGATGGCCGTTGTTGTACTGGCAACATTTACATTCCTAACTAAGCTGGCGCCCAGGGCAGCAAAATGGGTTGTTTTTCTGCTCGTGATATTGCCCATGCCGTTTTTTGCGAGTTCTCTGGATACGCTCCATCAATATCAAGGAATACTTGGCATTATCCCAACTTTCAAAAAGCTCGCAGAGCTTATCCCGCCCCGCGCTGCGGTAATGATTTCTGAGAGATGTCCGCAGGAGCCGGAGATGTTCGGCAATTACACAAAGTACTGGACCTCCCCGTATCTTGCTTATTACGCCAACCGGCCTTTGATTTATTCGATTGATATCAACGAAATACAGGCCAACCGGCAAGGTTGCGCCGCATATATTATGGTGCTGATTAACGATCCAAACCGGTTCCAGCTTACCGATCAGCTAAGTGCCAGGTACAAACTGGCGTGGGTTCAGGAAAACTATCTGATTTTTTTTCTCAACAAACAGCCAAAGGGCAACTGAAGGCCCAGCGGCGCTCGATTCGAGCTCTCTTTACGGGACTGAACATTTGTTTGACTGACGAGAGCAATAAGCTATAATAAAAGTAGTTCGCTAGGGGTGGCTCGGCCAGGAGCCGGGTCTGAGAAAAAACCCTCTGAACCTGATCAGGACAATCGCCGGTTGGCGGATATGCCTGCGTAGGAAAGTGATTGACTGGATTAAAATTCAGCGACCGATTTGGCAGATAAATCGCTTCCTACGGAAGCGATTTTTGTTTTTAGCGGGAGCTGCAAAAGATGGCAACGCAGTTACAAGCTGCAAAAGCAGGAACAACTACCAGCCAGGTCAGGTTTGTCGCCAAAGCCGAAGCTGTAGATGCCGGACTTATTCGCGACGAACTTGCCGGCGGACGGTTGGTAATACCGGCAAACAAGCTGCACCTAAAAAGCAATCTCAGGCCGGCCGGTATAGGTCGAGTGCTTTCCACCAAGGTAAATGCCAATATCGGCACAAGCAGCGTCCGCTCTTCGATAAAAGCCGAGATTAAGAAAATGGAAATAGCGTTAGCTGTCGGCGCCGATGCGATTATGGATTTAAGTACCGGCGGAAATCTTGATGAGACGCGTGAGAAACTGCTCGCGCGCTGTCCGGTCCCTTTTGGAACAGTGCCGATATATCAAATGATGGCAGGCAGGGGGGTCGAGGACGTAAATAAAAAGGTAATCCTTGAGACAATCGAGAAACAGGCCGGGCAAGGCGTTGATTTTTTCACTATCCACGCGGGCGTTTTAAAAGGATACCTGCCTCTGCTTGAAAGCAGGGTCGCGGGTATTGTCAGCCGAGGCGGGGCGCTGCTGGCCAAATGGATGCTACATCACAACCAGCAGAATCCGCTCTACGAGATGTTTGACGATTTATGCGGCATCATGGCCGAATATGATGTTTGTTTTTCTCTTGGTGACGGCCTTCGTCCCGGCTGTATCGCCGATGCCACCGACAAGGCCCAGATAGCGGAACTGAAAACTCTTGGTGAACTTACCCAGCGGGCACAGGAGAAGGGTTGTCAGGTTATGGTGGAAGGTCCCGGCCATGTGCCGTTTAACCAGATACAATACAATATGGAAATCCAGCAGCAGATCTGTCACAGTGCTCCATTTTACGTCCTGGGGCCGGTCGTAACTGATATTGCTCCAGGTTATGACCACATAACCTCGGCGATAGGGGGGACAGCCGCTGCTTTCTATGGCGCATCATTTTTGTGCTATGTTACGCCCAGAGAACATCTTGGTCTGCCGAACGCTGATGATGTACGAGCCGGTGTAATTGCAGCAAAAATTGCAGCCCACGCTGCGGATGTCGCTCGCGGATTGAAAGGTGCCTGCGAAAAAGATAAGAGATTGAGCATTGCCCGGGCAAATCTGGACTGGAAAACGCATCTGGCCGAATCTCTCGACCCGCAGACTGCTGAGAGGATGCACCGCGAGGCCTGCAAAGAGATTGACGCAGCCGAATTGCCCTCTGCCGATTACTGCTCAATGTGCGGTAAGCAGTGGTGCAGTGTCAGAATAAACAAGGAAATCCGCCAGGCGATAAAA